>QLAH01000009.1_pt1 | contig 316911 bp, 246 predicted proteins | sample 4693081 | NCBI WGS metagenome assembly QLAH01 (sample SAMN09425401, study PRJNA476045) | Lake water metagenome, whole genome shotgun sequencing project. | reverse complement strand
CCCTCACCCCCAGCCCCTCTCCCAAGCTGGGCGAGGGGAGCCGGATTTTCTTGTCCCCCTTCTCCCGCCCTGGGAGAAGGGGTTAGGGGATGAGGGAAGTTGGGATTAAGACCCTCACCCCCAGCCCCTCTCCCAAGCTGGGAGAGGGGAGCCGGATTTAGATTATTTGTATTATCTGATCCCCCTTCTCCCGCCCTGGGAGAAGGGGTTAGGGGATGAGGGCTAAACGCTCCCCGCACAATTTCCAATGCTTGATCTAAGTTACTTTCAACTAGTTCGCTAGAGAGACGAACCATCCTCAGTCCCAAGGACTCCAACAATTCCTGTCGTTGCTGATCTGCTTCTTGTTGTGATTGATGAATACCGCCGTCTACTTCAACAATCAGACGTTCAGAACCACAGAAAAAATCAACAATAAATGCCCCGATTGGCTGCTGTCGTCTAAACTTTCTTCCCTCTAGTTTTCGACCACGTAGAGCTTGCCAAAGAATATTTTCACTGCGAGTTAGCTCTTTACGAAATTGCCGAGCAACTTCGGTCATTTTTTGTTTGATGGCGGAAGGAATCGCCCAGTATTCGCCAGGTTCTAGACCCTCACCCCCAGCCCCTCTCCCAAGCTGGGAGAGGGGAGCCGGATTTAGATTATTTGTATTATCTGATCCCCCTTCTCCCGACCTGGGAGAAGGGGTTAGGGGATGAGGGAAGTTTGGATTAAGACCCTCACCCCCAGCCCCTCTCCCAAGCTGGGCGAGGGGAGCCGGATTTTCTTGTCCCCCTTCTCCCGCCCTGGGAGAAGGGGTTAGGGGATGAGGGAAGTTGGGATTAAGACCCTCACCCCCAGCCCCTCTCCCAAGCTGGGAGAGGGGAGCCGGATTTTCTTGTCCCCCTTCTCCCGCCCTGGGAGAAGGGGTTAGGGGATGAGGGCCAAACAAATTCCCATTCACATAGGGAAATGGGTTAGCCCAATTGCGAATTCCCGCCGCCGCCCGATCGCCCACGGGAGTCGCCATCGATCGAAACAACTCCGCCAACACCTCATGGGTATTCGACGAGTCCGACGCACTCATTTGTTCGACGGTTTTGGTGAACAATCCATCGCCCTGGAAAATGTTCGTATCTTCCGCAAAAAAACAGAAAATTAACCGCGCTAAAAAATGATTCATCGCCTCCCGGCGATCGCCCTGATCCCAATCAGGATTGTCCTTCAGCAACTCCACATACAGCTTATTCAGCCGCGCCGTCGCCTTAATATCAAACGCATTTTCCCGAATTTGCTTAACGGTGCTAATTCCCGCCAGCGCCAGGAAAAATCCAAAATAATTGGCAAAATCCGCGTAGGGACAGGCCAACGGTTCCCCATCAATCAGGTTTTCGGCTTCTAAGTCTTGGCCGTCCGTCGCCAGGATAAACTTCGCCTTGTAGCGCGTGGTGGCCGGACTTTCCCGCAACGCCGCCAGGGTCGATCGCACCTCCCCCGCCGCACAAACCTTGAGATGAATGTGGTTGCGCTGAAGCACCCCGCCCGGTAGATCCGATTGGTTCATGCCCCCACTTTTGAGCCGCTTGAGGGTCGTGGCTTTGTTGCCAAAGGCTTCCAAAAACGCGAAGGGAAACGCCTCCGGGTCAAAGGGCGCGGCGGCTAGCTGGGAAACGGCTTCTTCGATTTCAACTGCGTTCATGGGCTGTTTAGCGCTTGTATATCAATAGTACCGACATCCTGGATGGTGATTTGAGATGGGCGAAACCATGGCCGATCGAACGGCGCGAATCGGCTAGCAGCCCTCATCCCCCAACCCCTTCTCCCAAGGGGGGCGAAGGGGAGCCAGAAATAGCGGGTTGCAGCGATCTCATTTCGGGTGGTCAAGTCCCTCTCCCAAGTCGGGAGAGGGATTTAGGGTGAGGGTCTGGATTGGTGCAAGAGGTCTAAACAATGCAAACGATGACAACGTTCATAGCGAATTTCATAGCGAAACCAGCGGCGCAATTGATGGCAACCCTGGCGATCGGCTTGGGTTGGGGGTGGCCGGCGGCGGCGCAAATGGCTCCGAAATCGCGCTGTTTGGCGGACTTGGCCCCGGCGATCGCCCAGTTGCAGCAGGATCCGCGCTGGGCCCGATCGCGCTGGGGATTCGCGGCCCACACCCTCGACCCGGCCAACCCCCAAACCCTGGTCAGTCTGGATGAGCAGCGCTTTTTTGTACCGGCTTCTAATGCAAAGTTGTTTTCGACGGCGGCGGCCCTGGTGGCCTTGGGGCCAGAGTGGCGATCGCCCACCCGGGCCTATTGGCGACCCGGCACGCCGACCCAGCCGCGCCCCGCTTGGTGGATTGTGCCCGGGGGCGATCCGAGCCTGACCAGTGCGCAGCTCCGGGCTTGGGCCGATCGCCTGGCCCAACTCCACCCGCCCACGCAGCCGATGGATCTGGTGGTGTTCGATCGGGCGGAAACGCCGGCCAGTTGGGAATGGGATGACCTGATCTATAGCTATGCGCCGGTGGTGAATCGGGCGATCGTCGATCGCAATGCGGTGGATCTCACCCTCACGTCCCAGGCCACGGGCCTGCAAGTGCAACCCGCCGTGGATCTGCCCTCGGTGTTGGATTGGTTCCGGCCTTGGGGGTTCCAGCGGTTGCCGGCCGGTGCAACGCCGAATTGGTCTTTGGCTCACGATCGCGGGACGGGCCTGACGATCCTGAATGGCGGCATTCCCGAGGGCACGTCCGTGACGGTTTCCCTGGCCCATCCCCGGCCCGGCGGTCAGTTTGCTTGGCTGTTGGCCGATCGGTTGTCTGAATTGTTCTTCGATCGGCAACGGGCCAAACCCGCTGCACCGCCGCGATCGGCCCCGGCTCCGGCGAATGGTCTGCTCCGCCTACCGAATTTTGATGGGGCCACCGTTAACCCCGTGCCCAGCTACGATCGCTTCCGAAATCCGCCGATCGTGTCCCAGGTGCAGGGCCTGCCGCTACCCGAGGATTTGGGGCAACCGGTGGCGCTGCTCGATGGGCTGCCGTTGGCCGACACGATCGCCAGGACGAATCAAACCAGCGACAACCTGGCGGCGGAGGTGCTGTTGCGGTGGCTGGATCCCGATCGGCCGATCGCTCGATTGGCGCAGGTATTGGGGGTGATCGGGGTGAATCCCGAGGGCTATCGGCTTGTGGATGGCTCTGGCCTGTCGCGCCAAAACCTGGCTAGCCCCGAGGCGATCGTCCAACTGTTGACCGCCATGGCTCGATCGCCCTACGGCGACCTGTACCGCAACTCCTTGCCCCTGGCCGGCCGCAGCGGCACGCTGGCCAACCGCTTTCAGGACACGCCTCTCGCGGGCCGGCTGCGGGCCAAAACCGGCACGCTCACGGGAGCCTCGGCCCTCTCGGGCTATCTGGATCATTCCGAGTGGGGGCCGATCGCCGTGAGCCTGATGGTCGATCACGCCACGGCCCCCACGGCGGACTTGCGGCAGGCGATGGATCAGGCGATCGGCTGGTTAGATCAGGCGCGATCGTGCCCCTGAGACGATCGAATGGCCCTGGATTCAACCCACGCCAGACCCGTAATGGTTGAATGGGGGAACGTTTGAGAAAAGGCAATGGGATGATGGGGATCTTGCGACCGCGATGGCAGGTGGATCGGTTGCCCCGCAACCCGGTGATTGTGCCATCGGATGTGCCGTTTGAAACCGATTTGCCGCCCAATGCCAACGGGCCGGCCCTGGTGCGGGTTCCCGACTGGGTGACGCATCCGCTGGGGCGCTATTACTTGTATTTCGCACACCACGGGGGCCGATCGATCCGCCTGGCCTACGGGGATGATCTGGAGTCCGGGCGCTGGCGGGTGTGGGATTGTGGGGTGGTGTCGTTGGCGGGCACGCCGTTTAAAAGCCACTTGGCTTCGCCGGATTTGTGGATCGATCGCGATCGCCAGCAGTTGCGTCTGTATTTCCACGGAGATTTGCCGGGGGGCGGCCAGGGAACGATCGTCGCCCTCTCGCGGGATGGGTTGTGCTTCACGATCCAAGAATCGATCCTAGGCCCCGCCTATTTTCGAGTATTTGAGTATGGCGGCGCATTCTACGCGATCGCCAAGAAACAGGGGGGCTGGTTGTTGCGATCGCCCGATGGCCTCACCCAGTGGCAACCCTCCCCGACTCCCGGGCCGCTTGTGCCCCAGATGCGTCATGGGGCCCTGTGGCGAGAGGGCGATCGGCTGTGGTTGGTCTATTCGCGGGTGGGCGACTTTCCCGAGCGGTTGCTGCTGAGTTCGATCGACCTGCGGGGCGATTGGACAACCTGGGAAATTGCGCCCCCGATCGAGCTGCTGGCCCCGGCCCTGGGCTGGGAGGGAGCCGATTTGCCCGTGCAATTGTCGGCCGCCGGCCCCGCCTACGAACCCCGCCACGAGTTGCGCGATCCCGCCGTGTATTGGGAGGGCGATCGGGGCTATTTGTGCTATTCGATCGCCGGGGAACAGGGCTTAGCGATCGCCCGCCTCACCCGTTCCCAGCCGAATTAGGGACTGTCATTCAATCCCCAAAACCCTGTGCAAAATCCTGGGGGCAAGGGGCTTAAGCCCCTTGTCTGGGGCGGTTGGCTGGGCGATCGGCTGGGTTAAGCGGTCGCCAAACTCAAGAAGGCGACGCATTCCACATGGGGCGTTTGGGGGAAAAAGTCCGCCGGTTGCACCCGATCGAGCTGGTATAGCCCATCGGCGCAGAGCAACTTTAGATCCCGCGCCAGGGTGGCCGGCTTGCAGCTCATGTAGACAATCCGCCGCGGCCCGATCGCCCGCAGGGTTTCGATCACCCCCGGTTCGCAGCCCTTGCGCGGCGGGTCGAGCAACACCACATCCGGCTGCACCCCCAGTTCCGGCAACAGGTTCACCACCTTGCCCACGCGGAATTCCACATTGCTGATCCCGTTGCGATCGGCATTGCGGCGACATTGCTCCACCGCCTCCGCCTGCACCTCGATCCCGATCGCCCGGCCCGCCCGCTTGGCCAAGGGCAGGGTCAGGGTTCCCACGCCACAATAGGCATCCAGCAAGGTTTCCGTGCCAGTGAGGGCGAGCTGATCGGCGATCGCCCCCAACATTGCCTCCGTTTGCTCCGTGTTCACTTGGAAAAAGGTTTCCGCGCCGATTTCAAAGGCCAGCCCGTCGAGCAGCTCGACAATGGTCGATCGGCCTTCCACGCAGCGGGTTTCATCCCCAAAAATCACGTTATTGCGCTGGGGCTGCTGATTGACGCACACGCCCACCAACTCGGGGAAGCGATCGAGCCAGTCCCGCGCTTGATTCGCCAAGCCCGGCAGATTGTCCCAGTCGCGCACCACCAAGGTCAGCAGCATTTCGCCCGTGCGCCGACCGATCCGTAACGCCAAGTGGCGAATCGTCCCCGTGTGCGTCACTTCGTCGTAGGCTTCCCAGCCGCTGACGGTCAGGTCTTGCTTCACCTGGCGGAGCAGCGGATCGAGCCGCTCGTCCTGCACCGGACATTGGTTGAGGTTGACAATCTTGTGGCTGCCCTTTTGGTAGTAGCCCGCGCGGATCGTGTCGTCTGGCCCTGGCGCAACCGGATAGGTGGACTTGTTGCGGTAGCCCAGGGGGGTGGCCACGGCCAAAATCGGCAACACGGGCGGCTCATCCACGAACCCGCCCAACCGAATCAGGGCTTGCTCCACCTGGCGCTGTTTGGCCAGCAGTTGCGTGCTGTAGTCAATGTGTTGCCACTGACAGCCGCCGCACTTGTCCGCGACGATGCAGCCCGGCCGCACCCGATCGCGCGACGGCTCCAAAATCGACAGAATTTTGCCCCTCGCGAAGGTGGGCTTCACTTGCAACAGCCGCACGGCCAAGTAATCCCCCGGCACGCTCTCCGGCACAAACACCACTCGATCGTCCCAACGGCCCACCCCATCGCCCGAGTCTGCCAAATCAATAATCTCTAGCTCGATCGCTGCACCCTGTTTCCACTCCGGTGCATTCGATTCCGTTCCAGTAGCCGTTGCCATGCCTTCATTCAGCCTCGATAGCGTCCAATTCCCAATGCCGCGCCCAGACCCTCCAGGGGCTACAACCCCGCCAGATTCGACGGGAAACCGAACCGGCCCGGCGGAAAGGTGCGGTGATACGATGGAGGGGCGCGCCGCAGCCCGATCGCGCCGTTGCTCGATTGAGCGATCGCCGACTGCCAACTGCATTAGCTCCTATTATCTCGCCTAGTACGTCACCCGATCGCCTGCCATGTTGAAAGCTCTGCTGGGAGACCCCAACGCCCGCAAACTCAAGCGGTTCCAACCCGACGTGGTGGAAGTCAACCTCCTTGAAGAGGACATCGCGAAGCTGTCGGACGACGAACTACGCGGCAAAACCGCCGAATTTCGCCAAAAGCTCGACCAGGCCCGCACGGATGGTGAGCGCAAAGAACTGCTCGACGAGATCTTGCCCGAAGCCTTCGCCGTCGTCCGCGAAGCCGGCAAGCGCGTACTGGGAATGCGGCACTTTGATGTGCAACTGCTCGGTGGCATCGTGCTGCACAACGGGCAAATTGCCGAAATGAAAACCGGCGAAGGAAAAACCCTCGTTGCCACCCTGCCGTCTTATCTCAACGCTCTCACGGGCCGCGGCGTGCACGTCGTCACCGTCAACGACTACCTGGCGCGGCGGGATGCGGAATGGATGGGGCAAGTGCACCGGTTTTTGGGCCTGTCCGTCGGCTTGATTCAACAGGGCATGAGTCCCGAAGAACGCCGCCGCAACTATGCCTGCGACATTACCTACGCCACCAACAGCGAGCTAGGGTTTGACTACCTGCGCGACAACATGGCCGCCACGATCAACGAAGTGGTGCAGCGGCCCTTTAACTATTGCGTGATTGACGAAGTGGACTCGGTGCTGATCGACGAAGCCCGCACGCCGTTGATTATTTCCGGCCAGGTCGATCGCCCCACCGAAAAATACATGACCGCCGATGAACTCGTGCGGCAATTGGTGCGCGACGATCACTACGAAGTGGACGAAAAAGCCCGCAACGTGATCATGAGCGACGAGGGCTTCATTGCCGCCGAACAAATGTTGGGTGTCACGGATTTGTTCGACTCGGAAGATCCCTGGGCCCACTACGTCTTCAATGCCCTGAAGGCGAAGGAACTTTACCTACGCGATGTGAACTACATTGTGCGCGGCGGGGAAGTGGTGATTGTGGATGAATTTACCGGGCGGGTGATGCCGGGTCGGCGCTGGAGCGATGGGTTGCACCAGGCGATCGAAGCCAAAGAATCCGTCGAAATTCAAAACGAAACCCAAACCCTCGCGTCGATTACCTACCAAAATTTCTTCCTGCTCTATCCCAAACTGGCAGGCATGACCGGCACGGCCAAAACCGAAGAAGCCGAGTTTGAAAAAATCTACAGCCTCGAAGTCACAATCATTCCCACCAACCGCGCCAACACGCGGAAAAACTTCTCGGATGTGGTCTACAAAACCGAGATTGCTAAGTGGAAATCCGTGGCGGAAGAGTGCCTGGAAATGCACGAAATGGGCCGCCCCGTTTTGGTGGGGACGACGAGTGTTGAAAAGTCGGAGTTGCTGTCAGGATTGCTGGCGGAACGCAACATTCCCCACAACCTGCTGAACGCGAAGCCGGAGAACGTGGAGCGCGAGTCGGAAATCGTGGCCCAGGCGGGTCGGCGCGGCGCAGTGACGATCGCCACGAACATGGCGGGTCGCGGGACGGACATCATCCTCGGCGGGAACGCGGACTACATGGCGCGGCTGAAGGTGCGGGAATACCTGATGCCGAAGCTGGTGCGCCCCGAGGACGATGATGACTTTGAAGTGATGCAGGTGCCGGGGTTGGGCGGTCGCCAGAAGGCCCAGGGCTTTGGGGGCGATCAGAAAAAGCAAAAGACCTGGCAAGTGGCCCCGGAAATTTTCCCCACGGTGATTTCGGCCGGGGCGGAAAAGATGCTGAAGGATGCGGTGGCCTTTGCGGTGAAGACCTACGGTGAGCGATCGCTCCCGGAGCTGGAGGCGGAAGAACTGCTGGCCGTTGCGTCCGAAAAAGCCCCCACGGATAACGAGGTGGTGCAAGGGTTGCGGGAAGCCTATAACCAAATTCGCCGCGAATATGAATCCCTGACGGACACCGAGCACGATGAAGTAGTGCAACTGGGCGGCTTGCATGTGATCGGCACGGAGCGCCACGAGTCCCGCCGGATCGATAACCAGTTGCGCGGTCGCGCCGGCCGCCAGGGCGACCCCGGCTCCACGCGGTTCTTCCTGAGCTTGGAAGATAACTTGCTGCGGATCTTTGGGGGCGATCGGGTGGCGGGCCTGATGCAGATGTTCCGCGTGGAAGAGGACATGCCGATCGAGTCGGGGATGCTCACCCGATCGCTCGAAGGGGCCCAACGGAAAGTCGAAACCTACTATTACGACATCCGGAAGCAGGTTTTTGAATATGACGAGGTGATGAACAATCAGCGCCGCGCGATCTACGCCGAGCGCCGCCGCGTTCTCGAAGGCGAAGACCTGAAGGAGCGGGTGATTGAATATGCCGAGCGCACCATGTCGGACATCGTGGATGCCTACGTGAATGCGGACTTGCCCGCCGAAGAGTGGAACCTCGACAAGATGGTCGATAAGGTCAAGGAGTTCGTCAGCACGATCCAAGACCTGACTCCGAAGCAAATTGAGGATTTCGGGCCGATCGAAATCAAAACCTTCCTCGCCGAGCAGGTACGGATTGCCTACGATATCAAGGAAGGCCAAATCGACAGCCTGCGGGCGGGCTTGATGCGCGATGCGGAGCGATATTTCATCCTGCAACAGATCGACACCCTCTGGCGCGAACACTTGCAACAGATGGATGCGTTGCGCGAAACCGTTGGTCTACGGGGCTATGGTCAAAAAGACCCGCTGGTGGAGTACAAGAGCGAGGGCTATGAACTGTTTCTGGACATGATGACGAATATGCGCCGGAACGTGGTGTACTCGTTGTTCCAGTTCCAACCGCAGGTGCAGGAGCGCGAAACGGAAACGGTTTAGTGGAGGCCGGGCGGGGAGACCCCGCCCCTACGGTGTTGAACCGCCCATTTTGGTCTTGGCCCTCTCCTGTATTGGGAGAGGGTTTTGGCGTTTGCGCCTCGTGGGCTAGTTGGTGTAGTTCCAGCGGGCGCGGTAGCCGCGATTGTCCAGGTGGGTGAAGGAGGATCCATAGCCCAAACCGCCTGGCCACCAGGGGTCGAGGATCCGTTGCACGGCGCGGGCCGAGAGGCCTGCCGCGTTGAAATCGACTCCATGACCGCGAATGTGGGTGGAGTTGCGTGCGCCCCCGACGGCGCGGTTGACGGCGGGTGGGCGATACCAACTGGTGATGGTGATCGATCGATTGCCCAGGCGCGATCGCACTTCTTCCATTCGCCGGGCCATGGCGATGATGTTTTGGGTGATCGTGGAGTTTTCAGGGATGCGCGTGCCGCCCTTGGTGGCCTCGCCCCAGTTGAAGTTGCCGCGCGGGATGATCGGGTCTCGGGTCCAAACCGTCCCAATGCCGGGGATTTGGATGCGGCGACCCCGATCGGGCACGGGCACGGGCACTGGAACCGGCGTGGGCACGGGCACCGGAACCGGAGCGGGCACGGGGGCCGGTGGCGACACGGGATCGCGAGGCGAGGGATAGTCGTCCACATTCAGCAGGCTGATGTGGCCCTCATAGACAAACCATTCCAGTCGATCGTTAATCGGTTTGACAAGCCGAATCCGCAGGTGATCGCCCACATCTTCATAGCTGCGAATTTGGAACTCACCGGGCGAGAGGGGGACTTTTTCGGCGCTGCTGAGGCTGCTGTTCTGAAGGGGGCGATTTTTCAGGAAGGTGTTGGTTTTCACGAGCATGGTGGCCGGTTCCAGGAAGTCCGCATGGCCCCGGTAGACGAACCATTCACGCCGATCGCGGATCGGTTCCACGGTCAGGATCCGGTAGTGCGTGCCCTGTTCGATCGACTCAATCAGTGACAGTTCTCCGGCGGGCATGGCGGCTACATCGTTTTTGGCCAGGGCGCTGGCGGGAACCGGTTGGCTTTTGAGGACGGTGTTTTGCTTCAGAATCAAGACCTGCCATTGCATGGCCCGCAGGTCGGTTTCGAGGGAGCCGATCGCCGCCTGTTGGGTGTCAAGGCCGCGCCACAGTTGCACCAGGCGGGTGAGGGAGCCGCGTTGGTTTGGGGTGCCCCGGTAGGCGGCGGGCAAGCGTTTCAAGAAGCCCACCAGTTCCCGATCGAGCTGGGCGGCGGCGGTGGTGGCTTCCGGGGCGGCGGGGTTGGCGAAGACGATCGGGTTTACGCCCAGGCTGGTGAGAGCGGCGTTGCGGCTGTCGAGATCGCGCCACATGCGCACGGCTTCGGCGGCGGCGTTGCGCTGGGTGCCATTGCCTGCGTAGAACTCCGGCACGCGTAACATAAACGCCAGCAGGGCAGGATCGTAATTGCGCGGCAGCAAGCTGAGGTTGCTATCACTCAGGGAGCTGACGGCGGATTGGCGCGAGTCCAGTTGTCGCCAAATTTGCACCAGCCGCAGCAGGGCTTCTCGTTGGTGGGGAAAACCGGAATAGTTGGGCGACAGCCGTTGGATAAAGTTCACCAGCGCCGCATCGAGGGCGGAATCGGTGTAGTTGAGGGCGGGCAGTCCCAGGGACACGAGGGTGTCTTCGCGGGTGGGCAGGCCGCGCCAAATGCGGGTGGCTTCGATCAGAGCTTCGCGCTGGTGGATGTAGCCTTGATAAAACTGGGGCAGCCGTTCGATCGTGTCGAGCAGGGCCCGATCGAGGTTAAAAATGCTGTTGGCGGGGGCGATCGCCGTGGTCGCCGGGGCCACTTGGCCGGCCCGTTCGAGGGTGCAAAACTGACGATAGGCGGTGGTGAGCCGATCGAGCGCACAGCCCGCCAGAATCGGGCCCGGGGCGGTTTTGTCCTCAAAGCCCCGCGCCAGAACGGCGAGGACTTCCGGGCTATACTGCCCCGTGCTGGTTTGCCAAATCCGATCGGCCTTCCAACCCGATCGAATCAGCGAATCCGTCAGCCTGCGCACCACCAGGGCCGCTTCCTGCACTTGGTCGGGGAGGCTGTCCACCTGCTCAGGTTTGGCACTGGTGAGGCCCAAGCCTCGCTCACCGTCCGGCATGGGCTGGTCGTGGGCTTCCTGGAGCGCGGGCAAAATGGGCATATGAATCCCCGCTCGCTGGGCAGCCATGTGGAACAGATGCGCGTCCCGATCGAGTGCGGTCGTAGCCATGGTGCAACCAATCCGTTAAATACTGAATACGTTCTAAATCCGGTGCTAGATCCGGTGCTAGTGGCGAGGCAAGCTTATTTTGATCGGTCAAATCAAATGACTGTTGCCGTCACCAAATCGTTAGGCAGCAAGGGGCTTAAGCCTCTTGTTACGACGACTGACTTCGCGACTTTGACCCAGTAAATTAAGGCAGCCGCGCTACTAGATCCGGTGCAATGGTGCCGATCGCGGCAAAAAACTTTTCCCACTGTACAGTGCGATTTTTGCAAACGGGTTGAATGTTATGCCTTTGTCCGAGCCTGGGTTCGATCGTCTACCCCTTTCATCCATCACGGCGCGGTCTGGTCTCCGGGCGATCGCCACGGATATGGACGGCACTCTGACCCGATCGGGCCGCTTTTCGAGTGGGTTGCTGGCGGCGCTGGAACAGTTGCAGGCGGCGGGCATTCCCGTGGCGATCGTCACCGGCCGATCGGCCGGCTGGGTCAGCGCCCTGGTGGAATACCTGCCGATCAGCGGGGCGATCGCTGAGAACGGCGGGTTGCTGTACCGGCGCGATCGCCCCCGGGGTGAATGGCTGGTGGATGTGCGCGACCCGATCGGCCACCGCGATGCCCTGGACGATGCCTTCAGCATTTTGCAGGCCGAATTTCACCATACCTTCCCCAGTCTCCACCCCGCCGCGGACAACGCCTTTCGACTGACGGATTGGACGTTCGATTTGGCCGATTTGCCCGGGCTGAGCGCCGAGCACCTGGCGACCATGGCGGACGTTTTGGCGGCCCAGGGCTGGGGCTTTACCTACAGCGCAGTGCAAGCCCACATCAAACTCCCCGAACAAACGAAGGCAGCCGGCCTGCAACGGGCGATCGCCCAGCTTTGGCCCGGTTGTTCCCCGGAGGCGGTGTTGACGATCGGCGACAGCCCCAACGACGAGAGCCTGTTTGACCCAGCCCTGTTTCCTCGCTCCGTCGGCGTGGCCAACGTGCGCCCCTATCTCGATCGGCTCACCCACCGCCCGGCCTACATCACCGATCGACCCGAAGGCGAAGGGTTCTGCGACCTCGTAGCAGCCATCCTCAGCACCGCCTAAACCCAAACACCGCCTAAATCTAAACACCGCCTAGGTCGGATCGTCTGACGAAGAGCGGTGACTATCCGGGGAATCAGCGACTTCAACCGTGGCCACCGCGATGGCAGGTGGTTGCTTGGCCGCCAGTCCCTTCTCCCATGACTTTTGTCAGTCAATCAGCCCGCGCTGGGCGAGAGGTTGGGGCGAGGGAAATCGATCATGCACCCTTTCGATCGATCCACCATTGCGATCGATAAACGGAATGGATGACACGCTCTAGGGGCTGTCATCAAATCCCCAAAACCCTGATTCTATCGTTGCGAAATCTCGAGGGCAAGGAACTGGATCCCCTTGTCTGGGACGGTTGGACTAGGACAATCAATTATTTCAAACTCAATCTATCCAATTTGATAACACGCTCTATGCTTCCGAAGAGGCTTCAATCAATGAGCTTGTGACACCGTACCAGCCACAAGCAGATAAACTGTCTCATTCTTAATTGAAATTACTATGTAGCACTGGTGTGAACCAGGTAGTACTGGTATTAATTGACACGCCCCATCTGCTTGTAAGAGTCAATTAATACCAGTCGATCCATATTTAGATTCGTTAATCATGACGGCGGTCTTCTTCTGTCATGCATAGAACTTTGTTGAAACTCTTAATTGACAGGCATTTCAATGTCATCAGTATCTAAAGATATGGATACTATTGACATGATTCAGAACACTTGTTATGTAGCTACAATTTTGAAATTTTAGACTTTCCAGACAATTGGCGGTATATAAAAAGACTCGTGTGCTGGTTAAGGGCTTACTTTACAAAACACTCTGAATCAGACAGGGGTAGTGATTTAAAGATTTTTCATGCATTCTGCAAAGCTAGGGTTTTTTGATCTAGTCTTATTTATTTTTTGCTTGAATCACTGTGAAGTTTTATTTTTTGACAACCCCCTAAGGCTATGCTATGTTTAAGTTCATTTAATCTGGTCTTAACCTTAGAATGGAAAATTTTCCTTCTGTTGATCAATCCGAACGCCGATTAGAGAGCCTTGATCGGTTGCCTTCACAAGCGTCTAAGGCAGAATTTAAATCTGAAGCTCATAGTCCTACCTACGTCAGTTCTATGGCAGAAAGCCTAGCGATTCTCAGTAAGGTAGAGTCAGATATACCGGTCATTGTGGACTTTGATGAAACCCTGTTCTTACGAAATTCAACAGAGGAATATCTCAACAGTCTCAGACCCCGCGCCATAGCAGTGATATTGCTCTTTCTGTTGGATCGACTGCAGCCGTGGTCTTGGTTGCCTGGTCTGCGGCAAAAACGTGAGGCCAGAAATTGGTTTCGAGTTGTTGTTACTACAGCAGTTCTACCTTGGACAATGTTTTTTTGGCCAAAAGTTGCGCGGCGGTTGGCACAAGAGCAGAGCAACCTAGAGCTGATTGCGGCTTTAAACCATAAGACAAGGCATCAATTGATTGTTGCGACGAACGGCTTTTCGATGATTGTTCGGCCGCTGCTAGAGGCGATGCCCATGAATCGATCGCGCCTGTTGGCTTGTCGCCTGTGGTGGGGAGGATTGGGCGATCAGCTAAATGGAAAACTAGCGCGCGTTCAACAGTGGTTACGGCCAGAAATGCTGCGGCAGGCGGTGGTGATCACCGAATCGGTGGAAGATGCACCGCTGTTAGATGCGGTTCACTATCCTTGTCTAGTAACTTGGCCCGATGCCCAGTTTTTGCCAGCGTTGTCTAATACCTATATTCCTTTTGTCTATTTGGAAAAGGGTAAACATCCGGGCGAGCGTTTTTTCGCCCGGGTAGTTTTGTATGAAAGTTGGACAATGCTCGTGATTGGGATCAGCTTGATTGATGCTCATCCCTTTACGCATTCACTAGCTTTGTTTTTCCTGTTGCTATCGTTCTGGTGTATTTACGAAGTTGGCTACATTGAAAATGATTTGGCAGCGGAAAAATATGAAAGTAATCCCAAGTTGTCTGACAGCTATCGCAAATACATCAAACGCTATGATCCTTGGTCTCCATGGGTTTGGTCTTTGCTATTCGCCATTCCAGGCTTGTTCGTCTTAACGGTGCTTGAAGCTCCACAATTGCCTGATCTTTTGCATTTCTTCCAAGGATTTGATCTGGTTCAGTTTGTGAGCAAATCTGGTGTATGGATAGGACTTTTGATTGTCTTGCGATTGACCTACCATGTCTATAATCTGGTTTCTGTAGAGAGTAGAATTTGGATTTATCCGGTTTTGCAACTCTATAAAAAACTTGGATTCGCGTTGCTATGTTCGGTGAGCTTGGGTGGGGTGATGTTTTTTGCGTCCTATATTTTGGCTCGATCGGCACCCTATGTCATCTATCGTCGAGGCGGCAACCGTAAGAATTTCCCCGAGCAAATGGTATGGCTGGTTTTGTTTGTCTTGCTCTTAGGGGCAGTCGGAATCTCGCGTTCTGAGCCACTACCTGTTGTGTTTAACTGGCAAACCGCGTTAATGCTTGGTTGGCTATCTTTCAAATCGCGGCACGAAATTGTGTCGGAGCTGAAGAGCATTAAGCTGATTGGGCCGTTGATTTAGCCGGTGCGATCGAACGGCGGCTAGTCCCCCAGTTTGCATCAATTGCAGATCATTGAGAGGATATCGGAACGGCCAAATCCCAATCAGTCCTAGAAGGCATTCGGCGCGATCGCATTCGTTATGGACCGTCTCCCATTCCATCGATTTACCTCCCTGACCGATCGCCAGTGGTCTACCCTCACGCCCTATCTATTTCTGTTGCCCGCGCTGTTGGTGCTGACCGCCACCACCTTCTATCCAGCGTTTCAGGCGTTTTACCTCAGCTTCATGCGCTATGACTACGACCTAACCGAAGCGCCGCGTTGGGTTGGGTGGGCCAATTTCGTGCGCTTGTGGGGCGATCGGCTGTTTTGGAAAACCCTCGGACAAACGTTTTTATACTTACTAACCGTTGTCCCGATTTTGACGATCGCCCCGCTAGGGTTAGCCATTTTAGTTAACCAAAAATTGCGCGGTGTTCGTTGGTTTCGCGCCGCCTATTACGTGCCCGTGATTGTGTCGAGTGTGGTGGCAGGAATCGCTTGGAATTGGATGTATGCGGAAAATGGATTGCTGAATCAATTCCTCGTGGGTTTTGGCCTGATTAACACCCCGATTCCCTGGTTAACCAGCCCCAAATTGGCCCTTTGGAGTGTCATGGCTGTGACCGTTTGGAAGGGGTTGGGCTATTACATGGTGGTCTATTTAGCCGGGTTGCAGGCGATTCCCGGCGATCTCTACGAAGCGGCGGCCCTCGACGGTTCTGACGGATGGCGCAAGCATTGGGATATCACTGTGCCGTTGATGCGACCCTATTGGTTATTGGTCGCCACAATCTCGGCCATTTCGGCGACGAAGGTGTTTGAAGAAGTGTTCATCATGACCCAAGGGGGGCCGCGCAGCAGCTCCAAAACGGTCGTTTACTACCTTTATGAACAGGCCTTTGAAAACTTAGAAATGACCTATGCCTGTGCGATCGGGCTTGTCTTGTTCCTGATTGTTTTGGCCTTGTCAGCCTTGCGATTGCTGATCCCCAATAGCACCCCAACGACCTCATAAATCTTGTAGACCGGGATACCCAAAAACCAAATTCAGTTCCTTATTCAGTTCCTTGGAGTCCAGCCTCTTCCCAGGGGCAATAATGGCCAGTGACAAGGGGAGTAGGGTGTGTCATCAAATTGAATGGATTGGGTTTGAAATAATTGATTGTCCTAGCCCAACCGTCCCAAATAAGAGGCTCCAGTCCCTTGCCCCCGAGATTTCGCAACGACAGAATCAGGGTTTTGGGGATTGAAGGATAGCCCCTAATCCCCTTGCCCCAGTAATTTTTGTGGCATGATTTTGGTGATCTCAGCGATCCATAATCTCTTTCCAGACATCCTCTTAGAATAAACACACACCATACTGACGGCTGACCCGCATCTGATCATGAATCTTACAAGCTCCCTAGTCATCACAATCAGCAAACGATTACTACTCGGATTAGTGCTGGCTCTGCTGTGGATTCTGTTAGCCACCTTGCCGGCCCAAGCCATTATTAATTACAGCCGCAGTAACCTAACGGGGCGCAGTTTTGCCGGTGAAGATTTGACGGCGGCGGCCTTTTTGGCAGCGGATTTGCGGGATGCAAATTTTGCGGGGGCGAATCTCAGTAATGCGACCTTGACTCAGGCGACGTTGATGCGAGCAAACTTCCGCGGCGCTGACCTGACGGGTGCACTGGTCGATCGCACCATTTTGGAAAATGCTGACCTGACCCAGACGATCGCCCGGGAGGCAATTTTTACGCGATCGATCCTGGCGGGCATCACGATCGAGGGTGCAGATTTCACCGATGCCCTGGTCGATCGCTACGACGTGGCACAACTGTGCAAAATCGCGAGCGGCACTAATGCAGTGACCGGCGTTGACACCCGCGACAGCCTCGGCTGCGACTAGGACGGGTGTACAGGTGTTGATTGAATCCACACTTTTGCGATCCAGCACTTATTTCGCAAACAGAGTATGGGCTGAAAACGACTAGAGATGCAGCGTCTTCGCGCCCCTCATCACGGGTCAACCTTACCGGGGCAAAGTATTGAGACCGTCGGGCAGGGGAATGTTTCCATTGTTATAGTCTTCCCAAACACGCGATAAGAATTGTCGTCGATCGCGACCGGTGGTTTTGTAATTATTCAATTCTGCTTGAAAGAGTTTTTGTAGGGTGGGATTTTTCGCTAGTGTTAACAGCTCGGCTAGTTCGGCTTCGGAAAACTGATCGTCTAGGCGGCGAGTGTAGGTTAGTGCAACGGTTTTCCACCCGGCACGCTCAACGAGCACACTGTTTAACCAGTCAATAAATTGAATTGATTGATTGGGAAATACGGCTAAATCGATCGCATTGCCCAGATAGAGATCATAGCGTTTTGCAATGCCCATTTCTTGCAAAATGGCGGCAATCAGTTGCCGTTTCGTCATGGGCTGATCACTGGTTTTACTAGCGGCTTGGTGATGGGCCGGGGCGGGAGGATCCATGGCCAAGGCTGGTTGGATGTGGGCAATGGCCAAAACCACGCAAAGCCCCGCGACAGCCAGGGCGATCGATTGCCAAGTGTTAACGACAGAGGGCTTAGACACAGAGAAACTGCCTTGGGCGACTAAAGGAATCAACGTAGCATAATTGGAGTTTACGATTGGGCGGCGGTGCGCGCCGGACTCGATCGCTCCCGTTTGCCGATCGTGCCGCGTGTCACGCCCAGTTGGTTTGACAGTTGGAGATCTTGCCAAAGTTGCACGCCGGAAAGTTCGCCCCGCAGCAATTGTTGATAGCGATCGATCGACTGCTGCACCCGATCGGGTGACTCGTCCAAAAATTCTAGCCGGAAGCGTTTCGCCCCGGCGGTCATCAACCGCTGCACCACTTCCGCACCGGTTTGGGCCACGCCGTTGAACACCGTATTGCGGCAACCGGCATCGGCTTTTAACACATGCTCAACTCCAGCCCGATCGCGCAATGTAACCGTATGACTTTCGCAGGGGCGGCCGCAATTCGTGTGATCAGTTCCGGTTGACAAAAATGCACAAAACACACAATGTTCCATATGAAACATCGGCATATGTTGGTGAATGGTTACTTCTAGCCAATCCGGTGGGCAAGCTTTCAGTAAATCGGTCAATTGATCCACATTTAAATCGTAGGAAGCGGTCAACCCTTGCAAATTAAACTGGGTTTTGAAGTAGCTCGCGGCGATCGGGTTTGCCACATTCAACGCAAAATCGCCAACACAGGGTTGATCGCCAAAAAACGCTAAATGATCATAATTTCGCACCAAATACCCGTCGGCGTTGCTGTTGCGAACCTGCTGCAAAATCCAGGTTTCACCGGTTTTGTAAATGCGCGGCGGGGCCACAAATAGGGTTTGTCGATCGCTCCGTTTATTTACCCGAAACCAATCGACGATCGCCCGATATTGGCGTGGATCCTCCAGTTCGCAATACAGTTGCTCGATGCCAGCGGCCAGGGCGATCGCCAGTTGCTCCCGATCGCGCACCAACACCGACAATTGTGCGGGTTCCGTCGATCGCCGATCGGTCGCTGCCGGCAGCAAATCGCTCGATCGCGCCGCCGCATTCAGGATCCAGCGGCGTGGCTCCGCCCGTTGCTGCTCCAGTTGCGCCACCAACTCCCGCCGCATTCGATTTAGCTCACTGGCGGGCAAAATCACCGCCCCCACCAATTGATTCTCAAAGTGATCGAGCCGAAACGGCGTGTTGCCCAGCCGCCCGAACTGGTCGCGCAGGCGATCGGTCGTCAGCGGTTGCCGATCGGCCGCCGCCAGCACCATCGCCGACTCGACCCGCGCAATGTGCCCCCCCTCGTCCCGGGCGATCGCGGTGGCCAACTCACCAACTGCCCCATGCAGCGCGATCGAAATGGGGCGCTGAAACTTGGGCCCATCGCCCGCATAGGTTTGGCGCACCCGCTTTTCCAGTTCTGGATCCGAGGTTTTCCACACCCGATCGCCCGATCGCACCCGCCGCAGATCCAGCTTGCTGAACCGATCGACCCGCAAGCCCCACACGCCCGATCGGCCCGGCGGTTCCACGTCGCAAACCCGCCCGCCTTGCTCGCCGCCGCGCCCGTCTAGGCCAATGCCGTCGCCGGCCTGAAGGTGCAGCCCCGCAGCGGTCGATCGCACCCACAGCCAATCCTGCTCAACCCGCACCACCTCGCCGATGTACGCGCCGCGCTTTTTGGCATATTCCCCATGCACCAGCGCCTGGTTGTCGATGCCTTCAAACCAGCCGGTGAACAGCCCGCGCGAGAAGGACATTTCCAATTCGTAGCGATCGGCCGCTGTGCGATCGGCTTCATCCTCTAATTCCCGCGATCGCGGCGGGGCAAGGGGCTTGAGCATCTTGTCTGTGGAACTGGCTGTGGAACTGGCTATAGGGTTAGCGACGGGGCGATCAGCCACCTGCGCCACCGCCCGATCGAGCGCCTGCCGATAGATCCGCGTCGTGCTCGCCACATATTCCGGCGCTTTCAGGCGACCCTCAATTTTCAGACAGCTCACCCCGGCGGCCACCAGCTCCGCCAGCACCGGCAACCCCGACAAATCCTGCGGACTCAGCAAATAGTCCCGATCGCCCAAATCCACCACCTGCCCGTCCGCCACCAACTCGTAGGGCATTCGACAGGCCTGGGCGCATTCCCCCCGATTCGCCGATCGCCCGCCAAGCGCCTCACTGGTCAAGCACTGGCCCGAATAGGCCACGCACAACGCCCCATGCACAAACACTTCCAGCGGCAGAGACAAGCCCCGATCGCCCAATTGCGCCCGAATTTTTGTAATTTCCGCGATCGAGCACTCCCGGGCCAGCACCACCAACTGGCAACCCAACTCCCGCGCAAAGGCCACCCCCGCCGCGCTGCTAATCGTCATTTGCGTCGAAGCGTGGATCGGAAAATCCGGCGACAGATGCCGAATCAACCGCGCCAACCCCACATCCTGGACGATCGCCGCATCGACCCCCGCCGCAATAATCGACTTGAGATAGCGCTCCGCATCTGCCAGCTCGTGGGTAAACACCAGCGTGTTGATTGTCACGTATCCCTTCACCCCGCGCCGATGCAGCCAGGCCATCAGCTCCGGCAAATCCGCCTCGGTGAAGTTCTCCGCCCGCATCCGTGCATTAAACCGATCGAGACCGAAATAGATCGCATCGGCCCCATTCTCCACCGCCGCCTTGGCACAGTCCCAATTCCCCGCCGGGGCCAACAATTCCGGCCGAGCTAGCCCCATTGGATTTACCGCCAACCCAGGGCGATCGTTCACATCAGGCAGGTCAGGCAAATTTACAGACATGGCAGGCATCATAGGGGCGATCGACCACGGTATGGCATCGAGACCACCTTCGGCAATCCTATGCGATCGCCGCGATCGAAACCATCCATCCAATTCTGACCTTCGATCGCCTACCTAAACCGTTAATGAACCCTGAATTCCGTCACTAATTCACCACTCGCACAAGGCCCAATCGCAGCCCTTCAAAAATTTGATCAACCTCTGCCTTTTCCTCGGGAGTCAGCCTATCTACCGAGAGCAAGGCTTCCATGAGTTGCTGTTGGTCAGTACGGGTAATTTGGCGACTGTGGCGAATGGCCGCCAGGGTGTGCGCCACCCGGTGGTGCGTAGCGTTGGCCGGGGGGGCGAGGACTTCAGCCGCATCATGATTACCCATGGGCTTAACCGCAGACTGCATCGCCCGCATGGCCCAGCCCGCCCCATCGCCTAATTCTGTTGATGGCAATGGCCCTTGAAAACGATCCCGATCGATGGTGGTCAACATCATCCTGGCCCCACTAACAACACTCAGCAAATCTCAACAACACGGTGATGGCAAACGAACAAGCCGAACTCGACGCTCTATTCTAAAAACTGTGATCTCGCCTTGATGAAAAATCAGACAGACTCAGCCTTGGAGAGCAATCAGGCAAAACGTCGAGCGATCGGGTGTTGACCACCACCTAAAGTATCAACCATCCCGCTCCGGCGCTCAGTGATGCCAACAAGCCCGATCGTGTGATGATTCAATTTGCTTTGAGTGACAAGTTCCCTAGGGAATGTGTGATGAAATCAAGGTATTGCTGTGATCCCAATTACGATCGTCTTCGCCCCACAAACCGGCACGAGGGCTAATTAACAGGCAGTTCAGGATCGAGCAAATCCAACAAAACATTCCACAAAACAAGCCCGTGAGCGCAAGCCGACGGGCTTGTTTTAGCATGAGCAACCTAAGAACCGTCCTAGTTGCCGTAGTCCCAGCGGGCCCGATAGCCGCGATTATCCACATGGGTAAACGTCGAGCCGTAGCCCAGCCCGCCTTCCCACCACGGATCGAGAATGCGTTGAACGGATTGGGGCGATAGACCATCCACCACAAAGTCCACGCCGTGGCCCCTCATGTGAGTGGAGTTGGATGCGCCGCCGACGGCTCGATTCACGGCGGGTGGGCGATACCAACTGGTGATGGTGATGGAGCGATCGCCCAGTTTGCTGCGAATCCGCTGCATTTGTTGAGCCATGCGCACAATGTTGCGCGCGATTTCCTCCGACTCGGGAATTCGCGTGCCGTCCTTGGTGGCTTCTCCCCAGAAAAAGGAAATATTAGGCACGATCGGGTCACGAGTCCAAACCGTTCCATAGCCTGGGATCTTGATCGCCTGACCGCGATTCACCGGCACTGGACTCGGGCTAGGAGTGGGAGCCGGTTGGGGCGCGGGAACTGGCTGGGGCGCGGGTGCAGGCTGGGGTGCAGGTGCGGGAGCCGGTCGGGGTGCTGGCGCGGGAGCCGGCTGGGGCGCGGGAGCCGGCCCTGAAGCCGCCAACAATGCATCAGCGTCGATTAGATCCACATGGCCCGCAAACACAAACCAGGTTGGCCGATCGCTGAGCGGCTCATTCAGTTGAACTTGGTAATGGTTGCCCGATCGAGCAATGGCGCGGATCCGAAACTCACCCCGGGCCACGGATACTTCCTCGTTGTCCTTGAGTTCTGCGGCAGAAACCGGGCGTTGTTTAAACACCGTGGGCACTTTCACGCGAATTTTTGGCAGGGGCGGAAAATTGGTCGTGTCCTTCGGTGGCGGATATTCCGGCACGTTCAGAAGTTCGATGTGCCCCTTAAATACAAACCAGTTTTTGCGATCGCGCAGGGGCTGGGACAACACAACCCCCAGGTGGGAGCCTTGATCTTCGTAGCCATCCAAGGGAAGCTCGCCCCGCGCGACGCTGACCTTTTCTGCGCTGCTCAGTTCCGAAGACAGGGCTAAGCGGGTTTTGAAGACCGTTTCGCTTTTGACCACAAGGGTGGGCACGGCGGCGACCACGGCATGGTCTTTGAAAACAAACCACTCCAGACGATTCCCGATCGGATCCGCGAGCGTCACCCGATAGTGATTCCCTTCCAGCACAGCGGCCTGGACTGATAATTCACGGGGGGCAACCGACAATTTTTCCGCCGTCGGCAGCTCGCTGGCGGAAACTGGTCGGCTTTTGAAGATCGTGGGTTGTACGATTTTCAGCGTCACCATAGGCTGCACCACACCAGAAAAATCAGAATAGTTATCAGGGATCATCACAAAGTCGCGTTCAGTCCACCATTGGGGATGTGGCGATCGGAACGCTGGATCGAGATGTTTCCGCCATGCTAGCCATCAACGGGGTGGATAGCTGCTAAGTTTCAACGATTTTTATGAATTGTTTTGCGAATGGGGGGCTGGGATCGCTGGTGCGTCCCCTTGGGGCGATCGATTCTTCCTGTCCAAGGCTGCTCGATCGGTCGCGTTGAATCGATCGCGTTGAATCCGTCGCTCGGGCGGGATCAATCCGCCGTCATGGCTAGTAGTTGTCGTAAATGTTGGTGTTTGGGGGGGGTGCGATGCGGGGATCGGGGGAGATCGCCAGCCACAGGGGAAATTGCAGCAACGACAGGCTGATGCGCCCGTCGGACTCGTCCACGATGATGAACGGTACGCCGCCGCTGCGTTGGATGCGATCGGCCCGCTGTGCCAAGGGATCGGGAGACTCAAACAGCATGACACCCTGCTCGGCCCCGAAGTCGGCCCGAGAAATGCCCAAGGAATCTTGCAAGCCCCGCCGCCAGTCGCCGAGGCGTTCGGGACTGTCGATCAAAATGAGCGTCCGCAAGCGATCGCCATGGATCGCCCGCAGCACTGAGATCGTCGCCGACACGACTAGAACGTTTTGCAAGCGACTTCCCATGGTGCGGAGTGCGCCCCGCCCGCCGAGGTCAAAAAACCACTGGGCCACCCGATCAGCATGGACTTGCTCAAAGGTGCGGCGCAGTCGCCACGGGGGGCCGTAGTAGTCGGGGCGGGTGCGGTAGCGCTCTAGGATCTGCTCAATTTTGCGGCGATCGCTCTGGAATTGGCTGCCCGTGAGTGGGGCGCTCGACGACGGGGGGGCTGCGGTGGGATTGGGGCGATCGCGATCGGGCGTGGGGGCGGGCGCAGGCGACTGGGCGGGTACTAGGGGCAGCTCCTCGGCGGCGGCCACCAATTCCTGAAGACTGCCCACGAGATAGTCCTTAAAGCCTTGAACCCGCGCCGCCACGTTTTGCGACGCACCAGCAAATGTGCCTTTCATTTCCTGGCGAATGCGCTCTTGGCGGCGTTCCAGTTGCTCGATGCTGGCCATCAAGGTTTTGCGGCGCTGCTCTAGCTCGGCGGTTCCGAGGCTGAGGAGGCGACCCATGTCGGCGCGGGCTTGGGTAATTTCGGCGGTGAGGCGATCGCGCTCGGCGGTGAGGGCTGCTACCCGATCGCTCAAACGGCCCAAGTCCGCAGTCTCTGGGGCGATTTCAGGGGTAATTTCAGGCGTGATTTCAGTTGGGGTTTCGGTGGCGACTGGTTCGGCCGTGTCAGGCGTGGGAGCTGGAATCGGTTCCGGCGTGGGTGATGGCTCGACTAATGGCTCGATCGACGGTTCGCCAGAGTCCACCACTTCAACGGGCTGCTCGGTTGATTGATTGCTCGATTGCTCGGCTGATTGATCGATCGGGTGCTCTGTTGCGGCGATCGCGCCTGACGGGGTTGGATCGGGCGCATCCGTCGCATCCGTCGCATCCGATGGGTCAGGTGAAGCAGCGCGATCGGTTCGATCGGTTCGATCGGCTGGGGGCTGGGCCGACGCGGGTGTGGGGCGATCGAACACGAGTTCATCATCCCAGTTGGTTTCAGAGGGGCGGTCGATCGGTTCAGGCACGTCGGCAATTCCAGACATCTCAGACACTATTCAAAATCGATATCGAAGCAAATCGAAGCAATCCGTTGACCGCCTATCCAAAACACACTATTGCCAAGAACGGCGGGTTGGTAGCTGTTTGGCTTCCAGGCAAGCTCGCAGCAGTTTGGGATCAAACAAGATAGGCAGAAAGTGTAGGCTCTTGACTTCTTTAAAGTAAAAAAGAGTTGGGAAATAATACCAGAAAATATCCCAGTTTTCCCAATCTTTGTAGGGAAAACGGCGAATCAATGTTTCACCACGATAGATATCAAAATCCGTGGCGGTAAATTGCAATCGCAATGTAGCCGCTTGAATGGTTAGAAATGCAGAAAAGGTTGCTAACAATAGACCCGCCAGCAGATTCCAGCCCAAGAGCGGAATGGAAAGGGCCGCCAACCCAGTTGGTAAGATAAAGCTTGGAGGCAATTCGATCGTTTCAGGCAATGTTTCGGGCAATGTTTCGGATGTTGCTGATTGAATCTTCGATGTTGAACTTGCGGCGGGTTGCCCAGGGGTGGCTTCTGGGGCGGGGGCGATCGCAGCGCGATCGGTCTCCGGCGCGGAATTGTTGGGGGTAGGAGTCGCTGGCGTGGGGACGGACATAGACGCTGGCAAGTCGTGACGATAAAACAAGAATGCGGATGGCGCGGGATGTCTAGAGATCTAAACAATCCCTTGAACCACGGGTGGTGACGATTTGGGATCGCGGCCCCGGTCGCTGTCTCATTTTAAGGGGCGAAACGAAGAATCGGGCTGTTGGGGGGCGATCGGTTCGTGGGCCGCAGAGCCGGGGCGGCAGTTGGCAAGAACCCTTGTTACGCTGAGGTTGCCGGATAGCATCTGAGAGGGAGGCTGATATGGAGACGGCAATGGAAGTCGAGCACGGGAGCCAAACGGCCTTGGGCATGGCCTCAGATATGGCCTTAGATCGTGACGCGATCGCCCCTGAGGTCTCGATCGGCCGATCGGGCTTGGCCCGGGGCTGCCTCAAACGAGTGCATCACATTGCCTTAAATGTGCAAAATATGCAAGCCTCTCGCTGGTTTTACGGCACGCTTTTAGGACTAGAAGAACTCACGGGCGATCGGGTTCCCAGTACGTTAATGTCGTTAGTTGCTGAGGGGAAAGTTGCAAATTTTATGACTCCCGATGGTTGGATTTTGGATCTGTTTTGGGAGCCAAGCTTGTCGCCACCGGACGCGGATCCCGATCGGCAATTTACCCGGGCGAATCATTTAGCCTTTGAAATTTCACCGCAGCAATTTGACGCAGCCGTCACCCTGTTGCAGTCCCATCCCGTTGCGATCGCCCAAGGCCCCGTCACTCGTCCCACCGGTCGCGGCATCTATTTCTATGATCCCGATGGTTTTATGATTGAAATTCGTTGTGATCCAACATGATTGTTCGTAGGCTATATGCTTTTAGAACTGAGTAGAGACTGACTGGAAACTAAGTAGAAATTGATTGGAAACTAAGTCCAACCTGAGTAAACAACGCCGAGCAAAAACCATGACGAGCACCATTACCAATCCAGCCCTCAAGTTTTACGATTGGCGAGGCTATGCCTGTAGCTATGAGCAGTGGGGAACCGCCGCAGATTCGCAGCCCGTATTATTATTAATTCATCCGATCGGGGTGGGATTGTCACGGCATTTTTGGGATCGATTTGTCGCCGCTTGGGCCAAGTCCTCGGGCCCCACAGCCATTTACAACCCCGATTTATTGGGCTGTGGCGACGCGGCTAAGCCCCACTACGCTCTTTATCCCGAAGATTGGGCCGATCAACTCCTCCATTTTGTCCAAACCGTGGTGCAGCGGCCGGTGATTTTGGTAGTTCAGGGGGCCTTGTTTCCCGTCGCGATCGAAATGGTGCAGCGATCGGGCAATCAAGCCGATATTCGCGGTCTCGTCCTCTCGGGCCCGCCCGCCTGGCAAGTTATGACCGAAATCGCCCCCCGTTGGCAACAAAAACTCCTTTGGAATGGCTTGTTTGATTCACCCCTCGGCACTGCGTTTTTTCAATATGCAAAACGGCGTAGTTTTTTAAAATCATTTTCGGCAAAGCAGCTTTTTGATGCGGTGGTTGATATTGATGATGAGTGGCTGACAACACTCGATCTGGGAGCCGCCGATCCTGCCAGTCGGTATGCGGTGTTTGCCTTCTTGGCCCGATTCTGGCAAAAGGGATATGCCGACGGTATTCGATCGATCCAGCAGCCAACCTTAGCGCTCTTTGGCGAAACAGCATCGAGTATTAGCAATAGTGGCAAACAAGAAAGCCCCGATCAGCGCTTGAATTTGTATTTAGAAAATCTTCCCCAAGGTCAGGGAAAAAAGTTGCCTGGTCGTAATGTTTTGCCCTACGAGTCTACCGAAGCTTTTACGACAACCGTTCTGGATTTTGTACAGACGCTTTTGAAATCCTAAATTCCTAATTCTAAATCTCTAATCATGGGTCAAAAGTCACCAATTAGACAATTTAGATCATGATTAGACAACGATTGGAGATTGACCCTTGAGCGAAAACTCCCTCATTCTTCCTAAATTTGGCATAACCTAGAACTGGGAGAAAACTCTCTGCTGAGCCAAATTGAGTCAGTCCTATGAATTGCAACCCTGTAATGATCATCCTGCGATCGAATAGACGGTTTGCGGCTCACTCCCAAATCCTAAGATCAATTGAATTGCCGAATTTTGATTCATGAGTATTAAATGTGAGCGATGACCGTGTGAGAACTGATCATGGAACGAGACGAATTGTTACGGTGCTATGCCCAAGGCAAACGAGATTTTCGAGGAATTGACATCAGTGAACTTAACCTGACTGGCGTGGAGTTAACTGGCATTAACCTCAGTGGGGCCAACCTTGTTTTAGCTAACCTCACCCGTGCTAATTTGAGCAATTCTAATCTCAACGGAGCCAATCTCATTGGAGTCGATTTGATTGGGGCAAATCTAACCCATGCCAGCCTAACGTGGGTGCGGGCGATCGGCACAAATTTTGCAGGCGCTTGTTTATTAGGCGCAAATTCCATTGAAGCCGTGTTTACGGGTGCGACCTTTGATGGGGCCAATCTTCAAAAACTCTGCGCCTTAGGGGCTGACTTTGTGGGGGCATCATTGCTCAATACTGACTTGCGCCAAGCAAATCTCTTGGGTGCAAATTTTGCCGGTGCAGATTTAAGTATGGCGAAGTTGGAGGATTCCAATTTTTACGATTCCTATTGGCAATCCGCCAAGCTAACTCCGCAAGCAGCGATGACCTTACGAAAGCATGATCCCCATCAAAGTCATGCGACGGAAACGGCATGATGATTCGAGTCAATCTTCGAGTCAGTCAATGCATGATCGTTCGGCATTACATTCAACAAGTGGCTACTTTGTATCCGCACAGGTTTCTTGTTGATGCATTCGCCAGTCATCACGGTTTAGGAGTTAGGAGTTAGGAGTTAGGAGTTAGGAGTTAGGAGTTAGGAGTTAGGAGTTAGGAGTTAGGAGTTAGGAGTTAGGAGTTAGGAGTTAGGAGTTAGGAGTTAGGAATGATGTCCTAGGTCATGGCTTCCAAAAATCTTCCCAAAAATCTAAAATCTATAGATTCAATTCATTCATCAAGGCTATCGATAACCACCATCCCCGGCTACTCCTATGACCAATGCGACCAAAACACGAGTTGTCGTTGTCCATGTGGGCCGATCGGGCAGTCGCTTGTTAGGTGACTTGCTCAATCAACACCATCAAATTACGTGGCATGGGGAAATTTATCGCCAACTTTTTCAGTCTTGGGATGCCCAAGGGTTGGATTATTACGATCCTGGCTTGATGGCAGATCCGATCGATCTTTTGCGATCGCACGTGGCCTCAACCACAACCCCGATCGTCGGTTTTGAAGTGAAATTTTTTCATCTCGATCGACTCAACATCAGCATTGCCGATTATTTCGATCGCCTGATTGCTCTGGGCTTTGATCATGTCATTATCCTGAAGCGAAAAAACCTACTCCGCAAAATTGTTTCCAGTTTGGTGGCCCAGGAACGACGGCAATATCACCAGGCCGCCAACACACCGGCCGTGCTCACACCGATCACGATCAATCTAGAAGCGATTACGATCGATCGGCAACGGCCACCCCTGTCATTGCAACAGTTTATTGAGCGGTATGAATGGCAGTTTTCTCAACTGAACCATTATTTGAAAAATCAGAGTCACAATCTGTCTTTTCTAGACTTGAGCTATGAAGATGACATCCAAAATGACCCGCTGATTAGTTATCAAAAATCCTGTGAATTCGTGAATATTTCACCGGGGTTTCCTGACATTACCTACGGCAAAACAAATCCCTTTCCATTGCAAGATATTATCCAAAACTATGATCAAGTTTTGCACTATTTAGCGAACACGCCCTACGCTTGGATGATATCGACTTAGGATGCGGTGGGATTCAGATCACTGACACGATCGAGCGATCGCCTTTAGGGTGTTTTCAGCGATTTCGATGGTTGACTAGTGTTGGTCGCAAACCGTCTGAATTTTGCTAATTTTGATCCATGGAAGTTGCCTCCAGGGTTTAGACATTTGGGTGCTTCTATCACAGCTCAGTTGTATTCAGCAATGACTGACCTTGCCTGAATAGTTGATTAGTCATGCAAGCGATGATTAGGTTGTGCTGATCCTGCAACGGGTGATGTTTTTCGATGACAGCCTGGGACAACCTTGGTTAATCCACAGGTCGCAATCATTCCCCACGATTGATCGGCGATCGATTGGTTCCAGTTCCGGATTGCGCCCCGTTTCCTGCTGACTCCTCACAACCACTGCTCCTATGAAATTCCATCACCCATCCGGCGCTTGGCTAGCAACGTGGGGCCGATCGACCCTGCCCGCGATCGGGGGATTGCTGCTCATCGGTGGAGTGACCAATGCCCTGGCCCCGAGGGCCGTCGCCCAGTCGATCGCCCCGGCCCCCGATGGCACAGGAACCACGATCACGATCGACGGCAACCGCATCGACATCAGCGGCGGCAGTCGATCGGGCGATGGGGCGAACCTGTTTCATAGTTTCGAGCGCTTCAACCTCAGCCCCAGTGAAATTGCCAACTTTCTGGCTACGCCGGATCTGCGCAACATTCTTGGGCGGGTCGTGGGTGGCGACCCCTCGCGGATTGATGGCTTAATCCAAATCAGCGGCGGCAACCCCAATTTATTTTTGATTAATCCGGCGGGGCTGATTTTTGGCCCCAACGCGCGGTTGAATGTGCCCGCCGCGTTTACGGCCACCAGCGCCACGGGCGTTAGCTTTGGCGAGCTGGGCGATCGCTGGTTTAGCAGTTTTGGCAGCAACAACTACGCCACCCTCATTGGCGATCCGAATGGGCTGGCCTTCGCCTTGGCGCAACCGGCGGCGATTTTGAACAGCGCCAATTTATCAGTAGCGGCGGGCCAAAATCTCAGCTTGATTGGCGGCACGGTGGTGAGTGTGGGAACCCTGTCGGCTCCGGGGGGGCGGCTGACCGTGGCGGCCGTGCCGGGCGATCGATTTGTGCGGCTGACCCCGGATGGCTCCGTGCTGGCCCTGGATCTGCCGATCGCCGGTCGATCGGGCCTTGGGCCCAACGCCAACACCCTGGGCCCGATCACTCCCCATTCGATTCCCGAACTGCTGGCGGGCCAACCCGTCACGGCCAACGCCCTGACGGTGCGGCCCGATGGCACCGTCTCGATCGGCTACTCCGAAGGGCCTGTCCAACCCGGCGATGTGGCCGTGCAATCGGCCAACGCCAGCACCGCCACCCTCTCCGCCGCAAACAATCTGATCCTGCTGTCGAGCCAACTCAGCACCACTGGCGATCTGAACCTGCTGGCCGGCAACGCGGCGATCGGGCGCGACAATCCCACCAACCCCCTGCGCATTTCGGCGGGCGGTCAGCTCACCCTCTGGGGCGATCGGCAAATCGACCTGTTTGGGCTGCATCACCCCGACAGCGGCTTTCGCAGCACCAGCAATCTCTTCGTCGTCAGCTCCGGCCCGATCGCCGGCAACGCTCCCCTGCAAACCAGCGGCCAACTCTTCATCACCACCCCGACGGGCGATCGGCCCCCCTTCCGCACGGTCTATGAGCCGATGTTTGCCAACCGCAATGGCAACAGCTCCCTGAGCTTTAGCGACAACCCTGCCCGGGTCAATCGCGCCCCACTGATCACCTCCCCGATCGTTTCGACCACCACCACTCGTCCAACCATCACAACCACCACCACTAGCCCGACCATTAGCACCACTCGCCCGACCATTACCATCAGCCCGACCACCACTAGCCTGACCCTTAGCAGCACCCCGATCGCCCTTGCCTCAACGGCGACGACCACCACCAACACCAGCCCAACACCGCTGATTACGGCCACACCGATTCAAATTTCCCCCACCGCCAGCGCGATCGCGATCGCCCCCACGGCCACCAGCCCCACCATCAGCAACAGCACACCGTTTACCTTCGTTCCCCTAACCGTCACCGGCCCCGATCCCGCCACCAGTTCCAGCACGGACGATCGAGACAAAGACAAAGATCCGCTCCTGCAACAACAAAGCACCACCACCAGCAACTCCGCGCCGGCCGTCGCCACGGCGGGCCTCGGAGCCACGGCGATCGGCCCATCCTCCTTTACGGCTCCTGCGCCCGATCCCGGCACGGCTTGGGCCATCAAGCAGCCCGCCGCGTCGGCTCCCTGGTCGAACAATGTGGGCAAGTTAGTGGGGACGGTCTCCGACCAAAACGCTGTGGGGCAGGGCATTGGCTCGTCTCCCTTTGCGGGTCTGAGCGATGGGGTGAACGGGGTACCGGCCCCCGGCAGCGCACCGGGATCGGCTCCGTTGACCCCTTCGGAGAATTTGGGATCAACGATCACCGCGCGCGTCACCTCATCGACGATTCTTCAGCAATCCGGGTTGTCCCAAGCCATCTTGAACAATTCCCCGCCCAATAGCGCAACGGTGAATGTACCGCCGACGGCCGGGATCAATTCGCCGGGGGCTGGTTTGCCGGTGAACTCCGTGCCCAATTCGTCAGTGACTGTGCCGGTGAACGCCACATCCTTGGTCGTGAGCGTGCCGGCCAATTCGGTGCCGAATTCTATTGCGTTAAACAATGTTGGCAATGGGGGCATACAACTACCGACCAATAGCCCAGGCTTGTCTAATAGTTCGGGAGGATTTAGCCCCAGTACGGTGGGGGCATCACCGATTAGTAATCCGCTTGGAAATCCGTTTGGAAATTCGCTTGGCAATCCAATTAGTAATTCGATTACTAATCCAATTAGTAATTCAGTTAGTAATTCGATCGGCAATTCAGTGAGTAATTCGGTGGGGATTGGTGTGACTCAAACCGACTTGCTGAATCGACGATCGAGCGATTCGGGTGCGGCCACGGAGGTGGTCACCGATCCGGGGCAGGTGCTGAATTTGCAAGCCCTGCGCACCCAGGCCCGGGAGGCGATCGCCACCTGCGACAACACGGTTTGGCTCGACTGCCAGCGCCAGACCGTGGCCCGGGCCCGATCGACCGGTGATGTGGCCAGGCTCCAGCGATCGTTGCACCAGTTGGGTCAGGCCCATTACCAGGCGGGCGAATATGGCGATGCGGCGCAGGTTTATGAAGAGGCGCGATCGCTGGCGACGGGCCACAACAACCCAGTTTTGGAAGCGATCGCCGAGAGCGAGCTGGGCAATGTCTATGGGGCCTTGGGGCAATTTTCCGACGCGCTGGCCCACTACGATCGGGCCCTGACCCTGGCACGATCGCACCAACTCCCGTTATTGGAAAGCCAGGTTTTAAACAATCTGGGATTGATCGCAACCAATAGAAAAGACTTTGCCCAGGCCAAACGTTATCAAGAACAGGCCTTGGCGATCGCTCGTCAACAGCAGGACGCGGCTAGTCAGGCGCGCGCGCTCACTCAGTTGGGGCTGCTGCATTATCAGGACACGAACTACGGAGCGGCCGTGGCGGCGCAACGGGAGGCCCTGGCGCTGGCCGAGCAGGCAGACGATCGCCTGGCCATGACCCGCATTTTGGATAATCTGGGGCTGGCATACTACGCCCAGGACGACTACGCGGCGGCGGCGGCCTCGCAAACCCAGGCCCTGGGCCTGACCCGCGAGCTGGGCGATCGCCACGCGGAGGCGCGCACCCTCTCGAATTTGGGCGACACGGAATATCAACTGAAGCGGTTTGATCGGTCGATCGAGCACCTACAACAGGCGATCGCCGCTTGGGAAAAATTGCGGAATAACCTCAGCAACGATGCGGCGCGGCTGGCGATTTTTGAAACCCAGGAAACCACCTACAGCACCTTGCAAACGGTGTTGCTGGCGGCGAACCAGCCGGAGCGGGCCTTGGAAATTAACGAGCGGGGTCGGGCCCAGGCGTTGCTGAAGCTGCTGGCGGAGGATAGCCGCTGGACGGGTCGCAACAGCCCGGCCCCGCGCGATCGCTCGGTTGCCACCGAAGTCGAACCGATCGACCTGGCCGGCATTCGGCGGGTCGCCCGGGAGCAATCGACCACGCTGGTGTCCTACGCGATCGAGCGGGAAGTGAGGGATGTGAACGGCCAGCGCCAACTGACCGATCAGGCGGTGAACATTTGGGTGGTGCAACCCTCGGGCGCGGTGCAATTTCGCCAGGTGAAGCTGCCCGATTCCCACACCCTGCGCGACCAAATTCCCCTGCTGCGAATCTTTTTGGGCACACGCACGGCCAGCCGATCGGCCTCCAGCGTGCCGGGCCAAAACCGCCGATCGATCACGCCCGGCCTGCGCCAGTTGCATCGGTTGTTGATCGACCCGATCGCCGATTTGCTGCCGACCCGATCGGGCGATCGGTTGATCGTGATGCCCCAGCAAGATCTATTCCTCGTGCCATTTTCAGCACTTCAGGACGAGCAAGGACGCTACCTAATCGAGCGCTACAGTCTGGCGATGGCTCCGTCGATCCAAGTGCTCGATCGCACCCAACAACAGGCCCAACGGTTGCAGCAGGCGGGCATTCGCCTGGGCGATCGCCCCTTGATTGTGGGCAATCCAACCATGCCGTTTTTGCCCAGTCGCGGCCCCAACGCCACCCGATCGCAACTGGCCCCCCTGCCCAGCGCCGAAGCCGAAGCCGAAGCCGTGGCCCGCCTGCTGAAATCCGAACCCTTGATCGGCGCGGCCGCCACCAAAGCCGCCGTTCTGGAACAGGTGGAGCAAGCCAGCCTAATTCACCTCGCGACCCACGGCATCCTCGACGCAAAACACGGCCTCGACAGCGCGATCGCCCTGGCCCCCAGTGGTGACGAAACCAATGACGGCTGGCTCACGGCCCGCGATCTGTTGAGTCTGAAGCTGAACGCGCAACTGGTCGTTCTCAGCGCTTGCAACACGGGTCAGGGGGCGATTTCCGGCGATGGGATTATCGGCCTGTCGCGATCGCTGTTGGCGGCCGGTGCGCCCAGTGCGATCGTCACCCAATGGGCCGTGCCCGACGCGCCGACGGCCTTTTTGATGACGCGGTTCTACGAATTTCTGGGCCAAGGGCTGGACAAGGCGGCGGCCCTGCGGCAAGCAACGCTAGTGACGATGCAGCAATACCCCGACCCGATCGACTGGGCCGCCTTCACCCTAATCGGCGACACAGATTAGGCGAATCGACTCATGGATCGCGGATCTGATGCAGATCTAATGCAGGCGGCGGATACGGATGCGATCGATCCGGGCCCCGCTGACCGCTTCGATTTCAAATTCCAGGCCGTTGTGGCGGAAGCTTTCGCCCGCCTTGGGCACGCGCTGGAGGTGGCACAACACAAAGCCCGCCAAGGTTTGGTAATCGTCGGCTTCCGGCAGTGACAGGCCCAGGCGCTCGTTAACTTCATCGATCGAGGTTTGGGCGGGCACACAGGCGGTTTGCTCATCGATCGACTCGATCGAGCTGTCATCGGCCGCCAAGGGGCCCACGATTTCCTCCGCCACATCCGTCAGCGTCACCAGGCCCGCCGTGTTGCCAAATTCATCCACGACGATCGCCATGGGCTGCCCCGATCGCCGCAGCGATCGCAACAAATCCGCCGTATTCGCAAACTCCGGCACAAAGCAAGCCGGCTGAATCCAAGCGCTCAGGGGCGTTTCCAGACTCAGTTCGCCCACGGCCAGCGGTATTGCCAAATCCTTGAAACGCACCAGCCCCACAATGTCATCGATCGAGTCGCCCATCACCGGGTAGCGCAGGTGGCCCGTTTGCCCCACGGCCGTCAGCAAATCCGTTACCGAGTCCGATTGCTCCAGCACCACCATTTGCGTGCGCGGAATCATCACATCTCGCGCCGTCACCGCCCGAAAGGCCAACACATTTTGCAAGAGGCGGCGTTCATCGGCCTCCAAGTCCGGCGACTCCGTGGAATTACCGACAATCAATTGCAACTCCGACAGGGCGATCGGGCTGGCCCAGTGCCGATCGCTCGGGCGCAGGCCAAACACGGACAGCACCCACTGGGTCGATCGCTCCAACGACCAAACGATCGGCTGCAAAAACCGCGCGATCGTCACACTCGGCGGCCCCAACACCAGCGACACCTGCTCCGCGTAGCGCAGGGCGATCGACTTGGGCCCCAACTCGCCAAACACAATTTGCAAATAGGCCACCGCCACAAAGGCCGTCCCCAAGGCCAGGGCCTGCACCACCGGGCGATCGGCCACCGCCGGCCAATAGTGCACCGCCCCATTCACCAGCGGAGCCGCCAACACCGACTGCCCCAACCAGCCCAGGGTCAGCCCCGCCAGCGTGATCCCTAACTGCGTTGTTGAAAGCAGCCGATCGACATGTTGTTGCAAATACTGCACACTGCGGGCCGCCGGATCGCCCCCATCCACCAACTGGTTAATGCGCGATCGCCGCACCGCCACCATCGAAAACTCCGCCGCCACAAAAAACGCATTCAGTGCGATCGGCAACAACAGCACCAACAAACTCAGCGTCCAGCCGCGATCGTCCCCCACCATTCACCTCAATTTCGCAAGACCGCGCCTGAAAAAACCGCGCCTGAAAAAACCGCGCCCAGCCGGCCTAACGCACCGGAATCCCCAGCGCCTGAAGCTGAAGCTGCTGATCTGGATAATCCGTCAAGGACAACTGCAACGACTTCACCCCTTCGAGCAACACCGCTGGCACAATCACCTTGCCACGCATCGTGGCCCCATCGGGCGGCAAATCGCTGGGCAAATCTTCGACGATCGCGCTCAAGGGGTCGCCCCGATCGTCCGCCATTTCCAAAAAGCTGTAGAGAAACTGCACCGCCCGATCGCCCTGATTCCGCAGCGTCACCTCCAGCACCAGCGAGTCCCCCACCCGGCTCGCCCCCACCACCGTCAGCGTCACCCCCTGGGCCGTCGCCGCAATCGGCAACTTGGCCACCGCCTTTTTGGAAAGGGGCGAGGCCTGGGGCTGGGTTTGCGTCACGGCAGGATCCACCGGTTCCGGAGGCTGCTTGCCCACCGGAGCCGTTTGGGTAATCGCCTTCGTTTTCGCTAACAACTGCGCCTCGTTCAGCAGCTTCAGCGGGGCCGGTTCCGGTCGTTTGCCGCCGCGCCCCGAGGAATCCGCCGTGGGTCGAAAATCTGGCTGGACAATGCCCTTGAGCGCTTCCCGCCCCAGGTTGTAGCCCCAAGACGTGCTGGCAATGCCCGTCCCGGCCATCAATAACAACAACAAAATGGTGAGACCAGCGCTGGGAGTCACGGCAACAACAACATCAATAACGACAGGAGCAAGGGCAGAAGCGATCGGGCCGATCGGGCCTCGGCTGGGCAATTAACCCCAAGTATTGCCCCAAATCTTGCCCCGAGAATTGATCTTGCCCAAAAAAACACCCAATGGCAAAATCAAAATGTTGCAAACTCAGGAGCAGCAACGCTAGGCAGGCCCGATCGCCCCGGCGGTAGCAACCGGTTTGCCACCATCATTCACCAGGGTTGGCCGAGCGGTTTAGGCAGCGAACTCATAATTCGCCTCAGACAGGTTCAACTCCTGTACCCTGGATTTTCGTTGGATGGTCGTTTAATCCCAGGTCTTTGATCGGGGCCGTGGCTAGGCCGATCGCCCGGAGCGCGTCCAGCAGCTTCGATCGGGCCGTTTGCCAATCGATCGCTGGGTCGGGCAGCGACACCACCGCGCGGGCCGTGCCCAACAACATGGCATTAAAGCCGCCGGAGTCGCCGGAGCCGCGAAAATCCGTCCGCAGCGCCACGATCGGCCGTTGCCGCGCAAAAGCATAGCCACACTCCCAACAGGTTCCCGAATCCGCATCGGCCCCGTCGAGCACCGCAACCACGCCATCGGCCCGATCGAGACCAGCCCGACAACGCTCAAAAATCGCCTGGGGATTGCTGAGTCCGGCGCATTCGGTTTGGGGCAAAAAGATGTCGTAGCCCAAATCCATCAGCGACTCGGCCAGGGTTTGGTTTAACCAGCGCTCGCCGATCGAGAACAGCGGCCCCGCCCAGTAGAGTCGCACGGGGGCGGGTTGGGCGATCGCCCGCTGGAGTTGGGTGCGGCCCCGCTCCAGGGCCGCGGCGAACTGTTCGGCCAGGGGCGGCTCGATCAGCCCGAGGGCGCTGACCACTTGCGCCGCCCAGTCGAAGTAGGCCTGGCGACGGGCGATCGACCAGCCCACGGGCGGCGACTGGCACACATCCCGCAGGTTACAGATTTTGTCCGCCAGCTTCACCCGCTTGGCCCGATCGCTCAGGGTGGGTGCGTGTTCGACCTGCAACCGCTTGCGATCGGCCTTGGGCAGGCGTTTGTCGTCCGTCAGTTCGTTCACCAGCGCGGCAATCTCGGGGCCAAAGGCTTGGGCCAATTCCTCCAGGGTCGTGGCGGTGTCTTCGATCGTGTCATGCAACAACGCCGCCGCCAGCACCAGCGGATCGCGGATTTGCGCCTCGTTCACCAGCACTTGCACCAGGGCGATCGGGTGGTTGATGTAGGGCGAGCGATCGCGATCCTTGCGCCGTTGATCGCGGTGTTTGTGCGCCGCAAAGGCCAGCGCCCGCACCAGCAAATCCAACCCCGCCGCATCCAAACCTGGCGAGTCAAGATTCGGCAAATCGCGATCTAACGATGATCCGCTGTCCATGGGGCAATTCCGAGTGAGTCAATGATGGGGCGATCATTAAAATGATTAATTCCTCCGGCCCAGCCGCCACAGACAAGGGGTTTAAACCCCTTGCCCCCACGATTCGGCGACGTACGATGTTAGACCGGTAGTTCAATCGATCGAGTCGCGGCCGGCGAGTCTAAATCTAACGGCCAGTCCTGCTGGGCCGCCTGATTGCCCAAGCGCGATCGCAACAGGGCTTGCAAATTCAGATCCGCAAAATTCATCACCACCTCGGCCACACCGGCCGATCGCAGTTCCTCCGGTGAGTGGGTCGTCCCCACGCCGATCGTCAAAATGCCCGCCGCCACGGCCGATCGCACCCCGGCGGGCGAGTCCTCAAAGGCGATCGCCGCCGCCGCCGTCACCCCCAGCCGATCGAGCGCCATCTGGTAGGGAGCCGGATCGGGCTTACCGGGGGGCGCATCTTCCGCCAGCACCACGGTCTCGAAGCGATCGGCCAAGCCCAACCCCGCCAACATGTGCGCCGCATTGGCCCCCGGCGCGTTCGTGACCACGGCGGTGTGCAACCCCCAGCGCTCGATCGCCGCCAGCAACGGCATCAACCCCACCACCGGCTCGATCGTCGGGGCCAACTCCCGAAACAGGGCCTCCTTGCGATCGCTCACGGCCGCGCCCTCCGCCACCGAGTGATCGGGCAACAAATCCGCCACAATCTGGGCATTCGTGCGCCCGCTAATCACCCGATCGTAGAGCGCCGGGGTCAGGGCCAGCCCCAAATCCGCCAGCACCAGTTCCCACGCGCGGTAGTGCAGCGGGTTGGTTTCCGTGAGTGTGCCATCGAGATCAAACAACAGAGCCTGGAGCGGAGTGTTTAACGCCATAAAAAATCAGGATTGAGCGCGCCAATCCGCAACAATTGCCAAACGAAAATTCCCAACAGAACATCCCAGACAAAACCGAGATTCATGATCCAGATCAACGCTCTAGATCAACCATTCAAAATGCGTCCTAGGCGATGACTGGGCGATTATCCGCCGCTGCGTTTGGCCTTGTAGCCCTGTTCGACCAACAGCGCCACGAGCCGATCAGCATAGTCGCCTTGAATTTCTAGGGTCATTTCTTTGATCGTGCCGCCAGTGCCGCAGCGATTTTTGAGGGTTTTGAGCAGGGTTTGCAGGGTTTCGGGTTTGTGCTGAAAGCCGCTGATCACGGTGACGGTTTTGCCGCCGCGCCCTTTGCGGGACACTTCGACTTTGATGCTTTGCTGATTGGGCGGCAGGTCGGGCACGCCCCGGGCGATCGCGTCGGGATTCGCTGCATTGCCAAATTCTGAATACACCACACGGCGATCGGGGCGATCGTTCGGCGCACGACGAGGGCTAGGCATTGTAACAATGATTCCTTTGCAGTTGGGTTTCATCCATTATCATGAAGCGACGTTAATCTAGGCGGGTTTCCCTCTATCCCACCTTAGCCCTCGGGCTGGTTGGGATCTGCCCGCAGTTCGATCGCCCGTTTCGCCCGGAGGAGTTGCGTGAACGCCGCCGAACGTGCTAATTCGATCGCCCTGGCCAGCCAAATTGCGGCTGCGGTGAACCTGTTTCGGGACGTTTTTCCCGATGTGCGTGTCGATCTGAAGCCTTGGCTGAACGACGCAGACACCCGAGCCACCGTCGATCCCGACTCGATCGACATTGGGTTTCACTTCCCCGGCTACAGTCGCGCCTGTGCCTGTCGCAGTCTGTTGGTGCAGGTGCGCTTTTTTGCCGACCCGGTGGATAACACCCAGCGGGCGATCGGGATGGAAGTGGCGGGCTATGACCATCGGGGTCAGCAATGGCGCTTTTCGACGATCGACGCTTGGCAGTTTGAGGGAACCACCCAACCGAAGGCGGAACAGGTCGATCGCATCAAACACTATTGCCGCCAAGTGATGGAACTGTTTAATGGGCGATCGAGCAGTGACTCCGCCGCCTAGATTCCAAAATTTAGCGATCGATTGAGCAATCCTAGGGTGTGTGATCACATTCCTAAAACCCGGCGATCGCGCTCTCCCGACCGACCGTAGGGGCGGGGTCTCCCCGCCCAGCTAATCCCAGCCCCAGCCTTCGGGATTCTGGGTATTGAAGCCATGAATCAGCTTCTTTTGCCCCTTCAGTTGATAGTAATTGTCCTCATAGATTGAAAACATACAAAGGTCGATCGGGGTCACTTCCGAGGCATTAACCGTACCAATTGCGCCGCTTTCTTCGAGGGCCGCAGCGGCTAATTCGGAGCAGAAAAAACGCGAAAAGTCTTCTGCGTTGCGGGTCAATTTTGCGGGAATGGGCAGATTTTTGGGCAAATCAAAGGCCGATCGAATTGCCTGGGCAATATCATAGGCGCGGTGTTCGTGGTGCAAGATGAAGTTGTAGAACTTGCGCAAATCCATCCGATCGCGCACGTCTTTTCGGAGGGGCAACCACCACATAGCACCGGGGTAAAACTCCACCCGATCGCTCAAGCGATTGGCAATCACGCCCGCCCGCGTACCGCTAGCCACCGTGGACTCCATCACCTGGTTAAAGAAGCCCTCCTGGGCTTCACCGTAGATAAAGAGCTTGGTTTGAAAAACGATCCCAATGTGGGTGATACTCGATCGCGTTGCCAACTTAATCAGCGATGAAAAGCCCACATTGCTCGAAAACGCAATAATATCGCCAGAATTCATCGATTTGCGAACTTGGGCGTAGGGCGCAGACTGCCACGGCATAGCATTTCTCCAAAGATCCAAAGGGCTTTCGATCGATTCAATTCAAAATTTTTAGTCGGAATGAGTCCAACCCTTCCCGACAGAACGATACTGTAGCGGGTTAGGCAATGCTCGATCGATGGGTCGGTTTGAGTAACGGTCGGGAATGGTTCAGATCGGTTGATTGATTGATTGGTTGGTTGATTGGTTAGTTGATTGGTTGGTTGGTTTAGATGTCGGTTGAGACGTATGACAGCCTGGTACGAGCGGCACGATTGGATTATTCTCGGGGGCACGGCGGCGGGCCGGGTGGCGGCGCGGCGGGCGGCCCAGGCGGGGCAACGGGTGGCGCTGGTGGAGCCAAGGGGGGGTGAAACGCGCTCCTGGGCTGAGGTTTTGGTGAACCAGGGGGCGGCGCTGGCGACGGGGACGATCGATTGGCGATCGCTGGCCCGCCAGTCCCAGTGGCACGATCGGTGGGTGGCGGATCAACGGGCTTCCCTGGCGGCGTTGGGGGTGGATGTGATTGTGGGCGATGCGATTTTAGATCGATCGCGCCAGGGATCGTTACGGGTGCGGGTGGACGATCGGGGCTTGTGGGGCCGGCGCTATCTGTTGGCCCTGCCGGGGCGATCGACCGTGCCCCTTTGGACGGAGCAAACGGCGGTGGCGGCCTATACACCGGACACGATCGCCGCGCTCACGGAACGCGGCGTGCGGCCTGGCGAACGGTGGCTGGTGACGGCGGACAGCCCAATCGCGATCGAACTGGCTCAGGTGTTGCGGCAACTGGGGGCGCGTGTCACCGTCGCGGCTCCGGGGGCCCAGGTATTGGCGGGGTTGCCGTCGATCGCGGCGGCCTGGCTACAAACAGAGTTGGAGTCCCAGGCGATCGAGGTGATCTGCCACGCGGCTCCCCACCAGTGCAAAGTGCTGGATGGGCAAACCTGGATTCAAATCGGCGATCGGGCCCAGGAAATCGACTGCCTATTGACGGATGGTAACTATCAAGCCTTTTTGCCCAAAGGGTTTGAGCGATTGTGGCCCCGGGCGATCGGCACCCATGATTGGCCCGCCAACGATCGGTTGCGCTTACCGCTCGGTTCGGGCGCGGCGCTCTACGGTTGCGGCGCAATTCTGGGGGGCTATCCCCTGGAACCGATCGCCCAGATGGAAGCCCTGTTGATTGTTGAAAATAGTTTGCGATCGCCGTGGCAGCGTCCCCAAGCCATGGGCTACGAGCACCAACCCTGGGCAATTCGCGGCCCGTTGCCCCTCGCGGTGGTCGGTGGGGGCGATCGGGTCGGCCAAACCCACGAGCTAGCCACCCCGATCGGCCGCTGCCAGATTCAGGTTGATCGCCATCAGCGACTGCAAGGCGCTTGCCTGCTTGCCCCAGGCGCGATCGACGCGATCAGTGCCGTCGCGGTGCTGTTGGAGCGATCGGGCACCGCACAGGATCTCGTATTGTTGCCCGCCGCCCAGTCCGAGGCGATCGACCTGCTTCGCCAAACGGCCCAACAAGCCCTCGCCCCCGGACCGGCTTGCTGACCCTCAACCGGACTGCGTGCCCGCCACCAAAGCGCTATAGGTATTAGCCGTCAGCGCCAGTTCGGCTTCACTCGGGTTGCTCATGCGCACCTGAATCAGCCACCCCGCCCCATAGGGGTCATCCGCCAAACACTCCGGATTGTCGATCATCTCCTGGTTCACGGCCACCACCTCACCCGAGACCATGGCGTATAACTCACTGACCGCCTTCACCGATTCCACCGTGCCGAAGGACTCGTCCTTTTGCAACACCGCCCCCACCCCGGGCAACTCGATGAACACGATGTCACCCAGCTCGCTGATCGCAAAGGCCGTGATGCCGATGGTGGCCGTGTCGCCCGTTACCTGGAGGTATTCGTGGGAATCGCTGTATTTCAAATCATCGGGAAATGAAAGCGTCATAGACACCCGTTCCTAAATTTTATAAAACTGCTCAATCTAGCTGAATCGCGACGAATGACGACCAATCACGGTCAATCGTGACCAGGCTAAAAACCCGATCGGATTTTCAGGTCTACTGTACCGGCCCGGCGATCGTTTCCAGCACGGACACCAGCTCCGGCGGCCAACGACGCATCACCCGGCCCGTCGCCCGATCGACCGGCACCAGAGTGACACAGGCCGTGGCGTAGCATTCCCCCGTCGTGGCGGACTCGATGCAGTAGTCAAACATCAAGCGCACGCCCTCGATCGGCTCCAAGGCCACCTTCACGACCAACTCATCACCCATCCGCGCCGGGCGATGATACTGAATTCCCAAATCGATCACCGGCAGATCGCAACCCGCCGCCACCAATTGCTCAAAGGCCAACCCGCGCGATCGCAAATAGTCCACCCGCGCCGATTCCATCCAGGAGAGATAGGTTCCGTGCCACACCACGCCGGCATAATCCGTATGGTGGGGTTGCACCCGCGCGGGGTACTCAAAACCCTGAAACTCAGCCAAATCCGGAGGCATGGGGGTTGATGAGGCAGTCACAGAAGCATCCATAGCGACAATTGCAGAAGGGCAAAGGGAGCCAAGTCACGGGGGCAGAGACGATCGATCCTCAATCACACGCGATCGCGATCGCGCTCCATGATCGGGGTCGATCGAGACCGCGATCGCGCCCAGATTCGAGCCAGTTCTGAGAACCTACTCTTGCTAGCAACTTACTCTAACCGGCCCGTGGGTCAACGCACACATTTCATACCCCTGGATTGCCATCCCGTTGTAATTCTTTAAAGTTGTAATTCTTTAAAAATGTAACTGTTACAAGGGATCGGGCTATCAATGGAATAATTCGATGGTAGGCTTTAGATGCCTTGTTTAATTAATTGGTTGGAACAGCCATTTAAAGATTGGGTTTCGTAGCCCCAAGTGCTGCGTCAACTCAATTCATTCGTCCAGACAAATTAATCCAGAAAATCAACTCCTTCAGAACCCATGATTAAGAAAATCTTGTTCGCCGACTCGGGCACGGGACAGTCGGAAGAAATCTTGAAATTTCTGATGGAGATTCCCGGCATTAAAGATGCGCACGTCACGGTTTTGCATGTGGTTCCAGGGCGGATCGGATCAGATGAAATGACCGACAAACTGGAGGCGGGCGGCAAGATGTTGGCCCGGGCGATCGAATTCCTGGGTCTGCCCCCGGAGCAAGTATCACCGATGTTGCAACAGGGCGATCCCAAGGATTTGGTTTGCCGGGTGGCCGAGGACTTGCAGGCGGACTTGATTGTGATGGGATCGCGGGGTCTCAAGCGCTTGCAATCGATTTTAGAAAATTCGGTCAGCCAGTATGTCTTCCAGTTGTCATCGCGGCCGATGCTGTTGGTGAAGGACGATATCTACGTCAAACGAATTAATCGGGTGATGGTGGCGATCGATAAGTCCGAGGCTTCTAAACAAGCGCTGGAGTTGGCTCTATTTTTGACGCGCGACATCAAGGGTGGTCAATTGATCTTGACTCACGTGGATGCCAAGCGAAAGGCTGACGAGGTGGTCAGTGGCGAGGGCGATGAAGTCCTGGCCGGGGTGATCGCCGAAGCGAAGAAAATGGGCGTGGCCTACAAGGCCATTTCGGCTGGCGGCAAGGCCGGCGAAACGATTTGCCGGTTGGCGGAGGCGAACAATGCGGATCTGTTGCTGCTGGGGTCGCCCGATCGCCGCCCGTCCGTGGCCAAGGGCTTGCCGGATCTCGATCGGCTGTTGGGATCGTCCCTGTCGGACTACGTGCGGGTTTATGCCAACTGCCCGGTGTTGTTGACCCGGGTTCCCAGCGCCTAGCCAGCGAATGATGGACTAGCTTCTAGGGGCGTGCCAACTCATTGCACGCCTTTTTGGTTTTTTAGGGTTTGACCTTGATCGGCTCAGCCGGTTGCTGCCACCGATCGCCCGATCGCCCCAGGGTTTGAGCCTCGTTGGTCACGGAGCCGTTGGACGACACGACCTCGGATGGCGGCATCAGCTTGGCAGAATTTGGCTATAGTTGAGCCGTCCAAGGGACAGGATTGGTAGACCCCCGTGAGCGATCCGACGACCTCTATTGCCCGCAACGTCCAATGGCAGGGCTGGCAACTGGGCGGCATGGTGGCGGGTGGACTGGCGATCGTGTTGGGGTCGCTGTACACGATCTCAGTTTCGGTGGTGATGGCTAGTTTGCATAACCTGGAACTGACGACGGTTCGCAAGGATGTGCGTCGATCGCTCGATACCTTGGCAACCCAGGAGAAACGGTTGCAGGCCAATGCCTGTGACTACGCTCGTTGGGATGATGCCTATCGCTACATGGCAACGGGCGATCGGGAATTTGAGGCCAAAAACCTTGACCTCCATAATCTCAATTCATATGGACTCGATGTTTTGTCCGTTGTGTTGCCCGACGGGCGATTGCGCTACAACCAACAACTGGCCGCCGAGGGCAAACGGCGCATTGTGCTGCGGCCGGCGGTGCAAGCCTACCTCTCTGCTTGGCTGCGACAACAGGCCCCCTTGCGGGCCACGAGCGAACAATCGGGCTGGCTGGATACGGATCTGGGGCCGATGCTGCTGGCGATTTGTGCGGTGACGGACAGCACGAGTGTGGCTCCTGCCCGAGGCGCGATCGTGATGGGGCGCACGTTCGATCGAACCCAAATTGCGGCGATTGAACAGGAACTGCGAGTTCAAATAACCTGGGTCGCGCTCGATCGCCCTCTCAAGCCTGGGGAGCGGGCTGTGCGCGATCGCTTGGCCGCCTGGCCCAGTGGCCGCGATGGTTCGATTCCTGACGGGGCGATCGTCGTGACCCCCACCGCGCCCGATCGGATTGCGGGCTATGTTCGGCTGAATGACATGGCCGGCCGGCCGATGAGCTTGCTGCGCATTGAACTGAAGCGCGACTTGTACCAACAAGGGATGCTTGCCAGCCAATTTTTGGGCGGCGCTTTGGCGATCGCGGGGATCACATTTGGACTAATCAGTTGGTGGCTACTCAAGCGATTGCTCCATGAAAGCCAACAATTGGCCCGCTCCGAAGAAGCCCTAGCCCGTGAAAGTGCCCTGAGGCAGGCCGATGCACGCTATCGAGAAAAGGCGCTGGCCCTAGAAATTGCGTTGAAAAAATTGAATATGGAAAAAGAGCGATCGGAAAGTTTGCTGCTGAATATTTTGCCCGAGTCGATCGCCCAACAGCTCAAACAAAGTCGCACATCGATCGCTGAACACTTTGATGAAGTCACCATTTTGTTCGCGGATATTGTTGACTTCACAACCCTTTCCGAGCGACTCAAACCGATCGAATTAGTCGATTTACTCAACTGCATTTTTTCTGAATTTGATGAATTAGTCGAGTCGGTCAAACTCGAAAAAATCAAAACGATCGGGGATGCATACATGGTCGCCGCCGGGTTGCCCGTGCGCCGCCCTGATCATGCGGAGGCGATCGCCGACATGGCACTCGCCATGCAACAACGAATCTCAGCGTTTAGCGCCCTCACAGGCGAGAACGTGCAAATTCGGATTGGCATTAATACCGGCATGGTGGTGGCCGGAGTGATTGGCACCAAGAAATTTATCTATGACCTGTGGGGTGATGCGGTGAATGTGGCTTCGCGGATGGAATCATCGAGCCAACCGGGGCGCATTCAAGTCACGACGGCCACTTACAATTTGCTCAAAGATCGCTACCACTTTGAAGCCAGGGGAATTGTGGAAATCAAAGGAAAAGGAGCCATGGAAACCTATTGGCTCTCTGGAAAAAAGTCTAGAAATACCGACGATCAAAAAATCAATTACCGGCCGATTGTTCCACGCCCCATTCCTTAAATGGGATTGGCAACCATGACCAATTGGCAATAGCCCAAACGGGCGTTTCGCTAGGACTCGATCGAGCCAGAAAGCCGATCGACCAAGGCAGCAACCCGATCGCGAATTTCGTCGCGTACCCGCTGGAACACCGCGATCGGCTGGCCGTCGGGATCCTCCAACTGCCAATCCTCAAACACCTCCCGCAACACCCATGCTTCCGGCAAATTCACCCCGCAACCGCACAGGGAAATCACCGCATCGAAGTCCGTTGGTTGAAATTCGGCGAGGGCGTTGGACGTTTGGGCCGTAATATCAATCCCCGCTTCGGCCATCACGGCGATCGCGGTGGGATGCACCCGGCTGGCTTCCAGACCCGAGCTGCTGACGCGAATTTTTCCCGTCCCGATCGCTCGTGCAAACCCTTCCGCCATCTGCGATCGACAGGAATTGCGCTTGCAAACAAACATCACCGATTTCATCAGGCTCTCCAATTGACTGAAATGTTTGGTAGGCAAGGGGCTTCAGCCCCTTGTTACAGGGACTCTCGGACGATTGTGCGATTCAAGATCTAGGCTGAAATGCTGGCGGTCACGATCGCCGCGCTACGGATGAGTGGAACCCGAGAGACGCGCACAGTGCGGATCCAGCAGGCTGGCCTTTTCGGGCGATCGGGGGAACCAATTCGCCGTGCGGCGGCAAAATTCCACCAGCAACAACATCACCGGCACTTCGATCAACACCCCCACCACCGTCGCCAGCGCCGCCCCCGAGTTGAGACCAAACAGCATCACGGCCGTCGCGATCGCCACTTCAAAATGATTGCTCGCGCCCACCAAAGCCGCCGGAGCCGCATCTTCGTAAACTAATTTGAGAGGTTTTGCAAGGCCGTAGGTCAACAGAAAAATGACCACCGTTTGAATCAACAACGGCACAGCAATTAACAGAATATGCAGCGGATTGTTGACGATTAATTCGCCCTTAAAAGCAAACAATAAAATCAGGGTTAATAACAACGCTGAAGTGGCGATCGGGCTGAGGTAATGCAAAAATTTGCGCTCAAACCACTGGGGCCCTTTGTATTTAAAAATCCAGTGGCGCGTGTAGATGCCCGCCAGCAAGGGCAAGCCCACATAGATCAACACCGACAGGGCGATCGTTGCCCAAGGCACGGTCAAATCATTCGCCGCCAGCAGCCACCGACCCAAGGGCGCGTAGAGCAGCAGCATCGTCAGCGAGTTCACCGCCACCATCACCAGCGTGTGGCCCTGGTTGCCATAGCAAAGATAGCCCCACATCAAAACCATGGCGGTACAGGGCGCAATTCCTAACAAAATTGCCCCGGCAATATAGGAATCGGCGAGGGCAATTTCCTGACCGCGCAACAGCTCAGATCCTTGGATCAGCGGGCGGAACCAATGCCCCAAAAAAAGCTGGGCGATCGCAATCATCGTGAAGGGTTTGATCCCCCAATTCACGATCAGCGTTAGCAACACCGGTTTGGGCGATCGCAGGGCCCGCTTGGCTTGGGTGAAATCGATTTTCACCATGATTGGATACATCATGAAAAACAGGCAGATCGCGATCGGGATTGACACCTGATACACCGTCCAGGCATCCAGGGCGATCGCCACCTTCGGGAACAACCGCCCCAGCCCAATCCCCACCGCAATGCAAACCAGCACCCAAAGGGTGAGATAGCGCTCAAAAAAACTCAGTTGGCCGCCCGCCTGGGGGACTCTGGCATTTGGATTCATGGTCATAGCACCTCGCGATCGGGCAATGCGGATCCGTCCAGCCCAGCCCAATGTCCTTCCATTTTTGCAGAATCATTTCAAAAAAAGTTGATGAATTCAAAAAAAGTTGATTTGATAATTCCTCGGGTTGGGGCATACCGCACACGCCCTCTGCTTCTGGACAATAACCAGGCCCGATCGCGCGCGGTTGCCAAATTGACCAGACAAGGGGTTTAAACCCCTTGCCCAGACCGTTGGATCCTTACGGGCAGCAGGCCCGATCGCCCGTAGCCGCCACCCTCGCCAATTCCGCCAAATATTGTTCCAATCGCTCAAATCCCGTTGAATTCAGCCGGTAATAATTCCAGCGGCCCTCCTGGCGCACCTCAATCAGCCCCGCTTCCCGCAGCACCTTCAGGTGAAACGACAGCTTCGACTGACTCACCCCCAGCAACTCGCACAGATCGCACACACACAGCTCGCCCCGCCGCAAATGCTCGATCGCCCCCAGCCGAATCGGATCGCCGAGGGCATGGAACCCCGCCAGCAAAATCGCCCGCTCCGCCGGTTCTGCCCGTTCGATCGATCCCAGTGCCATCCTTCAAGTCCCCTATGCTGCCTTGCCGCCCGTCCCTACACCGCCTCCGGATCAATGCCCAGCTCCCGCAACCGAGCCGCGAGGCGATCGGCCCGTTCCCGCTCCTGCTCAGCCCGTTCCCGTTCGTGGGCCGCTTCCTGCTCGGCCTGCTCGGCCCGTTGGCGCTCTTCCAACAGCGTCGAAAAGGGTTGACCATCGGGCCGCAACAGGGTCAAGGTTTCTTCGCCCAATTGCAAACGAATCCCCAGCCGCGGGCTAACCCAATCGTCCGCACCCTCGGTAATTAGGTGCAAATCGCCCCGCTCCGATCGCGTCAAAATGCTCAAATCATTGCGATCGGGATCGTAGACGTAATATTCCTCCACGCCATAGGTGTCATAGAACGCCTGCTTTTTCAGCATTTCCCGAAACCGATTCCCCGGCGACAAAATCTCAAACACCACCTGCGGGGCAATCTGGTTTTCGCGCCACTGCATATACGATCCCCGATCGCCCTTGGCCACCCCAAACACCACCATCACATCGGGCGCTTGGCGCGTTTTGTTGTCGCCCTCCACCGGATACCAGAGCAAGTCGCCCGCCACAAACACCTGCGGATCGTCGGCAAACAGGGCCGCCAGATTGCTTTGGATTGTCAAAATCCATTGGAATTGTTTGGTGTTGTCTGCCATCGGTTGGCCGTCGCTGTCGGGATACTCGATCGGTTTGGCTGGAACGGGGCCCGGTTCGACGGAGGCGGTGGGGAGCTTGGCAATCATCGGTGGTTCCTCACGATCGCAATTGATCTCATTATGACAACGGGATAGCGACCGGATCACAACCCTTTCCAGCCCCCACAAAAAAGCCGGGCCGCCCAGCGACCCAGCTTCAATTCATACCAACAATGGAATTCGGGAATCAGCGCGATCGCCCTAGGACTCCATCGCGATCGCCGGAGCCACCAACGGTTTCGCCCCCGGCATCAGCCCGATCGCCTTCGCCTCCCGATTCGCCAGCGTCGGCACCGCATCCCGCAGTCGCGCCGTCAACTGCACCATCGTCGAGTCATACATCTCCGTCAGCAGCTTCGGATACAGCCCAATGCCAATAATCGGAACCAGCAAGCAAGCGATGATAAACACCTCACGCGGCTCCGCATCGATCAGCACCTCGTGGGAAATCAGCTCCTGATTTTCCGGGCCGTAGAAAATTTCCCGCAGCATCGACAGCAGATAGACCGGCGTGAGAATCACCCCCACCGCCGCCAAAAACACGACGATGATCTTAAACGGCAGCGCATAGGCATCACTGTTCGCAAAGCCCAAGAACACCGTCAGTTCCGCCACAAAGCCACTCATCCCCGGCAGCGCCAGCGAGGCCAGCGAGCAAGCCGTGAACATCGAGAAAATCTTCGGCATCTTTTGCCCAACGCCACCCATCTCGTCCAGCATCAGGGTGTGGGTGCGATCGTACGTGGCCCCCACCAGGAAGAACAGGCTCGCGCCAATCAACCCATGGGACACCATTTGCAGCAGCGCGCCGCTCATGCCCAAATCCGTGAAGGAACCCAGACCGATCAGCACAAAGCCCATGTGCGAAATCGACGAGTAGGCAATTTTGCGCTTCAAATTCCGCTGGGCAAAGGACGTAAGCGCCGCATAGACAATATTCACCACGCCCAAAATCACCAGCACCGGCGCAAAGGTGGCGTGGGCCTCCGGCAGCATCCCGGCATTCATCCGCACCAGCGCATAGCCACCCATCTTCAGCAGAATGCCCGCCAGCAACATGTGCACTGGGGCCGTGGCCTCCCCGTGGGCATCGGGCAGCCAGGTGTGGAGCGGAAAAATTGGCAGCTTGACGGCGTAGGCAATGAAAAAGCCGCCGTAGAGCAGTAATTGCAGCGTGTGGCCGTAATTTTTCGCCGCCAGCTCCTGCATGTCAAACGTCACGGTGTCGCCGTAGAAGGCCATGGCCAACGCAGCAACCAAAATGAACAGCGACCCGCCCGCCGTATACAGAATGAACTTCGTGGCGGCGTAGAGGCGTTTTTTGCCGCCCCAAATCGACAGCAACAGGTAGACCGGAATCAGTTCCAGTTCCCAAACCAGGAAGAACAGCAGCAAATCTTGAACCGCAAACACGGCGATTTGGCCGCCGTACATGGCCAAGAGCAGGAAGTAAAACAGTTTGGGCTTGAGGGTGACGGGCCAGGAGGCCAAGACGGCCAGGGTGGTGATAAACCCCGTCATTAGGATCAGGGGCATCGAGAGGCCGTCGGCTCCCACGGACCATTTCAGCCCGAGTTCGGGAACCCAGGTGTAGCTTTCGACCAGTTGTAGATCGGGGTTGCCGAAGTCGTACTGGGTGCAAAAGGCATACACCAACAAAATGAAGTCGATCAGTCCTACTCCCAACGCAAACCAGCGAATGGTTTTGCCGTCTTTGTCGGGCAACAAGGGCACGATCAGGGCGGCGACGATGGGAAGGAGAATGGAGGTCGTCAGCCAGGGAAAGTTCATAGGAAGTCTTGCGCCGCCAGGTGCGATCGCGACTTGGCAATGCGTTGATAAAAGCGTTGATGGGTGATGGTTTTAGCCGTCACTGCTGACAGTGTAAGCAATGAGACTGATCCCGTCGCGATCGCTTAATACTTTGGTTACAAAGCACTTTAATTTCTTTAAAGTTCCGTTGCAGTTTTTAGTTATTTCCTAATCTTTTGCTAGGGGCTTTGGTCAAAGCATCGATCGCGACAGATTCACCGCCATTGCATTGAATTGGTTTGATCGGGCTGATCTGGGGGCGATCTGAAGCTGATCTGGAGACGATCGCCCGTGTCATGGGTTGGGAGCGGTGGCGGACTGGCGCGGATTGCAGGTGGGGCTGGGCAGCAGATGGGCCCAGGTTTCGGCGTTGACCGTGCCGCTGGGATCCAGATTCAGCGCCTGTTGGAACGATCGCACGGCGCTGGTCAGGGCTGCGTCATAGGTTCCATCGGCGGTTCCTTGATAAAACCCCAGCAGGGCCAAGATGCCCTGGAGGCGGCGCACGTCGTTGCCGCTGTCGCCTTGGCTGAGGTTGGGCAATTCGGTGCGGCGGGGTGGGCAGTCGTTGGCCCGGGCGGGTCGTGGCTCCAGGGCGATCCCGCTGACTCCGAGACCCAGGATCAGGAGTGTCAGGAGCGATCGGGCGGTGAGTGCTACCCCGACTTGGGCGGCCGCGGCCAGCGCGGAAGCTGCGCCAAAATGCCGCAGCCGATGGGGAAATGGGGAGGGGCGATCGAGGGCCATAACTTGCAACGGGTCAGAGTCGGCAACGTCTAGACGGGGTTAGTGATCCATCCTAAAGTGTGGATCTGCAAGCTGCTGCGATCGCCCCTTGGGCTGGGAATCGGCCCGGGGGTGGAATGCGATCGCCCCTCGATCCGCGAGAGATACGAGCGATAATGAATAGTAGTCATTGGCCCGTGAGTTTACACAGCCGGTTTGAAGGAGTCTTGGTGGGGGTCGTGGCGGCCTTCCATGGGTTGGATCGTTTACCCGATCGCGATCGGCGTGGTCTCGATGACGCGATACAAGTCGCCCTCACCCTGGCCAGCAGCCTGGGCCCTGGAGACTTGGGATCTGGGGATTCTTCCAGAGACGATCGCGGAGACGATCGCGGGGGCTTAGCGACAACCCTCGCCGCCCTCGCCACCACCGCCGGGCCGGGCGATCGCCTGGCCATTGCCCTGCTGCCGCTGATGGTGCGCTGGTTCGATCGCCCGGACACCTGGATCGCACTCTGGGAACAGGCCGCCCATCAACCTGTGTCGGAAGCGGTCGCCTTCGGGGCGATTATTGTGGGTCGATCAATGATTCACGACAGTCAATCGCTCGCATCCCTCGAATCGCTCCCAAGAATTCTCACTCCCCCCACGCCCGATCGCCTCTGGGAACTAGCCGCCAACCCCCTCGCCGACTGGCAAGCGAGCGATCGCCACCCATGGGACTGGCCCCAGCGATTGCGATTCCCCCACAGTGACTCCGTTCCCCTACTGGTGGCCCTCCACAGCACCATCAGTAGCGGCGGCCGCTGGCACACAGCCCTTGCCCGCAGCCAACAGCACTCCGCCAGCGCCGCCCTTTGGACCGGTGCGCTGGTTGGAGCCTTGGGTGGTGTGGCTGCAATTCCTGCCCTGTATGGAGCGATGATTCCTGACAGCACCCTCGCCGCCACCACGGACGCAGCCCAACGGTTAATCGATCAGTGGTCGGGCCGGCTGCCAAGCCTGATATCCGATCGATCGCTCCCCTCGCTATCGCCGGGCCGGCGAGCTAGCGGGCCACCCTTCAACCTCAGACCTGTGGTTCGGGGGTAATCCTATAGATAATGGATCGATCATATCGATCCATATGGATCGACCATATGGATCGAATCGACTGATGAGTTGATGAGTTGATTAATGGATCGGCCAATCGATCGGCTGATTGATTGGATGGATCTGAAGGGATCAGAAGGGATCAACCGGTGGATTAATCGCCAAGCCACAAACCGAAACCCATGCACCAGGCTCGATCGACGGATGCAATCATTCCATACAGCTTTGTAAGGCATCTGCAACGAATGCATCTACAACGGATTCATGATCGATACAATGCCCTACGCTCTGCATAGCACCCACTTTGAGGCGCACGGGGCCGATCGCGCTCCATCAGCGAGTTGCGAACCCCCTCAAAGCAAGGCTACGACTATGGAAATGGCCCATCGCTGGGTCTGCCGAACCGTCAGCCATGCTTGAGTCGAACAGCCCCCAAATTGGCATTCCCAAACCATCTCAAACACTCCCAACCAATCGACCGTAGGCGTTAACGACAACGCCTTGGGTCACACAAATTGAGTAAAAAGACTATGGTGAAATTGAGTTCAAATTCTGCCAGCGTGAGCTACTCAGGATCCTAGGGACGCAATGAAAGCGTCACGTACTTTGCCCTCGATCGGCGGCGATTCAACACCCGATGATCAGGAGTCGGCGGCGGAACCGGCGGCCCACTCCGACCCGATCGCCCCTGCGCTGCCCCCGGATGACGGCCCAAATCGAGCGGAGCCAGACCCCGCCGCAATTGATCATTACCGCTGCTCTGAGCAGGACAGCCATCCTCCCGGTTCACCGCGCCGCTGGCGGCTAGGCTGGAGTGGGTTCAGGCTCGATCGCCGTTGGTCACAAGCCATTACGAATGGAGGTGCAAGGGTGATGCGGGGAGCCTGTCACGGTCTTTATTGTCAAACGATGGGGCAACCCTACAGCCGCCGCCATCGATCGACGCGCCAACGGATTCAAATCGTGCTCCTGGGAGTCCTCAGCGCGATCGTCCTGACCGCCCTGCTGGGTCAACATTGGCTCAACCAGCCTCGCTACGGCATTGGGTCGATCGCCCCCCAAAATATCGTCGCGCCCTACGATATCCAAGTCGTTGACCAACTCACCACTCGCAATCGTCGCGAAGTGGCCCGCAATGGCATCGTTCCCGTCTTGACCATTGACCAGGATGCCAATCAGCAGCTCACCTCAGAGCTGCAACGGCGACTGCTGCGAGGCGATGAACTGCGGCAGGTGGCCGGCCTCTTGCCCTATTGGCCGTCGCCCGTGTTGTCGAATGAGCTGCAACAGCTCGCCCGATCGCTCAACGAACCCACATGGCAACAGATTGTTCGTGCCTTGGGCGAAGAGCCAAGCCAGCGATCGCCGTTGAATCGATCGGTGCCTGACCGCTTGAATTTGACTGTGTTGCCCGATGGCGCAGGGTCAGGGCAACTCACCCCCTCGAATCTGTCCCCGCGATCGGGCGCGTTGGCGGCTTCATCTACCGAGATTGCCCCCCTGCCAATCCTCGCCAACCATCCGCTAGTCATCGCCCTGAGCGCCTATCGCAACCAAGCCGGCCGCGCCGCCCTTCGGCAGGCGATCGGCGAGATCGAACGGGCCCGCACGCGCTACGCCACGGCCCAATCCCTGATGCAGGATTTTGGGCGACAAGACTACACCCTCGACCTCTTCACCCTCACCGAAGTTCAGTGGCAGGTCAGCAAGGCCAAAACCCTCGAAGCCCTAGAGCATCTCCTGATCCAAGGCCTAGCGCCCGGCCTGCCACCGGAATTAATCGAAACCATTGTGGAGCTGCATGTGGAACTGGTCGTGCCCCTGGAAGGGCGGGCCTTGGCCCAAAAACTGCTGCTGGGGACGATCGATCGGCCAACCCTGATGGACGATCTCGAACGGACTCGCCAACTGGCCGAGAAAGCCGCCGACAGCGTTCCCCTGTCGATCGTCTCCCGGCGTACCGGCGAGATGATTGTCCGACGCGGCGAACGGATTGACGCGGGCCAGTTTGCCCTGCTCGATCGCTACGGTCTCAGCTACCGCGACATTAACTGGACGGCGATCACCCGCCTCTGGGTCGTGGTGTCCCTGGCAATTTTGCTGTTTTGGCAAATTGAACGACGGGTGTATCATCGCCTGCGCCAGCGAGATGGACTGCTGTTGTTGCTCCTGGCCAGCAGCACCCCACTGCTCTTGAACATCGGTGCAACCTGGCCCTGGGCCAGCCCGACCCTGCTGGCCAATTTGTCCGCCATTGGCCTGCTGACGGGCGGGTTTTATGGATCCCTGGTGGGGATGTCGTTGGTGGGCTTGCTGGCGGCCCTGTTGCCGTTGGGTCAATTGATCAGTTGGCCGGAAGCGGCGATCATCGCGGCGGGGGGGCTGGTGGCGGCGGCCTGGGCGGGCCGGGCCCGATCGCGCGAAGACCTGGCCCTGCTCGGCGGTGGCGTGGCGATCGCCCAAGGCGGCCTCTATCTGATTTTCAATTTGATTAACAGCGCCGCCGCCGAATCCGTTTGGATGGCCGTCCTTGGGTCGGCGGCCCTCTGTGGCCTGGCCGGTCTGGGTTGGACGATCGTGGCGATCGGCCTCAGTCCCTATCTCGAACATCTCTTTGATTTGGTCACGCCCATTCGCCTCGCCGAACTGGCCAACCCCAACCGCCCCCTGCTGAAGCGCCTGGCGGCCGAAGCCCCCGGCACGTTTCAGCACACGCTCTTTGTGGCCAGCCTGGCCGAAGCGGCGGCCCGCGCCCTGGGCTGCAATGTGGAATTGGTGCGCACGGGCACGCTCTACCACGACATTGGCAAGCTCCACAATCCCCGCGCTTTTATTGAAAATCAAATGGGCGGGCCGAACCTCCATGACGAGCTGGACAATCCCTGGCTGAGTACGGAGATTGTGCGCAAGCACGTGAGCGAGGGGCTGGTGATGGCCCGGCGGGCCCGACTGCCCAAGGCGGTGCAAGCGTTTATTCCGGAGCACCAGGGCACTATGTTGATTGCCTATTTTTATTACCAGGCAAAACAACAGCAGGAACAACGATTGGCGGCGATCGCCCGGACGGGGGACAGTGCGGCCCCGGATGAAGCGATCAATCTCTCGGCTCGCGATCCAGCCCAGTTGACCTGCGATCTGGATCATCGCCCGGTGCTGGAGCCAGATTTTCGATATTCGGGGCCGATTCCGCAGTCCCGGGAAACGGGCATTGTGATGTTGGCGGATTCCTGCGAGGCGGCCTTGCGATCGCTCGAAAATGCCACCTATGAGAGTGCCCTAACGATGGTGAATCGGATGTTGCGGGCCCGATGGCAGGATGACCAGTTGGCCTGTTCGGGCCTGACGCGGGAGGATTTGCGGACGATCGCCGAGGTGTTTGTGGCGGTGTGGCAGCAGTTTAATCACAAGCGCATTGCCTATCCCAAGGCCGCCTTCGGTGCGCCAAGTGCGCCGACTGGGCCGGAGCGCACAACGGGCGATCGCCCCAGCACCAGCGAACCGTCGGCGGCCCAGTCCTAGCCCCGATCGGTCAAATTACGTCCCATGCCAGCAACGTGGAACGCAATGTGCGATCGTTCACCCGTCGAGGGGATTTGCGAAGAGTTCAGTGCAAGACGGCGCAAGACGGCGCAAAATTCCGGAAAATTTCGTTGGTGCAAGGTTTTATCGCAATGTTTCGTCGCAATATTCGGTAAATCCGAACATCTGACTCGTTAGATCGTCAATAGCACCCATAATCCATAACATTCATTCAGCAATGTCCATGCAGCCCATCTCAGCACGACAATAAAAGGCTAGAGGCGGTTGGCAGCGCCGACTGATCGTTCGTAGCTAACCGTTGCAAATAAGTCGGGCTGGTTGAGTGTTGAACCCTAAGTCACGCGTGAGTGAAGTGTTACCTGAAGCGATCACTACATTACGACTTCGGGGGAAATTGGTTCCCCTGCGCTGGTTGCTAGCCATTCCGGTGGCGGTGCAATTGGTGGGAGCGATCGGGCTGATGAGCTGGTTGGCGTGGAATCATGCGAATCAGTCGCTAACGGAAGCGAGCACTCGCCTGCGCCAGGAAACGACCTTGCGCATTAGTCAGTTTCTGGAAGGCAGCTTGCAGGCTCCGTTGCAGGTGGTGCAGTTGATGGCACAGGATGCCGAGATGGGGCGGGTGGATTTTCGGAACGCGCCCGATCGCGAGCAGCGGTTAATCGAGTATTTCGAGGTGTTTAAGGGCACGGTGGACAACGTGGCCTACGGCGGGCGGGATGGGGAATTTGCGGCGGTGCAGTTCACGGACGATCGCGCATCGCGTCAGTTGCAGGTGGCGGGGCGATCGACTGCGGGCAAAATGCTGGGCTTCGATCTGGATCGCTCGCGCAAACTCAGCACGGTTTCGCGTGCCTTTGACCCCCGCCAACGGTCTTGGTATCAGGACACCATGCGTGGCCAGGGGTTGATGTGGAACGCGGTGTTTCAACTCCACAGCAGCCCGCAGATTTTGGCGTTGCCCGTGAGCCAGCCCGTGCGCGATCAGACGGGGCAGGTGATTGGGGTGGTTACGTCGCGCCTCTATTTGTCGGCGGTGAGCCAGTTTTTGCGCACGTTGCCGATCGGGCGATCGGGTCTGGCCTTCATTATGGAACGGGACGGCAAGCTGATTGCCACCTCCACCGATACGCCGCTGGTTTGGCTCGATCGGCCCCAGCCCAGTCGCCTGCGGGCGGACGAATCGGCCAACCCGGTGATTCGCGCCACGGCCGATCGCCTCCTGTCGCAGGTTTTGCCGACCATCTCAACCCATGCGCCTTTGACGGCCAAGGAGCGTGCCCAGCCCGTCACCCAATCGACCCCGATCGGTCAGCAATTTACCGTTGAGGTCGATCGAACAACGTATTTTGGCCAGCTCGTTTATTTCCAGAACGCCGCCGGCCTGCAATGGTGGATTGTGATTGTCTTGCCCAAGCAGGACTTTTACGCACCGATCGCCGCGCAACTGAACGCAACCCTCGTCGTCTGTTTGGTGATGTTGTTGATTGTGGCCGTGGGGGGCGGATGGATGACCCAGCGATTGGCACAACCCTTGCAGCACCTGGTTTTGGCCGCTGAGGGTTTGGCCAAGGGCCACTGGAATGATCGTGCGCCTCGCTCCTTCATCAGCGAAATCGATCGCCTGGCCAGCACGTTTAACGGCATGACCGCACAGTTAGCGCGATCGTTTCAAACCCTGGCCCACCAAGCCCAGCACGACCCCCTCACGGACTTACCCAACCGGCACGCCCTGCTCCAGGCGCTGATCCAGCACATCGAACACCCAGCCCAGGACGACCTCGGCCAACACAGTGCCATCCTGTACATCGATCTCGATGATTTCAAGCTGGTGAATGACTCCCTCGGCCATTGGGTGGGCGATCAATTGCTCACCCTGATGGCCCAACGCCTCCAGGCCAATCTGGCCCCGGGCGAGGTGCTGGCCCGCTTTGGGGGCGATGAATTTACCCTGCTCATGACCAAGCTCAGGGCCAGCGATCGCCCGGCCGATCGGGCGGAGCAAATTCAACGCCTGCTGAGCGATCCCTTCGATTTGGGTGAGTTGGAAATTTTTGTGCGGGTCAGCATTGGGATCACCAAAGTTGATCAGCACCTGGAAGCCGAAACCCTGCTGCGCCAGGCGGAAATTGCCCTCTACGCGGCCAAGCAGCGGGGCAAAGGAACTTGCGTGCTGTTCCGACCCGACATGCACTCGCAGGTTTTGATGCGGTTCCAACTGGCTTCGGATTTGCAGCGCGCCCTCACCCGGCAGGAGCTGGCGATGCACTACCAACCGATCGTGTCGCTGGAAACGGATCAAATTCAAGGGTTTGAGGCGTTGATGCGTTGGTATCATCCCCAGCGCGGGTCGATCGCCCCGACGGAGTTTGTGCCGATCGCTGAGGAAACGGGCATCATCGTTGAACTCGGCCTGTGGGCGCTGCGGGAATCCTGTCGCCAACACCAGATCTGGCGCGATCGCTACCCCTGGTGCGCCGATACCCGCATTTCCGTCAACTGTTCCATTCGCCAATTAATGGGCAAGGATGATTTTGTCGCCCAGGTGGAAGCCATCTTGCAGGAGACCGGTCTGCCGCCAACCTTGCTCGCCCTGGAGATTACGGAAAGCTTGTTGCTGCATTTGTCGCCGGAGTTGCGATCGACGCTCGATCGACTGGCAATTTTAGGCGTTCGTTGGATCATCGACGACTTTGGTACGGGCTATTCGTCCCTCAGCTATCTGCACCAGTTGCCGCTCTACGGCCTCAAAATCGATCAGTCGTTTATCTATAACCTTGATCGCCAGGATCGCCCCCAAGCGATCGTCGCCGCGATCATCAACCTAGCCGAGCGCCTCGACCTGATCACCACCGCCGAAGGGGCCGAAAGCATCGCCAGCATCAAAGTGCTGCAAGACTTGGGTTGTAACAATGTTCAGGGCTTTTTCTTCTCGCCCGCCACTGCGCCGCACACCCTGGAAGCTTGGATGGTGGCTTGGCAAAAACGGGTGAGGGCTAAGCGATCGCACCTGAGGCTTGTGCCACCTCCCAATGCCGATCGGTGTCCGATCACCAATCGCCCCTTGATTAACACCATTAATCGAACGTTAAACTACGCCGCCGATCGAGTTGATCCAATCGATCCCGTCGATCGAGTCGATCCCGTCGATCCAACCGACTCCGCCTAGGGCGATCGTCCCTCTGAGCAACCTTTCGGGCAACCTTTCGGGCAACGCTCTGACCAGTACAGAAGACTTGTGCCAGGAATTTAGACCCAGGCATTTAGACCCAGATCGCATCAAGCCGATGCAAAACCCGCAATTAGATCCAGCCTTCGATTGCCTCAGGTTGGTTTCACGCCGTATCAGATCATTAAACTCTGTTGCATTCTCGTTATACAACGCAATCCCGCGCCCAGTCGCCGGAAAGCACCGTGATAGGATGACATCCAAACTTTGGGCGACCGCAGCAGCTTTGGTTCTGTCCCCGCATCCCCGTTTCAGCCCGATGATTGAGTTGTAACGAATGGCTGCGGACTGCGCCCCGGCGACTTCCAACGCCAGTGTGCGGCGGCAGTGAGGCTCTGATGGTTCTCTGAGCAAGACTTCCCAAACCCCCTCGCCTCGATCGAATTTCGCTTGCTAAATTAGCCCCCAGTTTTGGCCACCGCGCCAAAACAACCGGTGCTAAGGTACGCGCGAAGTTCCATGCAGACGGGGGCGATGTCGAAGCCTCAGCCACACGCATAATTAGGAGAAGCTGTTCGTGTTACGGGTTGCTGTTGTTGGCGGCGGGCCGGCAGGTTCCTCAGCCGCAGAAACGCTCGCTAAAGCTGGAATTGAGACCTATCTGTTCGAGCGCAAGCTGGACAACGCCAAGCCCTGCGGCGGCGCGATTCCGTTATGCATGGTCGGCGAGTTCGATCTCCCCCCGGAGATTATCGATCGCCGCGTGCGAAAAATGAAGATGATTTCGCCCTCGAACATCGAGGTCAACATTGGCTCGACCCTCAAGCCCGATGAATATATCGGGATGTGCCGTCGGGAAGTGTTGGATGGGTTCATGCGCGATCGCGCCGTGAAGCTGGGTGCAACCCTGATCAACGGCACGGTGCATAAACTCGAAATCCCCGGTAACGAGAAGGATCCCTACACCCTGCACTACGCCGACCATTCCGATGGCTCGGTGGTGGGCACGGCCAAGACCCTGCAAGTGGACGTGGTGATCGGCGCTGACGGAGCCAACTCGCGGATTGCCAAGGCGATCGATGCGGGCGATTACAACTACGCGATCGCCTTCCAAGAGCGCATCCGTCTGCCCGAAGACAAGATGGCCTACTACCAAGACTTGGCGGAAATGTACGTGGGTGACGACGTTTCCCCCGACTTCTACGCCTGGGTGTTCCCTAAATACGACCACGTGGCCGTGGGAACGGGCACGATGCGCGTCAACCAAGCCCGCATCAAGGAGCTGCAAGCCGGCATCCGTGCTCGGGCGGCCAAGCGCCTCGAAGGTGGCAAGATCATCAAGGTCGAAGCACACCCCATTCCGGAGCATCCCCGTCCCCGGCGGGTGGTGGGTCGCGTGGCCCTGGTAGGTGATGCGGCGGGAACCGTCACCAAGTCTTCGGGCGAAGGGATTTACTTTGCGGCTAAGTCGGCGCGGATGTGCGCTGAGGCGATCGTCGAGTTCTCGAACAAGGGGCAGCGGATCCCCACCGAAGCGGATCTGAAGCAATACATCAAGCGTTGGGACAAGCAGTACGGCATCACCTATCTGGTGTTGGATTTGCTGCAACGGGTGTTCTACCGTTCCGATGCGACGCGCGAAGCCTTTGTGGAAATGTGCGAAGACATCGATGTGCAAAAGCTGACCTTTGACAGCTACCTGTACAAGACGGTGGTGCCGGCGAACCCGCTGACCCAACTGAAGATTACGGCCAAGACGATCGGCAGCCTGCTGCGGGGGAATGCCCTGGCTCCCTAGGCTCGGCGGCCCAGCGCAACGCTGGGCCTTGCCCCGGTGAGTTTTGTGTTTAAGTTTCGTTTCAATTAATAGCCTCAGTCCTGGATGGTTTAGTGCCTCGCGGACTGGGGTTATTTTTTATGGTTTTTGATAGTTTTTGTGGTTCAAACGTTGAACGTCAGTTCGGGTGAATCTAGGGATTAAACCTGGGGTTAACCCTTAAAAAGTGTGGAGACTAGGATCCTAGCCTCCACGCTTTGAGAGCTGTTGGTACAGCGTGATTGGGGTCGATCGAGGGGATTGATCGAGCAGGTTGGGTTAACCCTACAGATCAAACTGATTGCCGCGACGATATTGCTGATAGGCCGCAAAGAACAAACCAGCCAGTGTCACCAAAATCAGACCCAAAACAATACCCAGCAAGCGAGGTTCGATCACGACGGGTTCTCCTTCCCTAAAACATCCAAAATGTTAAGTCATTCTTAAAGAGTGCGATCGGGGGATCAGGCCCACCCAACACCGCAGCCGCTCCCGATCGGGCAACGTGCCCTCCGATTCTACCGGCTTCTCAGGCCGAAAACCGATTCAGACTGATGGGTCTGCGGCGCTGGAACTTGCACGGCGCAAAAGCGACCTTTGAGCTATGTTATTAAATGAAAACTTTCGTGTCGGTTCCTCAGCAACGCGATCGCCTTGGAAACGCCAGTCAGCCAGTCACCAGTCCAGTCTTGGGCGCGTCGTACCCTTGCGATCGCGGTTATTGTCCTTGCCATTGCTGCCATGGCGCTGGCCCTGAGTCAGTGGTTTCAGCCCCTCGATCCCTACATGCAGTCCGTTTTGGAATTGCAGGGCGATCGCGATCGAGGCAAAGCCATTTTTTCGATGAACTGCGCCGTCTGTCATGGGGCCGACGGCACTGGGTATGTGGGCCCCAGCCTGTTAAACGTGTCAAGCCGCAAATCGCAGGTCGCCTTGATCGAACAGGTCATTAGCGGCAAAACACCACCCATGCCGCAGTTTCAGCCCGCTCCCCGCGATATGGCCGATTTACTGTGCTACTTGGAAACGCTGTAGCACTCAGCAGGCGCGTTAGTTGGCGTTGGGATGCTTTGATCCCGCTTCGTGAATTAACGTACCAAAAGCTGACCAAAAGCGTTTCTAAGCATGATATCCAGCATAAGATCGGGCTAGGGCTTGGAGGAGTTTCAATCGTGGAAGTGCTACATATTTCCCAGCCAGTCATTGCCCAGATGACTCACGACGATGTTGCTGAGTTGGCAATGCGGCTGGAACGGGACGACTACGCCACTCCCTTTGAGGGGCTGCAAGACTGGCATCTGTTGCGGGCCATTGCCTTCCAACGGCCAGAGCTGGTGGAATCCTACATCCATCTGTTGGACTTGGAAGCCTACGATGAGTCGTGATCTACGACTTGGTGGCGGCTGCGATCGTGGGTAGGAGCCGATCGCATTGATCTTGACTCTTGATCTCAATCCTGGATTTGGGGTCTTGGAAATTTTGGTCTGGGTTTTTGGTCTGGGTTTTTAGTCCGGATCAGAATCTCTTGATCAAATCTTTTGGTCTGGATTTTTAGTCCGGATCAGAATCTCTTGACCAAATAATCAAATCTCTTGATAGAGGAGGCGATCGCCCTGTGGAGGGGATTAGCGTGCTTTGTGGCGGCGCAAACGTCTGAAGGCTCGGCGATCGACGAAACAAAGGCACAAAGCGCCGATTCCTGCTCCCGTGAAGGCGCTGGCCATGCCCAGGGCGAGGATTGAGGCGGGAAAAACAACCAATAGGGAGGCGATCGCCCCCAAGCATCCCCCTATGAAGGCACCGGCGTAGGATCCGACGATCGTATTGCGCAGTCGGCGACGGCCAAACAGTCGGCCAATGATGCCAATGGTCAGCCCGATCGATCCGACGACGATTGTCAGCGTGAGCATCACCAGGGCAATGAAGAGGGCAGGGCGATCGAGCAACATAGGCGCAGGACGGCAATGGACAAGCCAAAAGAACTAGGACAACAATAGACCAGGGCGCTGAAGACTAGAGCGCTGCAAGACTCCTAGGCGCTGGGTGTGGCCGGGTGATGATTTGGGTGGCTGCTGTTGGAGGATTGTAGCCAATCGAGGGCGGCTTGGAGTACACCCCGGTTGGCGGGAAAGGTGATGCGCGATCGGGCATCCTCGGCGGTCAGCCAAGCGCTGTCTTGGATTTCTTCGGGCTGCAAATGGGTGTGGCGATCATGCACCCACGCGGGGAAATAGGTGACGGTTTTCTGAATCGACTGGCTGTGGCGCAGGTAAGACTCCACAAACTGTACATCAGCCACGGGGGTGCAGTCTTGAATACCGGTTTCTTCGGCCAATTCACGCAGGGCGGTTTCGAGGGCGGTTTCGCCGGGTTCTGCGTGGCCCTTCGGGAAGGCCCAGTGGCCCGCCCGGTGCTGCACGAGCAGGAAAAGCGCCTGTGACCGATCGCCCGACTCCGGTAGATGAATGGGCACAATCCCAAAGGCTTCTTCTATCGTGATTTTAGCGTCCGTGGGCACAGGAACTTCTCCAATATTGAGTGCGGGTTATTGAATGCAGGTATTGAATGCAGGCTATTGAATGCAGAAACTAAATTCCACCGAACTTGCCAAAATTAATGATGATCGATGGACGGTTGAGATCACTTCTTATTGTTCAGAATTTTCAGGATTTTGCATGGGTAATCCTAGCCAATGTTGCAGGGCTTGGGCAACTTCGATCGGATGGCTTAAAAAGGGCCAGTGATTTCCCGGCAATGATTGCACCGTGAGCGCCGCACAAAACCGGTGAAAGTCCTGGGTTTGCCACTCAAATTGATTGAGACCCCGATCGGGCAACAATAGCAGCGTCGGAGTCGAAACCGGCTGGGTAAAACCCGCCACACAGAGCACATCTTCAAACACTCGATCGCGGGCTAATAAATCTAATTTGCTGCCCCAGGTTCCATCACTTTTTTGTTCAATATTGGCGGCAAACGCAGCCGCTTGCCACGGATTCCACCCGCGATATTGCTTCAGACCGCGAGCGCAGGTTTCGGCCGCCGCGCGATCGCCAAACGGCCCCGATAATTTTAAAAATGGCAAAACACGGTATAGCACTGGAAAGCTGAGGCGTAACCAATCCGGCATTTTGCTAATAAAAAAGGGATCGATAATCACGGCTCGATCGAATCGTTGGGGCGACTGCTGCATCCAGCGAGCAACCACTTTTCCCGTCCAGGAATGACCAACAATCACGGCCGACGACCATCCTAGGTGATCCAACAATGCTTCAAGATCTTGAATGATTGCCTCGGTGCTGTAGGGGCGATCGCCCTTGCTGCTATCACCATGGCCGGGCAAATCAGGCACGATGATGTCATAGCCACTGTCATCGCTACTATTGGTCAGCGCGGTGGCCACACCGGCCCAAACCGCCGCACAATCGCCCAACCCATGCAACAACAACAGGGGGCGATCGCCCGATTTTCCCCGCCGCCAGTAGACCAACGATTGGTTCGATCGTCCTGGCAATGCAAACGTGAATTGATTGCCCATCAAAGTATTCATCGTGACTTAGTATCAAAACAGATTCAACAAATCAAATCAAATCAATTCAATTCAACTTGAGCCAATCAGCCAGACATTAAACGACCCCAATAATTAGCTCCAGTCATCATCATCACGCCGACGACTATTAACCGTGTAAACATTACCCTGGGCATGAATTGCACGGGTTTTTTCATACAGCGTTTCTTCCGTGAATCCCCAGCGGCTCAAGGCTTGATCGAGATCGGCTTGGGTTTGCCGCGCACCGGGAAAATTTCGATATCGAATTCGGAGCCGGGCCAACTCGCAAACGTAAAAATCCGTTGGTTCGCCCGATAAAATGGCTTGAACCAAGTTGCGATCGACCGCTTCTTGGGGGTGTTGTTGATCCTGTTGTTTTGGCATAATTCTTGACCCTACCCAGGTTGATTTGGTTTTGTTTAATCTAAATTCGCTTGATCATTTTTGTGTTGGATTGAAATTAATCGGAAGGGCGATCGTGCCGTTTGAGTTCATAGGCTCCAGACCCCAGGCAAGCAATAATTGAGATTCCAATCATCCAAGCGGGGTCGAGAATTTGAAATAAAATCATGTGAATCAGAAAGCCAGCACTCAAAAACGGAATGATGCTAAAAATCGAAGCATATAACGCATTTTGTAGATCACGTTCTGGGCGAGTTTCCTCGAACCTTTCCTGAGAGCGCGAGCACGATCGCTCCACAAAATCAAATCCCCGAACAAACAGATCCATCAACCAATTGCTGACGGAGGGCAATCCGAGATAGAGAGCCAACGACCACAGACCTGCACTAGTCAACAGGATCGCATCTAAATGCACTTGTAACGGCAGCAGGTCTTCTAGCATGAGCCTCTTAAGCGATTGTGTTGGGCATTATACCCGGATGTCTCAACCATCGAGTCTCAAGCGTTAAGAATTGATGATTTGAATAGTTCTCAAATCATTTTTAAATGTGATCATGATTTTGACTGTTGGCAAATTCTTGGGTGCTCGATTTTCCTATTTCTCAATCTGCCTATCTTCTCAATCTGCTTATCTATGGATGAAGGTAATTACGATTTTGGCTGCGATCGCAGCCGATCGATCGCTGCCAAATAGTCCGGTAAGGGTTCTTTTCCCAGGTTGCAAGCGGTTTGATCGACGGCTAGCAAATCTGACCCAAAAAAGACGCGATCGAGGGGAATAGATTGCCCGCGATCGGGTCGATAGTCGGCGCTGAAATATTTGACCGTGCCATCGACGACACCCCCATCAAATAGATGTCCAATGCAAAAGTAAACATCTTGTAAAACCAGGGGAACCGACGGCCGATGGAGCTGACCGCGCGAGTTGGGGCTGCGAGCCTTGTACCGATCGCGCGGGAATAGGCCATACAAATTCTTGAGGGAGGCGGAAATCAGCGGCTCGCCTTTCAGGTGTGTGCGTTTTAGCGCGCCGAGCGAGATGCGGCAGTCCACCTCCTGCAACAGCGCCGGAGCCAGCATCGATCGAAACCGCACCGGAGCGGGCGATCGGTTCTCGTACTCCGCCAGGGGCAGCGCATCGGCATCCAGCAAGCGCATCCCCTCATCCAAAAACCGATGCAACCCGCGCCGATCGGCGATTTCCGCCAGGGAAACCGGCGAGCACACCCCCTCGACGATCGCGATTTCCGCCTGGGGAGCCGCCGCCCGCAGCGATCGCAACACTTCCGCCAGCACCCGATCGCCCACCGTCACCGGCGGCCCCACCGGATAACCCAAATTCGGCTTTACCAAAATTCGCCGCGCCCCGATCGCCCGGGCCGGCGGCTCGTAAACAAATCGATCGCTGGGCGAAACCGTCACGAATATTGAGTTCGCCGCTAATGGCTGATTTCCCATGGGCCCCGATGGTGCTCCGATTGATTGGGGTTGAAATGATCGATTTTCCTAGCCCAACCGTCCCAGACAAGGGGCTTAGGGCGTGTCATCAAATTGGATGGATTGGGGTTAAAAGGGTTAATTTTCCTAGCCCAACCGTCCTAGACAAGGGGCTGAAGCCCCTTGCTCCTCACAATCAAGTAACGCAAGAATCAGGGTTTCAGGAATTTGATGACAGGCCCTAAGCCCCTTGCCCCCGAGATCTAGCAACGCAAGAATCAGGGTTTCAGGGATGTTTTCAGGGATTTGATGACGGCCCCTGGCAAAAAAGCAAAGGACGGAAGATAAGTTCTCGCCGTCCTTTGGGATTGTTGATGCTTTAGAACGGGTCTGACGGGGCTCGAACCCGCAACTTCCGCCGTGACAGGGCGGTGCTCTAACCAATTGAACTACAGACCCAATTTGCTTCCCGGCGTTTGGAGCGCTTTTGTTTTGCGCGCTGCGCCTTCAGCGATATACATATTTGCCTATAACCCTGGATTTGTCAAACCTTTTTTGGAAATTGGCCAAAAAAAAATTTTGCCCGCGCCCGATTGGCTCGATCGATCCCGAGCTTGCCCATCGGTGGCCCTAGCCCAACTCGTAGGCGGAACTGGAATCGAGAACAGTGCATCCTAAACATTGACGGGACGATCGCACCTCGTACAATAGGCAGGATCTCGGGCCGGGCGGCCCGATGGTCGATCGAAATCGCTAGTCCCCTGGGATTGCCCTTATGCCCCGCCGCGACGATATTCGCAAGATTCTGCTCCTTGGTTCCGGCCCGATCGTGATTGGTCAGGCCTGCGAATTTGACTACTCCGGTACTCAAGCTTGTAAAGCGCTCCGGGCCGAAGGATACGAGGTCGTGCTGGTGAACTCCAACCCAGCGACGATCATGACCGACCCAGAAATGGCCGATCGCACCTACATCGAGCCGCTCACGCCGGAAGTGGTCGAAAAAATCATTATTCGAGAGCGGCCTGATGCCCTGCTGCCCACCATGGGCGGCCAAACAGCCCTGAACATCGCCGTGGCCCTAGCCAAGAGCGGTGTGCTGGCGCGTTATGGGGTGGAACTGATTGGGGCCAAGCTGGCCGCGATCGAAATGGCTGAAGACCGCAAATTGTTTAAGGAAGCCATGGAGCGGATCGGGGTGGGCGTTTGTCCCTCCGGTTTGGCCAACTCCCTGGAAGAGGCGCGCGATGTGGCCCGCCAAATTGGATCCTACCCGCTGATTATTCGGCCCGCCTTCACCATGGGCGGCTCCGGCGGTGGGATTGCCTACAACCAGGAAGAATTTGAAGAGATTTCCCAGTCGGGTCTCGATGCCAGCCCGGTGTCGCAAATTCTGATCGAGCAATCGTTGCTGGGTTGGAAGGAATACGAGCTGGAGGTGATGCGCGATCTGGCCGATAACGTGGTGATTATCTGCTCGATCGAGAACTTCGACCCGATGGGGGTGCACACGGGCGACTCGATCACCGTCGCGCCGGCCCAAACCCTCACCGACAAGGAATACCAGCGACTGCGGGATGCGTCGATCAAGATCATCCGCGAGATCGGCGTGGAAACCGGCGGCTCGAATATCCAGTTTTCGGTGAACCCCGAAAACGGCGACATGATCGTGATCGAAATGAACCCGCGGGTGTCGCGGAGTTCGGCCCTGGCCTCGAAGGCGACGGGTTTCCCGATCGCCAAGTTTGCGGCCAAGCTGGCGGTGGGCTACACGTTGGATGAAATTTCCAACGACATTACGAAGAAAACGCCCGCGTCCTTTGAGCCGACGATCGATTACGTCGTCACCAAAATTCCCCGCTTTGCCTTCGAGAAATTCCCCGGAACCCCGGCGGTGTTGACCACGCAGATGAAGTCCGTGGGCGAGGCGATGGCGATCGGGCGGACATTCCAGGAGTCCTTCCAAAAGGCCCTGCGATCGCTCGAAATCGGCCGGGCCGGTTGGGGCTGCGATCGGGATGAAAAAATCCCCAGCCTGGAGCAAATTCGGTCCAGCCTGCGCACCCCCAGCCCCGATCGGGTCTTTACCCTGCGCTACGCCATGCAAGCGGGCATGAGCGTCGAAGATATCTACGAGCTGACGGGTGTGGATCCTTGGTTCTTGGACAAGCTGCAAGAAATCCTGGAAACCGAAAAGCTGCTGAAGCGCACGCCTCTGAAGGCCATGAGCGCCGACATGCTGTTGGCGGCCAAGCAACAGGGCTTCAGCGATCGGCAAATTGGCTATGCCACCAAAACCACCGAAGACGAGGTGCGCGCCTACCGCAAGGGTCTGGGCATCGTGCCGGTCTACAAAACCGTGGACACCTGCGCGGCGGAGTTTGAAGCCTACACGCCCTACTACTACTCCGCCTACGAAACCAGCAGCCTGATGCTGAGCGGTGACGAGGCGGAAACCGTCCACGCCGAAACGGAGACCCTGCCGAGCGATCGGCCCAAGGTGATGATCCTCGGCGGCGGCCCGAACCGGATTGGTCAGGGGATTGAGTTTGACTATTGCTGTTGCCACGCCTCCTTTGCCCTGCAAGAGGATGGCTACGAGACGATCATGGTCAACTCCAACCCGGAAACCGTCTCCACGGACTACGACACGAGCGATCGGCTCTACTTCGAGCCGCTGACCAAAGAAGATGTGATGAACATCATCGAAACGGAGCATCCCACCGGGGTGATCGTGCAGTTTGGGGGCCAAACGCCGCTGAAACTGTCCGTGCCGTTGCAGGCGGCCCTGACCGCGGATCCGAGCCTGGTGACGAAAATTTGGGGCACGTCGCCGGATTCGATCGACATGGCCGAAGACCGCGAGCGCTTTGAGAAAATCCTGCGCGAACTGGATATCATGCAGCCGCCGAACGGCTTGGCCCGCAGCTACAACGCGGCGTTGGACATTGCCCGGCGGATTGGCTATCCGGTGGTGGTGCGCCCGAGCTACGTGCTGGGCGGCCGAGCGATGGAAATCGTCTACTCCGATGCGGATCTGGAGCGCTACATGACCGTGGCGGTGCAGGTGGAGCCGGATCACCCAATCTTGATCGACAAGTATTTGGAAAATGCGATCGAGGTGGATGTGGATGCGATCGCCGATCTCGACGGCAACGTGACGATCGGCGGGATTATGGAGCACATCGAACAGGCCGGGATCCACTCCGGTGACTCCGCCTGCTCGATTCCCAGCTTCTCGCTGGCCGCGTCGGCCCTGGAAACGATCCGTGGCTGGACGATCGACCTGGCCAAGGCCCTGAAGGTGGTGGGGCTGATGAACATTCAGTTCGCAGTGGTGACGGGCGACGATGGCCAGCCCCAGGTCTACATTCTGGAAGCGAACCCCCGTGCCTCCCGCACCGTGCCCTTTGTCTCAAAAGCGATCGGCGTGCCCCTGGCGAAAATGGCCGTGCGGGTAATGTCGGGCAAGAGCCTGGCGGATTTGGGCTTTGAAAAGGAAGTGATTCCCGATCGATTTGCCCTCAAGGAAGCCGTGTTGCCCTTCGACAAATTCCCCGGCACGGACACGATCCTGGGGCCGGAAATGCGATCGACCGGCGAAGTGATGGGCATCGACCCCGACTTCGGCACGGCCTTCGCCAAGGCCGCCCTCGGCGCGGGCCAGCGGCTGCCCCTGACCGGGACGGTGTTTGTGTCGGTGAACAGTCGCGACAAGGCGGCGATCGTGCCCGTGGTGCAGGAGCTACTGGGCTTGGGCTTTGAGGTGCTGGCCACCGAAGGCACACGCAAGGTGCTGCACCAACACGGCTTGAAAGCGGTGCAACTGACCCTGAAGATCCACGAGGGCCGCCCGAACATCCGCGATGCGATCGTCAACGGCCAGGTGCAGTTGGTGATCAACACACCGTCCGGGGAGCAGGCGCAGTTCGACGATCGAGCGATTCGGCGCACGGCCTTGGTCTACAAAGTGCCGATCATCACCACGATCGCCGGCGCGAAGGCCACGGCCGACGCGATTCGATCGCTCCAGTCCCAACCGCTGACGGTGAAATCGCTGCAGGAATATCTGATGTAATCCTGCTGTCAACCCGATGTCTCCCTGAAACTCAGGGGGCATCGGTCGCGGTGGCCGATGGCGTTCACGAGGGCCGATCGAGTTGTGTTTGGCAGCGCAACAGCTCGATCGGCATCCCATCCGGATCGGCAATAAAGGCCACCTCATAGACCCGATCGCCGATCATCTGCTGACAAGGCGCAAGCAACACCGGTAGTGGATTGGGAGCCAGTCGATCGCCCATGAGGCTCAACCACGCGGGCAAATCCGTCGGGCGATCGGGCGACGTGGCCAAGTCCAGCGACAGGTGGTAGTACCCCACGTAATGCTCATCGCCAAAGGGATCCGGCGGGGGCTGCGGTTCCGGCACTTGCAGGAGTTCGATCCGGCCGCCCCACCCTTCGAGCCAACAGGCCAAGGTCATGCCCGCCGTGAATCGCTCGGCCATGACAAACCCGATCGCCTCATAAAATGCGATCGCCCGGTGAATATCTGCCGTTCGCAGCGAAACGTGGTGCATCGTGCGTTGTGATCTATCGTGCGTTGTGATCTAATGCGTTTAATGCGTTGTGATGCAAACAGTGCTATTCAAAGCTATTTAAAACAATTCAAAACCAGATTATTCAAAACCAGATTATTCAAGACTTCAAGACTATTCAAACAGTCGGAAATAGGGATAGCGCACCGGCACGCCGGGTTCTTTATCTAACAAAAAATTAATCACATCCCAGCAGGGATCTTCGGCCTCGGCGGCGCTGAACTCCACCGGCAGGCCGTAGAGGCGCGGCCGACCATCGGCATTGGGACTGCGGGGATTCGCCCGATCGAGATAGGACGAAATTAACGACTGATAGCGATGGGCCACCGTCACCTTGGTGGCACGAAACCCTTGGGTATAGAGCCGATCGAGCGCCTCGTGAATTTCAAACCGAATCCCATCGGGGTGCGTATGCTGGCGATACCACTCCCCGTCCCACTGCCGCCAATGGCGACTGGACTGGAGATGCACCAACTCCTGGGTGTTAGGGTCAGCCTCAAAGGCTCCATGCCGAGGACAAAGGTAAGTATCCGTCAGGGTCAGCGCCGGAATCGACTGCCGACAGTGGGGACACAAAATTTCGGGTCCAAAAATGGGGTATTGCAACGTCAGATTCAGCATGGGTTCGATCGAAACCTCGTGCAGGACGGCGGTAAAAGCGGGGTTCGATCGCGGGCAATGGCCTCGCTGCCCTATTTTGGCACTCCCCACCCTAAAGAGACAGGGGGTCTTGGTTCACCGAGTCCACTTGTTGAGAATGCTTTACCACGGGTTAGGTAGCCGCGGGGGTGGAGTGCAGTGAATCACCCGGCCCGCCATGCTGTCCAGTATAGTCGCTACAAATTGGGTGGCCAAAACCGATCCAGTGACTTTACGGGCTGACATTCATGCGATCCAGAGATTTTCGTCTGACATGAATCAACGGTTTCATTAATTTATTGTGACGCTTGGACAGCATTAAGTATGATTTTTCATCCAATTTTGGGCACGCCGGCCATTGACCCAGCAGCTTTTGTGGCCCCCAATGCCACCGTGATTGGCCGGGTGACGTTGGCGGCTGGAGCCAATATTTGGTATGGCGCTGTGCTGCGGGGCGATGTGGAGCGAATTGAGATTGGGATGAATACGAATGTGCAAGATGGCGCGGTGATCCATGGGGATCCGGGGCAGCCGACGATTTTGGAGGCGGATGTGACCGTGGGCCATCGGGCGATCGTCCACTCGGCTCACATTGAGCGGGGCTGCACGATCGGGATGGGGGCGATCGTCCTCAATGGTGTGCGGGTCGGGGCGGGGAGCCTGGTGGGGGCGGGGGCCGTGGTCACGAAGGATGTGCCGCCCCGATCGCTGGTGGTGGGGATTCCGGGCAAGGTGGTGCGATCGCTCTCGGATGAGGAAGTGGCGGAGCAAATTGACCATGCGGCGCGCTATGTGAAGCTGGCCCTCGTCCATGGGGGGCGGGGTACGGATTTGGGCTTTGTTGCGCCGGATCAGGGGTGACCGATCGCGCCGAATGATCCCAGTTTGGTGCGATCGGGCGGCAGATTTTGGTCATGGGGGCCTAAATGCCCGACAATGACTTTTAATTAAAATGGCTCGCCTGTTTTTAGAACTGTTACGGGAGATCAAGATATGGATTGGCGCGTTTTGATTGTGGTTGCACCGCTCCTGCTGGCCGCTAGCTGGGCCGTTTTCAACATTGGTCGGGCAGCCCTAGACCAACTGCGTCGTCAGTTGGACAACTAGTTTTCGAGTCCGGCGGTTTCCGTAGCAATCGCCCACAATCGATACCCAATCACAGGACGGTAGGGGCGCTTTTTGGGCGCTCCTACTTGTTTTTGGCCGGTTTTGGCCGAGGCGAGGCCATCGGAGCAGCGTTAGGAGGCAGGGAAGCATGGGTGAGGCGCTCGATCGACAATTGGCCCGTTTTCAGCCCCTAGGAATCAAGCTGGGGCTGGAGCGGATGCTGGCGGTGCTGGCGGCGTTGGGCAACCCCCATCAGCAGGTGCCGATCATCCATGTGGCGGGCACGAATGGCAAGGGGTCGGTTTGTGCCTATGTGTCGTCGGTGTTGACGGCGGCGGGCTACCGCACGGGGCGCTACACGTCGCCACACTTGGTGGATTGGACGGAGCGGATCACGATCGACCAGGAGCCGATCGCGCCGGATGCCTTGACGGAGTTGTTCGGGGAGGTGGAACGGGCGATCGCGCAGGTGGGTGAGTCCCTGACGCAATTCGAGGTGGTGACGGCGGCGGCTTGGCTCCATTTCGCGCGCCAGGCCGTGGATGTGGCGGTGATTGAGGTGGGCTTGGGCGGTCGGCTGGATGCGACGAATGTGGTGGATGAACCGATCGCCTGGGCCATCACCTCGATCGGGCGCGACCATTGGCAGGTATTGGGCGACAGCCTGGAGCAAATTGCGGCGGAGAAGGCGGGAATCATCAAGGCGGGTCGGCCCGGCGTGGTGGCTCCCCTGCCGGCGGAGGCGCAGGCGGTGGTGGCGAACCGCGCCGCGCAGTTGCAGTGCCCGATCGACTGGATTGCACCGGCGGAACTGATTGGGATCCCGGATGCTTCGGGGCAACCCTGGGCCCGATCGGGCGATCTGACCTATCCCCTGGCCCTGGCCGGCGCGGTGCAACTCACGAATTCCGCCGTGGCGATCGGCCTGCTGCGGCAGTTGCGATCGGCCGGCTGGGCCATTTCCGACGCGGCGATCCAGGCCGGGATGGCAGCCACCCGTTGGCCCGGCCGCCTACAATGGGCCACCTGGCAGGGGCGATCGCTGCTGGTGGATGGGGCGCACAATGCCGACTCCGCCCTAGTGCTGCGGGCCTATGTGGACTCCTGCCCCCTGGGGCCGGTCACTTGGGTGGTTGGCATGTTGACCACCAAGGACGCGGCGGCGGTGCTAAACATTCTGCTGCGATCGGGCGATTCCCTGTTGGCTGTGCCCGTGCCCGATCCCCATTCGATCGACCCTGCTACCCTCGCTGAGATGGGAGCACAGATCACCGATCTCGATCAAATTGCGACATTTTCCGACTTGTCCCCAGCCCTGACGGCGGCCTGTGCGGGCGATCGGGCCGTCGTGCTCTGTGGCTCCTTGTATCTATTGGGACAGTTCTTTCGCACAGATCCTGCGGCCGATCGCCCCATTCAAAATTGATCGAGATTGATCGAGCGATGGCCATCAACGCTGACAGGCGATCGATTTTTGGATTAAAAACGAGGCATCCCGATCCGCAAAATTACGGAAAAAATTACGGAACAGCCCCATGAAAATCGTTCAGGCTCCTAGTCAACCCGTGCGCCCGCTGCAACGATTCGCCGTGGCAGGCATGGCAACGCCCGACGATGCAGGCAAGCCCTTGGTGGTGAGTCTCAATAACGACTTTAAGATGACCGGCCCCCTGGTGGCGAAGGACGGCACGTGGCGGCTCGATTTGGTGTTTCCCAAGCCGGGAAATCATCATCTGAGCGTGAATTTGGGCGATCGCCGGGCGGATTGGTCGTTTCAAGTGATTGGCGAAAACGGCGAGACCGCTCCGCCGGGCCCGATCGCCCCCGAGGCCGCCCCAACGTCCAGCACAGCCCGCCGATCGATCCCCCGCACCAAAGTCTCCGACGGCGCACCCACCCTGCGCCAATTGATTGAGGAAGCCTCCCGCAACAACTATTCCGATGTGCACTTGGCCGTGGGGCGCGAACCGCGATTTCGCAATCGGGGGCAAATGCAACCGACCCAATACCCCGTGACGGATGACAACACCTTCATGGCTTGGATGCAAGAAGTGTTGAGTGATTTGGAAATTCAGCGCTTTCAGGAAAATCTCGATTTTGACGGTGCGGCGCAATATTCCTTTGCCCGGGTGCGAATTAATATTTTTGAGACGCTCAACGGCCCCGCGATGGTGTTGCGGCTGATTCCGTTGGAAATCAAAACCTTTGAGCAATTGTGTTTGCCACAGACCTTTGCGAATGTTTGTCACTCGCTGAAGGGGTTGATTTTGGTGACGGGGCCCACGGGGTCGGGCAAGTCCACCACCTTGGCGGCGATGATTGACTATATCAACCGCACAATGATGCGGCATATCATCACGATCGAAGACCCGATCGAGTTCGTTCACCAAAGTCGCAAATCGGTGATTAACCAACGGGAAGTGGGGATGCATTCCCTGAAGTTTGATAATGCCTTGCGGGCTTCGTTGCGGGAAGATCCCGATGTAATTCTGATTGGGGAAATGCGCGATCGGGAAACCGTTGAAACGGCCCTGAAAGCGGCTCAAACGGGGCACTTGGTGTTTGGAACCTTGCACACCAATGGCGCTGTGAAAACCATTGAACGGATTTTGGCACTCTATCCACCCGAAGACCGGGAAGCCGTGCGTATGCAAATTGCCGAAGCGCTAGTGGCTTGTATTTCCCAAGCGTTGGTTCCAACAACGGATAACAAGCGTGCGCCGGCTTATGAGGTGTTGGTGAATACCGATGCGGTGCGCGACTACATCAAAAAAGGCCAGGTGGACGAGGTGGAGGATATTATTCCTCGATCGGAATACGAGGGTATGTGTACGATGAACCAAACCTTGTACAAGCTCTATTTGGAAGGACGGATCAACGAAGAAATTGCCCTCAGCCATTCGCCGCGCGAAAACGAAATGGCCATTATGTTGCGGGGTGGGTCGCTCTACAGTTCGACGGTCTAAGGTGGGCGATCGCCTGACTCTTTGGACGGGTTGTTAGACGGGTTATAAGTGTTTCGTAAAAGCCGCTAGTGATGGCTACTGTTGATAAGCCCATGGCCGATCGTTCGACTCCTGCGTTAATGCCTGAATTAAGGCCTGAATTAAGGCCTGAATCGCCGCCGTTGCGGGGCGATCGATTCTCATCGGGGCTAGGGCCAGCGGACGATCGGGTGGTGTCCCTGTGGCTCCACGGCAAAAGTCGCCACACGCGCCGCTATTACTGGCGGGATGCGGTGCGGTTTTTGACCTTTGTGGACTGCCCGATCGAGCAAGTCACGGCCATGGATGTGCAGGGCTTTTTGGATGAGCTGGAGCGCGATCGGCTGGCTCCCAGTAGCCGCGGCCGTTCGATCGCCGCCATTAAATCTCTCCTGCGCTTTGCCCACCAAATGGGGCTGACTCCCGCCAACCCCGCCAGTGCGTTCAAAGTGCCCAGCACCAAGGACACTCTCTCGGAGCGGATTTTGAGTGAACAACAGGTGCAAGACATGCTGGCGGCGGAAACCCAGCCGCGCAATCGGTTGATGATGCGGTTGTTGTATGCGGCGGGGGTGCGGGCCAGTGAGCTATGTGGCCTGTGCTGGCGGGATTTGCAACCACGCGGCGATGGGGGTCAGGTGACGGTCTACGGCAAGGGCAACAAAACCCGCGCCGTGCTGCTGCCTCCGACCCTGTGGCAGGAGTTGCAGGACTATCGAGCCACGATCGCCCCGTCGCCCCATCGCCAAGATCCGATTTTTCGCAGTCGCAAGGGTGGCCATCTGGATCCCTCACAACTGATGCGGATTGTGCGATCGGCCGCGCGGCGGGTGGGCATCGAAGCGAATGTGTCGCCCCACTGGTTGCGCCACGCCCATGCCAGCCACAGTCTCGATCGGGGCGCGCCGATCCACCTGGTGCAAGCCACCCTGGGCCATGCGAGCATTGCCACCACGGGGCGCTATCTGCACGCCCGCCCGCAGGATAGCTCTGGCCGCTATCTTGATCTTTGAGCGATATTTTTGAGCGATATTTTTGAGCGATATTTTTGAGCGAATGGACGGGTTTGGGGCGATCGCTCGGGTCAGGGCTGGGAAACCCAACCCCTACGGCATCTTTGGGCGAATGGACGGGTTTGGGGCGATCGCTCGGGTCAGGACTGGGAGACCCAACCCCATACGGCGATGGAATTGATCACAGGCCCTAATTCCTAGGCAATCAATGGCGCGATCGTCCATTGCGCCGCCCTAGGCTGCCGTGGCAAGATGGGGCCGACATGGAGAAGCTGCGGGTGTCCTGCGAAGGAATTGCTGGCAGCCGTTTGCAGCGCGATCGACTAGGAGCAAGACAAATGACCACACGAGTTTGGGCGACTGCGATCGGCTCGGCGATCGCCGCCACGGTTTTCAGCCTCAGCCCAGCCCTGGCCCAGGACTATAGCGATCGGGTGATTGTCCCCGGGCCGGAGGATCCGACGGGTTCTGGCTCCACGGGCACGCCGGCGGGCCGATCGTCGGCCGCCATTCCGATCACCACAATTCCCGAAGCGTTTGAGGCGACTTTCTTTCGCTACAACTCAACGACCCACGTGGATCAAGGCCTGTGGGGTCAGTTTCAATGGGTGCTGGGGCTGCCGTTTCCCGAAATCGGCACGAATGCCGATAGCCGCAATGTCAGCCGGCTCTATTACGAAGTGCAAAAGCGCCAAAGCCTAGCGGATCCGTGGGTTCGGACGCAGGATTTGCCGAATCCTTACAATGGCTCGCTGCTGGAAATGCAGCGATCGACCGGTGACAACCCGATCACGCCCTAATCACACCCTAATCGCGAGTGAGCGACGGGCTGGCTAGAAGCGAGTTTGTGCAGCCTGGGGAGTCCACTGGGCGATCGCGGCTTGGAACAATGGCTCCAATTGGGCGGCATAGGCCTGACTGTTGAGGCAACGGGGCGGTTGCTGAAGGATTTGGCCCAGGCGATCGCGAATCGATCGCCGTAGGGCTGGATCTTGGGCCAGGCGCGTCGCTTGATCGAGATAGGTCGCTTCCGAGGAGGCGATCCAGTCGGCCAAGCCCACATCGCGCAGAATCGCGGCCCCTTGGCGCGATCGAAACCAGTCGCTTTCGCGGGCCACCACCGGCAACCCCACCTCGATCGCATCCACGATCGAGTTCGCCCCGCCAAAGGGAAACGAATCGAGATACACATCGGCCAACCGCAACACGGCTTTCACGTCATCTCGGCTGGGCAACTGGTCAAACACAATCAACCGATCAGGATTAACCCCAAATTCCTGAAGGGTTTCTTGCCAGCGTCGCCAAAATTGCACCTTCGGATAATGGCGTTTCCAACTGGCCCCAAAGGGACAGAGCAACAGGACGGAATTCGGAATTTGTGCCAGTAATTTTGCCCAGGTTGCCCGCAATTCGGGAATGGTTTTGTAGAGATTTGCACCGGACACAAAGGCGATCGTTGTTTCCGTCAGCCCGATCGAGGGGCGATCGATCTGTAATCGTGGTTGAGTGTCTTCGAGGGAATAATCAAAGCAATGGGCCGGCCCATCCACTAACATTAACTGCTCGGTATAGTGCGTGTTAGCCGTGGTCGTTTCGGTCAGAGTTCCCGATAAGTAATAGTCCACATGGGTCATGCCGCTGGTGACGGGCGAAGACACCGAATGGATTTGTATGCGGGCCAGTCGATGGGAGCCAAGTTTTAAGACGCGGTGCAGGGAATTGGTGACGATCGTTCCCACCAGCAAAATATCCAGATCATCGTTGCGAATGGTTTGCACCTGTTCGGCTAAGTCGCCGGTTAGTTGCACAACGCGATCGCCCGATCGCCGCTTTTGGTATTCATCGAGCAAGTCTGGATCGCGATCAATCACATACAAAATCACCTCAAATTGCTCGCGATCGAGCCACTCAAACACCGGAAATGTGGTGAAGGTTTCTGGGTGCGATAGGTAATTGGCTTTCAAAATTCCGAGGCGAATCTTTGATCGATGCGCCGGCCGGGGGCCAAATTCAAACCCCAAGGAACTGCCCGCCAAACCCAGGGCAAATTCAATAATTGCCGCCCGTTTGGCAAAGGTCGATCGCACGTTGCGATCGCAAAAATAGAGTGGGACTAAATTGACGGAATTGCTAAAGGTTAGGGCGACGGTTTTCCAATGCTCAGACGTTGGATGGCAAAAAATTTGCTCATGCAGATGGTCAACCAAGTCGATCGTGAAATCGGCATAGCGATCGACTTCCCCCACCTCCCGAAAAAAGCAGGGAAACGCCAAACAATATTGCAAAAATGGCGCGATCGCCCAGCTTGGCAAAACCAGACCCCGAATGCTGGGCAACCACTGATCCGCGCGGCGGTAGAGGGCGATCGCCAACACCGCTTGCAGCGAAATCGTCGATCGCTCCGGCTGGGTCACGGCTGACTCGATCGGCCCCAGCCAAGCCGCCTCCTCCTCCGTCAACGCCTCGTAGCGCAAATTGCTGTCTAACAACAACTCCTGGGTGCGCCCGAGCTGTCGCCACAGGGTCGGCAATTCGGCATCGGCCGCCACCCGCCACCGATCGGCCAACTGTCGCCGCAGCTCTCGCAGGCGGGCCAGGGGTTCCGCTGCAAACGGCTGGCGATCCCAGTCTTCGAGGGCCTGATGAATGGCGGAATGAATAGCGTCCATGGCCCTCAGGGGTGCATCGGTTGAGATGGGGATTGATCGACAGGATTGATCAACAGCAAACGGTCAAACACAGCCACCAGCGCAGCCAAACAACCAGCAACGCTAGGACGAGTAATCGGCGATCGCAAAGACATACACCCCATGCAGCACCAACGCTCCCAGCCAACCGAGTGTCACCCAGGTGGCCCAAGGGTCGCCCGCCCGATTCAGGGTTTCAAAAAACCACAGCCCAGAATTGCTAGCGGCAAAAATGGCGACATGGGTGGCGAAATTCATCCGATCGTCCAGCTTGCGGTAGTCAGGATCGGCGCGATCGGGTTCACGGGGCCAACGGGGAGGCATAGGACAGGTACCGGATGAGGTTGCGATCTGGGACGGAAAACCGGTTCTCATTCTGCCATGGTCTGCCGGGGCGATCGCGCCTGACTCGGTTCCCATGGGTGACGATTCAAAAATCGCGGGGCTATGGTGGGTGGCGAGGCGATCGCTCACGTCGGGGGAATGGGTTATGCGAGGACTATGGGTTGGTGGGTTGCTGTGGGTTCTGGGCGCAGCCCCGACGATCGCCCTGCCTCAGTCGGTTCGATCGCCCTGGCAACTCGCCCAATCAGCGATCGACTCGCCCCAAAAGCTAGCAGCCGATCGACTATTACAGCAGGGCATTCAACAATACCAAACCAGTCAGATCCGGGCGGCCCTTCAGTCTTGGGAGGCCGCGATCGAGATCTATCGCGCCATTCGGCATCAGGGCGGGGAAGCGGCGGCCCTCGGGAATTTGGGCAATGCCTATGATGCCCTGGGTCAATACCAGCGTGCCATTGAGCATCACGAGCAGGCTTTAGCGATCGATCGCCAACGGGGAAATCTCCGGGGAGCCGCCAAGTCGATCCATAACCTGGGCAATGCCTATCAATCCCTTGGTCAATACCAGCGTGCGATTACCTATTACGAGCAATCCCTGGCGATCGAGCGCCAATTGGGCAATCAATCGGGCGTGGCCGATTCCCTCGGCGAACTGGGCAATGTATATAACCTCCTGGGACAATACCAGCGGGCCATTGACTATTACGAACAAGCCCTAAACATTGACCGGGCGATCGATAACCAACAAGGAGTTTCTACGTCTCTGGGAAATTTGGGATTAGCCTATCAAGACCTTGGAAACTATCAGCGTGCCCTTGACTATCACGAACAGTCTTTAGCACTCGATCGGCAATTGGGCGATCGACGAGGTGCCGCCATCTCTCTAGGGAATCTAGGCAATACCTATAATTCCCTTGGTCAATATCAACGAGCGATCGACTATCACGAGCAATCGTTGGTCATTAAGCGCGAGATTGGCGATCGCAACGGAGAAGCGATTTCTCTGGGAAGTCTAGGCAATACCTACGATTTACTCGGTCAATCTCAACGAGCGATCGACTATCACGAGCAATCGTTGGTCATTAAGCGCGAGATTGGCGATCGCAACGGAGAAGCGATTTCTTTGAATGGTTTGGGCAATGTCTATAACAATCTCGGTCAGCATCAGCGAGCGATCACGTATTACGAGCAAGCCCTAGCCATTCAGCGGGCGATCGGCGATCGCAAGGGTGAAGCTGTGGTTTTGAGTAGCCTAGGCAACAGTCACCACGACCTTGGGCAATACCAGCGGGCCATTGATTATCACGAGCAATCTCTTGTGATTAAGCGCGCGATCGGCAATCGCGGCGGAGCAGCCTATTCCCTAGGCGTGCTGGGGCTGGCTAACCATTACCTTGGGCAATACCAGCGGGCCATTGGATATTACGAACAAGCCCTAGGCATCACCCGTGAAATTGGCGATCGGCAGGTGGAGGCAACTACCCTCCATAACCTGGGTCTTGCCCATTTTTATATCAATCACTGGTCGGAATCTGCCAAGGCTTTGCAGTCGAGCTTGGGAATTTTGGAAGCTATTCAGGCGGATCTTGGCAGTAACGATCGTAATCGCACCTCCATTCTGGAAACCCAGCAAAATACGTACCAAGCCCTGCAAAGAACCTTGATCGCAATGAATCAAGCAACCGCAGCGCTAATCGTTGCCGATCGCGGTCGGGCCCGCTCCCTTCTATCCTTTTTGCAATCTGCCAATTCATCCACCAACCCATCACTGACCGCAACCGAAATTCAAGCGATCGCCCACCAGCAAAATGGCACGATTATTCACTATTCCGCTGTTTGGGGAGAACTCTATAGTTGGGTAATTCCGCCTCGGGGAGAAATTGCGTTTCGGAAGATTCCCTTACCCGAATCAATCAAAGGTTTGGGTCAAACCGCTGAGGCACTACGCAACAGTGCTGTCACCCTACGGTTAATGACCGTCCAGAGTGATGATCAGCCCCTAACCAGCTTTGTGAATCAAGTGCGAGGAACGGGCGATCAACAAGTTGCTGAAAACCCAACGGATTTACGACAAGGCTATGACCTGTTGATCAAGCCGATCGCCGATTTATTGCCCAAAGAAACTGGCAGCAAAATTATTATTATTCCCCACCGCGAATTGGCCGTAGTTCCCTTTGCCGCGTTGCGGGATCAGGAAGGAAAATTCCTGATCGATCGCTATACTCTTGCCTTTGCTCCATCGGTTTCAGTGCTGGACGAAGCGATCCGCCGTCCCAAAACCAGCAGCGGCCCAGCCTTGATTGTTGGCAATCCAGCCCCGATGCCCGACGGTTTAAAAGCATTACCCGGCTCGGAAATTGAGGCCCAGGCGATCGCCCAAACCCTAAATGCCAAGCCATTGATCGGGGCCCAAGCAACCGAATCGAAGGTCAAAGAACAGCTCGATCGCGCCAGCCTGCTGCATTTTGCGACCCATGGTGTTGTGCCCAGAACGGCCGCTAGCGGGCTGGAGAGTTGGCTGGCCTTGGTTCCCGATGGCAATGAGGACGGGCAGTTGACGATCGCGGAAATTTTCGATCGCAACCTGCAAGCGCGTCTGGCGGTGCTGAGTGCTTGCGACACGGGCCGAGGAACCGTCAGCGGTGAAGGGGTGATCGGTTTGGCGCGGGCGTTTCTCAAGGCCGGTGTGCCGACGGTGGTGGCGAGCCTCTGGAAAGTGCCCGATGAACCCACAGCCCTAATGATGCAAGCGTTCTATGCGGAGCGAGCAGCCGGAAAAGACGCGGCTACGGCTTTGCGATCGGCGATGTTGCAGGTGCGGGCACAATATCCGGGGCCCCAAAACTGGGCGGCATTCGTGGCGATCGGGGATACGACCTCTGTGCCGCCCCTCAATCCCTGAGTCAGGATTGGCCGTATGATGATTGGCTTGGGGTGTTTTCGCAGCACCGATGTGGTATCGAGATCGATCGCGCGACCCTCACTCGCCCCAGCCCCACCACCCACGCAACAAGCAAGGAAACTGACATCGTGACTCGCACGAACCTGGATTTTTTGGCCGAATCCGATCCCCTCGTGGCCGAAATTATCGGTCTCGAGTTACAGCGCCAACGCGACCACCTCGAACTGATTGCTAGCGAAAACTTCACCTCGGCAGCGGTGATGGCAGCCCAAGGATCGGTGCTGACCAACAAATATGCGGAAGGCCTGCCCGCCAAGCGCTACTACGGCGGCTGTGAATTTGTCGATCGCGCGGAGCAGTTGGCGATCGATCGCGTGAAGGAATTGTTCGGCGCAGCCTGGGCGAATGTGCAGCCCCACTCCGGCGCACAGGCCAACTTCGCCGTGTTCCTGGCCCTGCTGCAACCGGGCGACACGATCATGGGCATGGATCTGTCCCATGGCGGTCACTTGACCCACGGCTCGCCCGTGAACGTTTCGGGCAAGTGGTTCAACGTGGTGCAATACGGCGTGAGTCCCGAGACCGAGCAACTGGACTTTGACCTGATCCGCAAGCTGGCGATCGAACACAAGCCCAAGCTGATCATTTGTGGCTATTCCGCTTACCCTCGGACGATCGACTTTGCCCAATTCCGGGCGATCGCCGATGAAGTGGGCGCATACCTAATGGCGGACATCGCCCACATTGCCGGGTTAGTCGCCGCCGGGTTGCATCCCAACCCCCTGCCCTACTGCGACGTAGTGACAACCACCACCCACAAGACCCTGCGCGGCCCTCGCGGTGGCTTGATCCTGAGCCGTGACGAGGAATTGGGCAAGAAATTTGACAAGGCCGTGTTCCCCGGAACCCAAGGCGGCCCCCTGGAGCACGTGATTGCGGCCAAGGCCGTGGCCTTTGGCGAAGCCCTGCGGCCCGATTTCAAAACCTATGCGGCCCAAGTGATCGATAATGCCAAGGCCATGGGCGCTCAGTTGCAGGCGCGGGGGTTGAAGTTAGTGTCCGGCGGCACAGATAACCATTTGGTGTTGGTGGATCTGCGATCGATTGAAATGACCGGCAAGGAAGCCGATCGGCTGTTGGGCGAAATCAACATCACCGCCAACAAAAACACCGTGCCCTTTGATCCCCAATCACCCTTCGTCACCAGCGGCATCCGCTTGGGTTCGCCGGCCATGACCACGCGCGGCATGGGCAAGGCGGAATTTACGGAAATCGGCGACATCATCGCTGAACGGTTGATCAACGCGGCCGATGCCTCGACGGAAGAAGCCTGCCGCGATCGAGTGGCCGCCCTGTGCGATCGCTTCCCGCTCTATCCCCACCTGCGGGTGGCGCTGCCGGCCTTAGCCTAGGCGCAATCTTGGGGGCGATGGCGTTGGCTTTGTGCTGATCGCCCTCTCGCCCCCGTGGCGATCGAGCGATCAACTCAGATCTATCCCTAGAGGTTAGGGGCTGTCGTCAAATCGACCACAGCCCTGATTTCACCGTGAGCAGATCGTTCGTTGGTTCTTGAATTCTGTGATGTGGTGGGTCGATCGCGCGGTAGCATTTTGGCTCAGACTCCACGGTGGCACAGGCAGGCTTCACAATGACCCGAACTGGTAAAGGGCGATCGCGCTATTGGCAGCTATGGCCGCTGGTGCGGGCGGAACGGAAGACGATCGCCCTGGCCCTGGCTTGCACGGCGGGATTCACGGCCTTTTGGCCGGTGTTGGCTTGGTTGCCGGGGCAGCTTGCGGAGCCGATCGGCACGGGGCAGCCGGACAAGATTTTGCAACTGGCGGGGCTGGCGGCGCTGATTTTTTTGGTGCGCGGCGCGTTTCAGTATGGCCAGGACACGTTGATGGCCCGGGCGGCGCTGCGGGTGGCGACGGATTTGCGGGTGCGGCTCTACGGCCATCTGCAAACCCTGAGTTTGGACTATTTTGAGCGGGCCCAAATGGGCGATTTGGCCTACCGGTTGACCGGCGATGTCGATCGGGTGGGCGAGGCGGTGGGCAAAGTGTTTCACCAGTTTGTGCCCTGCGTGCTGCAACTGGTGGTTGTCCTGAGCTACATGATCTATCTCAACTGGCAGTTGACCTTGGCGACCTTTGCGATCGCCCCGTTGATTGCGGTGTTGATTGCCTGGTTTGGCGATCGGCTGTTGAGTTTTGCCCGCCGCAGCCAGGATCGAATCGCGGGTTTGTCGGCAACGATCGCGGAAATTTTGGCGGGGATCCGGCTGGTGCAGGCCTTTGGGGCCGAGCCAACGGAACTCGATCGCTTTGCCCAGGAAGCCGAAGCCGCCCGCAGCGCCAAGCTCCAGGCCGCCCAGGCCAAAGCCGCCCAATTCGTGGTGGTGGGCTTTTTGGAAGCCATGAGCGTGTTGGTGCTGTTCTGGCTGGGCAGTTGGCAAATCGGCCAGGGCAACCTGACGGGCGCGGGCTTCATTAGTTATGTGACGGCGGTGGCGCTGCTGATCGACCCGATTTCGATCACCACCAGCAATTACAACGAATTTAAGGAAAGCGAAGCCTCGGTCGATCGGCTGTTTGAGCTGATGGCGATCCCACCGACCGTGCGCGACCTGCCCGGTGCAAAACCGTTGCCCGCCGTGACGGGCCATCTCGATTACCGCGCGATTACCTTTGCCTATCCGGGAACGGATGAAACCGTGCTCCAGGGGCTAAATTTGACGATTAAACCCGGTGAGGCGATCGCCCTCGTCGGGGCATCGGGCGCAGGCAAGAGCACGATCGTCAACCTGCTGCTGCGGTTTTACGATCCCCAATCCGGGCAAATTTGCGTGGATGGGATCGATGTGCGCGATGTCACCCTGGCGAGCCTGCGCCAACAAATTGCGATCGTGCCCCAAGAAACCGTGCTGTTTTCCGGGACGATCGCCCAAAATATTGCCCTCGGCCAACCGGATGCCAGCCTAGAGGCGATCGAACAGGCCGCCAAAATCGCCAACGCCCACCCGTTCATCAGCCAACTGTCCGAGGGCTACCAAACCTGGGTCGGTGAGCGGGGCACGAACCTCTCCGGCGGCCAGCGCCAACGTCTGGCGATCGCCCGCGCCGTGTTGCGCAACCCCCGAATCTTGATTTTGGATGAAGCCACCAGCGCCCTCGATTCCGAATCCGAAGCGCTGGTGCAAGAGGCCCTGGAGCGCCTGATGGTCGATCGCACCACCCTGATTGTGGCGCACCGCCTGGCCACCATCCGCCGCGCCCACCGAATCCTGGTGGTCGAACAGGGCCGCATCGTTGAATCGGGAACCCATGACGACTTGCTCGCCCAAGCCGGTCGCTATGCCGCCTACTACGCCCGCCAATTCCGCGATTAGCCGCCGATGGCTAGTGTCTCTCCCCGCCCACACGCAATTTATTCTCCATTCGGAAATCCGAGCCATTGGGTTTAGTTTGGAACGTAACGGTGATAGCCCCCGTTGTTAGCGCATTGCCGTAGGTTCTGGATAGGGTCTTGATTTTGCCCTTGCCGTAATCCACTTCGGTCAGGGTATCGCCCTCGCCTTTCCCAAGGATTGCGTCCACTTCAGAGACCGTCATGCCACTTTTGATCTCGTCGTATCGCCCAATCACGGTTTTAGGGGCTTGCGAGGTCTGAGGAATAGCTTGAGAGGTCTGAGGAATAGGACGGGCTTGGAGGGCGAGGGCTACACCAGCCCCAACGATCGCACTGGTAATCGCTACCAAAAAAGAGGAGATTTTCATGATTTTTAGACATCTGTTAACTGAGGGTCTCGTCTGACTCATTCATGACAAAAGATGGAAATCCGCAAAGTCACCTAAAAGTACATAAATAACGTCTCTCACGCGAGCGATATTGAGGCTCGTGCATTGCCCTGAGAACCCTTGATCGTCCCAATCCTTTAATCGTCAACGTTTCTAGGACTGCACGCCATGTCACCCCGGTTTTTCTGCCATTCCCGTCGCTGGTTTTGGTTGGCGATCGCCCTGGGAGCGACCCTCGGCGGCGATCCCCTGCGCGCGGAACCGATCCCCGCCAATGACGGCCTCAGGACGATCGTCACCCCCAACGGCGACCAGTTCACCATCACCGGCGGCAGTCGATCGAGCAGTGGCAGCAACCTGTTTCATGGGTTCGAGCAATTCAATCTGGACGCGGGCCAAACGGCCACCTTTCTGGTGGATCCCGCCATTCAAAACGTCTTTAGCCGCATCAGTGGCGGCGATCCCTCGGTGATTAACGGCCTTGTGCAACTCACTGGCGGCTCCGCCAATCTCTACCTACTGAATCCGGCGGGCATCGTCTTTGGCGACAGCGGCCAAGTCAACGTGCCCGGTAGTTTCTACGCCACCAGCGCCAACGCCGTGCAATTTGGCCTCAACTGGTTCAACGTCTTTGAAGACGGTGACGTGAGCGGTTTGAATGGCCTACCCACGGCCCTGGCGTTTTCGCCGGCCTTGGCGGGATCGATCCTGAACAGCGGCACGATCGGGGCGGGGCAGCAGGTGGCCTTGCTGGGTGGCACGGTGCTATCGACGGGGCCGATCGCCTCGGGTGCGAATGCCGTCACCGTCACGGCCGTGGAGGGCGATCGCGTCGTGCGAATCCAGCCCGTGGGCACGATCCTCAGCTTTGATATTGGCGTGCCCGGGCTAGACACCCCCGCCGCCGCCGCCACCCAACCGGCCGAGACCGGTGAGTTTACGCCCCCGTCCCTGGCGGAATTGATCGCCGGCCCCGCTAGCGACGGCGCGACGGATGTGGTTGTCACCGAAAATGGCGATGTGCAACTGACCAACGGCCAAACCGTCAGCCTCGAACCGGGCGCGGCCCTGGTGGCGGGGCCGGTGAATGGGCAAACTGACGGGTCTGGATTGCAGGTGATTCGCGATCGCCCGCCCACCCCCGGCGATTTTGGGGATGGTGTTGATCCCGAAGATTTGCCCGATCAGTTGGCGGACGAAGCCCAGGATTTTGCCAGTGATTTTGAAGCCGGAGACGTGGAACCCGAGGGCAGTGAGTTTGGGGATGTTGCGGATTTTGGCTCCGATGGTGACTTCGGGGAGTTTGAGATGGATGGCGAAGGCCCGATCGGGGATAGCGACTTAGCCTTTGGCGATTTTGATGGCGAATTGGGGCCCGATGGCGAACCAGGATTCGATGGAGAAGTGGGGCCGGACGAGGAATTTGGGCCCGATGGCGATCCGGAGATCGATCCCGATAATCTGGCACTGTTGAATGAGATCGAGACGGGCAACTGGGCCCTGGATGCCGACGTTAGCGAGACCTTTGCCGAGGGCAACTTTGATGTTGGGATCGATCGCCTAGAAAACACCTGGAAACAGCAACTCGACGATTATTTGGGCCAAGACGTGCAGCGATCGCCCATCAGCTCAGCCTCGATCCGGGATTTGTTAAGCGAGATTCAACGGCAAACCAACAGCCAAACGGCGATGGTTTACGTGATGTTGCAGGAAAAACAAACGGATCTGGTAGTGATGACCGGATTTGGGGAACCGATTTATCGGCGAGTGGCGGTGGGTCGGGCGGAAGTGCTGGCGGCGGCGGAGCAGTTGCGCCAGACGATTACGAATCCGGTGCTGCGGAATGGCACGGCCTATTTGGCAGCGGCCCAACAACTTGATCGCTGGCTGATCGCCCCGATCGCTGCCGATTTAACCGCCCAAAACGTCGATACGCTGCTGATTGCGCCCGATGCGGGCCTGCGATCGCTCCCCTGGGCGGCGCTCCACGACGGTCAACAATTCCTCGTCCAGCGGTTTGCCCTGGGCATGACCCCCAGCGTCAACTTGACCGATGCGCGCTACGTCAGCCTAAAGGATGCGCCCGTCTTGGCCATGGGAGCTTCGGAGTTTCAAACGGGCTTGAATCCGCTGCCCGCCGTGCCCACGGAACTGCGGACGATCGCCGAGGAGCGGGGCCAAACGGCCACCTTCCTGAATGATCAGTTCACGATCGCCAATTTGCAGGCCCAGCGCCAGCGCCAACCCGCGCCGATTTTGCACCTGGCGACCCATGGCGAGTTCAAGCCCGGTCAGCCGGTGAATTCCTACATTCAGTTTTGGGGGCAGGAGCGGCTAACACTCGATCGGCTGCGGGAGTTGAGCCTGAACAATCCGCCCGTGGAACTGTTGGTGCTGAGTGCTTGCCGGACGGCGGTGGGCGATGTGAATGCGGAGTTGGGCTTTGCGGGGTTGGCGGTGCAGGCGGGCGTGAAGTCGGCGCTGGCGAGCCTGTGGTATGTGAGCGACGAGGGAACCCTCGCCCTGATGAGTGAGTTTTATCGACAACTGTCGATCGTCCCCACCAAAGCCCAGGCCCTCCGGCAGGCGCAGTTATCGATGATCGAAGGGCGGATTCAGGTCGATGGCAACGGTCTGACCTCCGGGGCGCGCGGGCCGATTCCGTTGCCCACCGCGCCCGGCGGATCGCGATCGCTCGCCCACCCGTACTACTGGGCTTCCTTCGTGGCGATCGGCAGTCCTTGGTAACGAGATAGGTGATCGCGCTGCCCTAGTCCAACCCGCGGTAGAACTGTTCGATCGGAACTCGTAACCCCAAACTGGCCAACAACACCGGCTCACCGGGGCCATAGATCACCGTTGTCCAGGCGGCATCGGAGGATTCTGCTACCGGTCGGCGACGGCATTCCACTCGCTGTTGATCTTGGCTGATCAGCACGTACTCTTCGAGGCTGTCGATCGCCTGGTAATCCCGAAATTTGTCGCCCTGATCGAAGGTCTGGGTGCTGACCGAGAGCACCTCCACCACCAGCTTGGGGTAGCGCTTCACCAGGCGATCGGCCCGATCGCGCGGATCGCAGGTCACGAACGCATCGGGGTAGTAATAGAACCGATCCTGATGCGCCACCTTGACATTGCCCGAATAAAATCGACAGTCGGCGCGATCGCCCAAATGATCGTCAATTGCCCGGAGCACATTGAAGGCAATCCGATCGTGGTTATCCGTGCCGCCGGCCATGGCATAGACCAGCCCTTGGCGATACTCATGGCGGTGCGGACTTTGCTGCTCGAGCTGCAAATATTCAGCCGCCTCGAAGGTGTTGGGGATGGCGATCATGGGCGGAGGGGCGATCGGGCCGTTGTCTTCAGGCCCATTGTAGCGATCGACTCAACCCGGGAAAGCCACGGCGGCCCTGTCCAACGCGCGGCCAGGCTCAGTGATAGGATACAAACTCATTCACCGGGCGTGGCCACCGGCCGATCGCCCCGCTGCTAACGAGTTTGGCGCACCGCCGCACACCACAAAATCATGGGCAACACGTTTGGACATCTGTTTCGGATCACCACCTTTGGCGAGTCCCACGGCGGCGGCGTTGGGGTGGTCATTGACGGTTGCCCGCCCCGGTTGCCCCTGACGGCGGAAGAAATTCAGGTGGAACTCGATCGCCGCCGGCCCGGCCAAAGCAAAATCACCACGCCGCGCAAGGAAACTGACCAGTGCGAAATCCTGTCGGGCGTGTTTGAGGGCAAAACCCTGGGCACGCCGATCGCGATTTTGGTGCGCAACAAGGACACCCGGCCCCAGGACTACGACGAAATGGCCCAGACCTATCGCCCGTCCCACGCCGACGCGACCTACGACGCAAAATATGGGTTTCGCAACTGGCAGGGCGGCGGCCGATCGTCGGCGCGGGAAACGATCGGCCGCGTCGCCGCCGGGGCGATCGCCAAGAAGATCCTGCGGGAATTTGGCAACATCGAAATCGTCGGCTATGTGAAGCGAATTAAGGATCTCGAAGCGACGATCGACCCGCTGACCGTGACGACGGAGCAGGTGGAAAGCAACATTCTCCGATCGCCCGACGGGGATTTTGCGGAACGGGCGATCGCCCTGATTGAATCGATCCGCGACGAGGGCGATTCCGTCGGCGGCGTGGTGGAATGCGTCGTGCGGAATGTGCCGATGGGCTTGGGGTCGCCCGTGTTCGATCGCCTGGAAGCCGACCTGGCCAAGGCGGTGATGTCTCTGCCCGCCACCAAGGGCTTTGAGGTGGGATCGGGGTTTGCGGGCACGTTGCTGAAGGGCAGCGAACACAACGACGAGTTTTATACGGACGAAACGGGCAAACTGCGAACGACGACGAATCGATCGGGCGGTGTCCAGGGCGGCATCAGCAACGGCGAACCGGTTGTGATCCGAATTGCCTTTAAGCCCACGGCCACGATTCGCAAGGCCCAAAACACCGTTGACCAAACCGGGGAAGCGAAGGTGCTGGCGGGCAAGGGCCGCCACGATCCCTGTGTGTTGCCGCGTGCCGTGCCGATGGTGGAAGCGATGGTGGCGCTGGTGGTTTGCGATCATCTGCTGCGCGATCGGGCCCAGTGCCACACGCTGCCAGATCTGTAGCTCGGCCGGGCACGGGGCGATCGGATTAGGATACAAGGTAGACCCAACCGATATTTCGCGATCGCACCCATGCACCTAACTTGGTTTGACAGCAATAGCTGGTTGATTGAACTGGCGGGCAAGCGCATCCTGCTCGACCCCTGGTTTGTGGGGCCGCTGATGTTTGGCAATGCGGCTTGGTTTTTTAAGGCAACGCACCCGAACCCGCGCCCAATTCCCGAGAATTTGGATTTGGTGCTGTTGTCGCAGGGACTCGAAGACCACGCCCACCGGCCGACCCTGGAGCAGATCGATCGCAGCGTGCCCGTGTTGGGATCGCCCAGCGCGGCCAAGGTGGCCGAGCAATTGGGCTTCCAAACGGCGATCACCCTGGATCATGGCCAAACCTGGTCCCTGGGCGAGCAGGTGATGATTCGCGCCACGATGGGATCGCCCACGGGCCCGAAAACCCTGGAAAACGGCTACATTCTGCGGGCGATCGCGGGGGCCGAATCCGGCGAAAGCTTGTATTACGAACCCCACGGCTACCACCCGGCGGAGTTGGCGGAGTTGGGGCCAGTGGATGTGACCCTCTGTCCGCTGATGGATCTGTCGATCGGCGGCTTTTTGCCGATTATTCAAGGAACCGACAGCGCCCTGAAGCTGGCGAAGATGGTGCGGCCCCAAGCGATGCTTCCCACGGCGGCGGCGGGCGATGTGCAATACGAGGGGCTGTTGGTGTCGCTGCTGCGGGCCAAGGGAAATACGGCGGAACTGCAAGCGGCCTTGCGATCGTCCGGTTTGGAAACGCAGGTACTGGAACTGAAGCCGGGCGATCGGTTTGCGGTGCCGTTGGTGGCGCGGGCGGCGGTTTAGTCCTCGCCAAACTGAGCGGCCAGCACCACCCGATCGACCTTGCCTTGGGCATTGCGGGGCAGTTGGGCCAGGGGCAGCCAGCGCTTGGGCAGTTTGTAGCGACTGAGCCGATCGCCCAGGGCTTGCCGCAGTCGATCGGGTGTGGCGGTCGGATCCACGGGCACGTAGGCGGCGGCGATCGCCTGGCCCCATTCCCGATCGGGCAGCCCCACCACCACCGCATCGCGCACCAGCCCCGTCGCCCACAGGGCCGCTTCCACCTCGGCGGGATAGACATTTTCGCCGCCGGTAATCAGCATCTGGCTGGCGCGGCCGACAATGTGCAGCCGATCGGCCGCGTCGAAATAGCCCAAATCATCCGTCAAAAATGCTCCCGCCCCATTCGTGGCCAGGGGAACCCATCCCCGGGCCGTGGCGTAACCAGCGGCGATCGAGGGGCCCGCGATCGCGATCGGCCCCGGTTGGCCCGGATCGCCCGGGGCGATCGTCACCGTGGCATGGGGCAAAATCTGCCCGGCGCTGCGACCCCCCGCCAAAAAGTCCGTCGGCCGCAAGGTGGCCACCTGGGACGCGGTTTCCGTGGAGCCGTAGGTGGGGGCCAGCCGCAACCCGGCGGCCTGGGCCCGATCCAACAGGGCCGGCCAAGCGGGCGCACCGCCCAATAAGATCACGCGAAACTGCCGCAACCAGTCGATGTCGGTGTCCAGTAACCGCACGAGCTGGGTGGGCACGAGGGAGAGAAAGCCGATCGACCCTAGGGCCAACCCCTTGTTCAGCGGGGCGATCGCCAACCGGCCGCCCCCCCAAAAACAGCGCAACACCTGCATTAGCCCGCTGGCGTGGAACAGGGGCAGGGTGCAAAGGGTGCTGTGGGTTTGGGAGCCGGGCCAGTCCTCGGCAAAATAGGCGCAAAAGCCGGCCACGGAGGCCGCGAGCGATCGGGTCGAGTGCAGGGCAAAGCGGATTTGGCCCGATGTGCCGCCCGTGGGGAGTCCGATCCAGCCAATGTCACTGGCCGGCAGCCGGGGGCGATCGCGCCGGGGCCAATCGGTCACGGCCGCCTGGCCCAGAATCCGATCGGGCTGCAACCACTCCAAAACCTGGGTTTGCTCCGCGACGCTCCAGGCGGGATTGCCCAAAAAGACCGATCGCCCTTGACTGACGGCGGCCCCAAAACTCGCGAGGAATGCCAGCGGTTCCGGCTCCAAAATCAACAGCCGATCGCCCGGTTGGGTCGATCGAGCAATGGCGGCCGATCGCGCTACGGTTTCCGCCCGCAAGCGCGGCCCATCAATGCCCCAAATCCAACCGGCGGCGGTGCGATCGCGCAACTGAGCCAGCCAGCGATCGGGCTGCGCCAGATCTAGGATCGCCGATTCCATAGGGTTTCGAGCCAACGCGGCGGCAACGGGTCAAGCCACGCCCCAACCCCAAAGCCGAGGGCGCGCGGTGAGGGCGGGGCGATCGGGGTTACGGCGGCCGCCAACTGGAGGGCAGCGGTTTGGCCCACAAAACTCTCAAACACTGAGGAAAACACACAATCGAGGCGACGGGCTTGGATCGTCGCCTTCAGCCGACTGGGAAAGCCCGCGATCGCCGGTTTCAGCACAAAAACACCGCGCCAACCGCCCTGAATGCAGGCTTGCAGGTGTTTAAACTGCGTCACGGACTCATCGAGGGCGATCGGGGTGCGGAAGCTCGGGGCGATCGCCTGCATTTCCGCCACGGAATTCAGGGGTTGTTCCAAAAATTCCACCCGATCGCCCGCCGCATCGCAGCGCTCCAGCCACCTACGACAGTCCTCCGCCGTCAGCGCCCCGTTCGCATCCAAGCGCAAGCGCCCCTCGGCGGGCAATTGGCCCAGCAGTTGCGCGAACAATCCCCACTCGGTGGCGCTCGGCAAAACGCCAATTTTCCACTTAAAGGTGCGGTGGCCCGCCTGCCAGGCCGTTTGCCAGGTTTGCAACACCCGATCGCCCGCCGGGAGCAGGGTGGCCACGGTCGAGGGCGCGAAGGTGATCGGCTCGGGTTCGCGATCGCTCGTCAGGGCATTGACGGCAGATTCAAAGGCAAATTGACAGCAGGGCAAACTATCAGGAATTTGCCACAATTGCTCCGGTGAAATTTCCCCATCGAGCGATCGCAAAAACGCGATTGCCTGCTCCAATGTTTCCGTCCCAAACCACGGAATTGGAGCCACTTCGCCCCAGCCCAGGCGACCCGAGGGATCCCGTAGGCGAATAATCAATCCGTCGCGCGTGGCCCAACTGCCATAGCTGGTTTGCAATGGCCGCACAAAGTTGCGTTCATAGCGTCTGAATTGCACATTGAAGCGGGTCGATCGGGTCAGTGGTCTCGATCCAAGATCCATGGAAATGTCCAGAGACGTTTATTGATAGAAATTGCATCGAAACTAACATCAAGCTTGCTCCTAGAGCGAGCGAGACGTGATTGGAAAAATCATCGCTCCAAGTCGGTTCGATCGAACAGCTCTTTGATCAATGATCTGAATGGCTATCTGAAACATACCTTTAGGGACTCGCTCAGTATCAAGCATTGCAGGAGCAAGGGGCTTAAGCCCCTTGTCTTGGTCAGTGGAAGGGGCAAGAGAGCGATCGATTCGGGCTTTTTAGGAAACCGCCGAATACAGGCATTTCATGAATGCATCAAATTAATACATTCAATTAATACAATACCCCTAGAGAAAAGCCACCGCTGAGTAATAAGCCACTAATTAATACAATGCCCCTAGGAAAAAGCCGCCGCTGAGTAATAAACCACTCCAAAAGTGCAGCTTCACGGCGATGAATTTGCAATTGCTCACTCGATCGGGCTGGTCATGATTGTCTAGCACATGGCGACAGAGTTCGATCGCCGTGGGCACACTCAACCCGGCGAGCAGTGCCCACAGGGGAAACCAGCCGATCGCCACGCCGAGGGCCACGGAGCCAAAGGCCGCGCCACAGAGCCAGGGCAACAGGGCCGCCGATCGAGCCGTTCCCAGCCGGGCCACGGGCGATCGTTTGCCCGCGCGCAGGTCGTCCGCCACCTGGTGAAAATGCGAACAAAACAAAATCAAACTGGTCGTAATTCCCATAAAAATTGACGCGGCAAAATTTAGGGAAGAGATCGTTTGGGTCTGGCTGTAGTAGGCGGCGGCCATGGCCAGGGGCCCAAAGGTGACAAAACAAATCGGTTCGCCCAAGCCCAAATAGCCCAGACGAAACGGTGGCCCTTGATAGCTATAGCCTAGGACGCAGCTTGCCAAAATCAAGCCTAAAACGGTCCAGTCGTGCTGCATCAGGGCGATCGCAATAATGCCGCCAATGCCTGCAACCAAGAACAGATTGGCAATCCAAAAAACGAGCGATCGATTGCCCGTTAAATTCACGACGGAGTGGGCTTTATTAACATCAATGCCCGTATCCGCATCAAACACATCATTCGTCAGGTTGAGCCAGGCAATAATCGCGATCGCGGCCCCTAGAAACAAGGCTAAAACCCCCGATCGCAGCACGCCCGTTTCAAAGGTGGCCGTGGCCGATCCTAATAAAATCGGCATCACCGCCACGGTATACATGGGCAGTTTAATGGCGGCTTTCCACAGTTGTTGGCGCGAGGGAGTGGCGGTCTGTGGGCTGGTGGGTGTGGAGATTGTCGGTGCGGTCATAGGGACATTTAATGCTGGAATTCAGGTCGATTTTTAGAGGGTTTCAACGAGGGATTCTGTAAAGAAATTGATTGAAAAATTAGGGCTATTTTGGGAGCGATCGCCCGCCCGTGGGGTTAACCCTTGATGGCGATCGGTGGCTGATGCTTGTCCAGCGCTCGACGGATGGGAGCAGGGGAGCACGACTGGGACTGCTCGCCCCGATCGGGATGACGGCCAAGGCCCTGGGAGGGGCGCGGCCGATCGATTATGCCAAATCTACCAGATGCGTCGCGATCGCCCGGCGGTTAAGACGTTTTGCCAAGTTTGCAAACTTTGCAAATTATTTCAGGCGACTTGCGATTTTTGACTGCCTATGCAGATTGTGTTGGGGTCAACCTAACCGCATCGCCTTGCTAATCGATCGCCCGAACCCCAATCAAAAAGATTGGTTCTAAGCTGTAGAGTCTCGAAACATATTGAGAAAACTCGACTAAGATAACCAATAGTCGAAGCACTGTGGCAGTTCGGACGATAATTAATTTTTTTTACAGCCTTTAATCAAATCTAAATTCTGATGTTAAGCGCACTGGGTCAGCAAACAGATTTGCTCTCACCAACGCGCCTCTATTACACACTTGAGGCAGCTCGGGACGAGTTCTTGCGATCGTTTCGATCGCAAATTGTGCGTTTAACTTTTGATATTCCGGCTGTCGATCCCTTAGAAGTTTTTGCTGAGTTTTCCCAAGCCGATCGCCTGAGTTTTTATTTTGAAAAACCCGATCGCCGATCGGCGGTGGCCGCGTTTGATCGCACGGTGGCGATCACGGCCGCGGGGGCCGATCGATTTCTGCAAGCCAAGGCCTTTGCCCACAAAATCAACGGCATCCTGCGCGCCGGGGCCGATCGCGCCGATCGCTACGATCCCAACTATGCGGATCAGCGGGCCGATCGGGTTCGCCTGGAAGCGTCGGGGCCGTCGCTGTTTTGCGCCTTTCCGTTTTTGGATGAGCCGCGCGATCCGGCTAGCCCCTTTGGTCAGGCGCTGGTCTTTTTGCCGCGCTGGCAGGTGATGCGCCGCACCACGCCGGACGGGACGATCGCCACCTTTACCGCCAATGTTTGGGTGGATGGGCGCACGGATCTCGATCAGCTCTGTGCGGAGTTGTGGCAGCCGCTCGATCGCCTGTTGCAGTGGCGGAGCAGCGCATCGAGCTTGGCGGCGCGGATGGCGCGCTACCGACCGACGGATTGGGAATTGGCGGCTCCCAACGATCCGGCGTTTTTGGCGGCGGCGCGATCGGCCTTGCAGGACATTGCCGATCGGCGGTTTTGCAAAGTGGTGCTGGCGCGGGCGATCGACTGGCAAGCGCCGGAACCCCTCGATCCCGCCCTGTTGCTACACAACCTGCGCCAACGCCATCCGGGGTGCTACACCTTCGCCGTGGGCAACAGCCGGGCCCAAACGTTTTTGGGCGCAAGTCCCGAGTGTTTGGTGGCGATCGATCGCGGTCGAATTGCCACGGAGGCCCTGGCGGGGTCGGCTCCCCGGGGCGCAACGCCGGAACTCGATCGCACCTGGGGCGATCGGTTGCTGAACAATCCCAAGGAGCTGCATGAGCATCGGCTCGTGGCGGATTTCATTGCCGATCGCCTCGCGCAACTGGGGGCCCATCCCAAGGTGGCCGTCCAGCCCGGCCTGCGCAAACTCAGCAATATTCAGCATTTACAAACGCCGATTTGCGGGCGCTTGCCTCGGAATGTGGATCCGCTAGATGTGGTGGCGGCGTTGCATCCCACGCCGGCCGTGGCGGGCCTGTCGCGATCGGCGGCGATCGCGGCGATCGATCGCTACGAACCCTTTGAGCGATCGCTCTACGCCGGGGCGATCGGCTGGCTGGATGCGGTGGGCAATGCGGAATTCGCCGTGGGCATTCGATCGGCCCTGATTCAGGGCGATCGGGCGCGGTTGTTTGCCGGGGCGGGCATCGTGGCCGGCTCCGACCCCGAGCGCGAACTAGCGGAAATTCAGCTCAAATTGCAAGCTCTATGGGCCGCTTTGATTTAAACGATTTAAACCGGCTTAAACCGGCGATCGCAGCCTGAACGTTCACCTGCGATGCAATTTTGCGACGTAATTCAACGGTGTCATGGAAACCACTGGTCTGGGCCAAAAGCCCGCCGGATCCTAGCTTCGTCATGATTTTGGGCGCGACCGATCCGATCTTTCGGCGATCGCCACCGCCACCCGCCCGCCCTCAAGCCGTCAAGCTATGCTTTACTATCGACAAGCATTCCGACTTCGGATCTGTTGCAATTCACCCCTTTGCAGTCAATGACCTCTGAATCGATTCGCCAGCGCTCTGACCTGCTTGGAACCCAAATCATTACCCGGAACACCGGCAAGCGCCTGGGCATCATTAGCCAGGTTTGGGTCGATATCGATCGCCAGGAGATTATTGGCTTCGGCGTGAAGGACAATATCCTCGCCGTGTCCGCCCTGCCGCGCTTCATGAACCTCGACAGCATTAGCCAAATTGGCGATGTGATTTTGGTCGAGGACGATCGGGCGATCGAAGACTACATCGAAGCGGATGCCTACAACACCCTGATCGGCTGCGAAGTGATCACCGAAACCGGCGAACTGCTCGGCAAGGTACGCGGGTTCAAGTTTGATATTGAAGACGGCAAGCTGGTGTCGATCGTGATTGCCTCGATCGGCCTGCCCCAAGTGCCCGAACAGGTGATCAGCACCTACGAACTCCCGATCGAAGAAGTGGTCAGCACGGGGCCCGATCGGCTGATTGTCTTTGAAGGAGCCGAAGCCCGCCTGATTCAACTCAGCGTTGGCGTGCTAGAGCGCCTCGGCCTCAGCAGCCCGCCCTGGGAACGCGACGAAGAAGACCTCTATTTCACCCCCACCGCCGCCCCCGGCAACCAACTGGCCTCGGGGTTGCGCACCGAAGCTCGCCCGGAAATCCGCACCGAAACCCGCGCCGAGCAACGGTATGACAGCGAAGCTTGGGACGAGGAAGAGTGGGAAGAACCCGCCCCGCGCTATGCCCAGCAGCGCCGCCAGGATTACGACGAAGCCGACAACTGGGCCGAACAACCGCCCCGCCGCGATCGGGAGCGCGAATATGTGCGCGAGGATGAGTACGACTATGAAGAAGCCTACGATCGCTACGACGACAACGTAGACTCCGACGCTTGGACGGACGAAGCCCCCGACTACCGCGCCCCCAAACTGGAAATTCCCGAAAAAGTCCGCCAGCGCGAACCGGAATACGAAGATTACTAGGGCTGGTCATCCGTTGGCCCAAAACCCGGATGATCTCGTTCTCTCAACCGATCTGTCGTCGGGGCAGGGCGGGGAAACCCCGCCCCTACTAAATGGGGCCGCAAAAAAAGGGGGGCGATCGGTCGATCGCGCCCCCGTAAGACAGTGAGGATAGTTGTTAACCAGAACGCTTGGGCGGCCCCGATCGGAGCCACCCAAGCGTTCGCCAATTCTAGAAATTGAATTCCGTGCGCACGACACCCAAAACCGCCGTGCTGTTGTCATTGCCCGTGTCGGCATTGAACACCGCGATCACCCCCGGCGTAACCGAGATGAAATCATTCACGGCCCAACGGTAGAAGGCTTCCACGTGGATCGGGGTGTTGTTGTCATCGTCCACGCCATCGGCGCTGATCACCGTCGGGGGTTGCCCCACCAGCAACGATGCCAAGTTGCCTTCCTGGCCCAAGTCGGGGAAGACAAAGCCCACGGCCCAGTTCAGCACGTCAATGCTGTCGTCGCTTTGGGCATCGTCGGCCTTGGTGTAGCCGACCCAGCTATTCACACCAAAGGTGGGCGAGAACAAGTAGTGGGCTTGCAAACCAACGCTGTCACTGATCGCCGAGTGGTCGCCGAAGGGGTTGATCGTCCGAGCCGTGCCCGTGCCGCCCAAAATGGCTAGATCGTCGCCCGCGTACTGGTAGTCGTCGTTGGAATAGTAGCTGTGGGCGTAGAACAAGCTCGCGCCGAAGCGGCTGTCGGTGCTCTTGTAGTTGATGCTGGCACTGGCGCTGTAGCTGCCGCTAAACACCCCGCTGCCATCTTGGGGATTGGCTGCGTTGCCGGCCAAGTAGGCCGTGCCGATCGACCAGTTTTCGCTTGGGTTCCAAACCAGCCCAAAGCCCGCATCGGCCGGTTGGCGCATCACGGGCGGCCGATCACCAAAGCGCGACAGGGCCCCGGAACCGTCGCCATAGAGGAACGGGTTATTGGTTTCGTGGATGTCGTCCAGATCCAAGCCGGTGGTTCCGACCAGGGCTTCGACTTTTTCCCCGATCGGGAAGCGATAGCCCAAATAGGTCAGGCCGATTTGGTTGCTGTCACCGTCGCCATAGCTGAGGGAACCCAGCCCGGTCACATCGTTCAGCGGGTTTTGGACGTTGTTGGCTTCCAAACGGGTGGTCAGGGTGTCTTTGCCCGTGAAGCTGGTGTTGAACACCAAGCGCACCCGGTTGCTGAAGGTGATGTTTTCGGCGTTGCTGTCGGTGTTGTCGCCGCTATTGTCGGTGAATGCGCCGCCTTGCAGGCCCAAAATGGCATTCCCGGTCAGGGTTGTGGTCGTCGAAAACTGGGTTTTTTCCAAATAGGAAATCCGACCTTCGACGGAATCCACACGCCCGCGCAGGGTGGCGAGTTCGCCCTTAAACATGTCCTGCAATTTCTTGAGGACTTCGAGATCGGCCTTGGTGGCGTAGTCGGCCACGTTAGTCACGAGCAATTCTTGGATGCGATCGAGGCAGGCGTTTAACCCGGCGGCGAACTCGTAGCGCGTCATGGCCCGATTGCCCTTGTAGGTTCCATCGGGGTAGCCCGCAATGCAGCCGTAGCGCTCCACGAGTGACTGAAGGGCTTGGAAGGCCCAGTCGGTGGGTTGCACGTCGGACAGTTGCGACACGGAGGTCACTTGGTCGGCGCTGAGGGTGCGCGGGCCGCGACCTTCCCGGCCGTACTGATTTAAGTCGTTAATCAGGTCGTTGGTGTCGGCCAGATTGTTGACGGAGTTGACCGAGTTAGCGGCGTTGGTCGCGTCTGGGTTGCCGGTTTGGGCCAGGGCCGGCGTGGCGGCCAAGGTGGCGAGCAGGGCGATCGCGGCGGTGGGGCCCCAGCCCGATCGCGATAACCTATATCGAAGATTAAGCATAGTCAAGCCTCACACCGAGTCAGGATGAGTTCGATCGCTGGTGAACCGGTCAATGATTGCAACAGGTTAAGTTTTGATAATGATTCTCAAACCTGTCTCAAGACGGCTGGTTCGCCGATTTGATCAACACTCTACAGGATCATTTTCAAAATGTGTGCTTTTAATAGTAATTTTTAGTTGAGAATTAATTCTATTAAGGTCTTCGATTCTGCAATTGCGCTGGGCTGGTTTGTTGGGCCGTTGGGCTGGGGATTGGCGGTGGCCATGGCGATCCTTCCCGCCCTCACGAGGCGGGGTTGCCAGCGCTACCGCTGCAAGACAGTCGATCGCTGCCGGTGTTCGGTTTTCTAGGGATTGTCGAGGTTGCGACCTTCGGCCCGATCGAACCAGCGCAGCAGCACGCGGGCCAGTTTGGCGGAATGGTGGCGAATCAGGCCCGTTTCGGGGTCTTCGTCAATCACGTTGGCGATCACGATGCGGCGGCCCAGGCGGGCGACGGCTTCGCGATCGAGGTCGATCGGGTGGCTATGTTCGCGGGCGTAGCGATCGAGCGCCTTCGGTGAGGGCGGATTTTTTTGCACTAACACCGCATCGAAGAGTTTTTGGCCACAGGCGCGATCGATCGATCGAATGTGGTCGGCGACGGTGTAGCCCTCGGTTTCCCCCCGCTGGCTCATCACATTGCAAACATAGATGCGCGGGGCCGGACAGCGGGCGATCGCCTCGGTAATTTCCGGAACCAACAGGTTGGGAATCACGCTGGTGTAGAGACTGCCGGGGCCGATGATGATGTAGTCGGCTTCCTCGATCGCCTCGATCGCTCGCGGCACTGCCCGAGGATGGGCCGGTGTGCAGCCAATGCGCGCAATTTTCCCCTCGGCCTCGCTAATCTTCGACTCGCCTTCCACACGGCGGCCATCGGTCAGCTCCGCCCACAACACCACATCTTCCAGGGTGGCCGGCAAGACACGCCCCTGCACCGCCAGCACCTGGGAACTGGCATCGATCGCCTGCTCCAGGTCGCCAGTGATGTCGCTCATGGCCGTCAGAAACAAATTGCCAAAGCTGTGGCCCGCCAGGCCGCTGCCGGACGTAAAGCGATATTGAAACAGCGCCGTCATCAATCGCTCTTCCGCCGACAGGGCCGCGAGGCAGTTGCGAATATCCCCCGGGGGCAACACGCCAAAATCGCGCCGCAACCGGCCCGAGGAGCCGCCGTCGTCGGCCACGGTGACGATCGCCGTAATATTGGCGCTGTATTGTTTTAGGCCCCGCAGCAGGGTCGAAAGGCCCGTCCCACCGCCGATCGCCACGATCCGCGGCCCCCGATTCAGTCGCCGATGGGTCAACAGCCGATCGATCAATTCCTCATCGCTGTCGGGCATCAGCACTTCGGCGATCGTCCCCAGCGTCCGCGTTTGCCCCCACAGCACCAGCCCCAGGCCCCCCGCCAGCAACAGCGGCCCCGACACATTATTCGGAATCAACGTTGCCAGCCGGCCCACAAATTCCTGCAAAAACTGCGTTGTGTAGAAAACCGGCGTTTGCTTGGTCCAAATCGCGGCCCCAAACCACACCAGCACCGCGCCTCCAGCACTGGTCAGCAACCAACGCTTGACCAACAGGCCCGGCGCAAGCCACTTCACCCACTGGTTCACCCGCTTGGGGGCGCGGCGTTTCAAAATAGCTCGCGGTAGGGTGCTGAGCCAATGAATAGTTGAATAGGGCAATCGATTCTTCAAGGGAAGGGTGGGGAAGGGACGGAAACGCAGTGTTCAGGAAAGGTGTGTGGGGTCTAGATCTGGCTGGCGATCGAGTCCGTGGAATCGCCCCAAGGGAGCCAAAGGGGCGGGCTAGAATGGCGAGCAATGGGCGAAGTGGGTCTACTAGCCGGTCGCTTCCATAATTTCCATGAGGATAGCGCGTTGCGGATTCTCTCCATCGACACCTTGGGGGGTGAGGGCCAGTCACGACTCGCTATCTGACCCAATTGTTGGTTCCATTGTTGAGTTCCATTGCTGAGTTCCATTTGAGTTCCATTGTTGACCTTATCCATCGGTTGTGGCGGCTGCGGTGAATTCTGATTCCCTAAATTCGGAACTTTCAAACTCGGTCTCGCTTTCTGCGTCGGGTCAGCCGAGGGCCGATCGGCCCCTGGTGGAGTTGCGCGGGGTGAGCAAGACTCTCGGCGATCGCAAGATTCTCGATCGGGTGGATTTTGCAATCTATCCCAATGAGGCGATCGCGATTATTGGCCCCTCGGGGACGGGTAAGTCCACCATTCTGCGGGTGATTAGCGGATTGCTGGAACCGGACGAAGGGGAAGTGTACCTGATGGGGGAGTTGCGCACGGGGCTGTTGGGTGACAGTCACGAACCGGAAGGGGTGGAAATTAAGTTGGTGTTCCAGCAGGCGGCGCTGTTTGACTCGCTGACGGTGGGCGAAAATGTGGGCTTTTCGCTGCTGGAGGCGGGCAAGTTGTCGCTCGATCAGATTCAACAATTGGTCGATCGGGCGTTGGAGCGGGTGGGGCTGCCGGCCATTGGCGATCGCTATCCGGCGGAGCTGTCGGGGGGCATGAAAAAACGGGTCAGTTTTGCCCGGGCGATTATCGAAAATCCGGCCCCGGATGGCACGCCAATTCCAGAAGTCTTGCTCTACGATGAACCGACGGCGGGCCTCGACCCGATCGCCTCGACGATCGTGGAAGATTTGATGCGGGAGTTGAGCCAAAAAGTTGATTTTTGTTCAACCTATGTGGTCGTGACTCACCAGGACAGTACGATTCGACGCACGGCCGATCGGGTGGTGTTTCTCTACGGTGGGCAAATTCGCTGGCAAGGATCGGTGCATGAGATTGACACCACGGATAATCCCTTTGTGCGGCAGTTTTTTAACAGCGCGATCGAGGGGCCCATCCAGGTGGTGACGGCTTAGGGGGCGGGGTTCGATCGGCTGTGGTCGATGATTCCCCGTCGCACTAGTTCGGTTGGATGGCGAGGGCGATCGCGGGCCCCGACCCACTCGATCGCCTGAGGTTGATCAACTCCAACGACAATTCCAGCGATTCAGGCGCTAAACTCCTAAACGGTAATGTGGGACTGAGATGGGACTGGGAAACTGAGATTCGGTCGATGCTGATAAAAGTTTTCCCTAGGGCTTGAGGGGTGCGGTGCGGCGGGCGATCGCTGATCGTCGCGATCCCAAATACCCAAACCCTGGGGAAAATTTATGCGGATTTCTATCCAGTGATATTGATTAATAGAATGACCATTTAGTAATGATGACTAACCAATTAACCCTGATCAGTTATTGAAGAATTTACTTGAATTGCCGAACGACATTACGTCGCATTAAATGGCATTCAATCGATCAAAAAAATAATTGATATAAATTACTTTCTTGGATCGAATTCTTTGCGATAACGTTTAACCCAACGTTGCTTGCTTGATTGCTCAACTCAGTGCCATAGGAGACCGTTTGCCATGCGATCACGTACCGTCCGGGAAGGGGCCGTTGGTCTGCTGGTCTTGCTAGGCATTAGCTCGGTGATTGCGTTGAGTTTGTGGCTCAGTGAAACCTATTTTGGTCGGCGTAGTTATCGATTAATTGTCGAGTTTGCGAATGCCGATGGGCTAAAGATCGGGTCGCCGGTGCTCTTTCGAGGCGTGCCGGTGGGGAAGGTGGTGGCGATTCAGGCGGAGTCAAATTCGGTGGCGGTGTCGCTGGATATTGAGAATCCGGCCCTACGCATTCCGCGCAATTCCTCGGCGGAGGTCGATCGCACGGGGTTGATTGGTGAAGGATCCTTGGCCATTCGCCCGGTGTACGATCGCCAACCGGTGTCGATGGCGGGGCCGGGGCCGATCGATCGCGGCTGTGACTCCCAAGTGCTGCTCTGTAATGGTGATCGGTTTGTGGGCAGCCCGCCGATTAACTATGGGTCGCTGATTCGGGCGATCGTCAAAATTGCGGATTTGATTACGGATCCCACGTTCCAGGGCAAGGTCGATCGCGCCGTGGGCAACCTGAACGCGACGACGACGGAAATTCAACGCCTGAGCCGAGATGCGGCGAGTTTAGCCCGTGCTCTTCGGCAAGAAGTCGGTACGTTTGGCAACACGGCCCGATCGATCAGCCGCACCTCCGACACGATTAACCGCGCCACCACCACCACGACGGGGGTGATCGTGCGCACGGCGGGTTCGATCGAGCAAACCGCCACCAACGTCAACGGCATCGTGGTCAGCAACCGAGCCAACCTGACCAACACGCTCACCAGCCTGGCCCAAACCAGCGCCAGCCTGCGAACGGCCCTGGGGGATGTGGCCCCCGCCATGCGCCAACTGCGAAGTAGCAACCTGTTGCAAAACCTCGATGCGTTGACCGGGAATGCCGCCCAAGCCGCCGCCAACCTGCGGGATATCACGGGCGCGGTGAACAATCCCCAAAGTCTGCTGATGTTGCAGCGGACGCTGGACTCGGCGCGATCGACCCTGCAAACCCTCGACAAAATCACCGGCGATTTGGACGAGCTGACCGGCGATCCGCGTTTCCGCGACAGCCTGCGGGCGATTATCCTTTCGCTGGGTCAGCTCCTGTCGTCCACCCAGGAGCTACAACAACAGGTTCAGCCCTCAGGAGGCAGCCCGAGTCCAACGCCGAATCCGGTGGATGGGGACGCGCGCCTCGATCGGTGATGGTTGCGCTGATCTTGTTAACAATCTGCCTTCAGTTAGTAGGTTGGGTTGAGCCTTGCGAAACCCAACTCGATCGGCATAAACCTTGCTACTGTTGGGTTTCGTACCTCAACCCAACCTACGAAAATGTGCGAAGGATCTGGGCTGATTTTAGGTGCTAGGCCAGCGGGGCGATCGATTGCAATTTCAAATTGGGGTGATCGCCTTCCACCTGTTGGCAATTCCACTCATTTTTGAACAGCAAAACCGGCCGATCCCACATATCTTTCACCGTCATCGCGTTGAATAGGCGGCCGGCTTTGGCCAACTCATCCCAGCCCGCCGTGACCCACCGAGCCACGGAGTAGGGAAGCAGTTCCGTGCGCGATTCCACGCCATATTCGCTTTGCAGTCGGAACTGAACCACTTCAAATTGCAGTTGTCCGACGGCGGCCAAAATGGGGTCGCGCTTGGCTTCATCGGTGGAATACATAATTTGCACCGCACCTTCTTCCCGCAGTTCCGAAATTCCCTTTTGAAACTGCTTAAATTTCGAGGGGTTGGGATTGCGCAAATAGGCAAATAATTCCGGTGAAAAACAGGGAATTCCTTCGTATTCGATTTTGGGGCCGATGTAGATGGTGTCCCCGATCGAGAATGCGCCGGGATTGTTGAGGCCAATCACATCGCCCGCGTAGGCTTCTTCAACGGACTCGCGATCTTGGGCGAAGAGTTTTTGGGGCCGAGCCAACCGCAGGCTTTTGCCCGATCGCGCATGGGTCACAACCATGTCTTTTTCAAATTTGCCGGAGCAAATGCGCACAAAGGCCACCCGATCGCGGTGTTTGGGATCCATGTTGGCCTGGAGTTTGAACACAAACCCTGAAAAATGCTCATGGGTTGGGTCAATTTCGCCGCTGCGGCTGTGGCGTGGCCCCGGCTTTGCCGCATAGTCCAAAAAGGCATCGAGAAAGAGTTGCACGCCAAAATTGGTCATGGCGCTGCCGAAGAAAACGGGGGTTAACTCACCCGCCAGGACGGCCTCAAGATCTAGCTCCGTTCCTACTTCTTCAATCAGTTCTAATTCATCGCGGAATTGTTGATACACATCCGGTTCGACCAGCTCGGCCAAGCGGGGATCGTCGAGATCCATGGTGGTTTCGCTGGCCATTTTGCTGCCGTGGCGCGATCGCTGGAACAGATAAACCTGGCGGCTGCGCCGATCGAACACGCCCTTAAACCGATCGCCCGTCCCGATCGGCCAATTCACGGGATAGGTTGCCAGCTTCAGTTCTTTTTCGATTTCATCTAACAAATTCAGCGGCTCTTGGGACGGGCGATCGAGCTTGTTTGCGAAGGTGAAAATGGGCAGCTTTCGCAATCGACAAACTTCAAACAATTTGCGCGTTTGCGGTTCCAACCCCTTCGCCGCGTCAATCAACATCACCGCATTATCCGCCGCCGCCAAGGTGCGATAGGTATCTTCACTAAAATCTTGGTGGCCCGGTGTGTCTAGCAGATTAATTTGGCAATCGCGATATTCAAACTGCAACACCGTGGACGTAATCGAAATGCCCCGTTGTTTTTCGAGTTCCATCCAGTCCGATGTGGCTTGGCGCTGGTCGCGACGCGCCCGCACGGAACCCGCTTCATGAATTGCGCCCCCGTACAGCAACAATTTCTCCGTGAGGGTGGTTTTCCCCGCGTCCGGATGGGAAATGATGGCAAAGTTTCGGCGGCGATTAACTTCTAATTCCAGCTTGGCGGAGTCAGCGAATTCAGCGACCATGGTTCGACGAAAGGGTTAGCCTTCAGATTATAGGGGGTTTAGTGAAATTGCCCGATCGGGTGCGATCTGATTCTGATTCTGGCAATGGTGTGCGATCGATTGCGATTGGCCGATCGGATGTTGCGATCGGCGCACTGGCCGAGGCTAGACGATCGCGATCGCAGAGTTTTGGTTACATCGATCGCAGGACGTTGGTTATATCGATCGCACAGGAACCTAACGAACCCCAGTATCTTCAGGGTTCTAGTTAAAACCAATCACTCGTTCAACCTTGGCAACCGCTGACAACTGAGCGACAAGCGATCGACACCTGGTCGTCCTAGGCTGTCTTCCGAGTCATTTTCCCGAGTGATTGGTTTTGACTGCCGTTCTCGTTCTACGTTTTTGCTCCAGCATTCTGAGGTGCGATCGACATGAAAAAACCGATCAGTCTGGCGATCACCACCCTCATGACCGTCGTTGGTTTACAACTGCTTTTGCTGCCCCGATCGAGCACGATCGCTCAAATGCCCGACTCCCAATGCTCCCAGCCCAGAGTCAGCGGCCAATGGCTGGGTTTTTCCTTTGGTCTTTCCCACGAAGGGCGCGTGAGCCTGCTGGGATCCCCAGCCGCCCCTTCAACAACGACTTCCGCAACACCCGGCCCCCAGGGCCCCCTCACGTGGCTACGCGACCACGCAGCCGCTTGCGCCGTCCAGTAATCGCGTTGCTCTTCCCTAGCCATCAGCATTCACAGGGCGGCGTTTCAAGGGCATTTCAAGGGCATTTATTTAAGGATGGTTTTGGGTTGCCTGAGACCTGCGGGAAAATGGATTTTGGGTGTTTGGCGGGGATGTGTTTGGGGGCGATCGGGCGCGATCGCATCGTGCGTGATCGATCGAATAATCGAATCGGGCAAAATTGAACACGACCGCAACACAATCAACGTCCTGGAAAAGTATCCCTTGAGCGCCCCACCCCGCCCCAGCCGATCGCCCGATCGACTGCCCGATCGATCGCCGTCCCAACCGTTACAACCCCAGCGGTTACAAAAGGTGTTGTCCCAATGGGGGCTGGCCTCCCGTCGCCATGCGGAAGATTGGATCGCCGCCGGACGGGTGCGGGTGAATGGCCAGGTGGCCACGATCGGCTGCGTGGTTGATCCCCAGGTCGATCGGATTGATGTGGATGGCTGCCGGGTGGGCCCGGCCGATCGGCCCGACCCGATCTATTTATTGATCAACAAACCTGCGCGGGTGCTCTCGGCCTGCGCGGACGATCGCCATCGGCCAACGGTGCTGGATCTGCTGCCGCGATCGCTGGTCGAGCAAACGGGCATCCATCCCGTCGGGCGGCTGGACTGGGACTCCACCGGCGCGCTGTTGCTCACGAACGATGGCGAGTTGACCCACGCCCTCACCCATCCCCGGTTCCATTGGCCCAAAACCTATCGCGTGTGGGTGCAAGGCCAACCAACGGCCGCCACCCTCGATCGTTGGCGATCGGGCGTTCTGCTCGATGGGCGCAAAACCTTGCCCGCAGACGTGCGATTAATTCAAACCACAGCTCAAACCACAGCTCAAACCACAGCGATCCCGAAAGCAACCTTGGGGCCGCGATCGGGCAACTCGTCGGGAACCTCCCACCGCGATCCCCACCGTCCCACCGACCCGCGCACCGAGTTAGAAATCATCCTGACCGAAGGCCGAAACCGCCAAATTCGACGAGTCGCTGAATTATTCGGTCATCCGGTGATAAAGTTGCACCGTATCGCGATTGGTTTCGTGACATTGCGATCGCCCGACGGTAGCCTGCTGCCCAGCGGTGCTCATCGCAATCTCACCCCAGCCGAAGTGCAAACCCTGCGGCAACGAGCTGGGCTTGGTTGACGGTCGCGATCGCCGCAACGCGAAAGCAATCCTCAAACGCCATTTGCACTCCCTCAATACTCGATCTCGTTGCCAACCGCTGGACGGATCTCCCGACTACTCTAGGGATAGTCACGGGTCTCCGGATCCCAGTAAACTCTCAGTACCATCCCTGAATTACCTCACCCTCGCCGCATCACGCACCGCAGCAGCCACAAGGATATGAACGACAGCACGATGCCTGCTGACTCGCCCCAAATTGAGCGCCTGGTTGAAATTGGCGCTCGATTGCGGGAACGTCGTGAAAGCCAAGGCCTAACAATCGAGTCCGTCGCGGCAACCACGAAAATCCAGCGTCGTATCCTGCAAGCCCTAGAAGCGGCCGACTCGTCGTCCTTGCCGGAACCAGTCTATGTGCGGGGGTTCATTTCTAAGTACGCAACGGCCCTGGGCCTGAATGGCTCGGAAATCGCCCAAGAGTATCCGTTGCAAAATGGACTTGTTCCTGTGCGATCGTCGCAGCGCGTGCTATCGGTCATTCCGGCTCCCCAGCTCAAGCCCGCCCACCTAGTTGTGCTCTACATTGGGGTGCTGATTGCTTCGGTGCTGGGTTTGTCGGCGCTCCTGCGGCAGAGAATACCGACTAGCACGGTTGTTGTGCCGCTACCGGTTAGCCCCAGCCCGATCGCTAGCTCTCCCGCGAGTCCTACGCCCAAAAACACCGTTAGCCCCAGTCCTCAGGCGAGTCCGACACCCAGTCCCAGCCCTTCGCCTAGCCCTAGCCCCTCACCTAGCCCTAGCCCTTCGCCTAGTCCTAGCCCCTCGCCTAGTCCCACGCCCAGCCCTTCGCCGACGGCCAGCGCTAGCCCAAAACCGTCACCATCGCCCACGACTTCCCCGAGCACTTCACCGAAGCCCAAGCCGTCACCGAGCGTGACTCCGACTCCCCCAAGCCGGTTGCGTTCTTCACCGTCACCGTCACCGGTCAGAACGCCAGCGAGTCCGGCGGCGAGTCCGGCCCGATCGCCCGTTCCGACCACCGCCGATGGTGGAAATGGCCCCCTCGTGGCCCAGGGAATCGCTAGCTCCATTCGGTTCCCGAGGACGTTGAGCCTGGGAGCGATCGCCCCCGTTCGCGTGAACCTGCGACTCAGCGAGCGATCGTGGGTTCGCATTACGACTGACGGCAAAGTCACCTACGAAGGCGTTTTGCCCGAAGGAACCCAACGCCTCGTCACCGGCCAGCGCAACGTAGTGGTCGTGACCGGCAACGCTGGGGGAACATTCCTCAGCTACAACGAAGGCACCGAGCGCAAAGTGGGCAATGCAGGAGCAGTGCAGTCGGCTCGTTTTGCCGTACCTGGCGCGAATGCGGCATCACCTCCGGCTGATCAACCCGCTTCCCGCAATCCATCCGTGGGAAACACCGGTCGATCCAATCGGCGCACCTAATTTAGATTCCAGAATTCAGCATCCCTGAGTCTTGGGACAGGGGAGACGATCAAAGCAACAGCGGAATCAAAAAGGAGCCAACGCCTCGAACAAAGTTCAGGATGGAAATCCCTACGCCATTGCCGTCTGACTGTTCGCTCTCGCCCTGTTCAACATACTTTTCGAGATCGCGCGAGAATTTTTCAGCCAATTCTTGCTGGGCTGGGTTGTTGGCTTGGGCAAATAACTGCGCCGCCATTTTTCCATCGCCGATCGCCCCGGCATAGTCGGCCATGTGCGATCGGGCCACGGCTCGGTTGAGATACGCTTCCGCAAACGTAGGGTCTTGGGTAATCGCTTGGTTGTAGTAAACGATCGCCCCTGAAAAGTTGCGGCGATCGGCCTCATGGACTCCCCAATTGAACCGCTCGCGCGGGGTTGCCACTTCCAACGGCAGCCCGATCGCACCAATAATCAGAGCCTGGTTCATGGTTGCACCACTGAGGTCAGCCCCAAACATCACGGCTTGCCGCAAATCCGTACTCGTGAGGTTGGCACTGGTCAACTGAGCATCGGTGAGGGTTGCACCAAACAACGTCGCGCTCTGCAAGTTTGCCCCTCGGAGGTTGGCCTGGCTGAGGTTCGATCGGCTCAAATTGGCCCCGCGCAAATCCGCACCCTGCAAATCCGCGCCCACCAAATTGGCATAGACCAAACTCGCGCCCACCAAATCGCACTGGGAGCACCGCCGAGTGCTCAGCAGTTGCTGGATGTGATCGGGATTCGCCGCTTGGGCCGGCAAGCCAACCCCGCCCGTCACCCCCAACCACCATCCAAGACCCACCGCCCAACTCCAAGCCTTCATGCGCACTATGCCTCCGCGAGTGTCCACCAGACGAACCGACCAACTGCCCCGACAGCAAAAATAAGCTGGTTTGCCGACTTCCGTGGGATGCGGCCCAGCCCGCAGCCGATCCAATCTGAGACCCATCTTATCCGCGATCTTCCCTGGGGACTGGGGCTGAGGGCCTGTCATCCAGTTGGATCAATCACGACTACGATGTCCGGTTTTCCATCCTCATAATCAATCGTCGTAACAAAGGGCTTAGAGCCTGTCATCCAATCCCTGAGACCCTGATCTCCCACGATTTGGCAACGGTGGAATCAAGATTTTGGAGCGTCTGGCGACACTCGCTAGGGGGCTGGTGACTGGCGCGTGATTGGCGCGTCAACAACTCGCAATCTTTCTAAAAATTTCTGTGATCAGCCCATGAGAATCCATCCCCCGTGCTGTTAGAAACTGAAAAAAAACGTCAGATCGCTACAAATTGTCAGTTTTTATGGTCACATCCCTAGAGTTTGTGGATAGAATATGCCATTGAAACCGCTATTCAGTAGGTGTTTCAGCCGCTAATTCTACTCATTGCCCGCCAGGAAACTGGCTAAGTATTCCTTCGCACTCAGGAGATTTCAAATCATGAATAAAGGCGAGCTGATTGATAAGGTGGCTGAAAAAGCCAATGTCACCAAAAAACAGGCTGACCAAGTTCTGACCGCGGCGCTAGATTCGATCGTTGAAGCAGTTTCTTCCGGTGAAAAGGTGACGCTGGTGGGTTTTGGCTCCTTTGAGCGACGCGAACGGAAGTCCCGCGAGGGCCGCAACCCCAAAACCGGACAGAAAATGGAAATTCCGGCGACTTGTGTGCCTGCTTTCTCGGCTGGCAAGTTGTTTAAGGAAAAGGTTGCCCCTGAGGCATAGTGATCGACTCCTCCGAGTATCCCCGTCCTTGGGGACGGGGCGACAATCGGTGTTTTGTCGGGTTTCGATTGAATCGATCTGTTGCGTTGATCTGTTGCGTCGATCCATTACATCGATCGATTTTGATGAATCGCTGGCTGCTGCCATTGATGAGGTGGTGTGCGGCGATCGACCCAGTTTCCTGTATGGTTCAAGGCATCTGTGTCCCTCATTGATGTCTGACGAACGCTTCCATGGTGTCTTCCCCGATCGTGGCGACGGTGCTCAAGTTGCCGGTTCACTTGGTTGATGACTATACGCAATGGCTGCTCGATCGCCGCCAAGACGGTGGTGCGCAGGTCGTGACCTTGAATGCGGAAATGGCGATCGAAGGTGAGCGGGATCCCCGGTTGGGTGAAGCGATTCGTCAGGCGGATCTGTGTATTCCTGACGGGGCCGGGGTGGCGCTCTATCTCAAATTGCGGGGCTATCGCGAGGCGCGGCGTGTGCCGGGGATCGAGCTGGCCGAGGCGGTATTAACGGCCTTTGGCCGATCGCCCCAGCACGGCAGCGTGTGGTGCTATGGCGGCAAACCCGGAATTGCTGAAGCCGCCGCGAAAGCCTGGGAACAGCGCGCTCCGGGGATCCAGTTTTCGGGAATTTACCATGGCTATTTGGATGAAGCCGGGCGATCGGCCATGCTCCAAACCCTGCGAGAAACCCAGCCGGGCCTGATTTTGGTGGCCCTGGGTGTGCCGCGTCAGGAATATTGGATTATGGAGCACCGCCATTTATGTCCCAATGCGATTTGGATTGGGGTCGGCGGCAGTTTTGATATTTGGTCTGGCACGAAGGAGCGGGCCCCGGCCTGGTTCTGCAACAACAATCTGGAGTGGCTCTATCGCCTCTATCAGGAGCCTTGGCGCTGGAAGCGGATGCTGGCGTTGCCTAAGTTTGCTTGGCGGGCATTCCTAGAAACGCTGCGGACGGCTTGACCGAGGCATGGCGCGTGATTCGCTGGCGGGGAGACCGATCGCCCTTGGCCTACTGGCCGCGATAGTTGGAAATTCGGGCTAAGGTTTCTAGGGACTGTACGCCTGGATATTTGCGCCCGTTGATTTCCCAGGTGGGATAGCCCTGAATGCCGGCCCGTTGGCAGAGGCTGGGTTGGCCGCTGGGGCCCCGTGCATCGCATTCGATGTAGCGAATTTGGTTGAAGGCTCGCCCAAATAGAGATTTTTGATCTTGGCAGTGGCCGCACCAGTAGGCTCCGTACATCTTTGCGCCGCTGCGTCGGAGGTGTTGGGCAAGGCCACTGGCGGAGAGGGCGATCGCCCGGTTGAAGGTGGGGCCCAGGGGGGTGACTTGGGATGGCGGTTGTGGGGCGATCGCTCGCGTGGTGGGAGCGGCGATCGCACTGGCGAGGGCGAGGGCGGTGGTGCAACCCAGGGCGATCGAACCCAGCAGAGTCAGACGGTTCATGAGCAACGGCCGGCCAACGAGGACGCGGACTTGTGGGGAAGGTTTTGTGGGATGATCGAATGGTGCTTTTTGCTGTTACGTAAGCTTCAAGAATATGGCAGTCATTCAGTTCATCCGGGGAATCAATGAAGACGTGGTGCCTGATGTGCGCCTGACGCGATCGCGCGATGGCAGCAACGGCCGGGCGATCTTCTCCTTTGATAATCCTAAAACCTTGGCTGCGTCGGCCAATCAAGAAATCACCGGAATGTATCTGATTGATGAAGAGGGTGAGTTGATGACCCGCGACGTGAAGGGCAAGTTCGTGAACGGTCAGCCGTCGGGCATTGAAGCCTATTACGTCATGAATTCTAGCGATGATTGGGATCGGTTTATGCGCTTCATGGGGCGCTATGCCGAGTCGAATGGCTTGGGCTTTACGAAGGCGGACGACTAGGCCGGCGGATGACCCCGCAACGGTTGAGTAACGGTAATCTGCCCCGCGACTGGGGCTGCTCGCTCCAGGGATTTGCGCCATGAGTCAGCCTGACGGCCCCCATCCCGATCGCCAGCCGGTGTGTGTGCGGTGTGCGGTCTTGACCATTAGTGATACGCGCACTCCCGAGACCGATCGCAGTGGGCCGCTGATGCGCGATCGGCTCGAAGGGGCGGGCCATGCCGTGGTTCATGCCAGCATTCTGAAGGACGAACCGGCCGACATTGCCCACGAAGTCCAGAGGCTCTGCCAGCATCCGGGGATTGATGCGGTGCTGCTGAGTGGTGGCACGGGGATCGCGCCTCGCGACACGACCTACGATGCGATCGTGCCGCTTTTGGATAAAACCTTGCCGGGGTTTGGTGAGCTATTTCGCCAGTTGAGCTTTGCAGAAATTGGATCGCGGGCGATCGCGTCGCGAGCGATCGCGGGCGTATGCCATGGAAAATTAGTCTTTTCGCTGCCGGGATCGAGCAAGGCCGTTGCCTTGGCCCTCGATGCGTTAATTTTGCCCGAATTGGCGCATTTGGTGACGTTGCTGCGATCGCCGCTCTAGTTATCTAGCTATAGATAGCCGGGGCTGCTGGGGCGGATGGGCATTTGGGGGATCAGCGCCGCTTCGAGATCTGGATCAAAATCAAACGTCAAATCACGATCGTCCAGCGATTCGTGCGGGGCGGTTGAGAATATGCCAGATCCGGCCGGGTCGGGGGCGATCGCGGCGGGATCGCTATGCTCGATCGCCCACCCATCGAGACGATCCAAAATCTCCAACACACTGGCGCTATCCAGTTGCTGGAGCGCATGATTCGCCTGTTGAGCCCATTGCATGAGGCAGGGTGCGGGACAATCGAGAGACCAGCGATCGAGCTGCTCCACAAAACCCCGAATGCCCCGGAGTGTCATGGTTTGCCGCAAGGGATCGCCGTGGTTCGCAATCCAGTCGCGAATTGAAGTCGGGATTGCAACCGGGATTGAAGTCGGGATGGAAGCCGAAATTGAGATCGGGACAGCATAGCCCGCGAGACGGGCCGAAGGATCGCCACCCTCAACCCGAGCACCACCCGTAACCCGATCGGCCCCCAGGCGGTCAATCCCCAGGCGATCAATCCCCAGGCGATCGGCTGTCCTATGATTAATCCCCTGAATTGTCTGAATTGACGCAGAATTCGCCAACGCCGCCAGCGGGGACATTTCCAAGGCGAGCGATCGGGCGGCCGGGGGGAATGACTTCCCGGAAGTATCCTTGGAGCGATCGGCCACCACTGGCCTCCGGGCCGTTGCCCCCACCACCGGCACGTTGGGAAAACAAAACCGGAATTGGCTCCCTGCACCCAGCGCGCTCTGAAGCTGCATCGACCCGCCCAGCATCGCGGTCAATCGCTTCACAATCGCCAGCCCTAGACCCGTCCCGCCATACTTCCGCTCGCATTGGCCCTCGCTTTGCAGAAAGGCTTCAAAAATCCGGGCCTGTTGATCCAACGCAATCCCAATGCCCGTATCGGTCACGGTCAAGATCAGATTGATGGTTCTGGAGGGGGCGATCGCCTGGGCCTCGCCGATCGGGGAACCTTCCCAAAACAACGATCGACTCCCGGCATCCAGACCGGCCAGCAGCTCGGAAGCCATCGACTCCTCGGGCATCTCATCTAGGGCGATCGTCACCTGACCCCGCTCGGTAAACTTGATGGCGTTGCCTACTACGTTGACCAAAATCTGTCGCAGCCGCACCACATCAAACACGATCGTTTCAGGAATTTGCTCCGCCACATCCAGCACGAGTTGCAAGCCCTTTTGCCCGGCGGCGATCGAAAACATCTGGGCCACCTCCTGCACCAGCGATCGAATCTTCACCGGTTCCGCACTCAGCACCAACTTGCCCGCCTCAATTTTCGACAAATCCAGCAAATCGTTGATCAGGGCCAACAGCGTTTGGCCACTCTGGGTCATCACATTCAGCCACGATCGGGTCTTCGCATCCCGCGCCTCCCGTTGCAGCAGCTCGCAAAAGCCCAATACCGAATTCATGGGCGTGCGAATTTCGTGACTGAGATTCGCCAAAAATTCACTCTTGGCCCGGTTCGCCAGGTCAGCGGATTCCTTCGCTTGTCGTAGGGCCTCTTCGGTGGTGGCTCGGGCCCGAGCCATGGCCATCAGGGTTCCGATTTGTTGGGCCCACTTGATGTCATTTGCATCCCAAGCCGTCGGTGCCGTCATGGCAATCATGAAGCAGGCCACCAGATCGTTGCGATAGTGAATGGGCAACACGACGATCGACCCGATCTGATAGTGGCTGAGCCATTGCGCCAAAGCGGCCTCGCAGTCCTCCAGCATCTTGAACGGTGGCAGCACGATCGGCCCCGAGTAGTCCAATCGATCGCCCAGCCACTGCAACGGCAACAACAGCGCCGCCGGATTGATCGTCAATGGGCAGGTTGCCGCAATCTCCGACTGAAACCAATAGCCATCCAAGGCCCAGGGTTGCGTTACCGAGGGGCGCGAACAGAGCCAGGCATGACTCAGATTCAGGGCCGAGACAACCGTGGCCAGGGCCGCCGCCAGGGCCAAGCCGATTTCCTCATTCAAAAATTGTTGCGACAGCTTGGCCAAGGTGCGATCGCGCCGCGATCGAATTTGCAGCACATCCAACAACCGCCGCAGATCCGTAATATCATTCGCCGTTCCCAGCAATAACTGCGGTCGCCCTTGGGCATCCAGGCTAAACACCGTCTCGCGACTGCTGAGCGTGCGCCATTCCCCATTCGCATGGCGCAGCCGATATTCCCGCTCCAGCACCTGGCCCAACTTCGCCGTGGCACAGGTGTGACTGTAGTGAATGAGCGCCAGCCAGTCATCGGGATGCACCAAATCGACAAAGGACGATTGGGCAAACCGCTGACTCTCGGCCACGGAGTAGCCCAACATGGTTTCCACGGCTGGGTTGATGTAGATCAGTTGTCGATCGAGCAAATCGTAGAGATAGAGCAGGTTTGGGGTGGAGTCCGCCAACTGTTGCACAAACCGCTGGCTCTCGGCCAGTTGGGCCGTGCGCTCTTGCACCCGCTGTTCGAGCTGTTCGTTCAGTTGGCGCAGGGCGGCTTCGACGGCCTTGAGGGGGGTGATGTCGGCTACGTTGCCCAACAATTGCGTGGGGTTGCCATGGCGATCGCGCGCAAACACGGTGATGCGCTCAAATAGCCAGCGCCACTCGCCATCCGATCGCTGCATCCGATATTCCCGCTCGCTGATTTCCCCGTCGGCGCGATTCATCACGGCGGCGTAGTGGTCGGCAACCCGGTCAAAATCATCCGGGTGCACGAGCTGAATCATCATGGCGCTGGTCATGGCCTGAATTTCCCGAGGGGTATAGCCCAAAATGTCCTGCACGGCGTGGTTGATGTAGAGGGTGCGCCGCTGGGTGATGTCGTAGAGGTAGACCATGTTGGGGTTGGCATCGGCCATTTTTTGCAGCATGTATTCGCTGTTGGCCAGGTCGATCGCTCGCTCGGCCACGCGGGCTTCGAGTTCGACATTCAACCGGGCGATCGCGGCGGTGGCCGTTTGTCGCTCCAGCTCAACGGCGGCGCGGGCGGCAAAGATTTTGAGGATCATCAGGCGATCGGGATCCTCGGGCAGCGGTTTTGTATGCATGAGGATCAGCGCCCCGATCGTTCGGCCCTGGCTATCTCGCAAGGGCACACCGATATAACTTTCGGCCTGTAGATTTTCGAGGTCGGGATCGTTGGGAAACTTGGCCCGAACGTTGTGCAAACAGGTGTGAATTTGCCCCGAAAACACGATGGCGCAAGGGGTACGGGTCACGGTGTATGAAAAGTTGATTCCCCAGTTGGATTGGTTCCACCAGGCGAGCACGTTGGCCCGATCGCTCCGATGCTCCATCGTGCTGTTGAGCAGCACATAGCGCACCCCCAGGGCTTCGGCCAACAACCGCACACAGGTGTTGAAAAACGCTTGCCCCGTACAGGTTGTGACTTCAACGAGGGCCCGGAGAATTGGTTCTCGACGATGGAAGTCGCCCAGATCCTGCATGGCCAACACGAGGTAGGTTTGGCCGTCGAGTTCGATGCCCGAGGCGACTAGTTGGACAAGCTTGCGGTGGCCGTTGAGGTCGCGGAGGTTGATTTCAGCGGCGCGATAGCAGCGCCCGGCGCGCACGGTCGATCGAACCTGTTGGTATTCGCGATCGGGAATTAGGTGGTGGAGGGATTTGAGCGATCGCCCCTGAATTTCGGCCGATGGATAGCCCGATAGGCGCGCAAAAGCAGCATTAGCCTCAATGATCGTTCCCTCAAAATCCAGAATCAGGGATGGAGAGGGGTTGATGCGAAACATCTCCAGAAAGCGGATTTCGGCGGCCTTCAGGGCCTGATATACCTGGGCGCAATCCTGCTGGCGGTTGCTGGGGGGCGGGTGGGCCACGGGGACGGCGGACGGCGCAATCGAGCGGGGGGCGATCATCGGCCATGCCGGTTCCGTGATGGATGGGTCGAGTTGCGCCAGGCGTAGCCCGATCGCCAGTTGCACCGCCAAGGCGTACAGTTCCTCGCTGGCCACCGGGGACAAGGGGGGCGACTCGGGTGACTGCACCACCATCAACCACCCCCAATGCTGGTGGTTCGGGGCGATCGGGATTGCGACAAAGGCCTGAATTTGGAGCGCTTGCAGACCGTTGTACAGAAAAGGGGAGAGCGATCGCGTTTGAGCGGTGATCACCGTGATCGGCCGGTGGGTGACGATCGACAACAGGGGCGATTGCACCGGGAGTTGGGCAGCCGAGCGGCTGGGTTCGCCCGATCGCGCGGCCTCGCAGACCACGCGCAGGCCCCGATCGGGATCGTGCCGCCAGATCAACACCGCATCCGCATCCAGCAGCAGTCGAAAATTGCGCAAGGCTCCGTGGGCCACTGCGTCCCAGCGATCGCCCCGCGCGAAGTGTTCCGCCGCGCGTCGGGCGGGCGATCCAGCGCCCAAGTGCGTTTTTCTAACGGACAACCGCATCAGGGGGGCGATGGGTGAGCGATTTCCCCGCCGGTTGCTTGCCCTGTGGTCTATTGCTTGCCGAAACCGTGCCATTGATTTAGCCCCCAGTCACCTCAACCTTAATCGCTTGCCCATCGGTTGCGCCTTGCTCGACCTGCTATCTTCATGATCCCAGCTTTGATCGTCGTTGTTTAGGGATGCGCAACCGGGATGCGACAGCGGGATAGGGCCGCAGACGAGGTGGCTGATGATGGCTGATTAACGATGGCGGAAATCGTTTTTCTAGCCGGACGACCGAGAGGCGATCGCACGGAATCAACAACGATAGAATAGGGGCGAGCAAAAATGAAAGCACTGTGAAATCATCATCGCGATCGTGATCAAAATCCGTCTTCGATCCGGTGAATGAGTTCACCCCCCCACTAGCACCCATGGCTCACGGCCCGTGCGGGGCTGTCGTTGGTTCTCGTTGTTCCAGTTCTCATTTTCCTAAACTATTCCAGTGAAATTGTCCGAACCCCCTGGCCTGTCCTCCGCCATTCCGCAACCGCCTGCCCTCCCAATCGATCGCGCGGCCACCAACCGATCGACCGCCCTCAGCGCCTTTGCCTCCACCTTTGTGGCCATTTTTCTGGCGGAGTTTGGCGACAAAACCCAAGTAGCCGTGCTGCTGATGGCGGCCGAGTCTCACGAGCCGTGGGTCGTGTTTTTTGGCGCGGCGACGGCGCTGATCGCGACGAGCCTGGTGGGGGTGTTGGTCGGGCGGTTGCTGGCCCGGTGGGTGTCGGTCAAAACCCTGGAGACGATCGTGGGGGCCATTTTGCTGATGGTGTCTACCTCGCTCCTGTGGGAAGCGGTGGTGGGAGGCTAGGGCGATGAATTGGCAATTACTGGGTTTGAGCTTTATTACGGTATTTTTGGCGGAATTGGGCGACAAGAGCCAACTGGCGGCGATCGCGATTAGTGGCAGTTCCCGATCGCCCCGGGCCGTGTTTTTGGGCACGGCGGCGGCCCTCGTGGTTGCCAGCCTGATCGGGGTGTTGATTGGCGAAGGCACGGCGCAACTGCTGCCCACCCGACTGGTGAAGGCCGTGGCGGCGATCGGCTTTGCGGTCATGGGGGTGCGGTTGTTGTGGCCCGAGGCGGATTTCCCGCCCGACTATGACGCAGAGGAAGCGGCTGATTTGAATGCCGATTAAACAATGCCGATTAAACACTGATTAAATGCCGCGCAAATTCCGGGCGAATTTTGGGCGAATTTTGGGCGAATTCAGTGGGGCCGATCGGATGCCGCTAGACTAGGCGATCGAACGCACTGGCACTGGGGATTTTTCACGGTCATGACTTCACGATCGGCAGCATTTGGCTACTTTGGCGGGTGGTTTGATGGCCGCTTTGGGGCAGCACCCCAGGCTCGCTATCCCACGTTTAAATCGGCGATCGGGCTGTTTTTGCAACACCTGGGCGATCGAACCGACGGTGTGATTGTGGAAACCGGAACCCAGCGCTTGCCCAACGATTGGGGCGCGGGCTGTTCCACCACGATCTTGGGTGAAACCCTCGAAACTTTCAATGCGGGCCGCCTGTGGACGGTGGACTTGTCGCCCGAAAACCTGGCCACCTCCCACCAATGCACACAGCACGTGGCGCAACGGATTGAGTATGTTTGTAGCGATTCCGTCGCCTTTTTGCGGGAGTTCGATCGCCCGATCGACCTGCTCTATCTCGACAGCCTCGACTGGTGGGATGACCCCCAAATTCAACAGCAATCCCAAGCCCATCAACTCGCAGAAATGCAAGCGGCTTGGCCAAAACTCCGGCGCGGTTGCATCATTTTGCTCGATGACAACGGACTCCCGGGCGGCGGCAAAGCACGACTAACCAAGGAATTTTTGACCAATCAGGGGTGGAGTTGTGTGCTGGACTATCACCAAAGTCTTTGGATTTCGGAAACCGTGATGATTTAGCGATCGCCCTGGGCCGCACGACTCATCACGGTTGTCGATCATGGGTTGCACGACTCGTTTTGCGCCCCTGGTTTTGCCCTACTGGGAAACCTGCGGCAAGCCCATGCTGTAGTTAACGGCGCGGGTTTCCAGGTTGTAGGAAATCGTGCCATTTTGCAAGAGCGATCGCACAAAATGTTCCAAATCGGAGCCAATGCGGCGCAGGTTATATTCCGTCAGCTCTTGCCCGGCCGACTGGCCAACCAGCTCATCAAATTTGCGGTAGACCTGCTGCAAGGCTTCGGCATTCCACAAAAACTCGTTATCGGGATCAACGTCCAGCGTGAGCTTCGACTCGCTGGGGGCAATTTCGTCGTCAACCAACTCGGCGGCGAAAATGCGGATGTGGCGGGTGGTGGACTTTAGTAGCATTGGGTTCTGAAGCGTTGATTCTCAAACGGTTGATTCCCAAACATTGTAGAAGCTTGCTCGGGTTGCGATCGCCCTTTGCTCGACAATTGAGCGGCGAAAATAGCCTATGAATTCTGATTAATGTTGAAACTCTTCTTTATCCGTCACACGGAGTCGATCGGGAATCAGGCGGGGCGCATGATGGGCCGGGGCGACGATCCCTTGAGCGATCGGGGGCGCGACCAGGCCCGATCGCTCGGGTTGGCCCTCCACCGGGCGGGCGGTTGGCCCGATTGGATCTATAGCAGCCCCCAGCGCCGGGCCACGGAAACGGCGACGCTGGCCCGGCAGGCGATCGCCCCGCTGCACCCCGCCGATCGCCCAATTCCCGAAATTGTGATCGATTCTAACTTGTGTGAATTTGATAACGGTATTTTCCAAGGGCTGACCTGGGCCGAAGCCCAATGCCAATATCCCGACCTTTGCCAAGCGCTGGAAGCCTCCTGGGACTGGATCCCGATTCCCCAGGCGGAAACCCTCGACGATGGGCGATCGCGCGCGCAAGCGTTTCTGCAACAGTTGCTCGATCGGCACAGGGCCCAGGAACAGATTTGGATTGTTACCCATCATTGGATTTTGCAACACCTGATTGCGGAAGCCCTAGGTTCCCTGCGAACCTGGCAACTGCAAATTGACCATGGCGCTGTTTTTGAGCTGTGGCTCGACCAATCGCACTGGCAGACAACGGAACAACTGGCCGCCAACTTGGGCGATCGGCGGCGATTGAATCATATTTTTTGGCAAATTCGCCGTTTTAATCAGGTTTTAGGGACAATGGATAAGGCTGCCTGCGATCGGTAAACATCGTCCGTAAATATGCGGAGGTTTTGCCCGTCCCGCGTCTCCGTGATACATCTCTGATGCCGCTCTAATTCCGCGATCGTTGAGCAGACGGTCACTAGCGATCACCCATCTTGCTCAGATTCCTCGGTGATCTATCCTCCATGATCGATCGCGAGGGATCGATCGCGAGGGATCGCCATTCGTTTGCGCCCAATCTCACACAGGACTCTATCTATGGATATTCAACTGATCAATGTCGGATTCGGTAACATCGTGGCGGCCAACCGGATCATCGCGATCGTCAGTCCCGACTCGGCTCCCATTCGTCGTTTGGTGACGGATGCCAAGGAGCGCGGCCAACTGGTCGATGCCACCTATGGTCGCCGTACCCGGGCTGTGATCATCTCGGACTCTGGCCATGTGGTGCTCTCGGCAATTCAGCCAGAAACGGTGGCCAACCGTTTGGTGGTGGGCAAGGAACCGAAGGGCGAGTAGCCCCTGGGTTGACTGCCAAATGAGTCGATCGCGATTCATCGCAATCGTCCATGCAATCGTCCATGGGTGATGAGGGGGACGTTCTAGCTCGCGATCATTGAGCAGGTAACGATTCAAGGGCCCTGTTTGACTGATTTGCTGAATTGACCTGTTTGACCGAACAGTTTGACTGAACAGTTAGCGACCAGGGACCACGGTCACGAGCTAGAACGCCATTGGGGTTAGATTCTCAATTGCATTCTCAATTTCATTGTCGATCGCCACTGATCGATCGCTCCCATCGATCGGTCTTGCTGATCGACCCATTCGATTGCAGATTCGACCCGAATCGGCCAAGATACTCCAGTTGAGGATGGACTGGGCTAAAAGCCATGGGACTGCTGTTGTGCAATCCCTGGGCGATCGCCTCAGTCCATCGTCCTGGGTGAAGACAACGGCATAGGCGGGATGGCGACGGTGCACATGGCGAATGGAACGCTGACGGTATTGACGGGCCCGAGCGGCGTGGGCAAGGGCACGCTGGTGAAGCAGTTGCGGGAGCGCCACCCGGATTTGTATTTATCGATTTCGGCGACCACCCGGGCCCCGCGCGAGGGCGAGGTGGATGGCCAGGACTATTTTTTTGTGCCGCGCGATCGATTCATGGCGATGGTGGAGGCGGGCGACCTGCTGGAGTGGGCGGAGTTTGCGGGGAACTGTTATGGCACGCCTCGCCAGCCGATTCTGGAACGGCTCGATCGGGGTGAGCAGGTGCTTTTGGAAATTGAGCTGGAGGGGGCGCGACAGGTGAAGACAACCTTCCCCGAGGCGTTGCGGGTGTTTGTGCTGCCGCCCTCGCTGGAGGAGTTGGAGCGGCGGTTGCGATCGCGGGGTCAGGATGCGGAGGCGGCGATCGAGCGGCGCTTGGCCCGGGCCCGGGAGGAAGTGGCGGCGGCGGACGAGTTCGATCGGCAAATTGTGAATGACGATCTGGAGACGGCGCTGGCGGCCCTGGAGGCGTTGATTTTTCCGGTGGCCTTGTCGGCGGAGGGCTGATCGTCCCGGCCGAGGGGTGATGATTACCGGCGGGAATTTTAAGCTGATTCACCGTGGGCCGGCCTTGGGCGATCGCTCGGTACAAGGCTTGTGTGGGTTGAGGTTTGCCCCCGTTTTGCCTATGGGAAATTCTGGGATCGATCGCCCTAAACCACAGTTCTGTAACGAAACACTGCGATTGTTTTTCGATTTTTGTAGTTTTCTATACGGGTGGTGCGGCTAAAATAAGACCGGCTCTAGGTTGGTCGAGGCTGCTAGCGTGAATGCCACTTCGGTTCTGTTAGAAGATTTACGCGCTGGTACAACCAGCAATCGCGCCCGTCGCTACAATCCGCAGGAAATTGCCCGATTTTATGGCCGGCGGCCCTGGATTGGCATCCTGCGATTGCTGCAAATTGCTTGGTTTAGTGCGGCGTTTGTCTTGGGCTGGTTGGGCGATCGGATTTGGGGTGAACGGGACGATCGCTTGGGCCAACGCGCCGAGCAACTCCGCGATATTTTGATTCACTTGGGCCCGACGTTTATTAAGGTGGGCCAAGCCCTTTCGACTCGCCCCGATTTGGTGCGGGTGGATTATTTGGCGGAACTCGAAAAACTGCAAGACCAGCTCCCGCCCTTTTCGACGGAGCTGGCGTTTAGCATTATTGAAACCGACCTCGATCGCCCCCTGCGCGACATCTTTCGGGAAATTTCTCCCCGGCCGATCGCTGCCGCCAGCCTGGGACAGGTTTATCAAGCGCGGCTGTTTAGTGGCGAAGAGGTGGCGGTCAAAGTTCAACGCCCCAATCTGTTACCCACCCTGACGCTCGATCTCTACCTAATTCGGTGGTGTGCGGGCTGGATTGCCCCTTGGTTGCCGCTCAATTTGGGGCATGATTTGACGCTGATTGTGGATGAGTTTGGTAGCAAACTGTTTGAAGAAATTGACTACCAAAACGAGGGTCGAAACGCCGAGCGATTTGCGGATAATTTCCGCAATGATCCAACGGTGAAAGTGCCCATGATCTATTGGGATTACAGCAGCCATCGGGTGCTGACCCTGGAATGGATTGATGGGTTAAAGCTGACCAATACGGATTTGGTGAAAGAGGCGGGCCTCGATCGCGATTTGTTGATCGGAATTGGGGTCACATCGGGCTTGCGGCAACTGCTGGAATTTGGCTTTTTTCATGCCGATCCCCATCCGGGCAATCTGTTTGCCTTGCGCGATGGGCGCATGGCCTTCATTGACTTCGGCATGATGGATCAACTGAATGAAACTACGAAGGAAACGATCGTGGATTCGGTGGTGCATTTGCTGAACCGGAAGTATGAGGAATTGGCGGGCGATTTTGTGCGGTTGGGGTTCTTGGCTCCGGACACGGATATCAAGCCGATTATTCCGGCGTTGGAGTCGGTTTTGGGCGAGGCGATCGGGCGGAATGTGGGTAGTTTTAACTTCAAAACCATTACCGATCGGTTCTCGGAATTGATGTATGACTATCCGTTCCGAGTGCCGGCCCAGTTTGCGCTGATTATTCGATCGCTCGTGACCCAAGAGGGGTTGGCCCTGAGCCTCAATCCGAGTTTCAAGATCCTCGAAATTGCCTATCCCTACGTGGCGCGGCGGTTGCTGATGGGCGAGTCACCCCAGTTGCGGCGACGGCTGATCGAAGTGCTGTTTGAAGATGGCAAATTCCAGTGGAATCGGCTAGAAACCATGCTGGCGATCGCCCGATCGGACTCGAATTTTGATCTGGTTCCCACCGCTGGTTTGGGCTTGCGCTACCTGATGTCTGAAGAGGGCCAATTGTTGCGTCAGCGGCTGTTGTTGGCGCTGGTGGAGGACGATCGGCTCCATGGGGCCGAAGTCCAGCGGCTCTGGGATTTGGTGAAAGATGATCTGGAACCGACGCGACTGATGCAGGCGGCCTTTGACACGGCTTGGGATGCGATCGCCGATTTCTCGCGCGATCGGGTGGAGCAATTATTACCCACTTGGGCCACGCCCGCACCGGCTTTCAAAAGCTGATCGTTGGCGAAATAGTTGGCGAACCGAACCAGTGCCTAGCCAATTGTTGTGACCCAGTTTGGGCGGTCAATTTCGTCAGATTCCATCCTGGATCGCGGTGATTACACCAAACATTATTAAATTAAAAAAAGGGGGAAATCTTCCCCCTTTTTTTATGGCCGTTTTACAGTTTTTTCTACGGCGGTTCTGGCTGCCGCGATGGACATTTCAAAGTAATGCGCCGAGTATCGGGGGAGGGCGCACGGCGGTGCGCCCCTACTGTTTTTCGTTCACATTCGTGGCGTGCAAACCGCATTCTTTTTTGCCCGCATCTTCCCACCACCAACGGCCTTCGCGCTCATGTTGGTTCGGCAGCACTGCCCGCGTGCAAGGTTCACAGCCAATGCTAGGAAAGCCTTTTTCATGCAAGGTGTTGTAGGGCACTTCGTAGGCTCGAATGTACATCCAAACGTCGCTGGATGACCAATTCGCCAGGGGGTTAAATTTGATCAGGTCTTGATCGGGCGTGGAGAATGCGCCATCGACCTGGACGATCGGCACGCTGTCGCGAGTGGCCGGATTTTGATCCTTGCGTTGCCCGGTAATCCAAGCATCCAGGGTTGCCAATTTGCGGCGCAGGGGAGCGACTTTCCGAATGCCGCAGCACTCTTTGTGGCCATCTTCGTAGAAGCTAAATAGGCCTTTGGCATTGACCATGGCTTCCACGGCCGCCGGGTCGGGAAACATCACGTCGATCGATAGGTTATAGCGCTTGCTGACTCGATCGAGTAATTGGTAGGTTTCTGAGTGCAACCGCCCGGTATCTAGGGTAAAGACTTTAAACGGTTTGCCTAGCCGATGGGCCATATCAATCAACACCACATCTTCCGCGCCGCTAAAGGAAATGGCGATGTTGTCATAAAGACTCAGGGCCCGATCGAGAATTTTTTGGGGGCTTTGATCGTCCAGTTCTTGAGCCAAACTGGTGATGTCAATCGTCGGGGCGGTTAACGATGCCACGGTCTGTGTTCTCCCTTGAATCGTGAGAGGAATATCACCTAGTGATGCGGAACGGGAACCACCGGCATTGTGTTGCCAACTCCGCTAAAGATTCCGCCCAAGAGATTCATTCCAAGGAATCTATTTTATGATGCAAAAGGCATTTCAGATATTGCGATCGCCGTGGGATATGGGATGCTGGATGCGCCTAATCGCTCAAGGACAGGCTCCCCATGGCCGGCGCTAAACGGGCGATCGCGCTGGAATCGGTCACAATTCGCACGGCTCCCAACGGCTAAACCGATTGAGCGGGCGCTGAACATTCATCCAGAAATCGCCTATTTCGTGTGAAATGCTGGATTGTGCTGCGGATCCAGTAGGGTTAGGAGCTGGATCGGTCATCCTCGGGTCATTTTCGATCGTGACTTGACATTTCGCGAAATTTCTTCCACTCTGTCCAATTAGTCTTTGCAGCCGCTTCGATCGCCCCATTGTCCGGGATCGCGACGTTAGCCTCACCCTCCGTGACCGCGATCGCGCTGCCATCTATCCAAGTTTCGATCTATCTATATATTAGGAATACCGGGTTAGCCCTCGATCGCCATCCATGACAACCCTTGTTATTGTCGAATCCCCAACCAAAGCGAAAACCATTCGCACGTTCCTGCCGTCCGGTTATACCGTCATGGCTTCGATGGGGCATATTCGCGACTTGCCCCAGTCGGCGAGTGAGATTCCGGCGGCAGTCAAGGGCGAGCACTGGGCCCAATTGGGGGTCAATATTGAGAAAAACTTCGAGCCGCTCTACGTCATTCCCAAGGACAAAAAGAAAGTTGTCAAGGAATTGCAAGACAGCTTGAAGGGTGCGGACGAGCTACTCCTGGCCACGGACGAAGACCGAGAAGGCGAAAGCATTAGCTGGCACTTGTTGCAGGTGCTGAAGCCGAAAGTGCCCGTGAAACGCATGGTGTTTCACGAAATTACCCAAAGCGCCATTCAGTCGGCGATTCAGAATTGCCGCCAGGTGAACGATGACCTCGTTCATGCCCAGGAAACGCGGCGGATTCTCGATCGGCTGGTGGGCTACACGCTCTCGCCCCTGTTGTGGAAAAAAATTGCGGCGGGCCTGTCGGCCGGGCGGGTGCAGTCGGTGGCGGTGCGGATGCTGGTGCTGCGGGAGCGCGATCGCCGCGCCTTCAGAACCGGTACCTATTGGGACTTGAAAGCCGCGCTGGTGACCCTGAAGGATCAACCCTTTGAAGCGAAGCTCGTGACCCTGGACGGCAAAAAGCTGGCCACGGGTGCGGACTTTGACGAAGCCACGGGGCGGATTGCGACGGGGCGGGATGTGGTTTTGCTGGACGAAACCCAGGCCCAGACCCTGCGCGATCGCCTGCGCTCCGGCGACTGGACCGTCAGCGGCCTCGACGAGCGCCCCAACACCCGCAAACCCTCGCCGCCCTTCACCACCTCCACCCTGCAACAGGAGGCGAACCGCAAGTTGCGCCTGTCGGCCCGCGACACGATGCGCACGGCCCAAAGCCTGTACGAACAGGGCTACATCACCTACATGCGGACGGATTCGGTGCACCTGTCGCAACAGGCGATCGAGGCGGCCCGCGACTGCGTGACGGCCCTCTACGGAGCCAACTACCTCAGCCCCCAGCCTCGGCAATACGCCACGAAGGCCAAGGGGGCCCAGGAAGCCCACGAAGCGATTCGCCCGGCCGGCAGCACCTTCCGCACGCCCCAACAAACGAAGTTGAGCGGTCGGGAGTTGCAGCTCTACGACTTGATTTGGAAGCGCACGGTGGCCTGCCAGATGGCCGATGCGCGCCAAACCTTTGTGTCGGTGCAGATTCGGGTGGACAATGCGGAATTTCGCGCCACGGGCAAGCGGATTGATTTTCCGGGCTTTTTCCGCGCCTATGTGGAAGGGTCGGACGATCCCGATGCGGCGATCGAGGATCGCGAAGTGTTGCTGCCGCCGTTGGCCAAGGGCGATCGGGTGAACTGCCAAGACCTGGAAGCCCTGCGCCACGACACCCAGCCCCCCGCCCGCTACACGGAAGCGGCCCTGGTGAAAATGCTGGAAAGCGAGGGGATCGGTCGCCCCAGTACCTACGCCAGCATCATTGGCACGATCGTCGATCGCGGCTATGCCCAGCAGTTGGGCAATGCCCTCGTGCCCACCTTCACCGCCTTTGCCGTCACCGGGTTGCTCGAAAACCATTTCCCCGACCTGGTGGACTTTGGGTTCACGGCCCAAATGGAGCGCACCCTCGACGAAATTTCCACCGGTAAAACCTCCTGGCTGCCCTACCTGCGGCAGTTTTACCTGGGGGATCAGGGCCTCGATACGCAAGTCAAGGTGCGAGAAAGCGCGATCGACCCCACCGAAGCCCGCACGATCGACCTTGAAGACCTGAATGCCGACATCCGCATCGGTCGCTACGGCGCGTATGTGGAAGTGACCGACGAAAACGGCGCAACCATCAAGGCCTCCCTGCCGAAGGATCTCACGCCGGCCGATTTGGACGCGGAGCAAATCGCCGTCCTGATTCGCCAAAAAACCGAAGGCCCCGCCTCCCTGGGCAACCACCCGGAAACCGGCGAGTCGATCTATATCCTGACGGGCGCGTATGGGCCCTATGTCCAACTGGGCGAAGTAACGGACGAAAACCCCAAACCCAAACGCACCTCCCTGCCGCGCGGAGTCACTCCCGAAACGATGACGCTGGAATTGGCGCTGGGGCTGTTGTCGCTGCCGCGCCTCTTGGGTCAGCATCCGGAAACGGGGCGGCCCGTGAAAGCGAGCCTCGGTCGGTTTGGCCCCTACATTGTCCACGACATGGGCAAGGACGGCGGCCAGGACTATCGATCGCTCAAGGGCGACGATGATCCCACGACGGTGACGCTCGATCGGGCCCTGGAATTGCTGTCCCAACCGAAAGCCAGCCGCAGCCGCAAGCAAAAAACCCCCTTGCGCGAACTGGGGCCCCACCCGGAGGACAACGAACCGGTCAACCTCTACCAAGGCCCCTACGGCATCTACGTGCAGCACGGAAAGGTGAATGCGGGCCTGGCGGAGGGGCAAACCGTCGAGAGCCTGACCCTGGCGGAAGCCCTCGAATTGCTAGCGGCCAAGTCCGCCAGCAAGAAAAAAACGACCCGCAAAACCAGCGCCAAATCGAGCAGCACCAAGGCCAAAACCAGCAAGACAACCAAAACCGCCGCCAAAACCAGTACCAAAACCGCCGCCAAAGCCAGCACGAAAACCAAGGCGACCACAACCGAAGGCGATGCACCGCCAAGGGAGGCGGCACCGGCCAAAACCACTCGCAGCCGCAAAACCCAAGGGACTAGCACCACGGGAACGGATGGATCAGGGGACACGGAGGGGACAACCCAAACGGGCAGCGGCACTCGAACTCGGCGCAAGGCTTCCTAGCTGTTCCTAACAGCTCCCAGCGGCGCGATCGCTCACTCCCGATCGCGCTTTGATCCTACCGAGTCAATTATTCTCAATCGTCCAATATCGTCCAATCCTGTCAGTGCTGAGGGTTCGCAGACCTTGGCACTGAATTTTTTTTGGAATCTTTTGGGGATTTTCCTGGGATTTTCCTGGGATTTTTTGAATAGTTTTTGGATTGTTTTTGAATATTGCTTGAATGTTTCGGAACGATTGCACCCGTCCTCGATCGATCACTAGCCTGACGTTGCGTTACGAATCACGGAATTTTCTACTCAAAGCCTGGGGCGATCGTCCAGAATCGAGACAGTCCGCCGTTGACCGATCGCCCTGGGGCCCAAAAACCGATCACCGAGATCGGATTCCCCTGCGCGAACCTAGCCTATGGCGGATGAATGGGGGCACGGATCGGGTCAACAAACGTGCCGATCGCACACCCAAATCGACCCACTTGTTTAGATCATTGGGGGGCTTCCCCGAGGAAGATTGACGATGGTTTCCTTTTTAATTGTGGCTGTTGTAATTGCGGTTGGGCTGATAATTTTGACCTACCTACCCTTTGGGGTTGAGGTTGACAGCCCCTGGAAAGCCTTGGCAGCCGGGGTCGTATTAGGTATTTTGCAAGGGGCTGCTCAACTTGTACCGGGTTGGGTCACGGTTTTGCCCAAGATCCTCACCTTGGGTTTATTTTCCCTGGTTGTTAGCACGTTGCTGTTTGGTTTGGCCGCTTGGCTGGTTGAAGGATTTCGCCTCAGACATGGATTTTGGAGTGCATTATTGGGAGCCGTGTTTATCAGCATTTTTAGGTCAATCATGCTGACAATTATTGGTAAGTTTGTTCCTGGCTTGATCTAATTGATTGGATTGAAAATCATTGGATCAAATCAGCGCCGCCTTGAATTGTGATCCGACATCTTTTCAGTCAGGGCGTACATCGGTGCGCCCGCCTAGCTCTTATTAACTGGATTTGGGACCAGACTTCAATTGGAATGGCTAATCGATTTCTGGCTGGCAACAACAATGGTGTTCTGATGGCAAATGATTAACGCCTGCTAAAACCCAGGTATTGCGACCTTGGGATTTTGCTTGATAAAGCGCCCGATCGGCCCCATCGATCAGCGATTGGGGAGATTGGCAACGATTGGCCACCTGGCTAGCAATTCCCAAACTGACGGTGACATATCGTTGACAACCATTGACATGAGAATGGGGCAACTGAAGATCGAGCACGGATTGGCGAATGAGTTCAGCCACTTGACACGCACCCATGGCATCTGTATGGGGCAAAATTACGACAAATTCTTCGCCACCATAGCGCGCCACTAGGTCGGTCTTGCGCTTAAGCAATCCTTCGACGGTGCGGGCAATTTGAATTAAGCAATCATCTCCGGCTGGATGACCGTGCAGATCATTATATTGTTTAAAAAAATCCACATCAAATAAAATGAGGGACAGCGGTTCTTGGGTGCGCTGAAATCGTTTCCATTCTTGTTGTAATACCACATCAAAACAGCGACGATTAGCAATTTGGGTCAATCCATCTCGATTGCTTAATTCATTGAGCCGTACATTAATTTCTTCTAAAAACTGATTAGCTTGGCTGAGTTGCTCTGCCTGCGATCGAAACTTTTCCAGCAATTCGGAATGTTGAATCGCGATCGCTAGTTGATCACCAATTTGTTGTAGCAAATCCACTTCATCCGTTTCCCAATGCCGATGGGTTGCACAGTGATGAACCATCAAAAATCCCCAGGCGCGGCATTGACCATCCGCTTGAGATTGGGTGATCGGGGCGATCGCCATCGATTTGATGCCCATGGTTCGCATGAGCTGGACAGGATGTTCATGACCTGCCTCTAGGTCTTTGTCAGAGATGACCTGTGTTTGGTATTGGGTATCTGTAACACAGCAATCTGGGCAACAAAATGGCAATTCCCCAGCCATTTCGAGGGCATAGGGGTAATTAGGATTCGTGACTTCTTGGATGATCACTCCAGTGGCATAGTCCTCAAAACGATAAATCAAGGTGCGATCGCCTTGAAAGATTCGTTGAACCTCCGTAACGGCGGCGGAGAGAATTTGATCAAGATCGAGGCTTTGTTGAATATGTTGGGAAATTAAACGCAATGTTCGTTCCCGCTCAGCCTGCTGTGCTAGGGCATTTTGTGCTTTCTTGAGATTACTAATTTCGCGGGCAACGATTAAAACCGAAGAAATGGGATTATGCGGTTGATTCGATTGATTGCGATAAGTCTCCTGCGAAACTTGAGCTACTTGTAATTCCGGCACAACCCAGGATTGAAATGTTCTTAACCCATCCTCTAGCTGTATTTCATACTCTAGAAATTGTCGCTGCCCCGTGCTGAACGCTACGATCATTGCGTTATGCCAAAGGTCTGTTAAGTGGTCAGGAAAATTCATATCCTGACTCGTTTTATTGATAAATAACTGACCTGGAATCCCCGTTAGCTTGGTGACGGTTGGATTGACATATAAAAAGCGGAATTCTCGATCGCACCGCATAATACAATCCGGTGAATTTTCAGCAAGGGTACGAAACTCCTGTTCTCGCTGGTTGAGAGCCGTTTCGACGGCCTTGCGATCGGTAATATCTTCAATTGTTCCCACCATTCGGATTGGGCGATCGTGCTCATCTCGAATGGCTTGTCCTCGACTGCGGAGCCAAATATAGTGACCCTGCTGATGTTGAAATCGCAGTTCCAAATCATAGCGTTTTTGGCATTCTAAATGGGCTGAAAGTGCGGCTTCCCATTCAGCTTGATCATCTGGATGAATAGACGCTTTGACACAGGTCTGATCAATCCATGCGGGAGCTTGAGACAGGGAATGGCCTAGAATCGTCCAGTAGCGTTCAGAGAGGGAAACCTGATTCGTAACGATATCCCAATCCCAAATTCCTTCGCCAATGCTTTGAATAACAAAGTTGTAGAGATTATTGGCGGACTGCAGGTCATTTTCTAAACGCTTGCGATCGGTAATGTTCATATAGGTGATCGCCACACCATAGCGTTCTAAGGGAATAGGAGTAGCACTCGTCATGATCCACTGAACACTACCATTTTCACGGACAATGCCTTGTTCGATCGCATGGATCGATCGCTGCTCTTGCAAAGCCCGCACGCTGGGATAATCCTCAGGAGGCATGGGGCTTCCATCGGGACGGATAATTTTCCAAGTCGGTGAATCATAGGTGCGCTGAGTATGTTCGTTGGCCGAAATACCCAAAATTTGCTCGGAAGCAGGATTGGCTTCTAGTAGATTTCCGGCGGCATCGGTGATGGAAACTCCGATCGGCAAAATTTCAAAGAGTGTCTGATACTTCTGTTTGCTTTCCTGTAGGTCACGTTCGAGTTGGTGGCGATCGCTCAAATCCACAATCAAGGCATAGTAGCCCTGAATTATTTTATTTTCATTTATATCAGGAATCAGGGTGGCACGAATATGGCGACTACCGCCCTGGGTATAGGGAATAGTGGTTTCGTAAGTGACTGTTTCTCCCGTGAGGACACGATCAATGTAGGGCTTGACCAATTGATAGGCTGGCTGGCCAATCACATCCATCAAACGCTTGCCATAAATCTCATCAGGACTGAAGCCAAACCATCGTTGGTAGCTATGATTGACATAGCAATAACGACAATCATGATCGAGATAGGAAATGCAGACGGGCAATGAATTCATTACCTTCTGCCAATATTGATAGGGCCGTTTTTGGGCACGATATAGCGTCTTTAACTCTGTCAGCTCTGAGCGCGTTTGGGCCAACTTAGCTCTACACTGTGCGAGTTCCCAGTGAAGTCTTGTAATCTCAGGATCTTGGTGCAGGCGATCGGGCATATCTCGCATAACCATTTCAGAATAATTCCAGGGTTTGACAGTTCAATCTTGGTCGCATCGATTAAGCACAGATAACTAGTTACACTGGATTCAAATCAATCTTATCTAAATAATGACGAGATCAGAACGAGATCAGAACGAGATTAGATCCTGCCAAGGCTAGAGTCAGAGTTATCAATTTTCTAGACCCCATCCTGTCAATTAGTGCCTACTGCTGTCAACTACTGGCAACGAACCATCACGTTTTCAGTTTGCGATCGCTTGGCTCATGATTTTCAGTGATCAATGACAACAGGCGCTATCATTCTATCTAGCCTATCAATGTCAATTGATGGATCGACAAATTCCTTAATTGATTTCATTAAGATATTTTCCAAGCCGAATGCTCAATGATTCGACGATCGGCACAAAGATATCGGGTTGTTTTGTGTCATTTTGAACGGATTATTTAGATCATTCTTTCGATCGTGGCTAGGATCCTATTGATCAGGCTATTTTGTCAAAATCAAGCTAACTGATGGTCAATCTGGCTTTGGAAATATGAATGATAACGGTATGGCTATGGACTTAAATTTCTGGTTGAATTGGTTGGGTGTTGGCACTTCCGTATATTCTAAGCGATCATCATCAGCTAGTGTTGATCATGATCATCTACATTGAATATTTAACAGGGCTGCCGGTCAATATCCGGATTTGACCGAGTTACAATAGATTGTTCTTGGGCTAATGTTTTGCTTGATTTACGGATCTATTGGCACTAATTGACACCACGGCATCCGTACAAGGATTGAGAAATTGGGCTGCAAAAATGCTGCATTTAATTAGAATCAAAAGTTTCAACAAAAGCATGGAAATAAGATTGATACCTGACGAAAATCTGCTTATTAAAAGTCTACTCATTAAAAATCTATTGATTGAAGACCTAGAAATATTGTGGCTGGGCAATCCTAAGAGTAATGAATGTTGTATATGCAACCGGTGATCGGGTTGATTTTTGAATTTCATGAATTGAAACCATGAAATTGGAACTTTGCGGGCAATGGCAATGGTAATGGCAATGGCAATGGCAATGATCTATTGCTCGCTTTTTCATGAACCGGCATTGGATTGATAGTCAATTGATCAGTTATTTAAGAGATTTCCGCAATTCACGAAATTGATCTGGCTAGGTTCTGGTTAATTTTTTGTTGATTTAAACTGAGTATCTAAGCATCATTTTTGAATGATTATAGGCAACAAGTTGGGATGATTTGTAAATTGCAACCTGTATTACGACTGGGGTGATCGATCAATTTCTGATTAAGCGTATGGCAATGGTGGGTATTCGTGATCCGGTCGGTCGATCGCCCTGGCTGTAAAAAGGGAAACCCGTGGTGGGCGGGGCTGGGGCCTGCGGGGCAATTGACTCGCTGCCCCGTTCTCTGACGATCGAGTCGGCCCACTACACTGGGTTGAGTGGTGTGATTGCGAGGATGGATTGGATGGGGCTTGTGGTGTCAGCCGTGCATCAGGCCGTGCATTGGAATCTTGCCCGGACTAGCCACTTTAATGTTTGATTCCCCTTCACAATGCCCGTGAGATGAGATCTCTATTACAGCCGTTTCGTGCTCGTTTGTCTCGCACCGTGGCGTTGGGGGTGCTGGCAAGTATTGTGGCGATCGAGGCGATTATTCTGATTCCGTCCTATTGGCGGCGCGAGCGCGAGCTGATTGACTATACGCATCGTGCATCGACGGCAAAGATTTTGGCGATCGCCCGTTGGTCAGCGGATTCGGCTGAATCGGAGCCACCGATCGCCCTGGCCAAAAAGTTGGTTGGCCAAACCGGCGACTCGATCTCGCTGTGGAAGGGGGTGGCGCTCTATGACCGATCGGGGCGGCTGGTGTCTGCGGTGGGGGAAGCGCCGGAGCTGGGGATCTCGGCGGTGCGGGCTGGCCAGTATGAATACCTCAGTGCAGACGATCTGTGGCTGGATATTGCTTGGCCGCCGAGCGCCGATCGGGACTACACGCTGATTGTGCGACACGATGTGACTGCGATTTACCAAGAGTTGCAGGCGTTTATTCTGCGCATTGTGGGCTTGGTGCTGTTGATTTCGGTGTTTGCCACGGCGGTGACGATGGTGGTGCTGTCGCGGGTGGCGATCGTGCCGATTTTGCGGCTGCGGGATGATTTGCGGCGGGCAGCGGATTTAGTGAGCCGGGAGGATACGGGCGACAAGACCGAGGCAATGTTGTATGCCTGCCAGGGCGATCGACCCGATGAGCTGGGCGAAGTGATGATGGCGTTTCGGCAAATGTACGATCGGATTCACCGGGAAATTCTCGATCGCCGCCGGGCCGAGCAGGAGTCCGAAACCCTGCTGTTGAACATCTTGCCGCCGGCGATCGCCGAACGGCTCAAGCGCGGCGAGCATCCGATCGCGGAACGGTTCGATCGGGCCACGGTCTTGTTTGCGGATTTAGTGGACTTTACGGGGCTGGCGGCGAACATTGCCCCGGCGGAGTTGGTGCAACAGCTCAATCAGATTTTTTCCGCCTTCGACACGTTGGCGGATTCATACCAACTGGAAAAAATTAAGACGATCGGGGATGCCTACATGGTGGTGGGCGGCGTGCCCCAGCCCCACGCGGATTGTGTGGCGGCGGTGGCGGACATGGCCTTGGCGATGCAACGGTCGATCGTCCAGTACCAACCCACCGGCAGCCCGGCGACGAGCGATCGCCCCTTCGCAATCCGCATCGGCATCCACACGGGCCCCGTCGTGGGCGGCGTAATTGGCATCCGCAAGTTTATCTACGATCTGTGGGGCGACACGGTGAACACCGCCAGCCGCATGGAATCCCACGGAATGCCGGGCCACATTCAAGTGACCGAGGCGGTGTATTTGCAATTGCGCGATCGCTTTCGGTTTGAACGGCGCGGCGAAATTGCGATCAAGGGCAAAGGAACGATGACGACCTATTGGCTGCGCGATCGGCTGGCAACCCCGGTAGAGCAGAGCGAGGGCGCGGCCATTGAATTCACGTCCGACCCGATGCCCGAACTGATGCCTGACCCGATGCCGGAAATCATGCCCGAACTGATGCCTGAAACGACGCGATCGCCCTCCCAGTCACTGGATCGGGCGATCGCCTCCGAGTCATCCTAGTCGCCTAGTCCGCTGCCTTGGGCGGTGCGACCCCCATCCGAATTTCCGAACAGAACGAGGCAAAGTTGGGGCCATCCGATCGGGTCGTGGTGCTCGATCGAAACCGCAAATTGTCGCTCGCAAACCAGATCCGCTCCTCGATCGACCCACCCGCGATCGGCAGCGTCAGCCACAGGGCCCCATCGCTGCCAAAGTTGTATTGGCCCGGTTGCGGATTTTGCTTGGCCGCCGGAGTCGCCAGCAGGGCCCCCGCGCCGGCCGCATCGGGAGTCAGCGCCACCAACACCGATGATCCCAATTCCTTCTTGGGCGACGCGGTGATCGCTTCCCAGCGCATTTTGAGGCCCGCCGCGATCGATTGGGGATCCACGCCGTAGGTCTGGCACAGGGCGATCGCCTCGGGCGCATCCGCCGCCAAGGCCTCCATCCACAGGTCGCCCTTGCCCAACACCGACTTGCGATCGGTCAGGTTATGGCCCGTGCGCTGGGAAAACCATTTACCAACACATTTTTCTAAAAACTCAACAATGGAACTCATAGCGCGTCAAAAAAGGATTTGTAAGAACGATTTGCAAAATTGGGCAGTGGGGGCAAGGGGCTGAAGCCCCTTGTCGGGACGTTTGGGGTTGACGATTGCGCCTGATGATTGGGAGTGACGACGGCTAGGACAGGCTACTCGATCTCGCCCGGGGTCGGTTCCGAATTGCCCGCTGCATCTGCCGATTGTGCCAGCAAATCGAGCTGTTGCAACCCATGGTTTGCCGCATCCACCACCTGCGGGTGGCCGTCCTTGGCCAGGTAGCGGAGGGCCGATCGGCTCTTGTCGGTGGGCAGCTTGCCGAGGGATTCCGCCAGCCGTTGCCGCACCAGCCAATCGTCCGATTTCACAAAGGTCAACAGCTTCTCGATCGCCTCGATCGCCCCCACTTCTCCCAGCGCCGCGATCGCCGCCTGCTGCACAATCACCTCCGGGCTATCGAGGGCATCAATCAGCGTTTTGCGCGCGCGGGGATCGCCCAAATTGCCCAGGGACACCGCCGCACTAAACCGCACCAGCCAATCGGCATCCTCATAAAACAGTTGGATCAACGGCTCAACGGCCCGCAGATCGTGCAGATAGCCCAAGGCTCCGGCCGCATTCGCGCGCACGCTATAGTCCCCGTCGGCTAACAGATCCAGCAACAAATCAAAGCATTCCTCCGTGGGCTTGAGACCCAGGGCAAACACCGCCATGGTTCGCACCTGGAGGTGGTCATCGTTCAAGACTTTTTTGATCAACGGTACGGCATCGACGGCGGGCACATCGCGCAGGGCGGTGAGGCCCAGCAGCCGATCGCGCGAGTTGGGGCTGTCGAGTTGGTCGGCAATGCGATCGAGGTTGGGATCGGACATGGTGATGGGGCTACCGAAAGCGGCCGAGCGTTTAACCATCATACCAAGGGCCTCCGCGATGATTCACGGCGCGGGATCGCCCGTTGCTGACCCTACCGCGCCCGAAACCAGCCGAAATGCTCTTCGTTGCGCCGCTTGTCGATCGAGTGGGGCGATCGGCTCAGTTCCAAAATGTCAAACTGCGGCTCAAAGTGGGCGGTAATTTCAGCGGCGGTGCTACCAAAGGGCGGGCCACCGGGTCGATCGTGCGTAAAGAAAACGCCCACCAGCGACCCCTGCGGCTTCAGGAGCGATCGCACCGCCGTCACATAGGCCGGTCGCAAGCCGGGGTCGATCGCACAAAAACAGGTGTGCTCCACCACCCAATCGAATTGCCCCAGCCAGGCCCGATCGAGCGCGAATAAATCCGCCTGGACAAATTCCGCCGTCAGGTTCCGCGCCTGGGCCGCCTGGCGGGCCGCCGCGATCGCCGACGGAGCCAGGTCAAACCCCACCACCTCAAACCCCCGATCGGCCAAAAACAGCGCATCGTGACCCCGCCCGGCTCCCACCACCGCCATCCGACCGGTTTGGGGGCGATCGGGGCGATCGGCCCAGGCCACCAGCACCGGCGACGGGCCACCCAAATCCCAACCGGTCTTACCCGCCCGATAGGCCGTTTCCCAAAAAACACTCGCGTCGGTGGTCATGATCTTGGTGGTGGTACGGAATTACGGAATTAATGACACGCCCTAAACCGTCGGTGGGATCGGGTTGATCGAACCGGTGGGCTGTTGGAGCGATCGCCAGCGCAGGGCCCCAAAGACGATCGCCATGAACACCAAGCCCGACACACTCGCCAGCGGATTGCCCCCAATGCCCGTCAGCCAAGCCGGAACCGCCTCGTTATAGCGCCCCATGCCGCTGAGACTCAGCACCGTGATCGTACAAACCCAGCCGCCATGCATCCCGATCGACAGGCCCAAACTGCCCGGCTGGGCCCGCCCGATCGCCCGCGCCTGCACCATCGTCATCCCCAACAACCACAGGCCCGGCCACTGGGGCCACGTGGCCAACACCGCATCCAGCGGCTTCAGGAAGTGCAAGGTCGCAAAAATCGCACTTGTCCAGGCGGCCGCCTGCTTGAGGGGCATGGAATGGCGAAACTCCGCCAAAAACCAACCTCGAAAAAAGAGTTCTTCCAAAAACGCAATGCCCACGCCGTTGAGAAGACCGTTCAGCCACACGGCCAGCCAGGGCGTATCCGGCTTGAACTCCCAGCGAAACCAGCCCAACAGCCCATAGATCCCGTGGAGCAGGCTAAAGGTGGCCACGGCGATCGTCACCCCCAGGGCCAGATCCTTCACCATGCCGCGATTCCAGCACCAGCCGTAGGCCGCGAGGGGCCGCTGGTGGCCGCGCACCCGTCGCCCCCACGTCCAAATGGCCAACAGGATCGCGAGGTAGAGGGTCAGCACCGCCATCAAATTGGTGAGGTTGTGAGTCCAACCGAGGGACAGCACCAAGGGCAAACAGGCGAACACTGCCACGGGCAACCACAGGGCCAACAGGCCGCCAATGAAACTGGCGACGCGCCCGAGCAGGGGATAGGTGGCGAGTTTGGGGGCTTGGGCCGTGAGCCGATCGAGCATGGGGCTAACTCTTTGCGAAACATGAGGCGAGACGGAAGCATCAGGGGTTTCGGCCGATCCTGACCACCGGTTAACAAGGGGCTTAAGCCCCTTGTCCCCCCGATCGATCAACGACAGAACAGGGGTTCAGCTTATTCAGAACTGACGTTAAACGATACCTGCGGGCAAAAAATCGCGCGCAAAACCGGAGCCAGTTTAGCGGGCTGGGGGCGGTTCTGTGGTCAGTTGGCGTTGCAATTTCCGAATCAAACTCGCGCGGCTGACGATCGTGGCCGTTTGCCGATCGACCCGCACAAACACCCGCCCGGAAAACCATTTGCGCCATGAGGTGCGCTCGTAGACCTGCACCGCTGCCGACGGATCGATCGGCTTGCTCGACTCGTTTAACTGATCGTTGTTGAAATCATTGTTGAAATCGGCGGGGTCGATCGCCCCAAACTCCCAATCGGTCAAGAGCCGATCGAGCTGGCCCCGCAGCTCCGTGGCATTGCGGGTGGTCAGCTCCAGGGAAGCCGTGCGATTGAAATAGCCCCCCAACAGGCCCAGCACCAACCCGATCGGCAGGGCCGTTTCGATCGCCTCCAGCCCCAAGCGCCCCCCAAACAACAACGGCGCGCTCGACAAGGCGGCAACGGTCGTCGCCATCACCGTGTAGTAAACGAATGTGAACCAAAATCCAGGGCCGCGCGGCATGGAACTCCTGATGCTCTGAACAACAAAACCAACGGAATTTAGACCAAAACTGTAGCCCAAAACCAAGGAACCAAACTCGATCCCCACCACCGGTTCCGGGCCATGGCCCCCGAGCCAAAATGGTAGGATGAAACCTCAGCGCCAGCCCCACCACTGGCGAAGCTAGGGGTGTCTGGGATCCGTCCCAGGCTGAGAACACACCCTTAGAACCTGATCCGGTTCAAACCGGCGTAGGAAAGCTGTTTTTTGAGGAATCACTATGTTGCGTAGCGAATGGGTTGCCAAGCGTCGCGGTCAAGAAAACGTGTCGCAAATGCACTACGCACGTCAGGGCATCATCACCGAAGAGATGCTCTACGTTGCCCAGCGCGAAAACCTCACGCCCGAACTGATTCGTGACGAGGTAGCCCGCGGCCGGATGATTATTCCCGCCAACATCAACCACCCCAACTTGGAACCGATGGCGATCGGGATTGCCTCCAAGTGCAAAGTCAACGCCAACATCGGCGCATCGCCCAACTCCTCCAACCTGGCCGAAGAAGTGGCCAAGCTGGAACTGGCGGTGAAATATGGCGCAGACACCGTAATGGACTTGTCCACCGGTGGCGGCAACCTGGACGAAATCCGCACGGCGATCATCAATGCCTCGCCCGTCCCGATCGGCACCGTGCCCATCTACCAAGCCCTCGAAAGCGTCCACGGTCGGATCGAAGCCCTGACCGCCGATGACTTCTTGCACATCATCGAAAAGCACGCCCAACAAGGCGTGGACTACATGACGATCCACGCCGGGATCTTGATCGAGCACCTGCCCTTGGTCAAAAACCGGATCACCGGCATCGTCTCGCGCGGCGGCGGTATCATCGCCCGCTGGATGCTGCACCACCACAAGCAAAACCCGCTCTACACGCACTTCGACGACATCATCCAAATCTTCAAGAAGTACGATGTGTCCTTCAGCCTGGGCGACTCATTGCGCCCCGGCTGCACCCACGATGCGTCCGACGAAGCCCAATTGGCCGAGCTGAAAACCCTGGGCCAACTGACTCGCCGCGCCTGGGAACACGATGTGCAGGTGATGGTGGAAGGCCCCGGCCACGTGCCGATGGATCAGATCGAGTTCAACGTGAAGAAGCAGATGGAAGAGTGCTCCGAAGCGCCCTTCTATGTGTTGGGGCCGCTGGTGACGGACATCGCACCGGGCTACGACCACATCACCAGTGCGATCGGGGCGGCCATGGCCGGCTGGTACGGCACGGCGATGCTCTGCTATGTCACGCCCAAGGAGCACCTGGGCTTGCCGAACGCGGAAGACGTGCGTAACGGTTTGATCGCCTACAAGATCGCGGCCCACGCGGCGGACATTGCTCGCCACCGGCCCGGCGCGCGCGATCGGGACGACGAACTCTCGACGGCCCGCTACAACTTCGATTGGAACAAGCAGTTTGAGCTGTCCCTCGACCCCGAGCGCGCCAAGGAATACCACGACGAAACCTTGCCCGCCGACATCTACAAAACCGCTGAGTTCTGCTCGATGTGTGGGCCCAAGTTCTGCCCGATGCAAACCAAGGTGGACGCGGATCAACTGACGGAATTGGAGAAATTCCTGGCCAGCGAAGCCGAGAAGAAAGACCTGGTGGCGGCTCCGTAACACGCCATCACCCGGTTGAGTCACGGGGCGATCGATCCCGACGCGCCGATCTGATTCGCTAACCTAAAAGGGGTGGGAATGTTCCTGCCCCTTTTTGTATTGGGCTTGTATTGGCCTTGTGTTGGGTGAAACCAGGACGGTGGAATGATGGAACCAATTGTTTTGGGTGCAACGGCGATCGTAGTTTTGATGGCCAAAAAGTCCGCTGAGACTGCTAGTGAGGTGTTGACTAAGGAAGTGCTGGAACCGATGCTACCGACGATCCGAACGGCGGTGGGCAGCTTAGCGGCTCCCTTGCGCGATCGGGTGGCGGCCCTGGGCGATCGGGTGGCAGCGCGGCTCCCGGCGGCCAATCTGGAAAACCCGTTTGACGATTTGGCGCTGTTGGAGGCGATCGTGGTGGAAGAAGCGGCCGATCCGACGGTGGCGGCCACCGTTGATGAGGTGGTAGCGGCGGTGGCTCCAACCATGCCCGCGATCGCGATCGAAAACTGGAAAGGCATCAACGTCAAAGGCGGTCAGAATACGATTTCGGGCAACAACTTCCAATTTTGAATCGGCGAGGGCGATGGACATGGGCGATCGAGCCATTACCTACGACAGCGACTTCTATGGTTGGGTGCAGCAACAAACGGCGCTGATTCGCCAGGGCCAGTGGAGCGAACTGGACGCGCAGAATCTTTTGGAGGAGCTGGAAAGCTTGGGACGATCGGAAAAGCGGGCGTTGATTAGCCAAGTGGCGCGGCTCTGTGCCCATCTGCTGAAGTGGCGCTATCAACCGGCCAAGCGCAGTCGATCGTGGGTGTTGAGCATTCGCAGCGCCCGCCAGGAAATTGCGGCGATTTTGCGCGATAACCCCAGTTTGCGAGCCAAGCTGCCGGAGGTGTTTGCGGATGGCTACGATCGCGGCCGGTTGATGGCCCTCGAAGAAACGGGCCTAGCCGATCGCGAGATTCCCGAGGTTGCGCCCTTTGACTGGCAAACGGCGATCGACCAGGCGATCGACCTGAATTCCCCCACCGATGCCCCATGAGTGAACCATCACCCCAGTCCGTGAATCGATACGGCATCAATGTTGAGGGCAGCCAGAATGTGATTGCTGGCAATACGTTCAACCTGTCGTTGCCACCGCTGGAGCCAACGATCGACGGGCCGCCCAATAATTTGAAGGTTTACGGTTTGCCGCGCGATCGCTTTGTGGGGCGGGATGCGGACTTGGCGCGGTTGCATGGGCTGTTGCAGACCCAAACCCAAGTGGCGATCGCGGGGGTGAGCGGTCTGGGCGGTGTGGGCAAAAGCGAGCTGGCGTTGCAATATGCGCGGGAACACCTGGGCGACTATCCCGGCGGGGTGGTATGGCTGCGGGCGGCGGCGGCCTGTGGGGAGTTGGTGGCCTTTGCCCAGGCTCGTTGGTTTGCCCAGGTGGACTTTACGCAGTTGGACACGCCAGAAAAGCAGGCGGCCTTTTGCCAAGCCTATTGGCCCAAAACCGCTGACGATCCGCCGGGTCGGGTGTTGTTGATTTTGGATGATGTGACGGATTTTGCGGCCCAGGTGAAGGGGTTTCCGGTGGTGGGCGATCGGTTCCGGGTGCTGTTCACCAGTCGGGAGCGGTGGCTCGATCAACGATCGCGCCTGGATTTGGGGGTGTTGGAACCGGCGGCGGCCTTGGCGTTGTTGAGCAATTTCGTTGGGGAAGGTCGGATCGCGGCGGAACGGGCGACGGCGGAGAAGCTGTGCGAGTGGTTGGGCTATCTGCCCTTGGGGTTGGAATTGGTGGGCAGTTATTTGGCGGCGGATCCAGAGCTGTCGCTGGCCAAAATGCAGCAGCGGTTGGAGCAAAAACGGTTGGCGGCCAAGGCGCTGACCCAAGTGCCGGCCACCACGATGGCCGAGCGGGGAGTGGCGGCGGCCTTTGAGTTGAGTTGGCAAGTCCTGAGCCAGGAAGCGCAACGGCTGGCGGTGTTGTTGGGCTGTTTTGGGGCGGCTCCGGTGTTGTGGGCTTGGGTGCAGGGCTGTTTGCCCAACGATGATGAGGAAGAGCTGGAGGCAGCGCGGGCGGAGTTGGTGCGGCTGAGTTTGTTGGAGCGGCTGGGCGATGGGCAATATGGCCTGCATCCGCTGATTCGGGAGTTTTTTGCCCAAAAATCCACTGACCAACCCGATGCACTTGTTCTCAAAACAGCAGTGGTTGGGGCATTGCTGAAGGCAACGGAGTCAATCAGCCAGACGATGACGATTGACCAAGTGCAAGCCTTAGAGAACGTCATTCCCCATGCCCAGGCTGTTGCGGAGTGGACTGACCTCTCTGAGTTGGCCAGCCCGCTAGCCCGGTTAAACGATGATTTGTTCTTGCTCTACTACGCCCAAGGGCTATTTGGCTTGGCAGAGACTTGGGCCATGCGATCGCTGGATATCCATGAGCGAGTACTGGGAGCCGACCATCCCGACACCGCCACCAGCCTCAACAACTTGGCAGAACTCTATTTATCCCAGGGACGTTACGAGGTAGCGGAACCCCTCTACCAGCGATCGCTGGAAATCCGTGAGCGAGTTTTGGGAGCCGACCATTCCGAAGTTGCCACCAGCCTCAACAACTTGGCATTACTCTACAAATCCCAGGGACAGTATGAGGTAGCGGAACCCCTCTACAGGCGAGCGCTGGAAATCCATGAGCAGGTGCTAGGAGCCGACCATCCCAACACTGCCACCAGCCTCAACAACTTGGCTGGACTCTACGAATCCCAGGGACGTTACAAGGCAGCAGAACCTCTCCTCTGGCGAGCGCTGGAAATCCGTGAGCAAGTGCTGGGAGCCGACCATCCCTCTACCGCTACCAGCCTCAACAACTTGGCAAACCTCTACGAATCCCAGGGACGGTACGAGGCAGCGGAACCCCTCTACAGGCGATCGTTGGCAATCTGTGAGCAAGTGCTAGGGGCCGATCATCCATCCACCACTAGCAACCTCAACAACTTGGCACTACTCTACAGATCCCAGGGACGTTACGAGGCTGCGGAACCTCTCCTCCGGCGAGCGCTGGAAATCCGTGAGCGAGTGCTGGGAGCTGACCATCCATCCACTGCCACCAGTCTCAACAACTTGGCGGTACTCTACCAATCCCAGAGACGGTACGAAGCAGCGGAATCTCTCTTACGGCGAGCGCTGGAAATCCGTGAGCAAGTGCTAGGAGCCGACCATCCCGACACCGCCACCAGCCTCAACAACTTGGCAAAGCTCTACCAATCGCAGGAACGGTACGAGGCAGCAGAACCTCTCTACCAGCTATCTCTAGACATCCGTGAGCGAGTACTGGGAGCTGACCATCCCCACACCGCCGCCAGCTTCAACAACTTGGCAGGACTCTACGAATCCCAGGGACGGTACGAGGCTGCGGAACCCCTCTACAGGCGATCTCTGGAAATCCGTGAGCAAGTACTGGGAGCCGACCATCCCGACACTGCCGCCAGCCTCAATAACTTGGCAGTGCTGCACTGTTACCAAAATCGTTGGGGTGAAGCCGAACGTCTGCTGGTGCGTGCTTTAGAGACTCGGATGCAAAAGTTGGGCGAAGCTCATCCCGACACCCAAAGCAGCATCCAAAGTTTGCAAAATCTGGTGCAAGCCGTCATCGAAGCCGATCACGCAGCCGAACTCTCCGACCACCCCCTCACCCAGGCGATCCTCGCGCAACTGTCCGGCTCATCCCCTTGAAGCCACGCCAACCACCATCGTTCCCCCCAACCTCCCATGAACCCCTCCCACCTCGAACAAACCCTCCTGCTGAAGTTTCGCCAGCTTCCCGAACCCTTCCAACAGATCCTTCTCAACCTGCTCGATAGCCTGCTGAACCTCGCCCCCAGCACCGATCGCCATGACGGCCGCGCCCTCACCAGCCTGTTGGGAACCCTGCCCGATCGCGATGCCCGAGAGATGACCGATGCCATCAGCGACTGCCGCCAGATCGACACCAGCGAGTGGTAAACCATGGGCGCACGCTACCTACTTGACACCAACATCGCGATCGCCTTGATGAACGGAGACCCCGCGATCGCGCAACGCCTCGAAGCCCTCCAAACCGTCCGTCTCTCCGTCACGATCGTTGGCGAGCTACTGTACGGCGCAGAAAAATCCCAGCAAACCGCCGCCAACCGACAACGCCTCCAACCGCTGATCGATAGACTCGTTACGATCTGTCCCGACCTCGAAACCGCCGATCGCTACGCAAAAATCAAAAACCAGCTTCGGCAAAAAGGTCGCCCCATCCCCGAAAACGACATCTGGATTGCCGCGATCGCCATCCAACACGATCTGATTCTGATTACTCGCGACTCGGACTTCGATGCGATCGACGGTCTGAATGTTGAGCGATGGTAATCAAATCACCCAAAATCCCGTAGGGGCGAATCGCTATGCGCCCTCCGATACGCAAGATCTCCGCAAACCAATTCGCTTCAAGCGATCAGCCCTGGCGGAGGGCGTACGGCGGTACGCCCCTACGCGACCCCGCCCCATTGCCGCCGACAACCGACTCGTGATCGCGCCGCCGACCTCTCCGACCACCCCCTCACCCAATCCATCCTGCAACAACTCACCACCCCACCCAACCCGTAGGGGCGCATCGCCATGCGCCCTCCGATACGCGAGATCTCCGCAAACCAATTTGGTTCAGGCGATCAATCCTGGCGGAGGGCGTACATCGGTACGCCCCTACCCGGCGAGGGAAAACGATTCTCGTAGGGCCACATCGCCATGCGCTCTCCGATAAGCGAGATCTCCGAGGATCAATTCGTTTCAAGCGATCAACCCGGTTGGAGGGCGTACGGCGGTACGCCCCTACCCGATCGCCATGGGGTCGGATGGCCTGGCGTTTTACACTCGTCGTAGGGTTACACGTTTTGAAAAATGACATTTACCTATCATCGAACGGTGCGCTTTATTGAAACGGATGCCGCAGGGGTGGTCTACTTTTCTCGGTTGCTGGAGTGGTCGCACGAGGTCTATGAAACCTCGTTGATTGCGTCGGGAATTGATCCTCAGCGGTTTTTTAGTCGATCGCAGGCTTGGGTTACGCCGATTGTGGAAACGGGGGCGAAGTTTTTTCAACCGATGACCTGTGGCGATCGGCTGGAAATTGTGATGCGGGTTGAGTCTGTATTTACGAGTGAATTTCGTTGTGATTATGAGTTCTTTTTTGAAGGATCCCAGCGCGAATTTCACACGGCACAGGCTTTTACGCGCCATGTTTGTATTGACACGGAAACGCGCAAACGCCGATCGCTGCCTGACGAATTAATCGCTTGGTTGCAAGTGTTTGTCGATCCCTAGGGCAAGAGGCGATCGAGGGGCACTTGGACGATCGCCAGGCCTAGATTTTCATCGTCGGTGGCGATCAGCAAGCGTGTGGGGTTGGGTTCGGGCGCGAGGGCGAGTCCCTCGATTTTGTGGTTGCCCGCGTTCAGGAGCGATCGAGGCTCGCGATTCGGTTCCCAGGTGATTTGCCCGGCGCGATCGCGTAACGAGCCGACCCAATACACCGTGGATTGAAAGGGGCCGTTGTCGCCTTGGTCGATCGCGGCGGCTCCCAGCAGGCGACCGTCGGGCAGCATGACGATTTCGGAGAGCGATCGCTGGGTGGCGGGGTTGAGGGGGCCGGTGACGGGGGTGGAGCCTTGCAGGGCGATCGCGTTGTTAGTGGGGTCAAACCAGCCCCAGTGGAGGGTGGCGGGCCGACCCTGGCCACCGCGATCGGCAAACAGGGCCAGGAGCCGATCGCCCCAGCGCACAATCCGCAGGGTTTCAATGTCGCGATCGGGTTCGGGGGTTTTGGGCAGGTCAAACACGGCTCGCACGCTCGGTTCATCGGCTAGCGATCGCGGGTCGGGGGTGAGGAAGACATCGGCGATCGAGGAGCCACCACCCGGGATGGACAACCGATAGGCTCGCCCGCGACTGGTGACGGCGAGGTAGTCCCCCGTGCCGGGAATGGCGCTGATCGCTTCGAGGTCGCTCGGTAGTTCGCCGGTGAGGGGCCAAGCCAGCGACGAACTTCCCCGGGGCGGCTGATCGCTCCACTGCACCCGACTGAGCCGGTAGAGACCCGTTTTGGCCCGATCGCCCTTGGTGTCATGGACGGCCAAAAAGGAATGACCATCACCATCGGGCCCCTGCCACGCTAGGCCACTGATGCCCGAGAAGCGATCGGCGCTGAGTTCTGTCCAGCGCGGTGCTAGGGGGCTGCCGGCCCACAGGGGCGCACTGGCCAGGCCGATCGCCGTGATCGTGGCGAGCAGGGGTGGAATCCATCGGCGAATTCGGCGCAAAGCGGGCTGGAGCGGGTGGCGAGGCAGCATCGGATCAAGTCGTGGAAACTAGCTCCCGTATTCTGACCGATGGGCTGGCTGGGTCGCCAGCCTAGCCGACGGATTGGAAGAAGTCGATCGTTTCGCGCAGGGCCTTCGCAAAGCGATCGATGTCCTCAAAGCTGTTGTAGAAGTAGAGGCTGGCCCGGGCGGTCGAAGCGACGTTCAGCCCTTTGTGCAGGGGCTGGGTGCAGTGGTGGCCCGATCGAATGGCAATGCCCTCTTGATCCAAAAACGAGGAAAAGTCGTGGGCGTGGATGCCTGCGACGGTGAAGGCCGCCAGGGCCGCGCGGCCGGAGCCATCGGCCTGGGGCTTGGGCCCATAGATGCGGACTTCGGGGATTTCCGTGAGCCGATCGAACAAATGCCGGGTGAGTTCGGCTTCGTAGGCGTGAATGTTGTCCATGCCGATCGCGGTGAGGTAGTCGATCGCCGCGCCGAGGGCGATCGCCTCGCCAATGGCCGGTGTCCCCGCTTCAAATTTGTGGGGCAAGTCGGCATAGGTCGATCGCTCCAAATCCACCTCGGCGATCATTTCGCCACCACCCAAAAACGGCGGCATCGATCGCAGCAAATCCAGCTTGCCGTAGAGGAAGCCGATCCCCGTTGGGCCACACATTTTGTGCCCGGACGCGACCAACCAATCGCAATCTAACTGCTGCACATCGATCGCCAGGTGGGGCGCACTTTGGCAGGTGTCGAGCAGCACTTTTGCGCCGACGGATTGGGCCGCGGCCACCACGTCTGCCACGGGCAAAATGCAGCCCAAGGTATTCGACACATGCACCAGGGAAATCAACTTGGTGCGATCGGAAATCAGCGATCGCAACTGATCCAAATCCAGCGATTCGGTCGCGTCCAAGCCCACAAATTTCAACACCGCGCCCGTGCGCTGGGCGACGAATTGCCAGGGCACCAAATTGCTGTGGTGTTCCGCAACGGACAGGATAATTTCATCGCCCGGTTGCAGTTGGCTCATGCCCCAACTGTAGGCGACTAAATTAATCGCTTCGCTGGCATTTCGGGTAAAGACAATTTCTTGGAACGATCGGGCATTAATGAATTTGGCGACCTTTTCCCGTGCGCCTTCGTAGGCATCGGTGGCCCGCACACTCAGGGTGTGTACCCCCCGGTGCACGTTGGCGTTGTCGCACTCGTAGTAGTGCCGCAGCGCGTCGATCACCTGCCGGGGTTTTTGGGAGGTGGCGGCATTGTCCAAGTAGACCAACGGCTGGTCGTTAATCCGCTGATGCAAGATGGGGAAATCGTTGCGGACTTGTTGGGCGATCGAGCGGGTTACGGCAAGGGGCATAGCAGGGGTACAAATCCAGTTGAAATGTGGGCCGGGCGCAAAGGCCTTGCACCCTGACCCAACCTAAATTAACGACCAATTTGCTGGGAAATTTGGCGGGCCAGGGTCGATCGCAACGAGGCGATCGGCAACCGATCGAGAATCTCGCCCGAAAATCCATCCAGCAGCAGCGCCCGCGCCGTGGCCAAGTCCAACCCGCGACTGCGACAGTAAAACACCTCGCTGTCCTCCAGTTGGCTGACGGTCGAGCCGTGGGAGCATTTCACGTCGTCGGCGATGATCTCAAGCTGGGGCTTGGTGTCCACCCGGGCTTTCGGCGAGAGCAACAGGTTGCGGTTGAGCTGGGCGGCGTTGGTCTGCTGGGCGAGCCGATCGACAAACACGCGCCCGTTAAAGACCGTGTGCCCCCGATCGTCGGCGATGCACTTGTGCAGTTGGTCGGCAATGCCGTGGGGATGGCTCAACACGAGGGAGCTGTGGGTGTCGGTCAGTTGTTCACCCGTGGCGATCGCCAGGCCGTTCAGAATCGTTTCCGTGCCGGGCCCCGTTTGGGCAATGTCGATCGAGTGGCGGGCGATCGCTGCGCCGTTGCTAATGGTCGTCAGGGTGTAGTGGCTATTCCAGTCCTGACAAATGGCGGTTTTGCCGATGTGGATCGCCTGGTCGCCTTCCCGTTGCAGGCGCACATGGTGCAGGGTGGCGCAATTGCCGAGCACCACTTCCATCACGCTGTTGGTGCAGTAGCTGCCGTCGCCGATCGCCACGTAGTCTTCGATCAGGGTGCAGTGGCTGTCGCCGGCCTTGGCCAGCACCAGGCAACGCGGTTGGCTGAGGGCGCTTTGGCTGGCGGTGGCCACGTGCAGCAGATGGATGGGCTTGGCCACTTTCACCCGCCGCTCCAGCTCGATCGCCACGCCGTCACCCAGCCCGGCCGCGTTCAGTACCGAGAAAGCATCCTGGCCGCCTTGTTGGCCCAGGTAGGTGGCCAGGCGATCGCGATCGGCCACGGCCGTCAGCGGGCCGATCGTCACACCGTCGGGCAACCCGTCTAGATTCGACAGTTCCGGCGCAAACCGACCGTTCACCACTACCACTTGCACGGGGGCTTCGGGAATGGCGAAGGCGGCGATCGCCTCCGGGTCGATCGTCACCGGCTGGGGCGCGCGGAACGGGGTGGCCAACATCGGCGACAGATCCGTAAACCGCCAATCTTCATCGCGGGTCGAGGGAATCGCCATTTCCTGGGCCAAGGCGCGGGCCTGCGATTGCACTCGATCGAGCACCGCCCAATCCGTCGCCGGAGTTGCGGCCACCACCGTCGCCAACAGGTCTGCGTAGTAGGTCGATCGCTGGGCCGCCTTGGTCGGGCCCGCCAGCCGATCGCCCGGCGTTGAATTCGCCGTCAGTGCGTCCAACTCCGCCTTATTCAAATCCGTTAAGTCGCTCAAATCCACACCCATTGCCTACACTCCCACCGGCTGCAACTCGTCCACCCAGTCGTAGCCCTTGGCTTCCAATTCCAACGCCAAATCCTTGCCGCCGGTCATCACAATCTTGCCGTCATACATAACATGAACGTAGTCCGGCACGATGTAATCCAGCAAACGTTGGTAGTGCGTGATCACCAACATGGCGTTGTTTTCGTTGGCCAGTTGATTCACGCCTTCGGCCACGATTCGCAACGCATCAATATCCAAGCCCGAATCCATTTCATCTAACACCGCCAGCGTCGGTTCTAGCAACGCCATTTGCAAGATTTCGTTGCGCTTTTTCTCACCACCCGAGAAGCCTTGATTCACGCTGCGATCGAGAAATGAGCCATCCATCTGCACCACTTGCAGGCGATCGCGCACAATGTCTTCAAAGTCGAAGGGATCCACTTCCTCTAGACCCTGATGTTTGCGGCGGGCATTGTAGGACGCTCGCAGGAAATCAAGGTTCGATACGCCGGGGATTTCCACCGGATATTGGAAGGCCAAAAACACCCCCGATCGGGCCCGATCTTCCGCAGGTAACTCCAGCAGATTCTTGCCTTCAAATTCCACCGTTCCACCCGTCACTTCGTAGGATGGATGGCCCGCTAGAATCTTGGAAAACGTGCTTTTTCCTGAGCCATTGCGACCCATGATCGCGTGGATTTCACCGGCCTTAATTTCCAGGTTTAACCCTTTCAAAATCGGCGTGTCATTAATCGTCGCGGTGAGGTTTTTGACCGAAAGCACGGTCGGCGCAGTATCAACAATCATCGTGGTGGCGTTCAAACCCTAATAAAAAAACAATCTCGATCCTGACCTGGCCCAAACAGACAAGGGGCTTAAGCCCCTTGCTTGCGGTTTGCTTGCGGTTTCAATCAGTTGAAATCCCAGCCAATTCCAATCAGTCCAAACCGATTGATCGCCTAGCCCACTGAGCCTTCGAGTTTTAGGCTCAGGAGCTTGTCGGCCTCGACCGCGAACTCCATGGGCAACTGATTAAACACATCCTTGCAGAAGCCCGAAATCATCATCGATACGGCATCTTCGGCGGAAATTCCCCGTTGGGCAAGATAGAACAACTGGTCTTCGCCAATTTTGGAAGTCGTTGCTTCGTGCTCCACCCGTGCCGACTCGTTCTGCACCTGAATGTAGGGGTAGGTGTTGGCTTGGGCGGTGCTGCCAATCAACATCGAATCGCATTGGGAATAGTTGCGAGCGCTGTCGGCATTCGGGCCCATTTTCACCAATCCGCGATAGCTGTTTTTCGATTGGCCGGCGGAAATGCCCTTGGAGACGATCGTGCTGCGGGTGTTTTTGCCGATGTGGATCATCTTGGTGCCGGTGTCGGCCTGTTGATGATTATTCGTCAGGGCTACGGAATAGAATTCCCCGATCGAGTTGTCACCCACCAAGACGCAACTGGGATATTTCCAAGTAATCGCTGATCCGGTTTCCACCTGCGTCCAGGAAATCTTGGAATTCCGCCCTTTGCAAATCCCACGCTTGGTCACAAAGTTATAAATTCCACCCTTCCCGTTGGCATCACCGGCGTACCAGTTTTGCACCGTGGAATATTTGATGCTGGCGTTGTCCATGGCCACCAATTCCACCACGGCGGCGTGCAGTTGGTTGCTGTCATACATGGGGGCCGTACAGCCTTCCAAGTAGCTGACGGAACTGCCTTCTTCGGCCACAATCAGCGTCCGTTCAAACTGACCGGAATCACCGTTGTTAATCCGGAAGTAGGTGGACAATTCCATGGGGCATTCTACGCCCTTGGGAATGTAGACAAAGGAGCCATCGCTGAACACGGCCGCGTTCAGGGCCGCAAAGTAGTTGTCGGCGGCGGGAACGACGCTGCCGAGGTACTTTTTGACGAGTTCGGGATAGTCCTTGAGGGCTTCGGAGATGGAGCAAAAAATTACGCCGTCTTTGGCGAGTTTTTCGCGGAAGGTGGTGGCGACGGAAACGCTGTCAAAAATCGCATCGACGGCCACGTTGGCCAGGCGCTTTTGTTCTGAGAGCGAAATCCCCAATTTCTCGAAGGTTTCGAGCAGGGTCGGATCGACTTCATCCAGGCTTTGTTTCTTCGGGGCTTGTTTGGGAGCCGAGTAGTAAATGATGCTTTGGTAGTCGATCGGGGGGTAGGTCACGTCGGGCCAGGTCGGCTCCGTCATCTTCAGCCACTGGCGGTAGGCCCGCAGCCGAAACTCCAGCATGAATTCTGGTTCGCCTTTTTTGGCGGAAATGGCGTAGATCGTTTCTTCACTGATGCCGCGGGGCAACGTGTCGGATTCGATGTCGGTAACGAAACCGTACTTGTAGGGTTGGTTAACGAGGGTTGTGACGGATGCGCTCATGGCTCGGGCGTGCGTTCTTCTCTGAAGGGGCGGTGGCCGTCGGCGGGGCGGGCGATCGCGCTCTTGGCGGGAGGGGCGATCGGGTCAAAAACGGGGGCTAGCAGTCTTCATGGCTCACCGGGGGCGGCGAGGCGGGCGGCAGCGGTTTTAGCCCTGGCGCATGTTGAGAATTTCGTCGAGGCCAATTTCCTGTTGCTCGCCCCGGAAGTCATTGTCAGGGGTTAGGAACAACATGCAGTGGCACTCGTAGCGCTCGCGCATGGGCACGCAGGGGCAGTTCCAGTAGGCGGCGGCGACTTCGGCTTCCTTGTCTTCGTAGTGCCGACAGGGGCACAGGGGCGAGCCGAGGTCGTCTTTGTGGCGGGCGAGACCTTCGATCACGACAGCGGTCACGCCAGGGTCAGAGCAAAAATAGGTACCGGTGCGTTTGGCGTAGCTTTCGGCGAATTTGCGAACGGCATCGAGGCTTTTTTCGCTGGCGTGGGTTGCGGCGGTGTCCATGTCAGATGGTCTCTGAAATTAGGGGTTGAGGTTTGTATAATGGCTGTGATTGCTAAAACAACTTTGATGTTGCGTAATCAATTTAGCGTACTTTAGCAACGCAAAAGTTGTCAAAGGTTGAGCGATCGAGGCCAGAATATAACAATAGGCTGTTTTCTTAACCGGTTGGTTTGAATGGGCCGATTCACGGTCGATCGACTGGCTGCCGCTGCCGAATGCTGCCCAATCCACGATCCACGGTCTGAGCGAATGAGTGCTCTCCAGCAAGCTTCTACGAAGCATGACATTTTGAAATATCTTCTCCAGCAGGGAGAAGCGACGGCCCAACAGTTGGCGGAGTCTTTGGGCATTAGCCCGCAGGCAACGCGTCGCCATCTGAAGGATTTGGAAGCCGAGGGGCTGATTGTTCATGAGGCGGCGCGGGGTGGGACGGGTCGTCCGCAACACCTGTACCGGCTTAGTCCGGCGGGGCGATCGCAGTTTCCCGACAGCTACGATGAGTTTGCGGTGGATTTGCTGCAAACCCTGACGGAGGCGATCGGGGGCGACCAGGTGCAATCCCTGCTGCGTCAACAGTGGGTGCGCAAGGCCCTGGACTACCGGCGCTACTTGGGATCGGGCAATCTGCGCGATCGGGTGGCTCGCCTGGTGGATTTGCGCCAGGCCGAGGGCTACATGGCCGAGTGGGAGCCGATCGAACCTGACCCGGAGGGCCGCCCCCGCTATCTGTTGATTGAGCACAACTGCGCGATTTCCACCGTGGCGGAGTCCTATCCCAGCGTTTGTGCCCACGAGCTGGAAATGTTTGCGATCGCCCTTCAGGGGTGCAAGGTGGAGCGGACTCAATGGATTGTGGGCGGTGAGCATCGGTGTGGCTACGCCATTCAGGAAGCCGATGCCACCCTGCCGTCCTCTGCGTGATCGGGCTAAGGTGAATAGCAATCGCGATCGCCTACGGATCTCGAAGCCATGGCCGCCCGCCATGAATGCCCGCCTGATTCTCAACTCCCATGCCGCTACCCCCTATGAATACTCAGGGTTTGGAATTTTTAACCCCCGAAGAGTCTGCCAAGGTCGATGCGGCTCTCCTTTCGCAACCGGAGAAGTTTTTGACGCGGTTAACCCTGTCGTCGCTCAAGTTGTTGCGCTACATTGCCGATGATGAGGGAGTGCCGATCGAGGATCTCAGCCACGATCAAGTGATTACTTGGTTTGAGCGCGATGCCAAGCGCAAGCGCGAACAGGGCGTGGATGCTACGGTGCTGAAGTGGGATGTTTGAAGCCCACCGGAGCATCGTGAACGACGACCTCGACTCGGTATCGAGTTGGAAACTTTGGAAACTATCGAGTTAGAAAATTAAGATTTTCTAAAATCATTTTAAAACCAGATTAAAACCAGACCGTCCAACCCAGACTTTCTAAACTAGAACTGACAGGACTTTTAGGATTAACATGATCGATTGGCTGCACTACCTTTTGGGCCATGGCTCCCACGGCCTGGGTCAGGATTTGCATCAGGGATTACATCAGGGGTTTGCGGCGCTGCAAACCAGTGTGGCGAGTGAATTTTCGCGCGGCTATTGTGTGCAAATTTGCACGTTTTTAGTGCCGGCCAACCTGTTGGCGACCATTCAAGCGTTGGTGATGATGGTGCTCGATCGCCCCCTGCGCGATCGGCTGGTCATTGGCCTGGCGGGCGGCCTCTATGCCACCTTGATGGTGTTGCACGTGGCCACGTGGTTTGCGGTGGGGGTGGTGATGGCTCCGACCTACGTGCTGTTGTCGTTGGCGGTGGTTTGCCTGGTGATGAATGGGGCAATTATTGGGCGGGCGGTGCGATCGAGCTTGACTAGCGATCCCGCTGCGTCTTCGGCTGCATCTGAGGCGATCGATTCGATCCCCGCCCTGTAGTTGGGCCTGTCGTTGGGTGGGTCTCGACCCGACTGAAATCCGTTGAATTTTGGGTGGGTCTCGCGGACGCTGAAACCGCTGTAACAGCAACAAGGGCGGAGCATATCCGCCCTTTGTTGTGGGTCTTGCAGGGAGTTGTGATCGGGTTGATCGGCTGGCTTCCGTTGCTACACGAGATCAGCCCACTAGATCAGCTAGATCAGCCAGATCAACTTGATTAGATCAACTTGATGGCGCGCAGGGTAAACATCATGCCTGCCGCTACGCCCAACATGCCGCCAAAGAAAATGAAATAGGTAATTGTGCCAGACACTTGCCAATCCTCCCGAAAATGAGTTCTGATCTGAAAAGTCGGTCGATCCCTAACCATTGAACCATCCCGCGCTAAAATACGGCCCGCTCGTGGTTTTTCGGTTCATTCTTAATTTTCGTTCTTTTTGTTCTTAATTTAGTGTTGGCGCGGTTGCGCTGTGGGTCATGGCCGCTACGATTCGCGTGAATTTACCCCAAAATGCCTACGACATTGCGATCGGGGCGGGCTTGCTCGATCATGTGGGCGACTGGATGCGCGATCGCTCAACCCAAACGAACCCGAAAGTGCTGTTGGTGTCGAATCCGCAGATTTTTAAGCGCTATGGCCCGCGGACGATCGCCTCGCTCCAGGCGGCGGGCTACCAGGTGAAAACCTGCATTTTGCCGGCGGGGGAACGCTACAAAACGCCCCGATCGCTCCAAAAAATCTACGATGCGGCGCTGGAGTTTCGCCTAGAGCGATCGAGCGTGATGGTGGCCCTGGGCGGCGGCGTGATTGGGGATATGACCGGCTTTGCGGCGGCCACTTGGCTGCGGGGGATTGCCTTTGTGCAAGTGCCCACATCGCTGCTGGCGATGGTCGATGCGGCGATCGGTGGCAAAACGGGGATCAACCACCCCCGGGGCAAAAATTTGATCGGCGCGTTCCACCAACCCCGGCTGGTGCTGATTGATCCCGATGTGCTGGTGACGCTGCCGGTGCGGGAGCTGCGGGCGGGGATGGCGGAGGTGATTAAGTATGGCGTGATTTGGGATGCGGCGTTGTTCGATCGGCTGGAGGCGGCTCCCCGGCTCGATCGATTTGCAGCGGTGCAACCCTTGCTGAGTGAGATTTTGCAGCGATCGTGTCAGGCCAAGGCCGATGTGGTGGCCCAGGACGAAAAGGAAGGCGGCTTGCGGGCAATTTTGAACTACGGCCACACGATCGGCCATGCGATCGAGTCCCTGACCAACTACCGGGTTGTGAACCACGGGGAGGCGGTGGCGATCGGGATGGTGGCGGCGGCGGAACTGTCCACGGCGCTGGGGTTGTGGGAGTCGGCGAATAGTGCGCGGCAGTTGGCGCTGATTCAAAAAACCGCCTTGCCCGATCGAATTCCGGCGGTATTGGAACCGGCGGCGATCGCCGACTCCCTGTTGCTCGACAAAAAAGTCAAAGACGGCAAAGTGCGCTTCATCTTGCCCACCCAAATTGGTACGGTCGAACTGGTCGATCGGGTTCCCGCAGAGGTTCTGCAACAGGTGTTGTTGTCACTACGGGGTTAGGAACGATCATTGGTTTCATCCATTCGGTTGCATTGCATCTAAGTCGCGATGGCATCTAAGTCGCGTCGATCGAGTTGCCTCGACTAAGTTGTTTCGACTAAGTTGCGTTGATCGTTGCAGAGTGACATCGATATCCGATAAACATCCGATAAACACCCGAGGACTGGGGCTGTCATCCAATCCCTGAAACCCTGATTCTTGCGTTGCCTGATCGTGAGGGGCAAGGGGCTTAAGCCCCTTGGCTAGGGCGGTTGGGTCAGGAAAATCAACCCTTTTAAACCCAATCCCTCCAATTTGATGACAGGCTCTAGTTGTTACGTAACTCCAGGTCAGGTCGATCATGGTCGGGTCGGTGTCGTACTCAGGAGCCAAAGCCTGTGCAGCCCAGAATGCGGTGATGATCCCCATGATTCAGCAACGATCCCCATAATTTGGCCACAGTGGAATCAAGATGGCGTAGTTTTATAACAACTCGGTAAACAATTTGCAGGGTTTCTTTAATGTTGGACATCAAACGCTGTGGATAGCGATCGCTCAGGCATTTGCTCAGGCATTTGCTTATTTATTGCGTTACGCAATTGAGTCACGCATCGGTCACGCATTAGTTGGACTGCGATGGTGCCTCGTCGGTGCGGGCGGTCAAACCGATGAAACTCGCTAACCATCTGCCTAGCCGTATGCTGTTCCGCCAGTGTTCGGTCAAATGTAGTAGACTCTGCCTGACGCGGGTTCTCGTTGCATTCTGAAACGTTGGTAGCCCCATGTTCCCGTATTTGTTTCATTTGATTGCGTTTCTGGCGGCGGCTGCGATTGTCATGTGGACAACGCCGATCGTCCGGGCTGCGGGCCTCAAAACTGGGCGTTTTGACCTTCCCAACGAACGCAAAATGCACGATCGCCCGATGGTTCGTTTGGGGGGAATTTCGATTTTTTGTGGGGCGATCGCCGCGCTGGTTCTCGTTTGGTGGCTGGGGGGGTTTGAGCTAACTGCTCCTAACAAAGCCACGGAAATTGTGGGCGTGCTGGCCGGCGGGATTGCCTTTTTTGCGATCGGGTTGGCGGATGATCTCTACGGTCTGTCGCCCTTTACGCGCTTGGCAATCCAAACCGCTGTGGCCACGGTCTGCTGGCACGTGGGCGTGAGCATCGATTTTTTAACAATTCCGGGCCTGGGGCTGGTGCAGTTGGGCTGGCTGAGTTTGCCGATCACCGTGCTGTGGCTGGTGGGCCTGGTGAATGCGATCAACTGGATCGACGGGCTGGACGGGTTGGCGGCGGGGGTGTCTGGAATTTCGGCCACGGTGATGATGTTTGTGGCTCTGTTTATGAACCAGCCCGCCGTGGGCTTGATTGCGGCGGCGTTGGCCGGGGCGGCCTTGGGCTTTTTGCGCTACAACTTCAACCCGGCGCAGATTTTTATGGGTGACGGCGGGGCCTATTTTATGGGCTTTGTGCTGGCGGGCGTGGGGGCGATCGGGCTGGTAAAGGTGACGGCGGTGACTTCGGTGCTGCTGCCCTATCTGATTTTGGCCGTGCCGCTGTTGGATATGTCGGCGGTGATTCTCGATCGGCTGCGCAATGGCAAGCTGCCCTGGATTGCGGACAAGCGCCACTTGCACCACCGGTTGCTGGATGCGGGCCTGTCCCATCGGGCGGCGGTGCTGTTTATCTATGCGCTGACCCTGTGGGTGGGGACGTTGGCCCTGGCGTTTTCGGGAATGCCGAGCGGGTTGGGCTATGCGCTGGCGGCAACGGCGGTGTTGAGTTATATGAGCTGGCAAGTTTGGCGACAAGCGAAGAACCCGTCCTAGGTGATGCCCATGGAGCCGATCGCCCTACTGATAGGTTTAGCGCTGGGCGGGGTGGTCGGCTGGGTGGGTCACGGTCGCTGGGGGGCGCGATTGAACGGGTCGGAGGCGGCGGCCGATCGGCTGCAACATTACCTGTGGCAATGGCACGATCGCCATGCCCAGTCGCTGGATTTGCTGATCGATCAGCAGCAGGCGCTAACGACTCACTTGCAGATGATGGGCGATCGGCTGGGGGCGATCGAACAACAACTGACGGCCCTGGCCCCGGCAACACAGCCAGAAACGACGAATCGTCTCGCTTCCGAGGTGGGGTTAGATTACTTGCCCCTGAATGACTTGTTGGGAACGGGCCAGTGGCGGGAGGCAGACGCGGCCACGCGATCGTATTTGCTGTTGGCGGCGGGCAAGGGCGATCGGGAGTTGCTGACGGCGGAGGATTTGGCGCAATTGCCCCTGACGGATTTGGCGACGATCGACCAGCTTTGGGCCTATTGGAGCGGCGGTCAGTTTGGCTGGGCGGCCCAGCGGGTGTTGTGGCAGGCGGCCAGCGATGATTATGGTCAGTTTTGTGACCTCGTGAGCTGGCGCGATGGCGAGGCCTGGCGCTACTACGATGAGCTGTCGTTTCGGGCAACGGCTCCGGCGGGGCACTTGCCCACGGTGGTTTGGACAAAGCGATCGTGCTATGGCTTGGGTGCGGCGGCGGTGTCGGAATTGCTGGTGGTGTTGCTGAATCGGTTTGCAGAAACTGCGGGCGAGTGAGGGGAACTGGCGGCGGGCGATCGGCTAGCGCCGATTGTGCTCATGAATCCAAGCGCTTGTGTCAAAATGCCTTTACCGCACCCTTTGGGGCGTTGCCCTTCACTGAGTTTGACCCCGTTGCCTGCCATGACTGTCGCCGTCTCGGATTCCCGTCCTCAACCCGATTTCCAAGACGATTTTGATGTAATTGTCGTCGGAGCCGGCCATGCAGGTTGCGAGGCGGCCTTGGCGGCGGCCCGGTTGGGTTGCCAGACGCTGTTGATTACCCTCAACCTAGACAAAATTGCTTGGCAGCCCTGCAACCCGGCGGTGGGCGGCCCGGCGAAGTCGCAGCTTGTCCATGAGGCGGATGCGCTGGGCGGCGAAATTGGCAAAATTGCCGATCGCACCTACCTGCAAAAGCGGGTGTTGAATGCGTCGCGCGGGCCGGCGGTCTGGGCGTTGCGGGCCCAAACCGATAAGCGAGAATACGCGGCGGAAATGAAGCTGATTGTGGAAAATCAGCCGAATTTGACGATTCGCGAAGGGATGGTGACGGATCTGATCCTGGGCAGCAACGACGAAATCATCGGCGTGGAAACCTACTTTGGGGTGGCGTTTCGCTGTCGATCGGTCGTGCTGACCACCGGCACGTTCTTGGGCGGGATCATTTGGGTCGGTAACAAATCGATGCCGGCCGGTCGTGCGGGAGAATTTGCGGCGATCGGGCTGACGGACACCCTGAAGCGGTTGGGCTTCGAGACCGATCGGCTGAAAACCGGCACACCCGCGCGGGTCGATCGGCGATCGGTTGACTTCACAAAAATGGAACCCCAGCCCCCCGACAGTGACAACCGCTGGTTTAGCTTCGACCCGGCGGCTCACATTGATCGGGATCAAATGAATTGCTATTTGACCCGCACTACGGCTGAAACCCATCGCCTGATTCGCGAAAACCTGCATTTGTCGCCGGTTTATGGGGGCTGGGTTGATGCGAAAGGTCCGCGCTATTGCCCCAGCATTGAAGACAAAATTGTGCGATTTGCCGATAAGGAATCGCACCAAATTTTCATCGAACCGGAAGGGCGGGACATCCCCGAACTGTATATTCAAGGCTTTTCGACTGGGTTGCCAGAAGGGTTACAAATTTCCCTGTTGCGATCGCTTCCTGGCATGGAACAGTGCACGATGTTGCGCCCGGCCTACGCGGTGGAATACGACTATTTGCCCGCGACCCAGTGCTATCCCACGATGATGACTAAAACCGTGGAAGGGCTGTTTTGCGCAGGGCAAATTAACGGCACCACGGGCTACGAAGAAGCGGCGGCCCAAGGCTTGGTCGCGGGCATTAACGCGGCTCGGTTGGCTCAACAAAAACCGCCGGTGATTTTGCCGCGCGAAAGCAGCTATATTGGCACACTGCTTGATGATTTGTGTACTAAAGAATTGCGCGAACCCTATCGAATGCTGACTTCCCGATCGGAGTATCGGCTATTGTTGCGATCGGACAATGCCGATCGTCGGTTAACGCCCTTGGGCCGCGAAATTGGCTTGATTGACGATCGCCGCTGGGATCTGTTTCAAACCAAGCAGGCGAACATTGCGGCGGAACAGGAACGGCTACAAACCTCGCGAGTCAAGGAAAACGACCCGGCCGCTTCGGCGATCGTGGCGACTGCAAGCGGCCCGATCAAAGGCTCCGTGACCTTGGCGGAATTGCTGAAGCGGCCCGGTTTTCACTACGCGCAATTGGCGGAGTTTGGCCTAGGAAACCCCGATCTCGATCGCGCGGAAACCGAAGGAGCAGAAATCGAAATCAAATATTCTGGCTACATCCAACGACAACAACGGCAAATCGACACGATCGCCCGCCAGGAAAATCGCCGCCTCCCGGAAGATCTGGATTATCAGGCGATCGAAACCCTCTCGAAGGAATCGCGCGAGAAACTCGCGAAGGTGCGGCCCCTGACGATCGGGCAAGCCTCGCGCATTGGCGGCGTAAACCCGGCGGATGTCAACGCCCTGCTGATCTATCTGGAAATCCGCGATCGACAGCCAGCCGCCACGATCACGGTTTAGCGATTGGAGTAAACTTAAAAGGCTGGTGTTTGGTTTCGTATCTCAACTCAACCTACTCGCTGACAGTAATTGAACTTCGAGGAGAATTCTATGAAAGATGATAGTCGGATTTTTGAAGTCTATAAAACACTAATTGAATCTCAACGCCATCAACAAATCAACTTTCATCAAATTGTGGAATCATATAAACAAGAATCAGATCGATCCGCAGCTATTCTTACTGCAAGTTTTTTGGAGGAAATTCTAGAAAAGGCAATAAGAGATTTCCTCATAGAAGATCAGTTTGTAGATACCTTATTTAAGGGACACTCTCCTCTTTCAACTTTTTCTGCAAAAATAGACTCTGCTTATGCTTTGGGATTAATAACAAAGGATATGAAGAGAGACTTGGATACGATTCGCAAGATCAGAAACTATTTTGCTCATAACTGGAATGTTGTATCTTTTGACGATTCTCCAGTATCTGACTTCTGTCGAAATTTAAAAATTAATGCAAATACGTTTTACGAGAAGACCCTGGATGGCAAATTAGTAAAAAATCCAAAAGCAAAAAGAAATGAAGATGGACTCATACTAGGAAATGATCGAGATTTTTTTGATTTTAAAACTCAATACTTAAATACCATTAGCACTTTAATGTCATCAATAATGTTGATATCTCAACAAAATTCTCTCAGAAGAGTTTCGCCATCATTTGATTATTTAGGGGAAAATCCTTAACAACCAACTCAATATGTAGCGAGTAGTAATGCGGCTTCCTTAATTTGCTGGGCAGTCAAATTTAAAAACTCATACTCGTTAAGGATTTGGTTATTTCAAAGCCTAGTATTTTAAGCTTGCCACACCAGTAGGTCGGGTTGAGCCTTGCGAACCACAACACCAACACTGGTGAATAGCTGCGAACAATTTCATTCAATCAACCAAAATCAACTCTGATCTCTGGCGAATCTTAACCATTACTCACTCACACTCAACATCATTACTAGAATACATGGAGGTGTTATATGCAAGATTTTCAGGTGATCGCCTCAAAGGTAGCGATCAATGAGAACCAAATTTCAGCATTTTGTCATCGATGGAAAATAACAGAATTTTCGTTGTTTGGGTCAGTCTTAAGAGACGATTTTCGACCTGAAAGTAGCGATATTGATGTGCTCATTTCATTTGCCCCGGATGCCCATTGGACACTATTTGACTGGGCAGAAATGGAGGGCGAAATTCAGCAAATTTTCCAACGAAAAGTTGATCTGGTCAGTCGCCGGGGACTGGAGCGTAGCCGCAATGAGCAACGCCGCCAAGCCATCTTAGATTCTGCTCAGGTGATTTATGCAGCCTCGTGAGCCAGGCTACTTAAGAGATATGCTGAACGCTGCACAATTGGCGCAAAGCTTTGTGCAGGGTATTGATTGGGAAGCATTTGAACTGGATTTAATGCGCCAAGCTGCGGTTATTCGTCAGTTTGAAATCATTGGAGAAGCCGCTCGTAGAATTTCCATTGAAACGCAAGCGACTATCCCGAGCATTCCTTGGTCGAAAGTGATTGGAATGCGGAATCGTCTAATTCATGAATATGACGCGATCGACCTTGAAACGATTTGGGATACCGTACATCTGGCTTTGCCTGAGTTAATCATCGCTATAGAAAATGCGATTTACTAGTTTATGGAATCTTCAACGGGGTAATTAACCAACGGATCGAGTAGCAACCACTCAAGAAACGAATCAAGAGATCATTTGTCAATTTCTGGAAGGTTTCGTGGATGATGATCCAGTACTTTGCAGCTTGCAAGTCGTGAGTTGGTTCGATCGCCCCCTATCGCGATTGAAAAATATTTTGCACCATTACCCGATCGAGTCCCGCCGCCACCCGATCGAGTTCCGCCACCTCGCCCGCGTCCAGCAGCCAGCCGATCGCCCCGAGATTTTCCGCCGCCTGCGCCACGGACTTTGCGCCGGGAATTGGGATTGTGCCCTTGGCAATGCACCAGTTGAGCGCGACCTGGGCGATGGTTTTTGAGCGCACCTGGGCGATCGCTCCCAAACAATCTAATAGCGGCTGGAGTCCCGGCAGCAGTTGCCGAAAAAGCAGCCCGCGAATGCCCTTGGGTAACGATTTTTGGGGATCGTACTTGCCCGTGAGCAAGCCCAGTCCCAAGGGGCTGTAGGCAATCAGCCGAATCCCTAACTCGTCGCAAGTTTCTTTTAAGCCTAATTCCGTGACGGGGTAGGTAGACAGGAGGGAATATTGTACTTGTAAGGTAGTAATTGGCACACCGCGCTCTTGGAATTTACGATGAACTTGGCGTAGGCGATCGGGCCCGAAGTTCGACAGACCCACGCCGCGTGCCAAGCCCCGATCGACCAAATCGCAGAGACCATCCAACAGCGCCCATTCCTGCCAAGGCGCATAGTTCGCCGTAGACCAGTGCAACTGTGCCAAGTCCACCCGACCCAAGCGGGCGATCGACCCCTGCCCTGCCCGCACCATCGAGCCACGCGTCAACCGCCAGGGATAAGCTGCGAGTTTGGTAGCCAAGCAAAGACGATCAGCATTTGCCCCTTTGTACTCCCGCGCAAATCGTCCTAGTAACTGTTCGCTGCGACCATTGAGCCGCCCCGTACCATAGGAGTCACCCGTGTCAAACAGCGTCACGCCCGCCGCCACGCAACGGTTAAACACCTGTTGCAGCTCGCCATCCATCGTTTCGTCATAGCCCCAGAGCAAACGGTTTCCCCAGGCCCACGTACCACAGCCCATCACGGGCAGATCGATCGCTAGAGTAGGAGTCATCACGAATTGAGCTGATATCCCATCATTGATTTGCCCCATGTATTGAAGCATGAACCTTCAATCAGCATGATGCCAGCCATCAACATCGACCCGCTTCCTGGGAAACCAACCATTGTTGATTAGCACTTTCTGTTACTTTTCCTGCTTTTGTTTGGGGAATCCTGGCGATGAGGATACTGACCATAGAACAATTATGATTTATTATTGAGAAGTCAGTCAGAAATCAATGTTTTTGAGTTTCATTTCTTTAACCTTAATTTTTGAGTTTCATTTCCTTAGCCTTTCTTTAGTTAATTTTCTGATAAATCTTCGTTTGAGTATCCTATTAAGGATAAAACTGTTTGCCAGGATGCTGATCTCTACTAACTTGTTGATATTATGCCTTTAAAAACATCTCCCAGCCAGAAAATTAATTTAGCAATTGTTCAAAATCCACTCATTGTTGAGTCAGGAACAAGGCTGATAGATGCGACTATTCTTATGGCGAATGCCCGAACTAAATGTCACGAAAACAACACTTTTCAACTAAGTGGCGCAACCCAAGCCAAGACCACACCTCCCGTTGAGCAGTCAGAAGGGGAAAATTCAACACAATTACCTACTCGAGAATTATCTGGATTGGCCAAACAGCAATCAATATTACCCGTTGAACTCGATCCGGATTTTGTGTTTGAACTGCTGGAACAGGTTCATGACGAGGCAAGGGCTAGTTGTGTTTTTATCGTAAAACAGGGCAAATTATGTGGAATTCTGACGGAATGCGACATCGTTAGACTTAATTCACTAGATCTGAATTTCAAAGAAGTTCAAATTGATGAAGTGATGGGGGAGTTAGTCTTTATCCTGAAAGTCTCTGAGTTTAAGAACCTCTTCACAGCTATTAATTTATTAAATCAATATAAATTGCGTTATTTGCCTCTTGTTAGTGACGAGGAAGTACCGATTGGTTTGCTAACCCGTGAAACCCTATTGCAAGTGGCGAGCCATCGAAAACTTCAATATGAACTGAAGGAGCGTCGTCAAGCTGAGGAGAAATTACGGGCTAGTGAGCAGCGATATTTCAATCTAGCCAAATCAGTGCCAATTGGGATTGTGCGCACCAATTTAATGGGAAAAAGTGTTTATGCCAACCAGCGATTTTGCGAAATTTTAGAATCATCGGCTAAAGCGATCGACCAGTTTGGCTGGAATCAAGCTATTCATCCAGATGATCAGACCTGGGTTCTTGAAGAAGTTCAGCACTATCGCAACCTTCAACAAGCCTTTTCGCTTGAATATCGTATTCAACGGCGCAAGGGCGGAACGGCCTGGGTTCTGGCGCAATCTTTACCTGAGTACAACCCTCAAGGCAAAATAGTCGGATATATCACAACAATTACTGATATTACTAATCAAAAAAAATCAGAAGCAGCCCTGCAACGGTTGAACCAAGAGCTAGAAACAAAAATCATTGAACGAACAACAGCACTCAAGAGTAGTGAAGAACAGTTTCGTCGGTTATTTGAAAAAGAAAAAGTATTGAGTTCTGTGATTAGGCGCATTCGACAATCCTTGGAGTTAGAAGATGTTTTATTAAATACGGTTGAAGAGGCGCGGCAAATCCTGCTGACCGATCGCGTCATCATCTATAAAATTTTTGAGAATGGCCGAGGAAAAATAGCCGCAGAATCGAAATCAGACGCTAGCTCTAGTCTCAATGGGATGGAGTTCAGCAAGGAAATTTTTCCGATTGAATGTCATCAGAAGTATATTCTAGGTCACGTTTGCACAATCACCGATCGCGATCGGGATACAATCCCATCTTGCCTGACTGATTTGATGCGAACATTACAAATTCAAGCCAAGCTAGTTGTCCCGATTGTTGAGCAAAAATCTAATCAGCTATGGGGATTACTCATTGCCCATCAATGTCATACGCCACGGTATTGGTGTACTGGTGAAGTTGAATTCATGCAGCGTTTGGCAGAGCAGTGCTCGATCGCTATTCAACAATCTGAACTCTATACACAACTCCAAGACAGTAATCTTCAACTCGCACGAGCCACTCGCCTTAAGGACGAATTTCTGGCGAATATGAGCCATGAACTACGTACCCCATTAAATGCCATCTTAGGAATGTCCGAAGTCCTTCAGGATCAAGTGTATGGCCAAGTTAACAATCAACAACTGCAATCCTTAAAAACGATCGAGCGTAGTGGATCTCATCTTCTAGAGCTTATTAATGACATCTTAGATTTATCCAAAATTGAATCTGGAAAATTCTCTCTCCACCGCAACCTCACACAAATTAATCAACTATGCCACGCTAGTTTAATGCTTGTTAAGCCGCAAGCCATCAAAAAGCAAATTCATCTGAATGTTGTTGTGCAATCCGGATTGCCAGATATCTTGGTTGATGAACGGCGAATGAGACAGGTGCTAATCAACCTTTTGAGTAATGCAATTAAATTCACGCCGGAATCAGGTCAAGTAACATTACAAGTCACCAAGCTCGATCGCCCTCGGGCTGCTATTCATATAAATCATTCTAAGCAAGATGACCATGTTCAAAATGAACCGAATCAGTCTTCAATTCGATTTTCAGTTTCTGATACTGGAATTGGAATCGCACCAGATGACATTAATAAATTATTTCAACCCTTTGTTCAAATTGACAGCTCTCTTAGTCGTCAATATACGGGTACAGGATTGGGTCTATCACTAGTCAAACGCATGGTTGAAATGCACGGTGGATCGATAAGCGTCGTGAGTACAGTAGGTGTCGGCAGTTGTTTTCAAATTGATCTGCCATGGGCGGAAACCCCTGCCTCATCTATTCAGGGATCAGATTCCACCAGTAAAATCTTAGATCTGAATGCCCTAGAAGATCCGCTTCACTCTCCAGTGGTTTTATTGGCTGAAGACAACGAAGCAAACATCAACACCATTTCTAGCTACCTCAAGGCCAAAAACTACAAAATATTGCTAGCTTCCGATGGACTACAAGCAGTCTCTATGGCTCAGTTGCATCGCCCTAACGTAATTTTGATGGATATTCAAATGCCAAATCTTGATGGATTCCAAGCGATGGAAAGAATTCGACAAATTCCAGAATTAGCTAGTACAATTATGATCGCCCTAACTGCTTTAGCCATGCCAGGCGATCGGGAGCGATGTCTGAAAGCAGGGGCAAGTGATTATTTCACAAAGCCGATCAAGCTAAAACAGCTTGCCGCCAGAATTCATGAACTCTTATCAGCCTGAGGGTATATAAATTCATGTCTCTCCCGTCGATTTTGGTCGTTGATGATGAGCCGGATAATTTCGATGTAATCGAAGCATTTCTTAGCGATAAAAACTATCAATTGCACTATGCATCGAATGGGAAAGAAGCGTTAAAATCTCTTCGCGTTTTTCAGCCCGATGTAATTTTGCTCGATGTGATGATGCCAGAAGTCGATGGCATCACTGCCTGTCGCAAAATCAAGTCTGAACCCGAGTGGCAGTCAGTGCCGATCATTATGGTCACTGCCCTGAGCGATAAAGAAGATCTGGCTCGTTGCATCCAGGCTGGTGCTGATGACTTTATCAGTAAGCCAGTGAACAGCACGGAGCTACGTGCCCGGGTGCAATCGATGCTGAGAATTAGACAGCAATATCAAAGTATTCAAGAGCTTTCGAGCTTGCAGGAAAAAACAATCAATCTGTTACAGGGAAGTTTAGATGAGATGCGTGGCAATCTAGCCATGGGATTACCTCATGAGCTTAATACCCCTCTAAATGGTATTTTCGGAGTTTTGGGAATTCTCATTGACGAACATCAAGAGATGGATCATGAGGAGATTTCCGAGCTACTCCAGCTTGCAAAAACGTCAACTCTACGACTGGAACGAGTCAGTCGTCGATATTTGAACTATGTGCAACTTGTTCGAGAAAGCAACCTGCGATCAACAGCCAGCTTAGAAACTGAGGTTAACGCCTCAGTCTCAGTTCTTCCAAAAGATACTGATTGTGTCACCCATGAGTTCATTGCTGAAATCGCAAAAGCCCAAGCTGAGCAAGTGGGTCGGATATCGGATTTGTTTTGTCAGCTCGAAGTTGCTGAAATTGCAATTCAGCCCAGTCATTTACAAATGATTATTGAGGAGTTGCTTGATAATGCATTTAAATTCTCTCAGGCTTGTATGCCCGTAGAGATTTCAACTCAGCTTCTAGATCGATCTCTTTATCTATCTATTAGCAATCAAGGACGTGGAATGACACAATCGCAAATCAATCAGATTGGAGCATTTGTACAATTTGAACGTCGAAGCTATGAGCAACAGGGGCTTGGTTTGGGTTTGGCAATTGTCCAAAAGCTTGTTGAGCGGTATGCAGGAGAGCTGATAATTAATAGTGGGATGGATGACAGAACAACTGTAACGGTTAAATTACCCTTTGTGTAAGCAAACCCAAAAGCCGAGTACAGATTATTCTGTGTCTCGACCCAAAACACTTCGGATTGCAGCTTGAGTTCTGCTGGTTTTGGGGTATTCCTCACGCAAGCTGTAACCGCTGCGTTAGTAGTTGGTGTGCTACCAGTAAAATGTAAAAAAGCTGAAAAAAATTACACTCTGATCCTGACAATAAAGTGACAAGTCTTGATTCTGATGAAAGTATTTATAACTACATGAGAATATGGGCAAAAAGCGAAAACTTATTCACTTTCCTATCAAGATCTTTCAGTGTTTTTGTCTATCAGAATGATCAATGATTAGTATGCCTCAGATCACATACAATGCGCCTTCAATTGCTTACGATACTTGAGGTATCAGGACTTTCATGGGTAGTACTTCATACTCATTTGTCGAGCAGCCTATTATGAAACAGCCTTCTATCCTGGTTGTTGATGATGAGCCGGATAATTTTGATGTAATTGAGGCGTTTCTTGGTCAGTGTGGATACCAATTGCACTATGCATCTAATGGATTGGATGCGATCGAGTCTTTGGCGATCTTCAAGCCCGATGTTATTTTGCTGGACGTGATGATGCCTGGTTTGAATGGCATTGAAGTATGTGTTCGTATTAAATCACTTCCCCTATGGCAAACAGTTCCTATTGTAATTGTGACAGCCCTAGTCGAAAAAAAAGAGCTGGCACGCTGTCTAGCAGCCGGTGCTGATGACTTTATTAGCAAACCACTAAATAGTATTGAACTGCGTTCTCGCGTGCATTCAATGCTACGAATTAAACAAAATTATATTGATCTAGAGCAGCAAGTCCAGGAACGAACTGAAGCTCTTCAGGCGAAGGCTAATCGCGAGCGGCTGCTCTCAACGATTGCCACACAAATCCGATCATCTCTTGATCTGGAAGAAATTCTAGAAACAACAGTTCGAGAGGTGCGAGAGTTGTTGGATTGCGACCAAGTTCTTGTTTGGCAACTTCAGCCCGATTTCAGTGCTTTGATGGTTGCAGACTCTGCTAACGATCGCGGTGAATCTGGATTCCCAAAAAACCATGATCCTGACTTAGGTCTTTGTCTAGATGACCAAAGCATCAATGCCTACCGATTAGGTCAGGCTTGCATTATTACAGATACCTCTCAAGAAGTAACTGACCCAGATTCTGCAATTTCAATTAATCCTGCTTCAGTGCGAGCACAGATGGTAGTGCCCATCATTTATCAAGACACGCTGTGGGGCTTATTGAATGCAACAGAATGCCAACGATCTCGAAATTGGGAGCCCTCAGACGTTGATTTGCTCCGGCAGTTGGCCACGCATTTGGCGATCGCCCTTCAGCAGGCAACCGCCTATCAGCAATTGCAAAATGAACTGAATGAGCGGCGACAAGCCGAAGCTCGACTGCGGGAAAGTGAACAACGTTATGTCACTTTGGCTAACGCGGTTCCTGTTGGTATTTTTCGGGCTGATATGGCGGGCAATTATATTTACGTGAATCAGCATTGGTGCACTATTTCCCAAATTCAGGACAATGATGCATACGGTTTGGGATGGATTAATAGCTTGCACCCAGATGATGCTTCTAAAGTGATTGAAGAGTGGAATCAAGCCACTCTAACTAATCGTAAATTTCAACTAGAATATCGTTTGCAAAGAAACGATCGGGACGTGGTCTGGGTCTTTGCTCAAGCCGTGGCGGAATACAATGCCAATCGAGAATTGACTGGCTATGTAGGCACGATTACAGATATTAGTAACTTAAAACGAGCCGAAGCGCTGATCTTGCATAACGCCTTGCATGATCCCTTGACTGGGCTTCCAAATCGAATGCTTTTGAGTGAACGAATTGAGCTGGCAATTAACCGCTCAAAGCGTGTCGATACTTATCAATATGCTGTTTTGTTCTTAGATCTCGATCAGTTCAAAGTCATCAATGACAGCCTCAGCCATCTGATTGGTGATCGTGTTCTAATTCAAATTGCTCAAAATCTCAAATCCCATTTCCGTAGCATTGATTTTTTGGCGCGTATTGGCGGTGATGAATTTGTGCTGCTTCTAGAGGAGATTGATGGTTTTAATCCGGTTTTTCAGATCATCGATAAAATTCTGAACAGTTTTCAAAAGCCAATTGTAATTGACAGCTATGAAATCGTCATTACAGCTAGTATTGGTGTGGTAATTGGTAACAAAAACTATGATTCAGCGTCTGCTCTGCTGAGGGATGCTGATATTGCAATGTATCGGGCAAAGGCTTCTGGCCGCAGTACCTATAAAATATTTGGTGTTGAAATGCATCACCAGGCTGTCAATCGTTTGACCTTGGAAACAGACCTGAGAAAAGCACTCGCACAGCAAGAATTCAAGGTTTCGTACCAGCCTATTATTGACCTAGATCAGAATCGACTAGTGGGGTTCGAAGCTCTAGCTCGTTGGTATCACCCAACTAAGGGCTGGATTTCACCATCCGAGTTCATTCCGATCGCAGAAGAAATTGGTATTATTCAACGACTTAGTCAGTGGATTTTGAGGCAGGCTTGTCAGCAGCTAGTGACGTGGCAACGCCAGTTTCCCCACCGCTGTCCTCTCAAAATGAGTGTCAACTTATCTGCTCAAGAACTGCGCGATGCCAACCTTGTGAATGAGATTGGAAAAGTCCTGGCGGAGACTGGATTGGATCCTCAGTATCTCACCATAGAAATTACAGAAAGTATGTTGATTGAAGATATCAACCAAACTATTCTTTTGTTGACTCAGCTCAAGGAGAACCAGATTCAGATCAGTATTGACGACTTTGGCACGGGCTATTCATCCCTTAGTTATCTACATCGATTGCCAGCAGATAATCTTAAAATTGATCGTTCGTTTGTGGGGCAAATGGAACAAGATAATCGTAATTTCCAAGTTGTTAGCACTATCATTACTCTTAGCAATCAACTTGGATTGGCGGTTATTGCTGAAGGGGTTGAAACCCATCAACAACTCCAGTGGCTTAAGAGCCTAGGGTGTGAATTTGGGCAAGGATATTTATTTTCTAGGCCTTTAATGCCTAATGATGTGGAAATTCAGGTGCTCTCTGAGGTTTCTTGCTTGATCGGGTAGGTTCGATTTTTGCAATCTTTGGTCGATGCAAGATGTAAATCGATGAAAAATTTACTAGTATTGTCGAATGTTATGATGCTAGGTCTACGTGATGTCTAATGAATTGGTGACACCTGACAACGTGTCCAAGACTGTCCTGCAAGCGCTATTTGATGATGCGTTAATGGATGTCTCGATCGATCAAGATGGTGATTTATTAATTCAAGAAGATATTAAGTGTTATGTTTTCTTGAGTGAAGGCAACGATCGAATTCGCCTCTTGACGTTGTTTGGGATTGCTGAAAGCGCCGATCGGCTACGGTGTCTAGAGTGTGTCAATGCAATCAACCATGAATATATTTTAGTTAAGGCCTATCTTGCCTCTGAGAAAACATTGGCATTTGAGTATGATCTCTACCTCAAGGGTGGAGTGACTAAAAAGTATATTGCCCAGGCGGTTAAGCGTTTTTGCAGCATTCCCCGGAAGGCGATTAGTGAAGAATATGCCCAAGGAATTGTTGAGTAATGCTGGCGTTTTGAATAGTTTTTGACTGACGTATCCAGTCACGATGCCCGAAAGACGATCGCCCCAAAGACGACTGGCTCAACAGGTCAATAGGTCAATGGTGACTGGCTCAAGGACTTGCGATTGGGTGGTTGGGCTGAGGCCGATGCCGATCGATCGCAAGTTAAGTCCTAGGGGCCAGGAGGCTTCTCACAACCTGCGTCACGAGCTGCCCGTAGGGAACCCAACAAGGTTTCCATATAAACGCAAGTGCGCACGGTCAGGTCAGGTCGGCCGGCGAGTTGAAATGTAATTCGTTCCCCCGCATTCTGATCGTTGCCGACGGACTGAGCATTATCTTGGGCAGAGGCGAGCCAGCCATTAGCATTGAACTGCACGACGTAGGCTCCGCCGCTCTTCACAAAACCTTGTGACTTCGCGTCATCAATAGCCGTGAAGGTTGCGGCTTCTGCCCCCAGGGGTTGCCAATTGGCATTGCCGCATTTGTCGCCCTTGGCGGGATGGACGGAATATTGCACCGTGCGGGTGTTGTTCAGGTCATTGCGGAAACAGACTTCCCAGATCCGTTTTTGTTGGCGGGCTTTGGCCTGGCCCAGGCGTAGCGATCGAAATGCGTCGTCTTGGACGGCTCCGAGGCGTTGGCCATCGGCCATGGATAACCAAACGGGCGCGCCAATGGCCATTAAAACAGTCACCATCAGCAACACGACTAGGAGTTCGAGGAGCGTGAAGCCTGCACTCGCTGTGTCCTGGTTTTGGCGGCGGGGCTGGTGCATCAGTAGCCAACCGATCGTCCGGAGGATCGCCCGGAGCGTTGCCTGAAGTTGTGCTTGGATTGTTGTCCGTACTCCGATTCGCAATATTGTCCGCAATGTTCGGTGGGTTGAGCCTTGTTGGAATCGATTGAGGGATGTCATCGGAAGCTCCAGCCGGGTGCAAACGGGTGAGAGATGGGCGCAGTGCGGGGCGACTAACGAAGTTCACGGCGGCGGTAGTGCAAGAACACTTCTTGGCCGCGGGGTTCGGCGCTGATTAGATCGAGCCATTGAGCGTCAACCAGGGGCAAGCCGGGGCCATCCATACTGGTGGGGGCGGCGGATCCCCCGACGAGCAGGGGGCAGACCGTTAGCCAAAGTTCATCGATCGCTTTGATTGACAGCAAGGAGCCAACAAGGTTCCCGCCGCCGAGCAAGGCTAGCTGCTGGATGCCTTCTTGGGCCAGTTGCTGAAGTACGTCATGCCAAAGGAAGTGATGGTTGGGACTGAGGGGGGCAATCAGCAGTCGATCGAACCCCGATTGACGATCGGGATCAGTGCGAGAGGTTTGATCGGCGGCTTGGCGCAAACTGGCATCACGCCACTGGGCGGCCCCCCGATCGGTCGTGAGTAACCACCGAGGCACGGCCTGACGAAAGAAGCCGTAGTTGGGGTCGATCGCTCCAGAAGCAGACGCAATAATCTGCATCGGTTGCGGGGATTGGCCCCGAGCAACCCGCTGGCGAATCAACTCAGGATCCAGTACGGGCATTGCCATCCCCTCGGCGCGCAGGGTACCGGCTCCCATCAAGACCGCATCAGCGAGGGCGACTTGCTGTTCGAGGTGTGCCCGATCGGCGGTGCTGCCAAATCGGCCCGGCGATCCATAGGCATCACTGATTTTGCCGTCCGCCGTAATTGCAAACACCACCGTAATTTTGGGTCGATCGTGCACCCGTGTTGTTACCCAAGATGACTGAACAATGGAGCGCAACCCATGGACATCGAGTAGGGGAGTGGCCTGGCGATCGTCCCGGCGATTCGTCCGTGGTGTGGGTCATTTGACCTCGGGCGATCGGTTTAGGAACGACGATCGCGGTGATTGCGATACCTAGATACACCATGCCCAAAATTGACCGGCGCGAGATCAGGGGCTGCAAATTTCGACCACATCGATACATCTATATATAAACGCTAAATGCGGAGGGGCGCGGGATGCCAAGGAGCGATCGAGTGATGCGAAACCCTTGATGCGCGGCCCCGAAAGGGCGATCAATCGTTCGATCGTCCCTTTGAATGCAAGATTAGATTTGTAATCTTGCATTCAAGCGCGCTAAATTAGGGGTGGAATTGCCCTTACCCTACCCAAAGTCCTCAAATGACGGCTCAACCCCCGACAGTGCCCCTAAATCGTTGGCTCTTGGCCGGAGCGCTGGGTTTGCTCACGGCGATCGGGTTGGGGACAAAACACTATCGCGGCCCCCTGGAAAGTTGGGTGCGCCATCACCTGGGCGATGTGTTGGTCGTTGTGTTTTTAATTGGGGTGGCGCGCTGGATTTGGCCCCGCCGATCGGCTCGGGTGCTGAGTGGCGGAGTGTTGGCAGTGGCGTTTGCGATCGAGTGTTTGCAACTCTGGCAGCCACCGTTTTTACAAGCCATTCGGGCTACGGTGCTGGGGCAAATTATTTTTGGCAGCTACTTCGATGGGTGGGATTTTTTGCACTATGGGGTGGGGGCTTTGTTGGGCTATGGCGGCCTGTGCTGGCTCGATCGCCCGGCCGCGGCCAACCCAGCCGCTCACCCCGATCGGGATTAGCGGCCTGTCATCCAATCCCCAAAACCCTGATGCTTGCGTTGCTTGATCGTGAGGGGCAAGGGGCTTAAGCCCCTTGTCTGGGGCGGTTGAGCTGGGAAAATCAGTCGTTCCAGCGTCGATCAATCCAATTTGATGACACACCCTAGCCGCCTTGGAAACGAGATGGCAGCGAGATTAATCAAAAATATCGAAACTATTGCTAATAGTCCCGATCGCCGAGCCTCCTAACGGCGCGATCGCAACCGACTTTGTTGCCACTGTTGCAGCCGCTCAATCCACAAACCGCCGTCCTCTCGGGCCTGACTCAGTAAATGGACAATCGCCGCTTCCACAATCGTTTCCTTATAGGGAGCCTTGCTTTTGCCTAGCGCTAGTTGCAATTCCAAGTGAAAGCGATCGAGTTCATCCAAAACCGACTCGCGCACCTGAAAGGTGGCCCGGCGCAGGCCAGCCGCGTCGCCCTTGGGAACCGGCGGCAACGGATCCGGTGCAGCTTCCGGCGTTTGGAGATATTGCGCCAACAGCCGATCGCCCGCCGTCGGTTCCGCAGGGGTGGGATTAGAAGTCGATCGACGCGGAGAACGAGACATATATATAGATGTGACGAAACTAGGGGTAGACAACGAGGGCGATTGCATGGGCGCTGGAGTCAGCGTTCAGGAAGTCAGCGTTCAGAATCAGAGGCGGACGATAGCAGCCGATCGGCGATCGCACCATAGCCGCCCATCACGCTCGATCGGCGCTGGCGAGACAAACCGTCGCGCAACAATTGTCCATCAGTCGTGAGCTTTGGGAAGCACCCCGATCGCGGAATGGGCGGAAACAGGGCGATCGACCCCTGGGCCGCCGCCACCCAATCCTGCAATCCCGCCAAAACCTGGTCAGAAACGGGCGATCGTCGCTCCGCCATCGTCGGCAACACCCCCAACACCCGCAACCCTGGATTGAGCTGCGATCGAATACTTGTCACCGTTTCCATCAGCGGCAGCAAACTGCGGAGGGCAAGCGGCTGGCATTGCACCGGAATCAGCACCGCATCGGCCGCCACCAACGCACTCAACGTCAGAAAACCCAACCCTGGCGGGCAGTCCAGCAGCACGACGGCCGATTGCCCGGTCGGCTGGGCAATCGCCTGACCCGTGTGGGCTAAAACCCGGCGCAATTGCAACAATCCATCCCCCGATCGCGACAGGGCCACCGCCGTCGCTGCCAAATCCCACTGGGCCGGCACTAACCAGCCCCGATCGCCCGCCGGAATGATCGCCTCTGCGATCGCGCAATTTCCCTGCAACACCGCCCCGATCGATTGACGAATTTCACCCCCCAGCACCGCCGTTAAATGCGCCTGAGGATCTAGATCGACCATCACACAGGCCGATCGACCTGCGAAACTTTCCGCCAAACATTCCGCCAAACATAGGGCCGTCGTGGTTTTGCCCACACCACCCTTGGGATTCACGATCGCGATCGTCCGTCCTGCCACCCCATCACCCAGAACCCGTGGGCAAATTGTATCGTCTGCTGGTTGCCTTGTTCACCATTCACCCATTCAAGAATCTGACCATCTGAAAACTTAACCATTCAAATTCTCAAAAAATCAGAAATACAAAAATAACACAATTCAAATTCCTAACAAGTTGACAATCCCAAAAAAACGACCAATTTTCCCAGCTTAACCGCGCCAGACAAGGGGCTTAGGGCGTGTCATCAAATCCGATTGCTCAGGGTTGAAATGGTTGATTTTCATAGCCTAACGACCCATAACAAGGGGCTTAAGCCCCTTGCTCCTCGCGATCTCACAACGACCGAATCAGGGTTTTAGGGATTTGATGACAGCCCCTAAGCCCCTTGCCCCCACGATCTCGCAACGGCGGAATCAGGGTGACAGGCTAGATGGCTTGAGCAGCGATTACTGAGGCGGGGCCAAGGTTAACGGCAGTTTGATCGTAAAGGTCGTGCCTTGGCCAAGCTGCGATTGACAACTCAAGCGGCCACCATGGGTTTCTTCAATAATTTGGCGGGCGATCGAGAGGCCAATTCCCGTACCCTGGCCCACGGGCTTTGTGGTGAAAAACGGCTCAAAAAGCTGCGCGATCGTCGCTGGATCCATACCAGTCCCGTTATCCGTCACATCAATTTCGACGTAAGGATCCTGGCAAGCGATCGCAATCTGAATTTTGGGCATAAACGCCTTGCCCTGGGCCTTTGCCGCTTCCTCACGATCGCGCAGGGCATCGATCGCATTCGTCAGCAAATTCGTAAACACCTGATTGATTTGACTGGGATAGCACTGCACAGCCGGCAACGGATCGCAGCAAATCTCAATCTCCACCAATTGCTTGCCCCCATGGGATTTCAGTCGATGGCGCAACAGGGATAAGGTTCGCTTTAGTCCATCCACCAAATCCATCGACGCTGGGTAATCATCCCGGCGGGCAAAATTACGCAGGGATTGGGACAAATCCATAATTCGATCGGCCCCCGTTTTCACCAGCCGCAACAGCTCGATCGTATCCTCGCGCAAAAACTCTAACTCCAACCGATCCAATCGCCGCCTAATGGGATCCACCGGTTCAGGATAGTAATGCTGATACAAATCAACCAGCTCCAACAATTCCTCAACCCCTTGCTGGGCCTGGGGCAAACTGCCCTGGATACAACCCAAGGGATTATTGATTTCGTGCGCCACGCCCGCCAGCATTTCCCCCAAAATTGATAATTTTTCCGCTTGAATCAGTTGCAATTGCACCTGGCGCAAATCCTGAAACGCTTGACTCAGTTCCGCCGTTTGCTGTCGCAACTGCTGTTCCGATCGCCGCAAGGCCGCCTCCGAATCCCGACGCTCCCTCGCCTCCAGGGCCAGGGCCATCAGGGCCGCCGCCCAGCGGCCAAAGTTGATTTCACTCGTTGCCCAAACGCGCGGGCCGCCCACCTCTTCAATGCACAACACCCCATGGATTTGCCCTTGCGATCGAATGGGGTTGTCTAACAATGCGCCAATCCCATGGGCGGGCATATAGATTTCGGCAAATTCTTGCAATCGCGGATCATGATAAACATCGGCTACGTCCAGATAGTCCGCCGTTTCCAGCTCCGAGAAATAGCGCGGATAGTCTTGGGCTTGTAACACGAGTCCTTCGCTGTGCTGGTGGGTGCTGGCAATGTAGAGATTCCAGCACCGCAAACCCGTTCGATCGGCATCGTATAACCATAGGCTGACCCGTTCCGCAGCTAGGGCCAGGGCCGTCGCCTCACAAATGATTTGGAGGGATGACCGCCAATCGCCCTCCGCAATCACGCGGCTTTCCGCCAACTGAATCAAGCGAGCATGGCCCCGTTGCAGATTGCGCGATCGCTCCAACTCCGAGAATTTAGGAACCGCTGGATAGTGACCTTCCTCTGAATCTATCCCCTGTGGATTTGGCATGATTCCCCGCTCATGGCTGAATCCATTTTGGCTTAATTCCCCATTTGGGCAAGAAAATCAACGATTTATGTTGAAAATACCGATCCTGGTTTGTGGGCCATTCATTGGGTGGTTTCAGCCGGTTTCAGGCGGTTTCAGCCGGTCATGGCGGTGAATCCTGAGACCCTGGGTTCTCGGCGATCGGCTGGACGACCTTGGCGATCGCCTGTTGCACAAAGCGTTTCACAAAGCGATCGCGCTGCTCCAGTTGAAATTGCTTTTTCACCGCTTCACTAATGCCCCCATCACCCCAGTCTTGGTCATGGCGAAAATATTCAATAAAACTGCGGCCGGCAATCCGCGTCAGATAGGCCGCCGTCACCGCTTGAATGGCGCGGCTGACGATCGCCGTGGCCAAATTAAATTGCAGCGCCGTGGTCAGCAAGCCCATCGCCCCTTTGACAATCCCTAAGCCGGTCATGGTTTTGGCCAGGGATAGGGCCAGCTCCTGTGCCCGATCGCCGCTGAGGTTGCAGCCGTAAACCTTGCCCAACTCCACAATCATTTGGGCATTAATCGCCGCCGTCGCCAGCAAGTCCACCACCGGAATCGGCGTGACGGCCACGGCCCCCGCCCCCAGCCATTGGTAGCGATCGACGATCGATTCCGCCTGCCGCCGTCGCTGACTGTCGATTAGTTGCCGCGCCCGATCGCTCAAGCGCTGGGCCTGCAACAACATATTGTCTGCAATCAAATCCTCGCCCTCGGCCCGCAACACCACCACCATCCGCCGAATCAGCGGCATGATTTCCGGGTCGGGTTGGAGCGTTTCGCCGTTGGGCAATTTCACCGCCACGGGATTCGCGGCGATCGGGACAATATCCACCGCCGGTAACTGCTCCGCCAAGCGCTCCTGCAACTTCGCCAAAATCGCCGCCCGATCGGCCTCGGGGTAGCGATCGGTCTTGTTAAACGCCAGGATCGATCGCTTCCCGATCGCCAGCAACTGTTGCAACGGCTCCAACTCCGACTGCTGCAAATCCCCCTCCACCACAAAAATCAGCAAGTCCGCCTCCGCCGCCAGCCGCCGCGCCAGCCGATCGCGCTGGGTTCCCGCCACCCCCGCCTCCAAAATCCCCGGCGTATCCGTAATCAAAATTTCCCGATCGACCCCCGCCAGCGCCAGCCGGTAGGTTTCGCCCTCCTCCGTCGTCCCCATCGCCGCGCCCACGGTTCCCGCCACCCGACCCAGCAGCGCATTCACCAGCGACGTTTTGCCCGCCGACCCCGTGCCAAACACCACCAGCAGCAACTCGCCCCGCGCCAAACTGCTCTCGATTTCGCGCGATCGCTCCATCAACGCCTGCCGCGCCACCCGATCGCGAATTAAATCCACCTGCGCCCGCACCGCCTCCAGGGCCGCCCCCGCCGCCTCCGTCTTCACCTCCGACACCGTGGGCGCGGGCAGTTCTTCCGTTCGATCGGCCGATCGGCTCACCGGTTCGCCCCCCAGGATCGATCGCCCGGCCCCCTGCACGAGCGATCGCCAATCCGTCGGCCAATCCAGCGGCCGCACATACCGAAAAAACGCCACCAACAGCGCACCCAACAGCGCCAACGTCAGCAACACCACCACCGGCCCCAAAAACGGAGCCGTCCAGCTAACTTGCCAATAGAGCTGTTGCAGCGCGCTCACCAGCCACAACACCAGCGCCAAAATGACGCAAAGCCCAGTAATGACAACAATGAAGCGGGTTAAGGTCATAAATGCTTCATCGAGAATGCTTGATCGAGGGTTGCGAGCGAAGGAACAACACGTTTTGGATCGCGGCTGAATTTCTGGCGAGCAGACCTGCGGATTAAACCAAGTTTGCCAGAGTAATTGCTAAGGACTTGGCTTGTTCAACGTCCATGATATGAATCGAATCGATGGGTGGAGTTGAGCGGCCATCATGGAAATTTCTAATGGGTAGTGGGCTTTCGATCGCCCGCCGGTAACAGATAGATTGCGCCGGAGATCAGCGTCAGCACCACCGAGATCCAAAAGGCCCCGATCGCCCAGATCGCATAGGCATCCATCACCGGAGCCAGCAACAGCGCGATCGCGGCAATTTGGCTGACGGTCTTCAGCTTGCCCCACAGATTTGCGCCGGAAATACTCGTTTGGTTCACCCGCCAGCCGGCGATCGTCAGCTCCCGCGCCAAAATCACAAACACGCTCCAGGCGGGGATGCGGCCCATTTCCACCAGCAACAACAGGGGCGCAAGCACTAATAATTTATCCACCAGGGGATCGAGAAACTTGCCCAAATCCGTGACCTGGTTGAGCTTCCGCGCCAAATAGCCATCGAGCCAGTCCGTGCCCGCCGCCAGCAAAAACACGGCCAAAGACAGCCAGCGATCGCCCTCGGTCGGTTCGCCGCTCAACCACCACAACAGCAGCGGCACACCCGCCAACCGCGACACCGTAATCCACGTGGGCAAATTCACCGATCGATCTCCTGGGGCCGAATAGCACCCCCACTTGTAGCGCGATCGCGGCCTCCACCGCTAGCGATCATCCAATATTCAATTTTGAAGGTTGACGAATATTGACGTTTGAAGATTGACGTTTAAAGACTGTATTCAGCGAACTCGACGAAGGGAACTGATTAAAGGGCACTGATTAAGTGGACTCAGTTGGCTTATTCGGATTTCAGAGGCTGGATCTCAATCGATTTGTGATAAACCAAACTCGATGCTTGTTCCATAAACTGTGTTGCCGCAACCTCCAGGCGATCGACACTAGCCCTCATTTGATTGATCTCATCCGGCGTAGGCTGACAAGGCTTTTTCCGAACGCAACCCATCACCTTGGTCACATTTTGTTCAGCCACAGCAAAAAAACCGGCAAGGCTTTGGGGATTGTTCAAACTGGAGTTGCTCGTTTCATTTCTAGCCTTGAGCATTTCCTTCATACCGGGAGCCAACAGCAAATTAGCCTTGCTCTGATTCACGGGCAAATCCATATACCATTTATTTCGGGTTTCCTTGAATGCTCCCCAAACCCGTTCCATATCCGCATCGGTAAATAAGGATGGCGTTGTAACAAGGATTTCTACTTCTCGAATATTCCAGAGATGCAGACTGATCGATGTTGACAACTTCTCTATAAACTTCTGGGCTTCATCTAGTTGGCGTTTTTCATATTCAAACTGCGATTGTCGTGCCCAGTTTCGGTCTTGATACCACTGGGTTAATAATCCGCCGAGGATCGTGGTGAGAACGAAGCCAATGATCAGACGGGATAAATCAGAATTCAGCGATTGCCACAGTTTTTCTCGATCCATGATGGTTAATGGTCTCTAAATATTTCAGTGCAATAGACAACCGATCCAATACCTCGGATATTCCTTAGGAATTGTGGCTGTATTGTTCACATTAAACAGTGATTTTTCGGACAAAGCAGCGGCGAATTTATAATATCTTCACATCTTCACACGATCCAAGCGATCGCCCTCGACCCAGTCCTCCCGGGCCACCGCCAGCAGGCTCTCGGCCAAACTCGCACCATCAACCCCCAGGATCGATCGCGCCGCCGCCGCGTGGATGCCGGCCCGGGCGTGCCAGTCCGCCGCCGCCGCCGTCAGTTCGCCCCAGTCTGCGATCGCCGTGGGGCGCGATCGGGCCAGCAGCCCCCCCAACACCCCCGCGAACACATCGCCACTGCCGCCGCGTGCCAGGGCCGGCGTACTCTCCGGCACAATCCAGGCCCGGCCGCCCGGCTCCGCCACCACCGTCCGCGCCCCCTTCAGCAACACGATCGCCCCCGTTTGGTGGGCCGCCCGCTGGGCCAGCTCGATCGAATCGCCCTGATCGCCCACAGTTGCGTCCAGGTCGGGAAACAGTCGCCGAAATTCGCCCCGGTGCGGTGTGATCACCACCGGAGCCGCCCGATCGCGCCAGCCCCCCTCCGCCAACCCATTCAGCCCGTCCGCATCCAACACCAACGGTCGATCGCTCGCCCAAACGGTCTGGACGATCGCGCCGGCCGCCCGCGTCAGACCACAACCACAGGCGATCGCGTCATAGCGGCTCAAATCCAGATCCAGCGCCCCGATCGCGCCCGTCGGCGTTTCCGGACAGGCCACCACCAGCGCCTCGGGAACCTGCGCCACCAGCCAAGGCTTCAGACTGGCTGGAACCGCCACCGTCAGCATTCCCACGCCGCTCGATCGCGCACCCAGGGCCGCCAGCAGCGCCGCGCCCATATAGTCCGCTGACCCCGCCACCAGCAGCAAATGCCCCTGTTGATATTTGTGCGTCACGGGCGATCGCTCCAGGGGCAACCGCGCCGATCGCCGCGTCACCCGTTGCAGCCGCGGCCGATCGCCCAACACCGCCTGAATATCCGCCAGGGGCAAATCAAAATCGATCAGCTCCGCCGTCCCGATCGACTCCAGCGCCCGATCGAGCAACAGCCCGCGCTTCCACAGGCCCAGGCACAGGGTGCGAGTTGCCCGCACCGCCGTCCCCAGCACCTCGCCCGTATCCGTGTGCAAGCCCGACGGCAGATCAATACTCACCACCGGCAACGGGCTGACATTCACCCGCGCGATCGCCGTCGCCAGCTCGCCCTCGATCGGCCGCTCCAGCCCAAACCCAAACAGCCCATCCACAATCCAATCGGCCGCCAAAACCGGCTCCAAATCCGCACTCACCGCAATTCCCAAGCTCACGGCGTATTGCGCATGGCGATCGGTCAGCTCCTTGCGCCGGTCCAAGGGCAACCAAACCGCCACCTCATAACCCCGTAGGTGCAACTCCCGCGCCACCACCAGGGCATCGCCCCCGTTGTGGCCCGGCCCGGCCAGCACGCCCACCCGCCGGCCGCGCGCGATCGGTCGCCAGGCGATCACGCGCCGCGCAATCAGCCCCGCCACCTTTTCCATCAGCGCCGCCACGGGCATCCCCGCCGCAAACACCCGCGATTCGATCGCCTGCATTTGCGCCGCCGTCACCACGTAGCGATCCAAATCGCGCTCCGGATTCATCGATCGGCCCATCGATCGGCCCACGGGTTGCCTCCTACAGGATCGGGAAAAAATCGAGAACGCGACCCGCAGCCCCTACTCCGCCGCGCCCGTCGCCTGCTTCGCTTCCTGAATCATCGCCACCAACACATGGTGCGCCGCCTTCGCATCGGCCAGCGGTTCCTTAAACTCAATCCGCAGCGGTTGCAAATGGCCGTCCACCTCCACCGCCAAATCCATCCCCGCCGCATCGATCGATCGCATCCGGGCACTCGTCGCCGTCGTCATCGCCCCAAAATGCTGGGCATAGACCAACACCGCATCCGCATGGTCATCGTTCATGTGCTTACAGATGCGATCGCTCACCTGGGTGGTAAACGGATTCTCAGTCGTCGGTGCAGACCGTGCGGTATCGCTCATGGTTTTAAAAAGTAACGGTTGAATGCTGAATAACTCGGCTTCCTCAAATTATCCAACCATTAGATTGATCGTTTGAATGGATCGTTCTAGGGTATGTCATCAATTCCGTCGCCGTAGGGGTTGGGTCTCCCAACCCTGACCCGAGCGATCGCTCCAAACCTGTCCAGCACTGGGAACATCAGGGATCGTGGGGGCTGGGCGGGGAGACCCCGCCCCTACGATCGATCGGTTAGGAGAACGCGATCATCCGGGTTTTGGGGATTTGACGACAGCTCCTAGAAACCGAGTTCGTGGATTTCGGCGACCACATCGCGGAGGGTCTGCTCGATCGACCGGGGTTCCCAGCCCAACTCGCGCCGAGCCTTGGTGGCATCCACCCGCACGCAGCGATCGTAGATGTAGCGCACCCGCTCGCGACTCAACGGCGGTTGCCACCGGAATAGCCGCCCGATCGGGTCGAGAATCGCGCCCAAAAGTCGCACCAAAAACGGCGGCGCTTCCCTCGGTGGAGTCAGTCCCGCCGACTCGCCCACCAGCCGAAACATTTCCCGGGTAGGACATTCCCCGGCCGAGAGGATATACCAGCCGCCCGGTTGCCCCCGCTCCGCCGCCAAAATCATCCCCGCCACCAAGTCATCCACATGGACAATGCCCGTGGGTCGATCGCCCCCGGCCCAGATTGGTAGCTTGCCCCGCAAAAATTGCCGCAGCACCGGCCCGAAGTGCGGATCGTCCCCGCCAAAAATCCCCGATGGCATGACGCTGACGGTGCTGAAGCTGGGGCCATTAGCCCGATCGACCAGCCCTTGGGCCTCGTATTTGGTGCGATCGTAGGCGGAGTCAAACCCCACCTGTTGGCGCTGAAAGGTTTCGTCCACCACCCGGCCCGCCGTGTCGCCAAAGACCCCGATCGTACTGCAATAGACCAGCCGTTTCACCCCAGCGGCCTGGGCCGCGGCCACCACCTGGCGCGTGCCTTCCACGTTCGTTTGCCACATTTTTTGGCTGTCCACCAGGCCCAATTCCACATAGGCCGCCGTGTGAAACACCCAATCGGCCCCGGCCATGCCCCGGGCGAGGGCCGCCGCATCGGTCAGGTCGCCTTCGATGTAGTCGATCGGGAGGCCGGCCAGGCGCGATCGATCCGCCGTCGGCCGCACCAGGGCCACCACCCGATCGCCCCGCGCCACCAGGGCCCGCACCAAATGCGACCCCGTGAATCCCGTCGCCCCCGTGACAAAGACCCGCATGGCTGATGAATCCCAGATGTTGATTAATCCCAGAATCCTAGGACATTAACCCAAATCAATTAACCCAGCGGTGTGGATTTGCGGTTTTCCAGCCACAGGGTAATGCTCACCACCAGGGCGATCGCCGCCAGCACCACCCAGGTGAAATGACTCGCCCAGCTCATCAGCGTTTCCAGCGACACCAGCCGCCCGCAAAAATACGCCGCCGTCACCGTCACACCGGCCCAAACCGCCGCGCCGGCCGCGTTGTAGGCCAAAAATTTGGCGTAGGGCATCTCCACCATCCCCGCCATCGGCCCCGCAAAAATCCGCAACAGGGCAATGAACCGGCCCCAAAACACGGCTTTACCGGCGTTATTCGTAAATTGCTCGCGGGCGCTTTCCAGCTTGTCTTCGCCAATCCGAAACAGCTTGCCCAGCCGCAACAGCAACGACCAGCCGCCCCAGCGCCCCAGCCAGTAGCCCACGTTATCGCCCAGGATCGCACCACCGATCGCCGTGCCTAACACGCCGCCATAGCTGAGTTCGCCGCTGCCCGCCAAAAAACCGCCCACAAGGGTAATAGTTTCGCCCGGAAGTGGGATACCGGCGTTTTCCAGGGAAATTCCCAGGAATACAGCCCAGTAGCCATATTCTTGCGCGAGCGCTTCGATGGTTTCGAGCGTAATCAGCTCGGGAATCAAAGCGAGCATGGGGGAAGATGGGGGTGTTGTAAAACTTTGTTAACTCATTCTAAACGGCTGGCTGTCGATCGCGGCCACCGGTGAACCAAGTTGCAAATTGCCACCAATGGCGGCCGTTCGCTATTGTCCTAGTCTTCGCTTGTCCCGAGTACCGGTAGCCATGACTGATTCTTCATTGAACCATCCCGCCGATGTTGGGTTGTCGATCGCCGGTTCGTCGATCGCGATCGGGCATTTTTCCGAACGCACCGAGGCGCATTCCCATCCCTACCTTGACGATCAGGCCTATGGCCAGGCCCTCAGCGCGATCGTGATTGCCTGTGTGGATCTGCTGTTTTGTCAGGGCGATCGACGGTTGCTGGGGTTGCGACGGCGGCCGCCGCGGGCGGGCTGGTGGGTCGTGGGCGGGCGGATGTTTCCGGGCGAAAGTCCGCAGCAAGCCGCCTGCCGCAAGGCCCAGGAGGAGGCGGGCATTGCGATCGACCCGGCCCAGCTCGTCCCGATCGGCACCTACTCCACCGTGTTTGCGGAGCGATCGCAGCCACCGACCACGGAAGGCTTGCATAGCGTTAATGTGACCTTTGGGGCGATCGTCACGGCGGAGCAGGCGGCGCAAATTCGCTTGAGCCAAGACGAATACTCGGATTACCGGTGGGTGCGATCGGACGAGTTCGCGGCGATCGTTCAGCCGATGGAGCCGATGGATCGGGCCCTGCTGCAAATTTGGCAGGATGGCGATCGGGCGATCGGCCCGGCGATCAAGTCCTCGGCGATCGATTCGACGCAGAATTCTTCGATCAATTCAATTAATTAGGCGCAAAACGCAGCAATTACGGCAAACGCAATGAACGGGATCCGGTGGGGAATGAAACACAGGCAGGGCGATCGAACCAATCCACAAATGCGCAAGCCCCGAACGCGACGATCGCTCGGGTGGCGGACGGGCTGGGCGATCGTCGGGGTTTGGGCTTGTGTGCTGTGGGCCGCTGGGCCGTTGCTGTTGGCCGGTTCCGTGTCGGCCCAGACGGCCGCCCCGTCCGTGAATGCCGCCACCCCAGAAGCCCCATCAGAAACCACCGCTGACCTGCCGACCAGTAACAACGCGGCATCGAGCCTGTGGATTGCCAGCAGTTGGACGCAACCTTGGGCAACCCCGTGGGTGGGCACGGAAGCCGATCGCCCCCAAAGTCAATGGATTGAATTCGAGGGGCGGCCAGTGTTTCAGATTGCTGCGCCGCCGAAGGAATTGGCCCGGCGATCGGCCACCATCACCACCAACTTGCAGACGGCGGGCGATCGCTATTTAAAGGATGCCCAGGGCAAATTGGACGTGACGATCGACGTTAGCCCGGCCGTCACCGCAGCCAAATCGGCCCCCACTGCGCCCCCCAGTCCCAGCCCCGCCGCCGGAACTGCCGGAACTCCGATTAGCCCCAGTGGCCCGATCGATGCGCCGCGCATTTTGGTCAACGGCAACTACATCATGACCGTGACCGCCCTCGACGCGGGCACGCAACTGACGGAACCTCGGATCTACGCCGCCTCGGTCAAAACCGCGATCGCCGAAACCCTCCAGCAAGCCCGGGTTGATCACACCCCGGCCGCCCTCGGGCAGCAGGTGCGATCGAGCATTGCCATTTGGTTAGTCGCCCTCGGCGCGCACCTGATCCTCGGTTGGGGCTACCAACGGCTCGAACACCTCGACCTCGCAGCCCCCAAGGACGAACCGACCACGGGCGATAGCTTTCCCCTGGCCGCCTGGTTGCAGCGCCAGCGCCGTGACCATTGGTTGGCGATCGGGCGAATTTTGATCCAAATTGCCCCGCCGGCCCTGTGGGTCGCCGCCAGCCTCTGGGTTTTGGGTAGTTTTGCCGCCACCCGTTGGTTGCAGTCCCGCATTCTGGACACCCTGGAAGCCTATCTCCGCCTAGGGTTCACCGCCCTGATCACCTACATTGCCATCCTGCTGAGTTACATCGCCATCGATCGCGCCACTGCGCTTTTGACCGTCGGCACTCAACTCGCCGCCCGCACCAGCCCCCGCCTCCAACAGCGCGTCCTCACCCTATCGAGCATCCTCAAAAGTCTGCTGACGATTCTCCTGGTGGTGGTTGGGGCGATCGTCGGGTTGGCGAACATTGGCCTCGATGTGGGGCCCCTGATCGCCGGGGCCGGCTTAATCGGCGTGGCCCTCTCCCTCGCGTCCCAAAACCTGATTAAGGATGCGATTAATGGGTTTTTGATTTTGGCGGAAGATCAATTTTCCGTGGGCGATGCGATCGCCGTGGGCAATTTGACCGGCCGTGTGGAGGCGCTCACCCTGCGCGTCACCAAGCTGCGCGATGCGGAACAGCGGTTGATCGTGATTCCCAACAGCGAAATCCGCACGGTGGCGAACCTGTCGAACCACTACTCCCAGGCGGATCTGAAAATTCCGATCGCCTATGGGGCCAACCTCGACCAGGCCTTGGATCTTCTGAATCAACTGAGCGACGACCTGGCCGCCGATCCCACCTGGGCCGAGACGTTGCTCGATCGGCCCCAAGTCTTGGGCATTGACGACTTTGCCGCCAACGGCGCGATCATCCGCGTCTGGATTCGGACTGCGCCGCTGGAACAGTGGAACGCCGCCCGCGAGTTTCGGCGGCGGGTGGTGATTGCCTTTGCCGCTGCCCAGATCGAACTAGCGGGACAGGCGGATACGACGACGACATCGGCCGTCGTGCCCCTCGATGGCGATCGTCGCGTCCGATCGGACGAGCAAGCCGATGACCATGCAAGCAACGCTCTCAGCGGCAATTCAAACATTAATTCAAACAAACCCGCCGACCCGGGCAGCCCCGCAAGCACCAATTCAAACATCAGCTTAGACACCAGCTTAAACACCAGCCCCGACGAAAGCCGGATTCACAGCTCGCAAATGCCTAACAATCTCACCAATCCAAGCCCCCCGAGTGTTGCCATCGAACCCAAATTGACTGAACCCACAACCAACCCTCCAATCGGCTAGCCAATCTCGTTGCTGTTCCAACCGAGGATTCTCGCAATCATGCGATCGTGGGTGGCGCAATCGCTTTAGCCACCCATGGTTTACGCCCCAGACTGACTCAAGACGACACGCGATCGACCTGTCAGGGATCCCGATATATACCTAGTCGATCAGCCAAAAATGGTTAAAAAAGTTACAGGCTAATCACCCAAAGTTCTTGATAGCAAATTTTTGTAAGCCCGGATTCAATTCGACAAAATCCTATTTATTGACGAAGGAAACCTAGCTTTCCGAAATAAAAAGAGGGGAGCTAATCGAAATTAGTCTCCCCGAACTACAGGTTCTTGATACCTGCTATACCACTTCTGATTATTGACGCTTTGGGGGCATCATGAATCGACAAGTAACATTTTGAAGCCAAGCAAGATCAAAATTAGTCCTCCCAGCACCTCAACCTTGTCCACATGGCGGTAAAGTTGACGACCAAAAGACTTGCCCAAAAACACCCCAGCCAAGCACACCGCAAAGGTGATGCCACCGATCGTCCCGGCAATTTGGAGGATAGGTGTTTGTACTGCGGTTAGGCCCACACCGGCCGCGAGGGCATCAATACTGGTGGCGATCGCCAGCCCCGTCAGCATCTGAGTATCCGCCGGGTTGCAGGCCCGTTCATCGGGGCGATCGGCCTCGCCTGCATCGTCCTCATTGTTTGATTTGAGGGCTTCATAGATGGTTTTGCTGCCGATCGCGCACAGCAAGCCCCAGGCAATCCATTGGTCATAGGTTTCGATCGCCGATCGCCAGGTCAAACTCAGACCCCACCCCAAAACGGGCATCAGCATCTGAAATGCCCCAAAAAACAGCGCAATCTTAATCGCCTTGTACCAACGGGCATATTTCATCGACAGGCCGCTGGATACGGCAACTGCGAAGGCATCTGCCGACAGACCCAATCCTAGAGAAGCCGTTGTGAAAATATCCATCGATCAGTCCTTGCGCGGGGTAATAGGGAGAGCGGAGTGGGGCTAGTGGTCGATCGTGTTTGATTTCAGACCCCATGAAGCGGCATCAGTGGAGAGGACTGTTTGATTTCGGGTTGATTTCGGGTGTCATGGAGCCAGTAGAGAGGACTGTTTGATTTCGGGTGTGATGGAGCCATCGGAGCCAGCTCATCTACATCTAGTCAGGGCCGTCCAGTCAGCCAACGTCGGTTATTCCCTAGTCAATGGGTTAAGCAGTCATTAGATGCCAGTCATTAGATGCCAGTCATTCGATGCCAGCCGTTGATCCATGGTCGAGGATTGCAGGTTGATCACGCATTAATTCAGGGATGAAATCCGATTCCTGTGGTTGAAAAATTTAAGATTCTGACAACATCCGACAAGAATGCTTCCTGAAATCTTTAGGGTTAATCAATCCATGCCAGGGCATTGCATCAATTGCATGACATCAATTGCATAGAAAGATGAATGGTTTGCGATGTTTTGGAAGCTGTTTTGTAGAAATCAACTCATTTGATTTAACAATAGTCTATTTTGCATAAGTTTTGTTTCATATTTCATTCATTGTCGATCGCGGTCGGACTGATTAATTTTAGAAAATGCCCTTGAAAACGTCAAAGCGTTGCTATACAAGCATCGTAGTGATCATGATCTCGATTTGCAAAAATCCCAACCTGCGCAAACATCACCCCTCTCAACCCATCTAAGATTGCAACACCGAATGAATCGATTCATTTTTGATTCATTTTTCAAAAAATATTAAAATCCAAACCCGCCCCATTTCCAGAGGGCAATGGAGTTGTCCCTGAGCTTGACCCTAAAATAGTAGAAATCCAAATCTAAATTCAAATCAATGTCCTGCAAGGGTGCAGAATTATCGGGAGATTAGTCGATGTCAAAAGCACAGCCCTATCAACCATCGCTACTGCGATTTCTGCACGGTTTAAGCGCCACGATCGGGATCGGAGCGATCGTCACCGCCGCCCTGACCTACAACACCTATGACGGACGATGGGGACGGTTGCCCCTGCCCAAAATACCGTCAATTGAGGGAATTCACGGCACATTTGGTCTGTTCTTCCTGATTTTGCTGCTACCCCTCGCGCTCTATAGCTTTTACGTGGGGTCGCACCGATTATTGTCTATGGGGGCCGTGCGGCGCTTGCTGGGCCGCGAACCAGCGGGGGGCGATCGAGCCTGGTGGCGATCGTTCCATCAACTCGCGAATACCGGCATGTTGCTAGCGGCGGGGCTGGCCGTCGTGTCCGGGCGACAGGTCAAGGAAGAATGGCTCTCGGCCGGCGAGTTTCACCATGTTTGGTACTCCGTCCACCTCGGCGCTTGGGTGGTGATGGTGGTGTGTCTGGGGTTGCACATTTTTGCGGCGGTGCGATCGGGCGGCTGGCCCCTGCTGCGATCGATGGCCACATGGCGGGTGCGATCGGGCGATGAACCCCAGGCCTGGTGGGCACAACTCCAGACCATCTTCAAGCGTCCCTAATTCCGTCGCCGTAGGGGTTGGGAGATCCCGCCCCTACGACCGATCGGTTTCCAACCACCCCAACAATCAACATCCCAACAATCAACATCCCAACAATCAATAATCCCAACAATCAATAATCCCAACACAATAACAAAGCCACCTGTTTAAGGGTGGCTTTGTCGTCGAGGCATTCATTCACATCGCAGAAAACAGTACAAAAACAGTCGCAGAAACAACAGTTACAGGAGTCAAAACGAGAAAAGAGGTTATCCGGCAACTGTCAACAATCCATCGAAATCAACAAGAACCAATCAAACACCTACTAAAAACAATCGAGATTCAGACTCAAAACTCAGAAACTAGACCTTCAGAACGGTGAAAGCAAACCAATGAACCAAACTAAACTAAATCCAATCAAACCAATCAAACGTCCAATGGGAAAATTAAACTCAGAACCTAGTGAATCAGAACCAATCAAACATCAGACTTGAAACTGAGAAACTCCAAACTCAACAATTAGACACTGAACCAGGACAAAGCCTGAAGCACTAAATCTGCAATTTGGTGATTGGCAATAGGCAGTAATAGGTCAGAGCGAGCGTTGTCGTTTAGGATGGAATGCCTCAACCAAAAACAACACGAAGCAACAGTGAAACCTAACAGCTCGAAACTTGACAACTCAGTACAGTCCAGCGGTCAATATTTGCGAACCTGCAAACATTCAACCGATGACGACTTAACCAACAGGAATTCAATCAACGAGAATCGAACTAACGAGAATCCAATCAACGAGAAATGGCAGCCTAACCGTTTTAATCCTCAATTTCAACCATGAAACGCAAACATGAGCAGTCGAAATTCAACGTCGAGATTCAACGAAATTCAACACAGCAGAGATAACTGGGCGCTGATGTGGCAACCTCCTCTACCCGATCGTGGGGTTTGGACTAGGTCGTCTTTGAAATCCATCAAGACTGTCTTCAATCGCAGCCAGGTTCATGAAACGCGGGCAAAAGATCGATCGGATGTCGCAGCGTTGGAATTTGGGTAAATGATGAGGGATCGGTCTTTTACAGACTGCTCAGGGCCGATGGTTCGATCGCGTCCTGAGCCAATGGCACGATTCTGATTCAGAATCACTCAACTTGTTGCATCCTGCAATCCCACCTATCTTGCGATCGGGTTTTGGCAATGGATGAGGACTGGGTACCATACCGCCAGTCCTCGCAAACTGAGGAACTAACTTGAAACGATGGTTAAGGGAGTTAACTATCTAGGTATCTAGGGGCTAACTGCTTTTGATTCTAGCAACTTTGTTCTGAAGTGGCTGAAATAATTCAGAAGCGTTAAAAAACTCGAAATATAGACATAACTGCTTAAGGGAATCCGGGATTTGATTACAATTATTGGTCTTGATGCAAGTAATAACTACTATGGCTGTGGATAACTAGGGTTTGAGCAGCAATGGGATGTTTCCACCCCTGAAGATTGGTCAAATATTCGGTCAAATATCGGCTGCTGAATATCTACTCATGAGGGGGTGAATCGTTGGCTGATGCATAGCCCGGTTCCCGATCGGGAAGACCGATCCCTGAAATGGCGCAAATTCAGTATGGTTAGGGTGGTGATGGCGCTGGAATTGCGGTCATGAAACGGGCGACGACCAAGGGACGGGGGGCAACCCTAGTAGCACAGCGGGCAATGACGGGCGATCGGGTGACGCTGCGATCGACGGGCACGGCCGGCGGTGAGGGGGCCATTTACCAAGTTCTCGAAGATGCGTCCCTGTTAGCGAAGATTTACCACCCGGATCAACGATCGCCCGATCGGGTGGCGAAGTTGGCGGCGATGTTGAACGATCCGCCGATCGATCCTCTGGAGTTGCCAGTCACGATCGCCTGGCCCGTGGATGCGGTGGTGGTGAACGGGGCGATCGTCGGATTTTTGATGCCCAAGGCCGGCGAAACGCGGCCGCTGCACGAGGTCTACACGCCCAAAATGCGGCGGCGCGAGTTGCCGGGGCTGACCTACCGCTACTTGGTGCGGATGGCGCGGAACCTGGCGGCGGCGATCGATGTGCTGCACGAGCGCGGGTACGTGATCGGCGACGTGAACGAGTCGAATGTGCTGGCGGCTCCGACAGCGCTGGTGACGCTGGTGGATACGGACTCGTTTCAGGTGTTCGATGCCCAAAGTCGCCAGTCCTTTCGCTGTCCGGTGGGCAAGCCGGAATATACGCCGCCGGAATTGCAGGGGCGGAATTTTCGCGAGGTCGATCGCACGACGGCCCAGGACTGTTTTGGCTTGGCGGTGCTGCTGTTTCAGTTACTAATGGAAGGAACGCACCCCTTTGATGGAGCCTTTTTAGGATCAGGCGATCCGCCGCCGATCGATCGCCGGATTGCGGCGGGTCAGTTTCCCTACGGCGCACGCCCTGGATCCTGGAAACCGAAGCCGATCGCCCCCCATTTTGAATGGCTCGACCCGCTGATTCAGCAACTGTTTCGCCGGGCCTTTGAAACCAGCCGGCCGGCCGATCGCCCCACCGCCCGCCAGTGGGCCACCACCCTGGAGGCCGCCGAAGCCAATCTCACCACCTGTAGTACCAATCCCAACCATCTTTACTTTGGGCATCGGGGCATTTGTCCCTGGTGCGATCGGGCGCGGCAGTTTCGGGGGCGCGATCCCTTTCCCTCGCCGGCCGCCATTCGCCGGGGCGAACACCTGAAACTCGCCCAAACCCACCGCAAACCGCCGCGCGTCGTCGCCCACCCCAAACCCGCCGCCACCATCACCACGATTCCCCTACGGCCGCTGCCCCCGACGATCACGGCCCGCAACTACTGGCTCGCACCGGGCTATTCCCGATCGAGCGCCTGGGTGTCCACCATTGGGATTGCCTGTTGCTTCCTGGTGTCAGCGGCGATCGTTGCCAGTCGCGAAGCCCTCGACTTTTCCACACCGGGCGTTCCCGCGCTGATTCCCCGGATCCGAACCACCCTCACCACCGATCAGCGTCGCCTAGCCCTGATCCAATTCGACACCACCCGCAGCCGCATCCAATGGCTGACCGACGAACTAACGAAGCAGGCGATCGCCGATTTTCCGCGCCTGCCCCGCTCCGATGCCCTCCAACAGGCCCAGCGCGCGATCACCGCCACCCTCGGCAACCAAAATCTGATCTATTACGGCGGAACGATCTCCGGCTCCGTGCTCCCCGGCGGCGAAGCCACCCAGGAAGTGTTGCAGGTGCAATGGATCGAAGCCCTCTCGGCCTATCAAATGCGCACCCTCGGGAAAAGCTACGCCCTGGGCTACTTTGACCCAGCCAACCTAACGATCGAGCAGCTCCGCCGAGACTCCCGCAACTTTTTGACGGATGCCCTCAACAGTCCCACCCCAAGCCCAGCCGCCTCACCCTTGGCAACGCCACCGCTCGATCGGTAAACCCGTCACGAGTGCGGCCTCAATTGTGGGAAATGGGGCCTGGATTGGCGCTGGCTGTCCAAAAGAAACTCTTGTTACGCTGTGGGTCGCGGCCTCGACGCTGGCTGACTGATGGGCCGCTGGCCGAGGCGATCGCCCTGCCCTAGCTGCATTCAAGTCCTAGCCCCATGGCCAAGCCTGACGAACTGATCCTCTTGTTTTGGAACTGCCCCGAATGCGGGCACGAACATATCGAAGGGCCCACCAAGCGCTGCCCCCGGTGTTTTTATTGGCGCGATCGGGCCGTGGACTTTTACGAAGCGCCTGATTCGCGCGTGCTCACCCCCGACGAGGTGATCCAATACCAGCGGCCCGACTGGATCTGCAAAGTCTGCGGCGCGGCCAATGCCGACGAAGGACAACCGGTGGCGGAGCTGATTTGCGGCAACTGCCAATCCTGGCAAACCAATCATGCCGGTTTACGACACCTGGTATCGCTACAAACTTGAAAAATGGGTGCTCCAAACCAGCGTGGAGCGGCGAGGCCGCGATCGCGAACCCCGTCGCCCGCCCGCCGTCACCCTCGATAACCGGCCCTATCCCGAGCGGGCCCTGCCCCCGATCGAGCGTTGCAGCATTACCGCCGACTATGCCGATCCCAAGCAGCGATCGACCCGCAAACGCGACACCTTCGAGCTGCCCTGCGACCACTACGATCGCCTAGCGATCGGCCAAATGGCCCGCTTCGAGCGATCGGGCCAGCGCCTGAAGCTGCTGGACTCCAATCAGCCCGCCATTGCCCCCAAAATCCCGTAGGGGCGCATCGCCATGCGCCCTCCGGTACGCGAGATCTCCGAGGGCCAATTCGTTTCAAGCGATCAATCCTGGCGGAGGGCGTACCGCTGTACGCCCCTACCCGATTGCCCCATTGACGGGGAAAACCCGATGCATGATCCCGAGGCGCGATCGCGCCGTGGCCCATAATATCGATCGACCGTAGGGTATGTAGGGCAACGGTTGGCGGTTTACGGCGACTGGGTTTGTGCCCTACGCACCGCTGCAATGGGGCGGCCCAACCGATCAGGGATGATCGTAAATGCGGGGTGGGTGGCGGTGCGTGGGAGATCACCGGGAGATGGTTGTTGCAAAGGTGACGTTCTCCCACACACCCTACGCCTATGCCCGCAAGGCTTCGGCAATCTTGGTTTGCAGCGTGCTGACCAAATCGGCGATCGCCACTTCTTCCGCCGTTGCCGTGGCGCGGGTCACTAGCTCCACCTTGCCCTGGGCGATCGCCCGGCCGGTCACCACCCGGAACGGAATCCCGATCAAGTCGGCATCCTTGAACTTCACGCCGGCCCGCTCTTCGCGATCGTCCAGGATCGTCTCGATTCCGGCGGCGTTTAGGTCGCTGTAGAGTTGCTGGGCGATCGCCATTTGGTTCTCGTCCGCAATGTTGGGAACCGTGACGATCGCGTGGTACGGGGCGATCGCCACCGGCCAGATCATGCCGTTTTTGTCGTGGGACTGTTCCACCGCCGCCTGGGCAATCCGCGACACCCCCACGCCATAGCAGCCCATCCAAAAGGGCTGGCTCTCGCCGGATTCCGTCGCAAAGGCCGCGCTCATCGCCTGGGAATATTTCAGCCCTAGTTGGAAAATATGACCGGCTTCGATGCCCCGGGCCGATTGCAGGATTTGCGCCGGGTCATGCACCGCCCGATCGCCCGGCCGCGCCAAATCCAGCTCCACCACCTCCGACAGCTTGTATTGCGTGCCCCAGTTCGCCCCCACCACGTGATAGCCCGGTTGGTTTGCGCCGGTCACGAAGTTTTGGAGCTGGCTGGCATTCGGATCCACCAGCCGCAGGAATTGGGGAGCTGTGTCCTTGGCCGGGGCGATGTGGTCGTCGCTCAAGTCCGGTGCCATGTAGCCCAGGGGCAAGGACTTGGCGGCCCAGGCAGCTTGGGCATCCGCATCGGGCACGTTCAGGGCCAGCACCTTCGTGCCGCCGTAGTTCGGGGCCCGCTGGGTAATCGCATTGAACAGCTTCACCTCGTTTACGTCCCGATCGCCCCGAATGCTAATCAGCACCAGCACTCGCTTGCCGTTATCCAGCACGGCTTGATAGAGCACGTTCTTCACCACCTGGGTCGGGTCGCACTTCAGCACCTCGCACAACCGGGCGATCGTGGTGGTGTCGGGCGTTTCCAGGGTTTCAAAACTCGTAAAGGGCGACGGAACCGCATCCACCGGCTGTGACACCGCCTTTTCCACGTTGGCGGCGTACTGCTCATCTTCGGTGAACAGAATTTCATCCTCGCCGGTTTCCGCCAGGATCATAAATTCCTGGGAGGCACTGCCCCCGATCGCCCCGGAATCCGCCTGCACCGGCCGGAACTTCAGCCCACAGCGGCGCAGCATATTTCGATAGGCCTGATCCATCGCATCGTAGGTTTCCTTCAGGCTTTCGGGCGAGGTGTGGAAGGAATAGGCATCCTTCATGATGAATTCGCGACCCCGCAGCAGGCCAAAGCGCGGGCGAATTTCATCGCGGAATTTGGTTTGAATCTGATACAAATTCACCGGCAACTGGCGGTAAGACCGAATCAGCTCCCGCGCCACGGTGGTGATCACTTCCTCGTGGGTCGGCCCGAGCATCAGCTCCCGATCATGGCGATCGCTCAGGGTGAAGGCAATTCCCTCGGCCTTATACACATCCCACCGGCCCGACTCGCGCCACAGCTCCGCCGGTTGCAGTTGCGGCAATAGACATTCCTGCGCGCCGGTTGCGTCCATTTCCTCGCGCACAATCTTCGACACCTTTTGCAGCACCCGCCACATCAGGGGCAAGTAGGCATAGATACCGCTACCGATTTGGCGGATGTAGCCCGCGCGTAGCAACAGCTTGTGGCTGGTGACAACGGCTTCGGCGGGGTCTTCGCGCAGGGTGACGAACAGGGCTTGGGACAGACGCATAAAACAGCCAGGAGCAATGCACAGTCCAGAATATCGCAGTTGGGGCGATCGATGGGGGCAATCAGCCACGGAGGGTACGCCGCCCGCCCGTCTTAAGAAAAACCGATCTTTTTCTCGATCAAGCACCTCCCTAATCAAAAAATTGAATTAGTGAAATCAAGAACAGATAATGTGTGATCCAAAAGCTGTTGCCTTAAGTTTCGTTTTGGGCTTGGGTCTGTCCTTGGGAAGTGGCCCAGGACTATTTCAGCCGTCTTCAAGTGCTTTTGCTGTCAGCATTTCGCCAGAGCAAGACCCAAAAGCCAGCCTCGATCGCACACCAAAACAAGGGGCCAAGCAAGACGCATTGCTGCGCTGTCGTGTCGTGGGGATCCGCACGGGGCAGTTGGCCCTGCGCTTCAACCCCAATGGTGCATCACGAGCTGGCCTGAATAACGGCAACATCGTTGATGTGTACCAACAGGAGGGGATTTGGTTTTACGTCCAAGTCGTCGCGGGGCCAAATCAACGGGTGACAGGTCTTTGGGGCTGGGTCAACAGTAACTATCTCGCTTGTAACGACTAGGACATATCGGCGTGTCATTAAATTCCGTCGCCGTAGGGGTTGGGTCTCCCAACCCTGACCCGAGAGATCGCCCGCGTCGCCTCCATCAAGAAACGCGATCGTTTGGGCTGAACCCCTGAGCGGCTCAATAGGATCGAGGTAGCAATGAACTGATGGACACGATCATGCGTCCCAGAACAACGATCGGTTTGGGTCTCTGCCTTGGGATCGGTTTGCTCGTTGGGGCAGACCAGGGGCTGTTGACGGGGCAATTGGTAGCACTGGCGGCTCCCCGGGCGATCGAGAGCCAGCCCGCGAGCCTAGCCACCCCGAAGCAAGAAGCCTATGCCCGGTGTCGGGTGGTGGGGATTCGCACGGGGCAGTTGGCCCTACGCTTCAACCCCAATGGCGCATCGCGGGCGGGTTTGAATAACGGCAATATCGTTGATGTCTATGACCAAGAGGATCAGGACGGCATTACCTGGTACTACGTGCATGTGATTCGGGGGCCCAACAGCCGGGTGACGGGTCTGCGGGGCTGGGTGAATAGCAACTACCTGGATTGCGGTTAGCGCAGGCGCTGGCGATCGCGGCTGAGTTCCCAGTTGTGGCCCGCTCGGTTTTCGCAGCGGAGCCGATCGGTTGTGGCCTCACACCGGAAGCCGCCGCGATTCCACACTCGGCCGTAGGGCAACACGGGATTGCTCGGATCGGAGATCGTGTCGGCCGCGCAGGCGAAGGCTCCCGGCTGGCGGCTGCCCATGGTGAACACATGACCCCAATCGAGCGGGCAATCGGCCGGCTGGGGAGGAATCGGGGCCTTGTTTTCCAGCACGTCGCACCGCAGACTATTTTGCCCGTCGGCTTCTGTAAAAACCAGACAATGGATGTTCCCGGAAGGCGTTTGGAAGCTGTCGGTGGCTGAGGCAACGGCGGGGGCCAGGCCGATCGCGCTGGTGAGGCCAAAGGCGGCGATCGCCCCGCACCGCATGATCGGAGTCATCACCCGATCGAAACTGGCAAATCGGTCAACGGCAGCAAACTGAATCATGGGTCAATAACCGGGAGAGGTGCGATCGCAGCAGTCTAGGGATTCCTAGGTTCAGCGATTCTAGCCAGTTGTCAGGGCCGCGGCATAACCGTTTTGCAACGCAAGCAACGGCTCTGGCACCCGTCCGGTACACTGCTTAGGTCAGTTTTGGGGGCGATCGCCCGGTTTCCTGGTCATGGTTGACGCTGCTGCCTTTCCTGAGCATCCACATCCCGAAGAGTTGCACGACTTGCCGGAACCGGAAGAGTTGCCCGATCGGGCGGCCGACCAGACCGAGGAGCTACCCGATGAGTTGGTGTCGGCCCTGGCCAAGCCGATGCGGGGGCCCCAATTGCCGCCGGTTCCTGCTCCGGCTGCGGAGCCGCCTCCCGTATCGGAGTCGGACTCTCCAGCGGAATCCCCACCGGAGTTGCCGCCCCTTTCGCCCGAGGCCGCGCGCTTGGCCCGGGAGTTGTTGACCCCGGACGATCGCCCGGATGAGCATGATGATCAATCCGAGCATCCAGCGGCGCGATCGCCCCTCGATCGCGGCGCACAGGTCACGTTGACGGTTCCGGAAGCCGCTCCAGCCGCCGCAACGTCTGCGCCAGACACCGACCCAGAACGGCCCGCGCCGGTGATCCTGACCCTGCCGCCGGACTTTGCGGCCGATCGCCCCGATCGCGGGCTGGCCTGGACAGACCTGTGGCAACAACTGATGCACCGGCTCTACGGCGGCGAGCGGGGCTGGTTGCCCGATGCCCCCGTCACCTTGCACGTTTCGGGTCGCACCCTGGAACTGCGCCAACTGACGGCGATCGCCGACGCGCTCCAGGAGGTGCAACTGCAGCTCACCACCATCGACACCGACAGCCCCGACACGGCAACGATCGCCATGCAAGCCGGGTATCGGCTGACCTTCACCCCGAGCGATCGGCCCGCACCCGACGACGGCGAACCCGCCCCCGAACAACAGCCCGACTGCCTCTATCTCGATAAAACCCTGCGATCGGGCGTGGAAATTCGCTATCCCGGAACCGTCGTGATTCGCGGCGATGCCAACCCCGGCAGCGCGATCGTGGCCGGCGGCGACATTCTCGTTTGGGGGAGGCTCTGCGGCGTGGCCCACGCGGGAGTCAACGGCGACACCGAAGCGATCATCATGGCCCTCAACCTCGACACCAACCAAGTGCGGATCGCCACCCGCACCGCGCGCGTTCCCGAATCGAAGCTCGATACGCCCTGTCCTGAAGTGGCCTACATTTCCGGTAAAGGGATTCGGATTTCACCCGCCGCCGACTTTGCCAAAAACGAAGTGCGATCGCGCCTCGGCGACCCCCCAGCCTAGGCCGATCGCCCACCCGATCGCCCGGCGATCGCCGTGCTAAATTGAGGTGTCCAAACGGGTTCAGCCCCGCCGCACCCCTCGACAGTCCTTCCAGCAGTTGTGAATTATCAGGCACTCGCATGAGCCGCATCATCGTAGTTACCTCCGGCAAAGGCGGCGTAGGCAAAACCACCTGCACCGCCAACTTGGGCATGGCCCTCGCGCAACTGGGGCGAAAAGTGGCGCTAGTGGATGCCGACTTTGGCCTGCGCAACTTGGATCTATTGCTGGGTCTTGAAAACCGCGTGGTCTACACCGCCGTGGAATATTTGGCCGGTGAGTGCCGCCTGGAGCAGGCCCTCGTGCGCGACAAACGCCAGCCGCGCCTGGTGCTGATGCCCGCCGCCCAAAACCGCACCAAAGAATCCGTCACCCCCGACCAAATGCGGGCGCTGGTGTTGACCCTGGCCAAAAGCTTTGACTATGTGTTGGTGGATTGCCCCGCGGGGATCGAAATGGGCTTCCGCAACGCCATTGCCGCCGCCCGCGAGGCAATCATTGTCACCACGCCAGAAATTGCCGCCGTGCGCGATGCCGATCGCGTCGTCGGCCTGCTCGAAGCCGAAGGCATCAAAAACGTCCGCCTCGTGGTCAACCGACTGCGGGCCCACATGGTGCAAGCCAATGACATGATGTCCGTCGATGATGTGCGGGAAATTTTGGCGATTCCGCTGCTGGGCATTTTGCCCGACGATGAGCGGGTGATCACCTCCAGCAACCGAGGCGAACCGTTGGTGCTGTCGGATCAAGTGTCCGTGCCCAAAATCGCCTTTGGCAACATTGCGCGCCGTCTGGAAGGGCAAACCGTGGAATTCTTGGATTTGACCGCCAGCCACGATTCGCTGATCAAACGGCTTAAACGCTGGCTGAAGGGGGGGCCGCGCGGTTAGCCTGAGTCAGCGGGGCGATTGTTTTTCAAAACATCCCGTTCCGAACATCCCGTTTTGATCGGTTTGTTGTCGGTTTGTTGTGTGTTGTTTGTGGTGTGTCTATGGTGGTTGGCGGGGGCTGGTTTCTTGGGGCTGGTTTCTTGGGATTGGTTTCCGAAGCCCGTCATCCAAAGAACCGGTAAGGTCACGATTTTTTTCGGATGCACCCTCGCCGATCGGGGCGGTTCCAGCCCGCAGGCGGCCGCTTGAATGACCTCGTTACCTGTTAACACTGACCCCGTTAACGGGTCTCATGAATCTCATTAATTTAGTCCCGCTAACTTGTCCCGCTAACTTGCCCCGTTAACTTGCCCGGTTTAATTGTTCTGTATCCCTTGCCCGATCGCCCCCCGATCCAGCGCGCTGCGTTATCTGCGTCATGTTAAGCGAACTTCTCGATAAATTATTTGCCCGCGATCCCGACAGCCGCAGTGTGGTGAAACAGCGGCTGCAATTGCTGCTGGCACACGATCGCACCGATCTCTCGCCCCAGTCGATGGAGCAAATGCGTCAGGAAATTTTGGATGTGATTTCACGCTATGTGGAAATCGACAGCGAAGGCCTGCAATTCATTCTGGAAAACGATTTGCGGACAACGGCGCTGATTGCCAATGTGCCGATTCGGCGGGTGCGCCCGGAGAATGCCCCCTCGGAGGAGGCGGCCGCGGCCATGGAAACCCCGATCGATAGCCCGCTTCTGGGGGATGCGATCGCCAATGATGATGACGACATTATCGATCTCGACTCGTTGCCCCTGGATGGGGGGCCGACGGAGGTGGCTCCATAGGGGGTGCGACGCGGGGAACCGGGGCTAGCCGCATGGATCGAGAGAATCGCCAAACACCGCCGCCCGATCGGTCGATCGACTTGGCCACGGTTCGATCGCAATGGGCCGATCGATTGGCGCGCGATCGGGCGATCGCCGTGATTCGGGCCACCGATTGGGAGCAGGGCCTGGCCATGGCCCAGGCGGCGGCCGATGGGGGGCTGCGGTTGATTGAAATTACTTGGAACAGTGTGCGGCCGGCGGAGTTGGTGGCGGAACTGCGCGATCGGCTGCCTGACTGCCAAATTGGGGCGGGCACGCTGCTGGATGCGGCCATGGTGCGCGAGGCGGTGGCGGCGGGGGCCCAGTTTGGGTTTGCGCCCTTTGGGGAACCGGGGGCGATCGCGGCTGCGGTGGTGGCGGGAATGCCGATCGTGCCCGGTGCGCTGACCCCCACCGAAATCGCCGCCGCTTGGCAAGCGGGAGCCAGCAGCGTTAAGGTGTTTCCAATTTCGGCCGTGGGTGGCCCGAGCTACGTGCGATCGCTCGTGCCCGTGTTGCCCATTCCGCTGATTCCGACCGGTGGTGTCACCCTGGCCAACGCGGCGGACTTTTTGGCCGCTGGGGCCATGGCGATCGGCCTGGCGGGGGAGCTGTTCCCAGCGTCGGCGGTGGCGGCCGGCAACTGGGCGATCGTGCGCGATCGGGCGCAACAGCTCGTTCAGCAAGTGTCTCCCCACTGTCTACGGGAGCGATCGCCCAAAATCGGAGATTCGCTAATTTAGAGAGCAAAATAGAAACGCTGCAAAGGCGCTTTGCCGATTGGTCGCGATTGGCTCCCCCCAGGGCTGCCGGATCCGATGGCCACAAGACCGTTTTCCACTCGTCGTGCTTCAGGTTTAGGAACTTCCATGACAGGGCTGCTGGCAAAACTCGATGACACCCGCGATCGCGTCGTCGATCGCACCCGGGAATTCAAACAAACGCCCCCTCGGTGGCTGCGCCGACCCAAATTTTTGGTAGCGGGCGCGATCGCCGCCTTTGCCGCCTCCTGGGCCGGAGCCCAATCGAGCGCCGCTCACTACTACTTTGACCAGTGGGAGCGATCGCAACTCGATAAAACCTTGGCGGTGTTGAACCAGCCCACGCCCGATCGACAGCCCCGCTGGGCCTCGGTGATCGACCAACGCTGGAGCTTCCTGGAGCGATCGACCCGTGGCATTGCCCAAGCCGCCAGCACCGGCATCGTCAAATTTGACCAACTGCCCTTCAGCCCCCGGGAATCGATGGCGGTCTTGAAGCGACTCGACAACGTGCGCTGGCTACAAATTGACATCGGCAACCAGCGCCTCACCGCTTGGAACGGGAATCAACCCGTCCGCACGGATATTGTGTCCACGGGTAAGGCCCGCACCCCGACGCTCCCCGGCACTTGGACGATTAATACCAAGCTGCGATCGGCTCGGATGCGTGGCCCCGGCTACGACGTGCCCAATGTGCCCTACACCATGTATTACGACGGCGGCTACGGGATTCACGGCGCGTATTGGCACAACAACTTCGGCACGCCCATGAGCCACGGTTGCACCAACCTGCCCGTGTCCACCTCCCGTTGGTACTTTAATTGGGCGGAAGTGGGCACTCCCGTTGTCGCTCACCGGTAGGTGCGGGGTCTCCCCGCCCAGCCCAGACAAGGGGCTTAAGCCCCTTGCTCCATGGGGTTTTGGGATTTTGTTCAGCTAGCGATCGCCCTGGAACGATCGCAGGGCCGCCTGGGTTTCCGGGTCGTAGAGCCGCCGGTAATTCCAATAGTTGCCCAACACGTTCTCCACGTAGCCGCGCGTTTCCGCAAAGGGGATTTGCTCCACAAACCGATCGAGGTCGGCCGTGCCGAACTGTTTTACCCAGCGGTTCACGTTGCCCGGCCCGGCATTGTAGGCGGCCACGGCCAGCAGGCTGTTGTTGTTGTATTCCCGATGGGTGTAGTCCAAAAACCACGTCCCGAGCTTGATGTTGTCGGCGGGATTGTCCAGGTTGTAGTTCTTGAAGCCGATTTTGTTGGCGGCCCATTCCCCCGTGGAGGGGAGCACCTGCATCAGGCCGACGGCGTTGGCGATCGAGCGGATCTCGCGCTCAAAGTGGGATTCCTGGCGAATCAGACCCAGCACCAACGCGGGATTGAGGTTTTGCGATCGCGCACCCGCCTGGATTTCCGACCAGTAGGGCCGCGGGTAGAGTCGTCGCCAATAGTCCAGATCGCGACGTGCGGCGGCAAATTGCGCCCGATCGGCCGGGTCTTCCCGCCAGCGCAAATTCGCCAGGGCAAACAAGCCCGCCAGGTAGTCGCCATTGCCGATCCGCAACGTGCCGTCCGTGTACTGCTCCGCGAAGCTGGGCTGGTTGCGGTTGGTAAATTCCACCTGCCAGCGATCGAAGGCGGCCCGATCCTGCCCCAGTTGATAGAGGGCTTGCAGGGTCGGCGATCCGGCCGGTAGCGGGACACGCGGCGGTGGGGCGGCCAGTTGCGGTTGACCCGATCGCACGGTGGTGAAGTCGCTGACCGGTAGCCCCAGCTTCGCGGCCGATCGCCAGGCGTAGTAGGACTCGGGGTAGGTGCGGAGGGTGTGGGCGTAGGAGTCCTTGGCGGCGGCGGAGTCGCCCGTTTGCTCCGCCCATTTGCCGGCCCAGAAGCTGGCGCGCGGCGCGTACTCATGCTCGGGGTTGTTTTGCACCAGGCCGATCGCCCACTGCCGCGCGGTTTTGGGATCCTTGGATGCGGCCGTTTCCGCCAGTTGCCAGCGCAGGTCGCCCGCCGCGTCGCTGGAGCCAAAATCCTGAAACAGTCGATCGCGCGGTTGGGTTGCGGGCTGGTTTTGGGCCGTGAGAATTCGTACTTTTTCGAGCAGCGCTCGCGGGGCATAGGTCGGGTTTGCCAGGGCCCGATCGAGCAGGGCCAGCCCCTCCGCCGGGGGCACGAGCCGCGCCAGCCGCGTGATCCCAAAGGCCGCTTCCGGCGACTGGGGAAATTGTTGAATCAGTTGGCGGTAGCGGGCGATCGCCTCGGGCCGTTTGCCGCCCAACTGGGCCCCCCGGCCGGCGCGATAGGTGTGGAGCGGGCTGGGGGTGGCCTTGGCGTAGGCGTTGCCGGCCCGGGCGTATTGGCGGCTGTCCCAATAGATCCGCCCGATCGTGGCCCAGTCCTCCGGGGTGATTGCGGCGGCAAATTGCCCTTCGAGGGGGCCCAGGGCGTTGCCCACATCGCGCCGATCGGGCCCGTAGCGCACGAGGTAGAGGAACCAATCGGGGCGATCGGGACTTTTGGCTAGGCGCTGTTGGGCCACGGCGATCGCCCGCGGGTGCGACTTCCACAACGAATCCGCCGCCACCAAGCGATCGAGCTGCTTCGGATCCGTTTGCCCCAGGCCATAGAGCGCCTCGGCCGCCGCCGGATCCCGAGGGAATTCCGCCAGCAACTTGCGCCAGGTTTGGTTGGCGGCTGTCCGATCGTCCATCAGAAGCTGCGCCTCGGCCCGCAAGACCAGCACCGCCGGCAACAGCACCGGATCATCGGCTTGGTCTAGCCATTTCAGGGCCGCCGCGCTGTTCTTCACCCCCAAGGCTTCCACCGCCAGCAGATAGCGCGCGCCCGATCGCACTAGGCTCGATCGCGACGCGGCCAACGACTCCAGGGCCACGGTCGGCTGAGGCGCATCCAGAGCCGCCGTCACGGAGGCCAGGGCGGTCTGGGGCGATGATGACTCGTCACCCTCACGATTCGCCAGCCAATCGCCCACGGGCGACAGGGCCGCCGCCGTGCCCACGGCCAAGGCCCCCGCAACCCCCAAACCCACGAGCCACGGGCGATCGCGCCACAGCCTGAGCAACCCCGCGCTCCACTCCCCTGTAAACTTCACGGCCAGCCTCGATCGGGAAACACCGTTGCCATTGTGCCGCAGCGTCTAGCTCGATGTGGGATAGGCCACCACTTCTAGGCGAGATTCGATCGCCGGTTCGAGGGCCGGCACCGGGGGCAATGGTTCGATCGCGGGCTGATTCGACAGCACCATCGTCGTCGTTTGGTTTTCCTGGAAGCCAATCCGCTCGTAGAAGGCCTGTTCGTTCGTGGTCATCAGATACACCCGCTCCACACGGCACAGGTGTGGGTGGGCCAGCACCGTTTGCACCAGCTTGCGCCCGATGCCCGCGCCCTGGTAGGTGGGATGCACGACCACATCCCAAATCGTGGCGCGATAGATGCCGTCGGAGGTGGCCCGGGCAAACCCAATCAACCGATCGCCATCCCAGGCGCTAATGGCGGGATAACTGTTTGCCACCGCCAATTCCACGTCCTCTCGGCGGCGATCGCGCGCCCAAAAAGCCGTGTCATGGAACAACTGCTGAAGTTTGTCAAAGTCAAGATCTTCAGCGCGATCGCGAAACTGAATGTGGCTGCAATCGAGAGTCATGGCAGTCGCAGGTAAACAACGACAATTGCAATTGATGGTAAACGACTGCTCTAGGATTGTGCAGCGTCAGGGATGACGGAATTGTGGCGGCGTTCGATCGGCTCCGGCAGTGGCGATCGTGAGTTGTGGCGAGCTATGGTCTTGATCGCCCATGGGTGATCCGCTCGTCATCCCCATCCAAACCATTATCCAGTACTTTCTTGACCAGAGAGTCGTTCTAAATCATTGAGGAATTGAAGTCATGAGCAATTCGTCTGAAAAAGTCAAAATGCTGGCGGGTGAATTGTATTTAGCGTCAGACCCCCAGTTAGTCCAGGAGCGGTTAACGGCTCGGCGGCTTTGTCGCGAATACAACGCTTCGACGGAGGAGGAAACCGCCCGCCGACTCAGCCTTTTGCAGACCTTACTCGGCACGGTTCCCGAGGATGTTTATATCGAACCCCACTTCAAATGTGACTACGGGTATAACATCCATTTGGGACGGAATTTTTATGCCAATTTCGATTTAATTATTCTCGATGTTTGCGACGTGCGAATTGGCAATAACTGCCTGATTGGCCCGCGCGTCAGTATCTTGACCGCCACCCACCCGATCGATCCGGATGTGCGTTTGTCGGGTCAGGAATTGGGCAAGCCAATCGCGATCGGCCACAACGTTTGGATCGGCGGCGGCGCGATCATCAATCCCGGCGTAACGATCGGCGACAATGTGGTGATCGCCTCGGGCGCGGTCGTCACCAAAGATGTAGCCGATGGCTGCGTGGTCGGCGGTGTTCCTGCCAAAATTCTCAAACACGTTGAGGCCAGTCGGGGTTCTTAAATCAGAAGTATCCCGACTGTCCTGAGCAGTTGTTAACCCAACAGCGCGATCGCCCGTTTCACCCGGTTCTCAGCCGTCAGACTATTCAGTCGCCTAGGGATGGCCGTCGTTTTGCTTCGCTTCTACGCAGAGATCCTGTACGGAGCCGCATTGTGGAAGATAATCGACTGCGCATCGTTCGGACAGATGTTGAGGCTTTGGCATGAGAGAGAGGCTTTGCTCTCACAACAATTTCAACATCCTGACCGAGTGCATTCAAAAAACGAAAGAGTCGAGGAATAGAAAATCCTGACAACTTGCCATTCATGAGGGCTGAGACTTTGGGTTGATCAATGCCTAACAGTTCAGCCGCGATCGCCTGAGTCATCTGTTGATGCTCAATGAGGCGTTTGATCTGACGTGCTAATTCTGCTTTGACTAACAGCTCAGTTGGATTCTCTAGATCCAAGTCTGCAAAAACATTTCCACTACCTGCTTGAATCTCTACTTTCGACATGAGACTTTCCTCTCTCAAGGACTACTGATAGTGATTTAAATAATGTTCTTTGGCGCGTTGTAGTCTCTTTTCGATTAACTTGATCTCTTGTTGAGGTGTTGCAATCCCATGCTTTGATTTTTTCTGAAAGGCATGTAGGACGTATACCACTCCGGCTAGCCGAATCGTATAGATTGCTCGATAGGTATCACCATCAAAGTCATCAACAACTTCTAAAACACCCGCACCTTTAAACCCTTTCAATGGTTTTGCTGAAGGGTGTTTTTCCCCACACTGGGCCAGATAGACAGCATAGCCAACCACTAGCCGTACATCTTCCGGGAAGGCTTTGACATCTTCTAGGGCACTGCCAACCCATTCAACGGGCTTCAGAGGTGAATTCATCCCCCCAATATGCCAATTCTGGCATAAAGCCGTCAAGATGGTTTTGCCCACCGCCAGGGGCGGACGATCGCTCGCCCCTGGAATTGGAAACCTAGCCCAACAGCGCGATCGCCCGTTTCACCAGGTTTTCAGCCGTCAGAAGTTGACCAGCGGTGGCCGTGGTTTCGCCGCGCTTCCAGGCAAACACATCGCACGGGGTCGTGCTGCGGAGGGCGATCGGCTCCAGCATGGCGCTCGTGCCGCCGTCACGCCCAACAACGCATCACAAAGAGGCGATCGAACGTTGTGCATCATCCACGGCAAGATAACGTTTCTGTTCAGCGGTTGCAAATAAGCTTTGCCACTCCACAAGCGGGAATCGCCAATCCGTTGCAACAGCATTGTTGTGTGGCCGCAAACAGCAGCAGCTTATCTTGGACTTACGCACCTTTCTGCAAGTTTTTTTATTTCCCCTAATAAGTTGTACCCGACAATCCTTGCCGTAATAGCACCATCAAGGTTGTCGTAGAAGTACGAAGAGTGAGCATCTTCGGCTGCAACAACCATTGCCAAATCTGATTGTCCAAGATTTCTTAATGTTTTCTCGGTTCCATTAGCATCTTGCCAGACATATTGATCAAAAAATAGTAATTCAGGACTAACCTCATCTTCTATAGCAGCTTTAAGAGGATAAGCAATCAAGTCAGATGAATGAATGATGTTTACCCACCTTAGTTTATGTGATGTGACAACTTTTTCTCTATGGTTTTCCTCAAAAGCCTGTTTTACTACAGAAAAGTCAATATCCAACATTTGTTTGAGAAATAATAGAGGGGAACCCAGAGTCGTGATGCTTTCCAAGCTCATATGATGCAACCTTTCACGAAAAATAAAAGCTGGATCATTGGTTGATAAAAGGTTTGAGAAAAGAAGATCCCAGAGAATTAAACTGCCTAGAGAATGAGCAACAAGGTGGATTTGAGTTTGACCAGGATGATTGTCTAAAAACTGATTTAATTGTTCACAAATACTTTTGCGAATTGCTTCACCACGCTCAGGATTTTGATAAATTAAAAAATCACCTAAAAAATTACTGATTAACTCATTTCTTCGGTTTTTATATCTATAAATATCGTAGTGGAACGCCTTGTATTCATTATGCTTTGCACAAGCTCTTGAAAAATCTTTCTCGATATATCCAATAACTTGGTGCTTCTTATCATTGAATAGATTTCCCCAGAAGCTTGAGTAAAAGTTTGCTGGGGTTTTTACATTTTTTTTAATGTTTTTTATGAGGACATCAGCATACCTGTAATTTTGGGTGTTGACACCATGCATGAAGAAAACAAGCATTCTGAACCAATACCTTCATCTAGACTGTTCTGATACAATACTTCCCTACTAATGACCTCAGATTACACCCTTGTAGCATTTTGGGATTTTAGATACGAACAGACAGCTTCCGCATACTGCTCCTACCAAAAAACTCAGGCAGCCCAATTATGTATTAGACCGCAAGTGCAGGATAACTCCTTCAGCGGAGTGTTGCCAAGCAGTTGAGGTCTAACTCCGGTACAAAGGGTATTACCCCGCAGTTGCGGAATAATACCCCCACTTATAGAACTTCTACCACAACGATCGCCCTGGAATCGTCACAGCTCTAGCCCAACAGCGCGATCGCCCGTTTCACTAGGTTTTCCGCCGTCAGACCGTTGAGGCCCATCAGTTGGCCAGCGGTAGCCGTCGTTTCGCCGCGCTTCCAGGCGAACACATCGCGCGGGGCCGTGCTGCGAAGGACGATCGGCTCCAGCATGGCGCTCGTGCCGCCGGTCACGCCCAACAACGCATCGCCGCCGAAGAGCCGATCGAACGTCGCATCATCCACAAAGTGAGCATCCGGCTCCGAGCACATCTCCACCGCCACATCGGTCGATCGATACAGGCGGCGGGGGCTGATTACCGAGACAATCCGCGAGCCGATGCCCTGGGCCGCCAGTTGTTCCGCCGCCGCGATCGCCGGGGTCAGCGTCATGTCGCCAATCACCGCCAAGACCACGGTTTTTTCGCCGGGGGTTTCTTGCAGGACAAAACCACCATCCTGCAAGGCTTGGCGCGTTTGCTCAAAGGTCGAAACGATCGGCAACGGCGACTTGCTGACCGTAATCGTGATTCCCTTGTTCACCTGCGCCAGCGACCAGTCGTAGCAAACCTGCGTGCTGTTGGCATCACAGGGGAACAGCGGGAAGATGTTGCCATTCCGCATCATTGCCGCGAAGTAGTTTTCGATTTCCGGGCGTTGGTGCGTCCAGCCGTTGCGCCCTTGCTCCAGCGCGCCCGCCGTGAACAGGCAGACCGTGGCGGGGGTGGGGCGGCGCAGTTCGGCCATGGCTTGGGTGACGGTTTGCCAAATCGGCAGCCCGTTGATCGCGAAGGATTCGTAGGAACACCAGAGCGATCGCGCCCCAAACAACGCTTGACCCACGGCCAACCCGGCGCAAGCATCCTCGTTCAGGGGTTCGTAGACCTGACCGTCGGGCTGTTGGAAGTAGGTCGCGTCGGTGGTCGGGTGGACGATTTTCAGGCCGACGTTGATGTTGTTGATGCCCGAAGCGGCGTTACCGTCGGCGTTCGTGACGACAAAATCCGGGTCGGCTTTGCCCACTTGGACGACCAGATCGCCCATGGCCGTGGTCGAAACTTTCTTTTCGCCAGCGGGGAATTCCACCAGGTTGAGCGCGCCCAAATCCGCCAGGGGCCGGACGCTTTCGGTGACGGCCACTTGTGCGCCGGGGCCACCGCCCGATCGCTCGCAGTTGGTACGCACCAGTTGCCAGGCTTCCGGCGACAGGGCCCGTTCCTTCAGGGCCGCCACAATGTAGTCCCGCTCCAGGTTGTCACCGGGGTAAAGGTTGTGGGATTGAGCGCCGCGCTTGTGAACACCCGCGCCCTTCAGTTGCTTGACGATCAACACCGTCAGCTTGCCGCCCAGGGCCAGCTTGGCCGCCTGGTCGGTGGCTTCCAGGATCGCTTGGGTGAAGGCTAGGCGTTGGGCGAAGGAAAACTTAGTGCTATCGACGTAATCGCCCGGTTGGTCGGCATCGTCGAAGGCCTTGGCATCCACCAAAATCACCTCTTCAAAGCCGTTGCCGCGCCAGTAGGCTTCCATGGCGGCGTTGGATTTGGTGGAGACCATGCTGTGGTGCTCTTGGCTGTAGCCGTTCCAAACCAAGATCGGCAGGAAGTTGGTGGCCTGCGGATAGGCGGTGTTGAAGTGGCCAAAGCTGCTCATGATGTAGGGTTCGCCCAGGCCGCCGTCGCCGATCGTTACGGGGAACAGCGTGCCGGGGAACAGCTTTGCGCCGGCCATGGCGAAGTGTTGACCCTGGCCGAGGGGGCCGGCGGGAGCCAGCAAGCCGGGGATTTGACCCGACAGGTGGCCCAGCAGTCCGTGGGTTTCGCGGAATCGATCGCGCAGTTGCTGCACCGTCGTGATGCCCATGGCTTCGAGCGATCGATCCAAGAACACCTGCGAGTAAAACCCGGGCGCGTGGTGGCCCACTTCGGTGGTGAAGTTCTTGTAGCCCAACATGGTCAGCGCCGCCATCACATCGGCCGCGCTGGCATAGCCGCCGGGGTGGCCCGATTCTTTGCTGGCGGTCACTTGCACAACCAAATAGCGCAGGGCATCGGCGGTCAGCAGGGTTTGGAACACGGCAGCCCGATCGCTCGCATCGGCGATCGCCCCTGTCCCCGCATCCACCGCTGGCACCGCACCAAGCGTCGCGAACTCCGGCAACGGTTCGCCAAAGTATTGAATGCCCTCGCAAAAAGCGGGCAGGGTCACGGGGGCGGGAGTTGTGGCGGTCATGGGCAATTTACCTAAGGTTCGACTCTATTGACTGTAAGGCCAGCCTTGAGGCGCTATTTTACAACTTTGATGTTGCTAAAGTCGCAACCCGGTAAATTTGGATGCCTGATACCGGCACTGGAAACTGGGTTGTGATGTTTGCCCGTGGGCGATCGTCCGTCGAATCGACCCGGTGGCGAGATGCCGCGAACGACAGCAATCGTCTCACGGGCTACTGACCACGCCAGGCATCTAAACAAGGGCAACAAAATTCCAGAGAATTCCAGAAAATTCCAGAAAATCTCAGGCAAAAGTTCAGTGAAATCGATCGCTCAAGGTCGTTAATTCAGAAATTCAAGCAAGGAAATCGAGTCAGCGCCTAGGTAGTCACGTCCCATGTTCGACAACGATTTAGACTGCCTGAATTTCAGTTTTCAAACTAAGTGATCGGGGGAATGTAATAGCGTCGTGAAATGCCTTCAATATCGTGATGGTAGTGTAAGCATTCGGGATCAACCCTTTCAATGGCGGCGATCGTTGCTGGCAACTCCTCGTGAGTAATAATCGCCTTTACAAGGTGAAATGAATTGCCACTATGACCACCAATTCCCTCTTGGGTAATATAGGTTCGGTGAGGAGAGGTGTCCTTGATACTATCTCCCACAAATTGCGGTTGGCGGGTAATGATCACTAGGAGTACGATTTTGAATTTGTGATAGAAATTATTCAGTGTTTCGGTGGAAATAAAAATATAAATGCAAGTATACATCAGCGTGTTGATTGCCGACGTGAAAGCGCCACTCTTGAGCAGAGCCATCATCAATCCAAAAATAGTTGATCCTGCCGCAGCATAGACAGATATTGATCCTACGGGCTTGAGATATTTCATGGCAAAATATGCACCTAGAATATCCTCATCTCCCGTTGATCCGCCTTTGCGAAAGGCGATCGCTTTCGCCACTCCCGTCAAAAGACCTCCAAAAATAACGAGAATGATTCGCTCGTTTTGGGGTTCAGGTTGGGCAAACTTAAATTCCGGTAAAATAGATAACCAAAGCGTAATCGTGGTAACAATAATTAATGATCTCAAGGCAAAGTTTCGACTCACTCGCTTGAAGGCAAAAAACAAAAGCAGGGATTGAAAAATGACGTATAGAGCAACAAATAACCAATACTGTTCAAAGTAGTAGGATAGTGCGGCTGCAATGCCTTCCGTTCCCGTCAAAATAACGTTTGAAGGTAAAACAAAATACTTTAAGGCGATCGCGTATAAGATGCCTGCCGCGACCACTGAGGAATAGTCAGTAAGTTGTTTGAAGGTCATGATTAAAACCAGATGTAATATTCTTGAGGTGATCCTAGCGGCATGGCAAGCAGTGCGGACAATTTTATCGATCCCTAGTTAATAGTCAAGTTGAAATTCACTAAACATAGATTGTGTAATCTAGCATCAAATAAAATTTTCCCAGTCCCAATTGTATCCTGGTTATGCTATCTCCTAAGCTACGATCGCTTCTGATTGGTGAACTAAGCTGGCAGCGATTAGGACGCTCAATTGTCTTTGTTTATATTATTGTCACCCTTTATATCTTTTGGCGTGCGGATAGCATGATTTTTTTGCCACCGCCACCCAGTTATGTTGATGATCCTGAGATTTTAAAAATACCGGTTAACGATCGGGAAAAAATTTCAGCCATTTACCTGCCCCAAAAAAACGCCCGATCGACTATTTTATATATCCACGGCAATGCCAGTGACTTGGGGCAAATCCGTCCCTGGCTTTTTCAGTTGCATAACTGGGGTTATCGCGTGTTTGCCTACGACTATCGCGGTTATGGGACGAGCGATGGCACACCGAGCGAAACCAACGCCTATGAAGATGTAGAAGCTGCCTATCAATACCTCACTCAAACCCTGAAAGTTGCCCCACAAGATATTTTGGTTTATGGGAAATCCCTCGGCGGCGGATCTGCCACGGAACTGGCGAGGCGACATCCGGTGGGCGGTGTGATTTTAGAAAGCACATTTACCTCTGCTTTTCGGGTTGTTTTACCCATTCCCGTTTTCCCGTTTGACAAGTTTCCGAATCGCAACAAGCTAGCTCAAGTGCGATCGCCAATCCTGGTGATTCACGGTCAGAATGATCGCACGATCGCCTGGTCTCACGGGCAAGAACTCTACGCTGCCGCACCGGGCATCAAGCGATCGCTTTGGATAGCGGGCGCAGATCACGACGACCTTAGCGAGGTGGCGGGCGATCGACTACGGCAATCCCTCGACGAATTTGCAGCGCTGGTAGCCACCAACGCCACCCCATAGTGGGCAATGTGTAAAAAATAGTAGTGAAAGGCGAAGAAATACGAATTAGATTAGGATAGATTTTCTAAAAAGGCATTACGAATCGTGGCAGTCCGGTATTGACTCGTAAAATCGATCATCAATCAGATAGCACCAATAGACAGCCTATCCAGCGGCAATCCCTAATTTTGGCGCAACTAAAGCAGGGTAAGTATGAACACGGTTCAAACTTCACAGGAAAGTGGCTCGGGCTATAACCCGCGAGAATGTAACCCTCGTTGCCAAAATCACCAAAATCGCCTGACTTGGGATCAAGTAACTGCAACCATTGCCCTGCGGATTCGGCAATCAATTAACCTCAGGACGATCTTGCAAACTACAGCCGATGAAGTCCATCGATTGTTGAAGTGCGATCGGGTTTTGGTCTATCGCCTAGCCGCTCATCCATTAGAGGTGAATTGGAGCGGCACCATTGTTGTAGAAGCAGTCAGTAATCCTCGTTGGTCTTTGATTGATCAAGTTATTAGTGATACCTGCTTCACATCCAGTTGGATCACTCAAAATCAAGAAAATTGGTATTCAGCCATTGCGGATATCAATCGTGCCAATCTCACACCTTGTTATGCGGAATTTTTAACTAAATTACAGGTCAAGGCTTGCTTTGCCATTCCCATCCTCAATGGCAACGATTTTTGGGGACTGCTCATTGCTCACCACTGCCAATCGCCTCGATCCTGGGAAGACATTGAAATTGAAGGACTACAACAACTCGCGATTCATGTTGGAATTGCGATTCACCAAGCGGCCCTCATCGAAGAATTACAAGCCTCCAAAGCCCAGCTCGAAACCCAGGTAGCAGAACGCACGGCCGAATTAGAGCAAGCCAATCAACAGCTTTTTCAACTGGCAGCGATCGTCGAATCTTCCCAAGATGCCATTTTGAGCAGTAACCATGAAGGGATTATTCAAAGTTGGAACCAAGCTTCGGAGCAGCTCTTGGGGTACACCGCCGCAGAAATGATTGGTCAGTCGGCGTTAATCCTGGTGCCCGTGGAGCGTCAAGCCGAGCAACAAGCGGTGATTCGCTGCATCGCCCAAGGGGGATCTTGCGCCACTTTTGAAACCCAACGACGACATAAAGATGGATCATTAATTGATGTTGCCTTAAGCGTTTTTGCTACCCGCGATCGCTCAGGTCAAATCGTTGGTGTATCTGCAATTCTTCGAGATATCAGAAAACAGAAAGAAGTTGCCAATAAGCTTGCGCAACAGTCTGCCATTCTGCAAATTTTTTATGAAACCTCGTCATTAATGATGGGAGTCGTTGAAGTATCTGACAACGATATTCTACATATTTCTCAAAACCTTGAAGCATTGAAATTTTTCAATGTAACTCCAGAGGAGATGACTGGAAAATGGGCCAGTGAATTGGGGGTATCGCCTGAATATTTACAACTCTGGATCTCTCACTACCGGCGCAGCCAAGAACAAGGGGAGTTAGTTCAGTTTGAATACAAGCATGTTCTGCCAACCGAAACCTATCGGCTGCTAGTTTCGGTCACGTTTTTGGGATTTGCCGACAGTCAACGCCCTAAATTTTCCTATACCATCCAAGATATTAGCGATCGCTATCAGGCGGCAGAAAATCTACTCAAGGCTGAGCAATTTAGCCGCGAGTTGAAGTTAATGGAATCAATTTTTGATGTTGTGTTGGCCGGCTATTGGGACTGGGATATTGCATCGGATTTTGTGTATCTAAGTCCTGGACTAAAGCGTATTTTGGGGTATGAGAATGATGAATTGATGAATTCGAGAGATGTTTGGAAAAGCTTAGTGCTTCCTGACGATCTACCAAATGTTTTAGGGCACCTCGATCAACATATCCAAAGTTTTGGCAAAATTCCTTATCATAATGAAGTTCGATATCGCCACAAAAATGGATCGATCGTTTGGATTAAATGCTCGGGTCAAGTTATTGAATGGGATAACGCCGGCCGTCCTTCGCGCATGATTGGCTGTCACATTAATATTACCGAACAGCGACAAGCTGAGGAAACCCTGCGGCAGAGTGAAGCAACCAATCGTGCTCTGATTGCGGCTATTCCTGACTTTTTGGTGCGGATGCATAAGGATGGACGGCAACTAGCTGTCATGAATGAAGAGGCCATTCATTGTATTTATCCTCATAACAGCTTGCAGCCAACTAGTGAAAATCACCTTGTAACAGAAATCATGCCCTGGGCGATCGCCCAGGAGCGCATCCAGCTCGCCCACATTGCCTTAGAAACCGGCAAAATTCAGCAACAAGAATATGAATTTTTCGACGGCAATGAACTTTATTATGAAGAAGCACGGATCGTTCCGCTATGGGAAGACTATGTGCTGGTCATGGTGCGAGATATTACCAGCCGCAAGAGGATTGAATTAGATCTCAAAGCTGCTAAATCCCAACTGGAACTCGTCATTCAGGCCTCTTCTGAAGGATTTTGGGACTGGGATTTAGTTACAGGAGCGATCTATTTTTCACCCGAATGGAAGGCAATGCTAGGCTATGCCGAGCACGAACTTGAAAATAGCCTAGAAATGTGGAAATCGATGATCTTCCCCGAAGATTATGTGATGGCTACTAAACTCGTAAATGACTATAACAACGGTGTTGTTGATACCTTTGAAGCGACTCAACGATTTCGGCATAAAAATGGCTCGACTGTCTATATTTTATCGCGCGCCATTCATCTAAAAGATGACTATGGAGTTGCAATTCGGATGATTGGTAGCCATCTTGACTTAACACCAGTAGTGACGATTCAAGAGGCCCTGAAAACGTCTGAAATGCAGCTCAGCAGTCTCCTCAATAGTTCCTTAGATGGGATTATGGCATTTCGTTCCATTCGTAATTCCAAGGGAAAAATTGTTGATTTTGAATGGCTTCTCAGCAACCCAACAGCCTGTGCATTTGTGGGGTGTGCCGTGGAAGATTTGATCGGAAAACGCCTGTTAGAAGAGATGCCTGGTGTTCATGGAGAAGGGTTTTTTGAGGACTATGTTCGGGTGGTTGAATCTGGGCAGCCAGAACATCGCGAACTGCATCATAAGCATGATGGATTTGATGTTTGGATCGAAAGTAGTATTGTTAAATTGGGTGATGGATTTTCGATTACGTTCCGAAACATTACATCTCTTAAAGAGTCCGAGAAAGCCCTGCAAGTGGCGAATCAACAACTGGAAGATCGCTTTGGTGATTTGAAACAGCGCAATACGGAAATGATTAGGCTCAGTGAAATGAGTGACTTTCTTCAGGCCTGTTTGAACCTGAATGAAGCTTATGGGGCGATCGCGAGCTTATTAGAACCTCTGTTTCCAAACTGCTCTGGTGGATTGTTCATCACGAGTAACTCCCGCAACCGCATTGAAAACGTCGCTTCTTGGGGGCTAAATCATTCGGAAGATAGCTTCCATCCCAAAGACTGTTGGGGGCTGCGTCGAGGACGTATTCATAAAGTGGGGATCGATCGCCCAAGTCTGCGCTGTAAACATGTGCATGGGAATAGCGACATTCACACCACGCTTTGCATTCCGACTATTGCCCAGGGAGAAATTTTGGGACTGTTATATCTTTGTGCAGAAATACCCACCGCCCTTCCAGAACCCAAGCAGCAATTAGCGCGTACCGTTGCTGAACAGATCGCTCTAGCGATCGCCAATTTGAATTTGCGCGAAAAATTGCAAACCCAAAGTACTCGTGATCCGCTTACCGGTTTGTTTAATCGTCGTTATTTAGAAGAATTTCTCGATCGTGAAATTACACGTGCCCTGCGCCACAAGCACCCGATCGGGGTCATCATGCTGGACATTGATCATTTCAAGCAAGTCAATGATACCTACGGGCATGACACTGGAGATTATGTACTACAAATTATTGGTAAACTACTGAATAAACACGTGCGCGGATCCGATATTGCCTGTCGGTATGGTGGTGAAGAAATGACGCTGATTCTGCCAGAACTATCCCTGGAAGACACCTACACACGTGCCGAATCTATTCGATCGGCTATTATGCAATTGAACCTTCACCACAATAGTCAGTTGCTAGCCAGCATGACGGCCTCTTTAGGAGTTGCTGCGTTTCCTCAGCATGGCGGCAACGGCTCAACCCTGATCCAAGCTGCGGATGCTGCGCTTTATCGCGCAAAGTCAGCCGGCCGTAATCAAGTGATGATCGCTGTTCCTTATCCTTAATTCTGTAAATGATTGTTCTCGACTAGAGAATCAAGCAGCCAAAGCCCCAAGGTCTTGCTGATTCGTCAATGACTTGGGATACCCAAAACCTGATCAATATCAATCAGCAGGTGGATCAGAAGCATACTGATGACTCTGATGATTTTGAAAGCCACCAGTTTTCTGGCATTGACCATACTGGGCATCAGGTCAAAAAATGATTGCCAGCCATCGTTGTCAGTTCTAAATATGCAAAAGCATAAGGGTTGGTTTGATTATTTACGACACATCTTACAATCTCTCAAATCATCATGGCAGAGATCGAAGGATGCTACGTCTATATCGAATCAAGCTTTGTCATCCCCCCATCAACCGATAGATATCGAGACCAAAAAAGCAACACACTCATCTTCAATATTGCCAATTCCTGACAACGAGTCGGCACGGTTGGCAGCCCTGCGAGAATACAGGATTTTAGATACACTCCCCGAGCAAAGCTATAACGATTTAACGGCTATTGCTGCTCAAATTTGTGGCACACCCATTTCCCTAATTAGTCTGATTGATGAAAACCGCCAATGGTTTAAATCTCGACATGGAATCGACACCACAGAAACACCTCGGGAGCAAGCCTTTTGTGCTCATGCTATTTGCCAACCCGATCGCATCCTGCTTGTGCCCAATGCATTAGAAGATAGTCGATTTTCTAATAATCCTCTGGTTACGGGCAGTCCAAATATTCGGTTTTATGCTGGTGCTCCTTTGGTCAACTCTGATGGCTTAGCTATTGGAACAATTTGTGTGATCGACCACGTTCCGCATCAGCTAACAACGCAACAGCTCGATGTTCTCCACGCCTTGGGTCGTCAGACCATGGCCCAACTAGAACTGAGACGAAAAACATTCGATCTTCAACGATCGCAGCAATTCCTACAAGACCTTAATCAACAGCTCCAAAAACATCTTGATCATTTGCATCAGCGCAATGCAGAAATGATCAATCTCGGTAAGATGAGTGATTATTTGCAAACGTGTTTAACCACCCAAGAAGCCTGTAATGCAATACCCAGTTTATTAGCGCCTCTGTTTCCAGGCTGTACTGGAAGTCTTGTGCTGACACATTCTTGCGGACTCACCAGTGAACGCATGGGTAACATAGTCGGTTGCGAGACTTGCAATTACGATGATTTAGACTTTTTTAGAGAAGATTCATCAGAATTACAGCCCAAACTCAAGTCCTGTTTGGGGTGTGCAGAACTCCATCAAGGCATTCGTTCTACTTGCTTGGTAGACACTGCACGAACTAATAAGCTGTGTCTTCCTGTCACTATCCAAGGAGAAATCCTAGGAGTTTTACTCCTTCAGGAGACTATTAACGATGCATTATCTGATGACAAGAAATTGTTGGCTCGGACGGTTGCCGAACAAATAGCCTTGACGATCGCCAACTTAAATCTTCGTGAAAAACTGCAACACCAAAGTATTCGTGATCCCCTGACGGGTTTGTTTAACCGTCGTTATTTAGAAGAATCGTTCGATCGAGAAATTACCCGTGCTTCACGCCATCACCATTCGATCGGCGTAATCATGATAGATATTGACCACTTCAAACGAATTAATGACACCTATGGTCATAACACTGGAGATTATGTCCTACAGGTGATTAGTAAACTGCTGCTAGAAAATGTTCGTGGATCAGATATTGTTTGTCGATATGGCGGAGAGGAGATAACCATCATCCTGCCAGAATTGTCGCTAGACAATACCTATCAACGGGCGGAAAGCATCCGCATAGAAATTATGAAGCTGAAACTTCATCACAATGCCCAAGATCTAGGATTGTTGACCGCTTCTCTAGGGGTAGCAGCATTTCCCCAGCATGGCATGAATTGCTGGGATATTATTCATGCTGCTGATCTTGCACTCTATCAATCAAAAGAAGCTGGCCGCAATCGAGTTACGATCGCAGTTTAGCAATTTCTAATACTGGCGAGGTTACGGTGATCGGCTGGGGTATGAGTCTGAACTTCGACCAAGACCGACCTTGACCATCAACACTACATAGCAGCGAATGACAAAACGAATTGCAATTCGATGCATTTCTAATTAGGAGCACACCACGGCAGATTTGCCAGTGCTGTTGATTAATCGGCCCTGTTTTAATTCAGCCTAGTGGGTCGTGTTCGCCGCCAACGCATTCGCCACCCGCAGTGATGGCTGGACATCATGATTGAAATGATTGGCTTGGAAGAACAGGATCATTTTCTGATCTTCACCCTTAATATGGTGCTTCAGCCAATCAGCCAAAAACTTCGTTAGACTCTGCATCACGATCGCTTCACCCTCCTGAAACTCTTTGATGAGCTTTGCAACTTTTTGAATTAGTCGATCGTGACATTGCTTGTGTCGTGTATAGCCCGGATAGTCATGATCGCGCATCAAATCCTCTTCATGCTGGAAATGAGCGATCGTGTGCTGTGCCATCACTTCCAGCATTGATTCTAAAACTTGCATGGATTCACCATCATCGATCGCCCGCTGAAGAGAGTTCACCAGCTCAAACATGGCTTGGTGTTCGCGATCGATTCGCTCATTGCCAATATAGTACTGATCGCACCATTCTACCTTGGTCATTGCAGTCATTTGATCCAGCAAAACAGTTTAAACACGCGAAAACATCAACCCAATCAAAACCCAGACCTAAAAATTCAGCCTAAGAAACGACGAAAGCCATCATGAGCTATCCACAGCCAATCCTTAATCGACAATCATCAGCAATTGCTCATCGGTTGGGCAACAGTCATCATTTGTAGCTGAATATTTGCCCGATCGCAATCATTTTTCGTTTTAAAACATGTTCTGAAAAAAAGTTGCATATCACAATCATTTTCGTTTTAAAACATGTTCTGAAAAAAAGTTGCCTTACGCTCAACATCCACCCCAGTCGAAAACCATAAAAAGACATCCCACCGTTTCGATGCACTGACCGTACACGTCAACCATGGGATGACTGCCATTACTGGGATGAAATCTAGGCGTAGCTAGGCAGACCCTTAAACCATCCTCAGTTTCAAATCATCACAGCTTTTTCTACTGAATTTCTTCCGTTGTCCGGCTCAACATACTGTCATGAATATGCTCTTCATGCTGCCGATCTTCAACCATCAGTTCCCGAGCCTTGGTTCCGGTTTCGTCGTCGGCCCCTGCTTCGGGATGCTCAGCGGCCCGACTCAGCATATTTTCATGGATATGCTCTTCATGATGCCGCTCTTCCGCCATTAGCTCGCGGGCTTTTTCATCGGTTTCATCAATCACATTGCCTTCCCCATGCTCAGCGGCGCGACTCAGCATATTTTCATGGATATGCTCTTCATGATGCCGTTCTCCCGCCATTAGCTCGCGGGCTTTTTCATCGGTATTCATGATCCATTCCTCAAGACTTCAAACTTATAGCGTAATTTCTACGGTGACATATTTGCGATCGATTGCGAGTCTGATCTACAAAAATTGAGGAACATTCATCTTTTAATCCATTTCCAATCCATTTCTAATCCATGGTTGATTTAATCCATCGAAATCTTCAATCTTTTGCAGCAATCTATTGAAGTCATGCATCACGGCAATGCACTGATCGAATGTTCCCGATGGTATCTCCTCGCTGCGCCCTTTCTAGACCCATTTATGGCAAAGCGATCCCCGTTGTCCGATCGGTGATTTACCGGGGGGCAATCCCCACGGGGGCTAGTAGGGATTCGCCGCGATCGGCGACAATAGCCCGGCGGAGTTTTGGTAAATAGTCATGGGTTGGGAAACGGCGATCGGAGTCGATTTGGGTGGGACGGCGATTAAACTCGGCCGATTTACCGCCACGGGGGACTGTGTAGGCAGCTTGACGATCGACACGCCCCAGCCCGCCACGCCCACCGCCGTGACCGAGGCGATCGTCCGCGCCATTGCCCAGCTCGACCCCGATCGCGCGGCCGGAGCGATCGGCATTGGCACACCCGGCCCCGCCGATGCGGCCGGTCGCATTGCCCGCGTGGCCATTAACCTCGACGGTTGGCAAAACGTGCCCCTCGCCGACTGGATTGAAGCCGCCACCGATCGACCCACCGTCTTGGCCAACGATGCCAACTGCGCTGGCCTCGGCGAAGCCTGGCTGGGAGCCGGTCGCCGTTTCCAGGATTTGCTCGTCCTCACCCTGGGCACGGGCGTGGGCGGTGCAGTGATTTTGCAGGGCAAACTGTTTGCCGGACGCACCGGAGCCGCCGGAGAGCTGGGGTTAATCACCCTCAACCCGGACGGCCCTCCCTGCAACAGCGGCAATCAAGGTTCCCTGGAGCAATACACATCCGTGCAAGCCATCCGACGGCGCACGGGTCTCGAACCCCACGAAATCGCCGCCAAGGCCGCAGAGGGCGATCCCGCCGCGATCGCCTTTTGGCAAGACTATGGTCGAGACTTGGCCGCCGGTCTCGCCAGTCTGATCTACATCTTCACCCCCGAAGCCGTGGTGCTGGGTGGGGGCATCAGTGCCGGAGCGGCCTGGTTTTTGCCAACGGTGCAGGCCGAGGTGGAACGGCGCGTGTTGCCCAGTTCCCGCGAAGGCCTAGAAATCCTGGTGGCGGAACTCGGCAACCAAGCAGGTGTGGCCGGGGCGGCGCGCTTGGCCTGGCAGCGGTTCGATCGCCCCTAGCCATCCTGCATTGGGATCGGGATCAGGATCAGGATCAGGATCGGGATCAAAAACAAAAATGGGTATCGGTATCCCAATCAAGATTCCAATCAAGATTCCAATCAAAATCAGAACCCCGTCGATCGCGGCACGCCGGGGATCACCCGGCCCGCCAGCTCGCTCCATCGCCAAAACATCCGGATTCAGAGGACTTCGACAGAAAAGCGGAACGAGGGCAATGCTTGAGCCTAAAAAGCCATGTTTTTGTTGTTGCTCGATCGCTCGATCGAAACTCTCAGGTCGTTTCTATGCCGCCGCGCGTCACGCTGAATCCACATCTCAGCCTCGATCGCCTGCGCGATCGCTACCGTCAAGCCAAGGAAGCCACCGAGGCTCGTCGCTGGCACTTACTCTATTTAATTGCCCAGGGTTGGACAATCACCCAGGCGGCTCGGGTCGTGGACTTGAGCTATGACTATGCCAAGGAGCTAGTGCGCCGCTACAACCAGTTGGGGCCCAACGCGATCGATCGCCGACCGGCCCAACGCCACCGCTCCCCCCGATCGCTCCTCACCACCGAGCAACAACAGGAACTTGCCCAACTGCTACACCAACCGGCCCCCGACGGCGGCCCCTGGTCGGGCCCCAAAGTTGCCCAATGGATTGCCGAGCGCACCGGGCGCGATCGCGTTTGGCCCCAACGCGGCTGGGAATATCTCCAGCGGCTCCAAGCCACCAAACCATCCGTCGCCAAATCTCCCACCTAATCCGCCCGTTGCACCCAATCCCAACCCATCACCCGTAGGGGCAGCGTCTCCCCGCCCAGTCCCCCCCACGACCAATGTCAAGGACACATGGTTAGGGACAGCACCGGACGGGGGTTTTGATTACGCGCCTTTTTCCTGCGGCAGTTGCAGGGCGATCGCCCCCGCGTCAGTCACCCCCACCACATTCGCCCCCGTCCAATCGGCACAGAGTCCATAGGCATCCGTGAGATTTGCCCCCGCCAAATTGGCCCCAGCGCAATTCGCCTCCTCCAGATTTGCCCCCATCAAATTGGCTCCCGCCAAATCCGCCTGGGTGAGATCCGCGCCCTGAAGTTGGGCCCCGCGCAGATCCGCCCCGCGCAGATCCGCCCCGCGCAGATCCGCCCCGCGCAAATTCGCGCCCGCAAGATTCGCGCCACTGAAGAGGGCCCCCACCGCCATCGATCGGGTCAAAACCGCCCCCATCAACAACGCTCCCCGAAAATTGGCTCCCCGTAAATCGGCTTCGGCAAAATTGGACTGGGCGAGATTCGCGCCCGACCAGTCGGCCCTCGCCACCACCCCCTGGGCCACCAAGCCCACGGCGCTGGCCCCCGCAACGATCGCCCGGTTTAGACAGGCCTGGCGCAAATCCGCACCGGTTAAGCTCGCACCGATCAACCGAGCATTGGTCAAATCCGCGCGATCGAGCTGCGCGTCTTCGAGATCAACCCCCGTCAGATCCCAATTCACCAGATTTAAACACTGTCCATTCCGAATTGCGGCCAAATCGATCGACGGCTGATCCATTACGACACCTCCTTGCCAACTCGCTCAGATCCCGACCCATTTGACTCCACCCGGTGCGATCCCACCGCTTCCGGCATCACCGGTTGCCCCCCTTCGTCCAGCAACCACAGGCCCGATGCAACGCGCAGGGGTACCTCGGGCAATTGCCAGCCCTGGCCCAGACCCTGCACCAGCAGCGCCAACGTGTTCAACAGTTTCGGATCCCAGCGGCCGCCGTCGTCTTGGTAGCGCTGCAAAATGGCCTCGGCCTCCTCGCCCGCCGCCCGCGATCGCTGAAAATCCGCACAGAGCGCCACCACCCGCGACTCCAGCGGAATCCCATCGCCCGCCAACCCCGAAGGCTGGCCCGCACCATCCCAACGCTCATCCAAGTGGTTCAGAATTTGGGCGATCAAGCGCAGCCGAGGCATCACGCGCAACATCTGTGCCCCCCGCAAGGCGCAACAGTCCCCCTCGCTGGCCGGCATGGCTCCGACCAGCGAGGCGGGCCATTGCTCAATTCGATGCAACAGGGCCGCCAAGCGCATCCGCTTCAACTGCGCCACGGGCACATCGAGCAACTGACCGATCGCCTCGACCAAGGCCGCCACATCCGATGCCGCCGCCGAATTCGCCGCATCGGACAAGTCCAACAGTTCCGCTAGCCGCAAAAAGGCTTGCAATTCATTGGACACCAGATTGCGATCGAGCGGTTCCGTCGTCTCAAACCCCAGTTGGGCCCGGGCGATTTTGGGATGGCGATGTTGATGGGTCACTTGCAAATAATTCACCACCTGGGTCGTCACCGCCAGCCAGTCATCGGCCGAAGCCGTTGCTCGTTCCGCCGCCACCGCTGCCAACTGCGCCCGCAGTTGATCGGCCAACGCCGGTTCGTAGAGGGCTGCGCGATCGACCAGCAACTCCGCCGCCCGATCGACCCATTGGGGCACAAACGTCCACAAGCCATAGAACTTGCGCTCCAAGTCTGACTGCGGCGGCCCCTCCGCCCCGTAGTCCTCAGGAGCCAACTCCTGACACAGCACCATGGCCGAGTAAGACGGCGACACGATCGTTAGGTGCCACTCCTGGGCCACCGGATCCGTCGGATCCAGCGACACCAAGGCCACGTTCGATCGCTGACTCGTCATGTGTTCCGCAAAGCCCGCGTCCGGCGCTGCCAAAATCACCACCTGACGCGATCGATCCGCCAATTGCCCGTAGCGATCGGCCTCTTGCAGATACCATTTGCCTAACTGAAACGCCGCCAAAACCACCGGCTGGCCTTGCGATTGGGCGATCGCATCCTCCAGAGCATGACACAGCGCCACTAACGTGTTTTTGTAATACACGCCTAGGTGAAGCGCCGCTCCCTCTGTGCGGGCCAAATCCGTCAACTGTCGCAAAATAGATTGGGGTAACACAGCAGAAAACAGCGACTCTAGGGGTCAGATTAATTTTTTTAATTTTCTTTTTAATTTTCCCCTATCCCTTTGCCATTTCGGACAATTTCATGGCCGATCGTTACGTAATGGGGATGATTCAGCACCCATGAACCCTCGATCGACCCGCAATCTCCCACCCAGCCCCAGCGTTTCCCGGCCGATCGCCGCGATCGGTCGCGATCGATCAAATCAGTCGCGATCGATCAACCAGCCATGCGCAACCAACAAGCTTGGCAAATACGAACCAGCGACGAACCGGCAACAATACTTTTTTAAAGATTTCATGAAGTGAAGAGTCAAAATCTTGTCGAATCTCCACCCAATAGGGAATAATCAGGAGTAGGAAATCCAAGCCAGTCGTTTTACGAACTCGACTTTGATGGATAGAGGCGACCTTGGGCCAATACTCCAATATCGGTCTATTAGGGCTGAGTGAGACCGAGCGACCAGGCGCAATTCAATGCAGCATCTCGATTCATGACTGTGTTGAAAAACACGCTTTTGGAACGAGTAAGCAGCAAAACACCGTCCGTTCGCATTTTTCACTGACGTTCTGCAATCTACCTTTCAGCATTGGTTGCTGCTTGCTAGTTGAGCCAGACTAAAGTGCCGGTTGTTGGGGAACACCGAGCTAACTCGCCAGATTCCGACCAAAAAAAATCGGAATCGCGAGGGGGGAAGGCGACTCCGAATTCGTCTACGTCTTTTGGGAGGAAAACTTGAGGGCTGCGTCAATGCGGCCCTTTGGCTTTCGCTCTAAGCAAATACTAGCATTTTGCCGATCAAAAGTTTAGCCCCGTCGCTGGATCTTAGACAGACTTGGGACATGGTTGGGCAACCGCGCTTCAGCCCGATCGCCCCTGGTCGTTGCGGCATTCGATCGGGGCCGTCGGGCATCGGTTGCGCCCAGCACGCATCGAACCGCACAGCCAGACAGCCCTCCCCCCGTTGGATGGGCATGACCCCAACAATCAACCCAGACCATCAGCCGTCGATCGATTCATGCCCAATGCTGGATCGATCGGGCTAACGTCCAGAATTCTTAAAGAATCCCAGAATTTTTAAAGATCCCAAAATAGCAGACAAAACTTTAGACTAGATTATGTTTTTTGATAAAAACAAATTAATTTCAATGTCTTGGGTTTGATTTTCAAGAATCGTACACCTTACTTTAAGTTGCTTCATTTCAGTCAGTTTCTGGAAATGAGGCTAAGCAATGCTTAAATCAAATTCAAAATTAATTGCCTAATTAAATCGACTCACCAAATCAGTGCTCCACATTAATTGACAAAATTAATTCATAAAAACAATTTGCCGAATGAATTAAAATTTGTTTTGGTTTTAACTCAGATTTAATTTGGATTTAATTCAGATTTAGTTCGGCTTAAATTGAATTTCAGCCTTTGATTTTCATCGACTCTTTCCAATTTATTGATGTTTTATGAATATTCAATCATCCTAGAGAGTGCTTATTCAAAAAAATCTTGCCAGCTCAGGTCAAAAATCAGCAATCTTGCACCAGTTGTCATCGCAGAAATACAGGAATCATGACTGGATACTTCTCTGCTTTTCATGACATTGTAAATTGTTTTGACTCAAAAATTACTGAATGCAACTATCGCATGATTTTTTTGCAATTTTGTTAAGCCATGTACTTTCAAGTAATTTCAACTTGAATAGCAGCGAATTGATTGACAGCTAATTTAACGATCGCCCGCGCCTACTGCTGGCAGGTTGTGTTGATTGACGTTGTTTATTGAACTTATGTAAATTATCGCCGATTCAAAATTCAGTAAATTACATGAATTGTCATAGTCCTCCGAAAATCTCAATGGCGTGGGCCATGATTGAATCACGGGGTCTTGAATATTACTCGGAATTTCAGCTAAACCTTAAATGGGTATCCCCTAGGTAGGGATTGTTTTAGTTGAAAAAACTTGTTTTTTTAGAAGTGCTTCGAGTTTTGGCTGGCGCTAGGGTCATTCATGCATATTCCTGATGGTTTTGTTTCAATTCCTGTCGTTGTGACAACCTCGATCGCGAGTGTCGGGGCGATCTCGATGGCCCTCACGCGCTCCCGATCGGCCTATGGCATTAAACAGGGCCCCATTTTGGGTTTGACCACGGCGTTTGTTTTTGCGGCCCAGATGATTAATTTTCCGGTGGCGGGGGGAACCAGTGGCCATCTGCTGGGGGGAACCTTGGCCGCCGTTCTGACGGGTAGCCCTTGGGCTGGCACGCTTTGTATTTCAACGGTGCTGTTGATTCAGGCGGTGCTGTTTGCCGATGGGGGCATCACGGCCCTGGGCGCGAACATCCTGAATATGGCAGTGATTGGGGTTTGGACAGGCTGGGGCCTGACGCAGGTGATTCAACAGCTCCTCGGTGGGTCGCAACGGCGATTGCCCTTGGCGGCGGGCCTGGCGGCGGGGGTGAGTGTGGTGGCGGCGGCGATCGCCTGTGCGATCGAACTCGTCCTGTCGGGCACAACGGCGTTTCACTTGGCAGTGCCCACGATGGCAGGAGTGCACGTATTGATCGGTGTGGGTGAGGGGATCATTACCGGTGGCGTGTTGCGCTATTTGGCGATCGCCCGCCCGGATTTGCTCCCCGGCGCACAACCACAACTGCGCCGCTGGCAGGAGCCGGTGATTGCGGTGCTGCTGATTGCCGGAGTTCTATCGCTGCTGGCTTCCTCTTGGCCCGATGGGTTGGAAAAGGTGGCGACGGATCTGGGCTTTATTCACCTTGCCGAAGAGGTGCGCGTGGTGGTGTCTACGCCGTTTGCGGATTATGGCATTCCCGGCTGGGGACCCTTGGGCACAACGATTACGGGGTTGTTGGGCAGTGTCGTTTCGTTTGCGGCGGCCTTTGGGATTGCGAAGCTGGTGAGTCCGAAGCGGGCTGAGGAGTTGTGATGGATTCCGCGCCGAATGGACGGTTGGGCGATCGGCGATCGCCCCGTCGATCGCGCCCTGGGTTGCCGATCGCCAGCGCAGAGCCAATCACGACGATCACCCTGCGGTTGCGCCTGGCCCTGATTTTGACGATCGGTGCGGCCTGCCTGAAGCTCGGCGCTTGGCCGGTGCTGGGAATCTACGGAATCATTGCCCTGGGGTGGATTGGCTGGCTGCGGGTTCCCGGGCGATCGCTCTCGGGCTTGGTGGGGGCAGAACTGCTGTTCCTGAGCCTGACGGCCCTGCCCCACGGCTGGGAGCGGGCCAGCTTTTTAATGGCGCGATCGCTCGTTTGCCTGCTGTTTATGAACGGCCTGTTGCTCACCTTGCCGCCCCACAGTTTGGCGATCGCCCTCAAGAGCCTGCCCCTGCCCGCCGCGCTCCAGGAAACGGCCCTGTTGGCGGGGCAATATATCGAAATTTTGATTGACGAGGTGCGGCGAATGCAGCGATCGGCCGCCTGTCGGGGTCTGTCGGGGCCCAGCGGCTGGTTGCGCTACGTCAGCGCCGCCAGCATCGGTGCGCTTTATGTTCGCAGTCTCGATCGGGCCGAGCGGGTCTACAACGCCATGACCGCCCGGGGCTACAACGGCACCTTGCCCATTTTTAGCCCCGCGTCACCCCGCCAAGGGATCTGGCTTGGGGCGGCGGCCCTCGTGGCGGCGAGCTTGGCGATCGCGTCCTATCGCTAGCCCCCTGGATCGACCTCCCGGCGATCGTCACCCCCCTCTTCGACAAAATCTTCTACCGTAGAAACCGATGGAATGTCGCGAATGACGAATTGCATGACGGTTTTTTCTGAACGCAAGCCCGATCGAGCCGAAGTCCTGGCCGAAGTCCTTGTCCAAGATTTGTGCTTTGCCTATCCCCAGCAACCGCCCGTGCTCCAGGGGCTGTCCTTTGCATTGCAACCGGGCGATCGCGTGGCCCTGCTCGGCCCCACCGGCAGCGGCAAAAGCACCCTCCTAGAGCACCTGATCGGCCTGAAACAGCCCACCAGCGGGGGCGTGTGGATCGGCGGCGTGCGGGTGGAGCCGCGCACCCTGCCCGTCGTGCGGCGGCGACTGGGGTTCTGCTTCCAGGATGCGAACGATCAACTCTTCATGCCAACGATCCTAGAAGACGTGATGTTTGGGCCCCTGAACTATGGCGTGCCGATCGCCCAAGCCAAAAACCAAGCGCGGGAACTGCTGGCCCGCTTTGGTCTGGAGGTCTATGCCGGGCGATCGGCCCACGAACTGTCGGGGGGCCAAAAGCGATTGGCCGCCTTGGCCGCCGTGCTGGCCCTGGAGCCGGCAATTTTGATTTTGGACGAACCCACCACGGGCCTCGACCCGCGCTGGCGGCGATCGCTCGCCCAGGTGCTCGCGGATTTGCCCACCCAAGCGATCATCATTGCCTCCCACGATTTGCACTGGATTCGCAAAACCACCGATCGGGCGCTGGTGCTGTACAACGGGCAAATTCAAGAAGATCGATTGACAGAGCAGCTTTTGAGCGATCGGGCACTGTTGGAATCCTACGATTTACCCTTGGATTATTAGAAAACCTAAGCGATCTGATGTGTGACTTTTCGTGAAAATCCGAGCGTTTTCACCCCAATTTAGCCATAACAGAAATCTATCGATCGGGGTCAACAACCGTTGGCTGATGGATCATGCGATCGGACTGTTGGGGATGGAACTGGCTGGGTGCGATCGTCCTGAGTGCTGAATTGATCAGCAGTCCAGCCGCCGCACAAATTGCACCCGATGGCACAACGGCCACCACGATCGACCGCCTGGGCGATCGCGTCACCATCGAAGGGGGCGATCGCGCCGGTGGTAATCTGTTCCACAGTTTTCGTGAGTTTTCGATCCCCACCAATGGCGAAGCCTATTTCAACAATGCCGTTGATATCACTAATATTTTCAGCCGCGTTACAGGCGGCGAAATTTCTAATATTGATGGACTGATTCGGGCCAATGGCACGGTCAATTTATTCCTCTTAAATCCAGCGGGAATTCTCTTTGGGCCAAACGCCCGGTTGGAGTTGGGCGGCTCATTTTTTGGAACCACGGCGCGATCGATCCAGTTTGCCGACGGGGTGGAATTCGCCGCCGATGCCTCCGCCGTTGCGCCGTTGTTAACCCTGAGTGTGCCGGTGGGATTGCAGTTTGGCGCAAATCCCGGGGCGATCGGCGTGCGTGGCAATGGTGTTCCCGCATCCCGGGAAATCACCGGTTCAACGACCGAGGACATTCGGCAAGCGGCGATCGCCGTTGAGCAGGATTTTTTGGCGAATCCCGACGGACTGCGCGTGCTCCCCGGCCAAACCCTGGCGCTGATTGGCTCCACCGTCGCGCTTGATCAAGCGGTGCTCAAAGCGGCTGATGGACGAATTGCCTTGGGCACAGGAGCCGCCAATGATGTCGTGGTTTTACGGCCGGATGACCTCGGGTTTGCGGTGGCCTTGCCGCCCGTCCCGATCGCGCCCCTGCCCGCCGCCGCCGCAGACATGAGCCTGACGGGTTCCATCCTGGCCGTCAGCGGCAATAGCGGTGGTGAAGTATTGCTGTGGGGAAATCAGATCGATCTGAACACCGGCACGCTGATTTTTACGAAGACCTTGGGCGATGGCAACGGGCGCGGCATTAGAATCAGCGCCGATCGACTCAACCTCAACGATGCGCGCCTCACCACCGATCGCTATAGCAACATTGCCTCCCGATCGGGCGACATTACGATTCAGGTCGGCTCGCTCACGGCCATGAACAGCCAAATTCGGTCAAACGTCACCTTTGGGCAAGGTCGAGCCGGTGATATTACGATGACCGTGCGCGATGAGGCCACCTTCGATCGCCGCATCGGCAGTGATTCTGAGTTCACAGAACCCGCCGGTATTATTTCTCGATTAGAGACCGAAGCGATTGGGCAATCTGGCAATATCACCGTTAGGGCCCAAAATTTACTGATCGCCAATGGTGCGGAACTGATCTCCGAAACCTTCGGCATTGGTGATGCGGGAAATATCAATCTTACCATCGGCAATCAATTAACCCTCATTGGCGAGAGTGCCGTTAGTAGCTCATCGGAGAAAACCGCGATCGGGAATTCCGGTTCAATTGCAATCAGGGCCTTGCGACTACTTTTACAAAAGGGAAGCACAATTATTTCCGCTAGTGGCGGTTTAGGCGATGGCGGAACGATTAATGTCCAAGTTGGCGATGATTTGACCATGCTAGAGGACAGTTCAATTACGACCAGCCTGCGTCCAACGGGAATCGGCCGATCGGGTGAACTTTCAGTTAGCTCTAGCATATTGACATTAGATCAATCAAATATTTTTTCCGATACCTTTGGCCAGGGAAATGCGGGATTGGTAACAGTCCAAGTAGGTTCGATATTTTTGCAGAATTCCGCAACCTCATCCGGCCAATTAGTGCTGCAAAACGGAAGCGGTATTTCCTCTTCCAGTTCCAGAAATGCCACCGGCAATGCAGGAACTGTTTCTGTGCAGGTTAGTGGTGATCTAGACATTCGTGAAAATTCCAAGATTGCCACCGAAATTGTGCCATCGGCCGCAGGAAATGGGGGGAATATTTCCGTCTCGGCTGGGAACTTGGCAATTAGCGACGGTGGGCGAATTTCGGCTAGCACGGCAGGCTCGGGCAATGGTGGACTGGTTCAATTAGCTGTTGATGATCATTTGGATATTTCAGGTTGGTTGAGTCGCGTTTCCAGTGAAACATCTTCGACCACGGGCGGCCAGGCGGGCACGGTGTCCATTACGGCGCGATCGATCATGTTAAACAATGGTGGGCAAATTTCATCGAGCACCAATGGGCTGGGTGATGCAGGCACAGTCACCGTGCAAGCGCGTGATTATTTAAATCTTGCGGGTCGCGACAGTAGAATTTCGAGTGCAGGTGCTGGGTTTACTCAGGGAAATGCAGGCAGCATTATTATTTCAGCTCCCAAGCTCTTTTTAGACCAACAATCTAGTATCAGCTCTAGTAATTTGGCGACTGGTTTTGCGGCCGGTGATGTGACGATCGCTGTGGATCAATTAGGTCTCGATCGGGAAGCAACGATTACGGCCAATACCGTTGGCGATCGGGGAAATATCAACATTGCCGCTAACACAATAACGTTGCGAAATCGGAGTCAAATTGCAACCAATGCTCGCGGGGCATTTCCAGGGGGCAATCTGACGATTAATACCCAAACCTTAACGGCTTTCGATAACAGCGATATCAGCGCCAACGCGCAAAATGCCTTGGGCGGCAGAGTGACGATCGCCACGGAAGGTATTTTTGGCACGGCGTTTAGGGCTGGTCTGACCCCAGATAGCGACATTACGGCGACATCCGCATTAGGCCCGCAATTTAGCGGCGTTGTGCAAATCACAACTCCCGATATCGATCCCAGTTCGGGATTAGTGCAATTGCCCGATCGATTAGCGGATTTATCGACTTTAATCGACCAAACCTTTTGTCGTGATGTGGCCCGATCGGGTGGTTCCTTCACGATCACCGGGCGGGGCGGCATTCCCATTACCCCCGATGCCTTTCTCGACGATCCCGGCCCGTTGAACATCGAACCCTTGGAGCCGATCGCCCGCTCTACCTCGCCCACCGATCGCCCGTCGATCGCCCTGGAGAGCCGCCCCCCAACCCGCCCGATCGTCGAAGCCAACACCTGGCAGCGGGAACCCGATGGGCGGCTGATCCTGGTGGCGCAGGGCAATGCGATCGCCCCGCCCGGGTTGCGTTTGCGGGACTGTCCGTTGCCGTCTACGTCCGCCCCATAACCGCCTAAAACCCCATGATTTCTCCCTGGCACGACCGTCATCGCCCAGCGCGATCGCCCTGGATGATTGCCCTGTCGAGTGTGGCGGGCTTGCTGGTCGCCACGGGATCCGCCGCTGGTCAGGCGTTGCCCAATCCAGCGGGCGACGGGGCGCGGTTTGAGGCGGCGGCGGCGGACTACCGGCGGCAGGGCGATCGGCTGAATGAGGCGATCGCCCTGGCCAATGCGTCGTTGGCCTGGCAACAGGCGGGGCGCTGGTCGGAGGCGAAGCGGGCGATCGGGGCCAGCCTGGCCATTTTGCAAACCACGGCGGAAACGCCCGAGCAGCAGGGCATCTTGGCTCGATCTCTCGACTTGCAAGGCCACATTCAGCGCGCCACGGGAGCCGCCACCGAAGCCGTGAAAACCTGGCAAGCGGCCGAGGCGATTTATGCCCAGCTCGATCGCCCGACCGATCGGCTGCGGTTGCAACTCGATCGGGCGCGGGCCTTGCAGGATTTGGGGTTGATCCCGCGCGCCTGCGAAACCTTGCTGACGGCCTTCGAGCTGGTCGCGCTGCCGGACGCGGCCCCTTGCAGCGTGCCTGCGGGGGCGATCGATCGCTTGCGGGATGCGCCCTTGGACGATCGCAGCGCCTTGCGGGCCACGGGGCTGACGGCGATCGGCAATTTGTTGCGCGGGTTGGGGCGGTTTGCGGAGGCGGAAACGGCCTTGCGGGCAGCGTTGGCCCTGGCCGATCGCGTTGGATCTAATCGATCGATTGCCGCCGTGCGACTCAGTTTGTTTAACCTCGATCGGGCGGTTTTTGAGCAGGAATTGGGAGAGCCGGAAACCTTGACCCAACGACGGGCCAAGCCGATCGCCGCCTTGCAAACGGCGATTGGGGTGGCCGATCGGGCGGGGGTCAGCGACTTGGCTTTGCAGGCGCGCCTTAATGGCCTGAGTTTTGTGCTGTCGAGCGGGCGCGATCGGCCCCTGACCCCGGAGGAATCAGCGCTGGTCACGGATTTGCAAGCCTGGCTCCTGCGAGAGTTGCCCCAGGCGGCGGGCGATCGGGCGGGGATCTACGCGCGGCTGCACTATGCCAAGGCCTGGATTGATGACTGGCCGATCGACGACCCGGCCGCCGTTGGGGATCAAGATTTGGTGGGTTTGGTGGAGCAGGCGATCGCCCTGGCCGAGCGGGCAGACGATCGGCGGGCCCAGGCCTATGGTTTGGGTCTGTTGGGCAAGATGCGCGATCGGGCCGGAGCCAACGACGCGGCCCGCGGCCTCACGGAACAGGCCCTCAGTCTCGCCAGCCAGGTGCAAGCGCCGGAAATTGCCTATCGCCTCTGGTGGCAGTTGGGGCAACTGGAAACCCGCCGGGGCAATCGACCCAGCGCGATCGCCGCCTACAACCAAGCGATCGACACCCTGCGATCGGTGCGCACGGACTTGGCCGCCGCCAGCGCCGATGTGCAATATTCCTTTCGCGAAACCGTCGAGCCGATTTATCGCGAACTGGCGGGGCTGCTGTTGCGACCCGGGGCCGATCGCGACGAACTCGACCAGGCCCGCAAAATCATCGAAGGCCTGCAACTGGCGGAACTGGACAACTTTTTTCGGGATGCCTGCTCGACGGCGCGCCCGGTGCGAATTGACGAAATCGACTCCCGGGCGGCGGCCATCTACACGATTATTTTGGACGATCGGCTCGAAGCGATCGCCGCCCTGCCCAACGGTCAACTGCTGCGCCACACCACCCGGATGCCGCGAGCGGAAATCCTGGCGGCGATTAACGAGATGCGCGGCAGCATCAACAAACCCGTGCTCACCTTCTTGCGCCAGGGCTACGATTGGCTGATTCGCCCCTTTGAAGCGCAAATGGCCGCCGCTGGGGTGAAAAATCTGGTGTTTGTGCTGGATGGGGAGTTGCGAAGCGTGCCGCCCGCCGCCTTGCACGATGGGACGCAATTTGCGATCGAGAAGTACGTGATCGCGATCGCCCCGGGGTTGCAATTTTTGCCCAGCAGCCGCGCCACTCGATCGACCCAAAACCCGCTGCTAGCCGCCGGAATCAGTGAAGCCCGCCAAGGATTTGCCGCCCTGCCGAACGTGCCCATGGAATTGCAGGAAATCACCCAAAATCTACCGGGTACGGTGCTGCTCGATCTCAACTTCACGGAGCCGAATTTTCTGGCGCGGTTGGAAAACCAGCCGTTCCCGATCGTCCACATTGCCACCCACGGGCAATTTAGCTCCAATGCCGATCGCACATTTTTGTTGACCTGGGATGGTCGAATCAACTCCCGCGACCTCGACCAACTGTTTCGGCTGCCCAACCGCGATCGGATCCCGATCGATCTGCTCGTGTTGAGCGCTTGCACCACGGCCAAGGGCGATAGCCGTGCGGCCCTCGGCTTGGCCGGCGTGTCCGTGCGGGCCGGCGCGCGCACCACCCTGGCCACCCTCTGGCAAGTGAACGATGCTGCCACCGCCACCCTGATCTCGCAGTTTTATCAAGCGCTGCTCGAAGGCCAGCTCAGCAAAGGGGAAGCCCTGCGCCAGGCCCAGCGATCGCTGATTGCCAATCCCAAAACCCGCCTGCCGTTCTACTGGGCGGCGTTTATCTTGGTCGGCGACTGGCAGTAGGGGCGATCAAAATTGTCCGATCCCGCGACCCAACGCCCGTAATCCCGAAAATACTGAATCGAGAATCGCGTGCATTTTCAGGACTTCACTATGCAAGGCTTACGACTCAACCAAGGCTGGGCGATCGGGATGGTGATGGCGGCGATCGGCTCCTGGGGTGGCCCAATTCCAGAGGCGATCGCCCAAACGCCGCTGACCCCGCCGAGCGCGATCGCCCAAGCCGCAACCACCACCGAGGCGGGGCCGATCGTCACCTTGCCCGTGAATTCCCTGCGGCTGGCCTTTTCCCCCGATGGGAACCTGTTGGCCACCATCCCGATCGGCACGGAATCGGTGAATCCAGAACCCCCATCGACGGTGGAAATTTGGGATTGGCGATCGGGGCGGCGGCTGCACCAGTTAAGCGGCCACAGCGATTTGGTGATGCAAACGATCTTTAGTCCCGACGGTCAAACCCTGGCCACCCTGGACTATCGGCTAGACCAACGCCAACTGGTGGTGCGCCTGTGGGATGTGACGACCGGAACCCTGCGCCGATCGATCACTCGCACGATCATGCCGCTGCCCATGTGTAGCTCCGATGCGGTGACGGCCGGGTGTGGGCGATCGGTCTTGGTTGCGGGCGCGTTTTCCCCCGACGGTCGCACCCTCTACACCGGCGGAGTCAGCGGCGTGATCGATGGGTGGGATGTGACCAGTGGGCGGCGGGTGCGATCGTTCTCGGGCCCCCGGGAAATCATTCGCGGCCTGGCTCTGAGTCCCGATGGGCGCACCTTGGCGATTTCCTATTGGGGTGGGCAGTTGGTGCTGTTCGATCCGGCGACGGGTCGCGTCCAGCGCCAGTGGCAGAGCAGCGGCGAGTCGATCGTCCTGCGCTGGAGCCGAGACAGTCGGCAGTTGGTGGGGCTGGCGGATACCCGCTTGCGCGATGGCGGCGGGCGCATGGTCTGGCAGTGGGACGTGGCCACGGGCGAGGGCCGGATGATCGCGCCGGCCGATCGCTCCAGTTTGTGGGCCGTGAGCAACGATCGCTGGGTCGCCACGGGGCATATTGATGGTCAGCCCGCGCCTATTGCCCTGATCGATCGCACCACCGGGCGCACCGCTCGGCAAATCCAGCCCCGGGGCGGCTATTCGATCTTTGAGCTGAGCGATCGGGCCCTGGCCGTGGTGGCAGCTCAATCGGTACAGATTTGGGCGATCGACCCCTAGGGTAGAACGCAGAATTCGCCAACCCACTGGGCTAGCCATTTGCCAGCCAATCGTTGCCGCTACAATGGTTGGCAGCTCTGCGATCGGAGCCTTCCCTTACCCTTAAACCAGTTTCTGCCCGTGAGTTCCGCCGCTCCCGCCACACCATCGACCTTGCCGCCCGCCATTGCCCTCAGCAACGTCACAAAAGCCTTTTCGACGGGAACGATCGCCCTGCAAGACGTTTCCCTGACGATTAGTGATGGCGAATTTTTGAGTTTGGTGGGGCCCTCGGGCTGCGGTAAAAGCACCATTTTGAGCCTGATTGCGGGTCTCAGTAGCCCCACCCAAGGCGATTTGCACTGGCAAATTCCCGAATATCGCCGCAATCTGTCCTTTGTATTTCAGGATGCGGCGCTGCTGCCTTGGGCGACGGTTCAAGACAATATTCGGTTGCCGCTCAAACTGGCTGGGGTTGACCGATCGGAAAGCCAGGAACGAGTGGCCGAAGCGATCGAACTGGTGGGCCTCAAGGGTTTTGAAAAATCCTTTCCCCGGCAGTTATCGGGGGGCATGAAAATGCGGGTTTCGATCGCCCGGGCGATCGTCACCCAGCCCAAAGTGTTGTTAATGGACGAACCCTTTGGGGCCCTCGACGAAATTACCCGCAACAAACTCAATGAAGATGTCATGAATTTGTGGCATCAAAAACGCTGGACGATCGCCTTTGTCACCCACAATATCTACGAAGCCGTTTATCTATCAACGCGCGTGGCCGTGATGGGTGCAAATCCGGGGCGGATCATTGCCGAAATGGATATTTTTGAACCCTACCCGCGATCGGAAAAATTCCGCCAATCACCCGAATTTGGCCAATATCGCTATCAACTAGCCGAAGCCCTCGCCCTCGGTATGGGGTCCTCTGTCCCCCTTTAGTCCCCCTTGAATAGTTGATTAACCGATTGTTTTTAATTCCTTCTTTCGGGCGAATTTTTGACCATGAGCCGTAGTCGTTCTTTGTTAGTCCCCAAGCGATCGATCGCTCAAAAATTATTCTCGGCGGATGTGCTTGCGCCCTTAGCCGTGGGGGTGGTTTTTCTGTTGGCCTGGGATATTTTTGTGCAAGTCACGGGTTTACCGCCCTATCTGTTGCCACGACCAGGATTGGTGATTCAAACCCTCTTTGAAAATTGGAATGAGCTGTTTGCCTCGCTCATGGTGACGCTCCGGATTACGGTGATTGCATTTTTGGCGGCGGCCCTGTCGGGATTGGGCATTTCGGTATTGTTCACGGTGAATAAATGGATTGAGCGCAGCCTCTTTCCCTATGCGGTGATTTTGCAAACCACACCACTCGTGGCGATCGCCCCGCTGATCGTGATTTGGCTGAAGGACAACACCTTTGGTGCGCTGGTTTTGTGCGCTTGGATTGCGGCTTTTTTCCCCGTTGTGGCCAATACGACCCTGGGGTTAAATAGCGTCGATCGCAACCTCACCAACCTATTCAAGCTGTATAACACCAATCCCTGGCAACGATTGCTCTATCTCCGTCTGCCCAGCGCGTTGCCCTATTTTTTGGGTGGGTTGCGTATTAGCGGCGGTCTATCCCTAATTGGGGCCGTTGTCGCGGAGTTTGTGGCCGGAACCGGCGGTGCAAAATCTGGAATTGCCTATCAAATTTTGATCGCCAGTTATAACCTACAAATTCCCAAAATGTTTGCGGCATTATTGTTAGTCACGGGTTTGGGAATTGCCATTTTTGTGGGTCTGTCGGCCTTGTCCGATGCGCTACTCAAGGATTGGCATGAAAGTGCGGTCAAGCAGGAAAGTTAGCGATCGCCTTGGGGGCATCTTGATCCATTGCAAACGGGATCGGATTCCGGGGGGAACCAGTGCTCAAAATTCGGCGCAAACCGGGGTCAAAAACCGGGACTAAAGGTGGGTTAATTCCTGGGTTTTGCGGCAAAACGCTTTTGGGGATGGCGATTGGGTTGGGCCTTGGGGCCTCGATCGCCCTGGCCGCGCCCGATCGCTGTTCCCAAGGGCCCGCCGAGTGGCAAGCGCTGATTGATGTTGCCCGCCAGCAGGCAACCGCCCGTGACTGGCCGGCGGCCGAGGCGCTCTACCGGCGAATTTTGCAGCTTCAGGAGCAGGATCCTTGTCTCTATCCTGCGATGCGGCAATTTGCTTGGCGGCAGTTGGGCGAGGCCTTGACCGAACAGGGGCAGTTTGAAGCCGCGATCGCCACCTACCAGGCGGCCCTGCGCGCCGCTCCCGACGATGCGACCACCCGTTATGCGCTGGAGTTGGCCCAGGAACGGCGCGATCGGGCGGATGCGGCAATCGCTCGGGGCTTGGCCATGCTCGATCGGGAACCGGACTCCCCCTGGGGCTACCGCGACTTGGCGAGTGGCTTGGCCCAGCGCGGGCAGCTTGCCACCGCCTGGCCGCGGCTGGAGCAGCAATTGGGCGATCGGCTGAGTCCGGCGCGGGCGCGGTTCCTGGCCGAGGCGGCCCAGCAGGCCGGCAACCCCACCGCCGCGATCGCCCTCTACCGTCAGATCTTGACCCGCTATCCCACCGATGACGAGGCTTATCTCACCTACGGCGGCTGGCTAGACACCCTAGAGCAGGCAGGGCAGCCGATCGAGGTGGTGGCGGCCTACCGCGAGGCGATCGACCGCTACCCGATGTTTGGGCAGTGGTACGGCCGCTTGGCTGACTGGCTCGCGCGATCGGGGCAGTTTGACCAAGCGATCGCGGTCTATCACGATTGGATTCGCTCCAATCCAACCGATGACGCGTCCTATTTAGCCCTGGCGCAGGCCTACGAGCAGCAGCGGCAGATTCCAGCGGCGATCGCCCAATACCAAGCGATCATTCGGCAATTTCCCGATCGCGGCCCGGTCGATCGTCGCTGCCACGTTGTCACCCTCACGGCCTACGATCGGCTCGTGGTGCTCCTGCAACGCCAAAACCGCCTCGATGAGTTGTGGGATTTACTCTCGGGGGATCCGTCGTCCACCGCACCGGCCGAATCGCCCGAGGCGCAGATGCAGCGATATGCCTACGCGATCGTTGCCCTCGGCTATGCGAAGGAACCGGCGCGGGCGGCTCAGATGCGCCAACGGTTTGAGGCGCGCTACCCGGGCCAGGGCGAGGCGATCGGCCCTGATGGTTGCGGCCACGAATGAATGACCAAGGGCGAAACGCTACAATCCGGAGAGCATCAGCGTCCCGCCCTGCACCGCGCTTTTAGGGCTTCTTCCTTGACTTTTTGATTGCATGATTCAGCCCGCCAATTTCGCCGATTTAACGGATTTAACCGATTTACAAACCCTGCAACGGGCGATCGCCGCCGACCCCGATCACTGGCGGCCGTTGGTGTTTACCAATGGCTGTTTTGACCTGCTGCACGCGGGCCATGTGCGCTATTTGGCGGCGGCCCGATCGCTCGGAAAATCCCTCGTGGTGGGGCTGAACAGCGATCGCTCCGTGGCGAATCTAAAACCGGCGGCTCCGGGATTTCCGCCGCGCCCGATCGTCCCCCAAGACCAGCGGGCCGAAGTGTTGTTGGCCCTGAAGGCCGTCGATGCGATCGTCATTTTCGATGAACCGACGGCAACCCGCACGATCGAGGCGCTCAAACCCGATATTTACGTCAAGGGCGGCGATTATTGCGTGGAAACCCTGCCGGAGTCGCCAGCGGTGCTGGCCGGGGGGGGCCGCATCGAGCTGGTGCAAATCGAAGTGCCCAGCAGCACCAGCGGCATCGTGCAGCGCATTTTGGCGGCGCGCCCCCTGGAGTAACCCATGGATCGGGACGGCGAACTAAGCAGCGCGGCGGAACCCTGGTCGGTGGCGGCGCTGAACCAGTGGCTGAAGGATTGTGTTGAGGCGGAACCGGCGTTGCATCGGGTGTGGGCGATCGGGGAAGTGTCGAGCGCCAAGCAATTCCCCAGCGGTCTCTATTTCACCCTGGCGGACACCGAGGACGAGGCGGCGATCGGCTGTGTGGTTTGGCGGGGCCAGGCCGATCGGCTGACCGTTGTTCCCCAAGCCGGCCAGCAGGTGATTGTGTTGGGTGAGGTGCAGCTCTGGCCCAAGCGGGGTGAACTGAAACTTGTGGCCTGGCAGGTGTTGCCGGCCGGCGAGGGGCTACAGGCCCTGCGGTTGCAACAGTTGCGCGATCGGCTGGCGGAGGAGGGCCTGTTGGATCCCGATCGCCGCCGGCCCCTGCCCGCCCATCCCCGGGCGATCGCCGTTGTCACCTCGCCCCGGGCCGCCGCCTGGGGCGACATCCAGCGCACCCTGTTGCAGCGCCATCCGGGGCTGCCGGTTTTGTTTGCGCCCGCCTTGGTGCAGGGCGATCGGGCCGCAGAAAGCATCATTCGGGCGATCGAACAGGTCACGGCCGATGGCCGGGCGGAGGTGTTGATCCTGGCGCGGGGCGGCGGCGCAACGGAGGATCTGTCCTGCTTCAACGATGAACAGTTGGTGCGCACCGTGGCCGCTTGCCCGATTCCCGTGATTACGGGCATTGGCCACCAGCGCGACGAGTCCCTCTGTGACCTGGTGGCGGACTGGTGTGCCCACACGCCCACGGCGGCGGCGGAGCGGGCTGTGCCCAGTTTGGCGGAGCTGCGGAGTGCTTGGGCCGATCGCGCCCTGGGCCTGAAGCTGGCGATGGATGGGTATTTAGTCGATCGCGCCGATCGGCTGGGGGACTTGCGGCAACGGCTGGAGCGGCTGCGGCCCGATCGACAGTTGCGGCGGGAAACCGAGCGCCTCACCAGTTTGCGACACCGCTTGCGCCTGGCCATGGAGCACCGGCTCGATCGGGAGCGCGATCGCCAAGCCACCCTGCAGCAAGCCCTGCGATCGCTCGATCCCGCCCAGGTGTTGCAACGGGGCTACGGGGTGGTGCGCACGGAGCAGGGCACGCTTATTCGCCGGGCCGACCAAGTGCAACCGGGCGATCGGCTCACGATCCAACTGGCGGAGGGCTGCGTCTTCGTCACGGTCGGCCTGACCACGCCCCAGCCCTAACCCGATCGTCCCCTTGCTACCCTAGGATGGATATCCACCCCAGGACTTCCGGCGACGATTGATCCGGTTCGATCGCCCCCGACGCACCATGCTCCCTCGTTTTCTGACGGCATCTCAAATTTCACCGCACCGCCGCCGGGCGATCCTCCTGGGATTGCTCGTGGGCCTGGGTTCTGGGGCGTTGTCCGCCTGCGCAAATGGTGATGCCAGCACGGCTCTGGAGCGATCGCTCGCCCCGGATCCCGCCCTGCAAACCCGTTCCAGCCCTAGCCCCAGCCCCAGCCCGTCGATCATTCCCACGCCTAGCCCGATCGCCAGCCCGAGTCCTAGCCCTAGCCCGTCGATCGCCAGCCCAGCCCCCAGCCCCGTGGCCCTGCCCAGCGAACTGCAAACCGCCTGGCAAGACTGGACAACCCTTGGCACGCTCCCCGGTTTGGATGCGCCCGATCGGCCCGTGACGCGCCGCCAGTTTGCCCGCTGGCTCGTCACCGCCAACAATCAATTGTTTCAAAACCGCCCCGCCTGGCAAGTGCGATCGGCCAGCGCCGCCAGCCAGCCCGTCTTCACCGACCTGCCCGCCACCGATCCCGACTTCCCCGCCATTCAGGGCCTCGCCGAAGCCGGGATTATTCCCAGCAGCCTCACGGGAGCCACTGCCGCCAAAACCTTCGCCCCCGATGCGCCCCTGACCCGCGAAACCCTGGTGCTTTGGAAAGTGCCGCTGGATCTACGCAAGCCCCTACCGCCCGCCACCGTGGAAACCGTGCAAAAAGCCTGGGGGTTCTTGGATGCCACCAAGGTCGATGCCCAAGCGCTCCGGGCGATCGCGGCCGATCGGGACAACGGCGAACTCTCGAATATTCGGCGCGTCTTCGGGTTCACCACCCTGCTGCAACCGAAAAAGCCGATCGTCCAAGCGGAGGCCGCCGCCGCCCTCTGGTACTTTGGCCCCGAAGGTCAGGGGATCACCGCCAAGGATTTGCTCAACGCCGCGCCTTCACCCGCGCCCTCGCCCGCACCCTCAACCTCCCCACCCCTAACGAATTAGGGCATAAACATTAGTCCGAGATTAGTTCGAGACCGTCTGAGTCTTTTTGTCCAAAGCAGGCGTAAGCAGAGCAGTGATCAGGATTTATTCAGAAACTTAGCCGCAAGATTTACCCAGCCTGGTAAATCTTGAACATCAGTTAAAGCCAAGTCTTTCAATGTGTCTCTAGCTTGCTGACTGTAGCTCCTAAATTTTGACCTTAATAGCTCTTGTTGCTCCAAACTAGCCCCGCTAGAAAGAATGTAGTTGACTGTAGCCAACAACGCCAAAGTAACGGTAACTGCCACACCAGCAGCCGCAATATCAATGATTCCAGTAGGTGGTAAAAATGACTTTGCGAAGAGAAAAAGACTAGACCCTGCCGCTTCTGCTAGAAGAGTCGGGAGGACTCCAAGGGCTGCCTGAGGAGAGAGCACTTTTCCTGTGTATAGATAGTTCAGAGAAGCAATAGAGACACCCTGTGTAGCTGTGATGTATGCGGCGCTACCAGGAATAAATGCCTCTCCAGCAACCGCCAACAAGGCAGCTCCAATAATTTTTACCGCACTAGACTGCTTTTCAGCCATGTGCCTCATTAGGAGTAAGTCTTTGCCCTTTTTTTTGAGAAATTCCTCAAGATCAGAGCGCAAGCTAGAAACACCTTGAATCTCCATTATGGAGCTGCGACTTCTAGGATCATAGCCTTTAGTGCAAACCGGATAAACCTTATCCACTCCTAAATCATGCTTCCACTGTTCAATAATGTCATTGAGAACTGATGGATCGAGATCCTTCCATTCATCAATTTTATTTAAGACAACAAAAATAGAATCGCAATGCTGCCTTAGATCGTCTAGGTTTTTCTTTTGAGAGGAATCTGATGAACCAGTGATTACGAAAATTCCAGCATCAATACGTTCAAGAAACTTTCTGGTGACTTCGCTATTTTCTTTGCGAACATCATCCAGTCCAGGCGAGTCAATTAGATAAACTTTTTCATCAAGCTTAAGAATATTGAGAGTTGTAGTTATGCCTGAAATCGCACCAACTCTAGCTACTTCTAGTGCCTGTTTTCGACTTAACATCAACAAGGCGTTGATCAAGGAACTCTTTCCAGAACTGACTTTTCCAATGACAGCAATATTCAGTCCTTGGGATAAATCGGGAACTTTTTCATCAAATTGAGCCTTGACTCGGGCAAAGAAGCTCTCTTCATTCATGCCCTCATATGCTGAGTTATTCATCTTTTGACTACTCCATTCTTGTTGCTTGGATTTTGTTGGCGAGTTAGACCATGGAAGCAGCTAATTAGCTCATCATGCTTTTGCTCAACTCTTCTCTAAGCTTGAAGTTGTTGCCAGTAGCAATGCAGGTGTTGAGCTTATCCAGAATTTTATGTCTGATACTGTAGTGGATACAGTATTTTCGCTCGGAATGCTTGAAAACCGATATTTTATCGTTGAACATTGTCACCACTGCATAAACAAACTTCAGATCATGCAGCGAGTCAGCGTGGGTGATTTTAATAGCTATTAGTTTAAGTTGCTTTGATAGCTCCTGTGCTTGCTCTTGAGTTAACTTGTGATCCTCAAAGTGGAAAAGGATGATTTCCGATAACCATTGGGCATGTTTGGCAGTATTTTGAATTTCGTGTTGCGCCTTCTCAATGGGATAGAGGATGCGGTCAAGAAGCAATTGCTTTACATACTCATCCCTAAGACTAGAATTTTCGATAATTTCCAGTTTTTTCATCTGGCGCTCGTGATCGCGTCGATCCTTTTCACCAAGCTCTTCAACAACTGAATCAAGGAGTCCTGCAATAACTGGGATTGCTATTCCTATTCCAATTCCTGACATGTCTGTTGATCCTTCTGTAAGTGCTGTCACGCCAGGTGACTGATTAAAAAACGAAGATTATCTTATTAGCTCTAATGAACTAAATTCTGCAAAAGCTCATAGACTTTCAATTCTTATACTTTATCTTTAGTGTGAATTTTCCTGAGCTACCAGCCATGAAATCGATGGGAAGACCTTCAAGCTCTGATTTCAAGCCTAGCCCCGCTCTCTCAGACATCGTGATTTCAAGCTCATCTACACCGGCATCTTGACCAGCTTTAATGATTTCAACGGCTGCTTTCTTCTGCTCTTCAATTTCCTGGGCAACTGCATCTGATGTTAATGACTTGAGGGCATCTACTAAGAACTGACCAGCTTTCCAATAGAACCAAATGGGGCCTAGTATCCAGCCATGCTTGCTTAGCCAATCGAGTGCCTGTTGTTTGCCCTCCGACGTGGTGATGTCGAACTTAGCTAGTTCATTCGTATTGCTCACTACCTTTACCTAGAGCTGAAATACTTATCACTTCTGCACACTATCAAAGTTCTCTATTTTCGTCAAACCTCAGAGAGTGAGAAAGCTTAAAAGTGCTGTATCTTCAAGGGATTTTTGCTGTACGAAGAGGAATTACAATTGCAATATTGAATTTTCTTAAATAAACGTTAATACGGGATAACCTGAGCGTCGTCACGATCACTGATCATGGATTCTGCGCCGGTTTTGTTCTGAGAGTAACCCCTATCACAATCCCCCCAAATCCGTAGCGCTGGCTTCTAGTCAGAGAGGAATCCGCATCAACCCAAGCCAGAACCTAGGCGGTCAAGATGACTGCGCTCCGGATCCGGTTGGCTGTACCCAAACTGACGCTAACTAGGCGATGCTGTTGCGTTTGCGGGCTTCTTTATAGGACGTGCCGATGTTGTTGAGGCCGGCTTTCACCATTTCCCGTTCGAGCAGGGAGAAGAAGCGCGATCGATCGCTGCCGCGCACCACGGCTTGGTTGTGGGCTTCGGCGAGGGCGATCGGGTAGCCGTAGCCCTTTTGGACTTGGCTCAGGATTAGGCTGAGGGTTTGGTTGAGCTGGGCCCGATCGCGGGCGACCCATTCGGGCATCTCGATCCGCGCCACTTCCGTACCCACATGCACATAGCAAAAATAGACGTGGTGGCGGCCGTAGTCATCCAACACGCGCGCATTCGATTTCCATAGGGGGCCGCGCTCGCCCGATCGCAGCAGGGCTGACCAGAGCGCCCCATCCCGCAAGGGTTTCAGCCGGTTGCAAGGGGCTTCGTCGGCCCGGCCGGGGCAGTGGGTTTTGCAGTCGGGGGTGAGCTGGTTGCAGGTTTTTAGCCGAAAAAAGTTGGAAGCCTCGCCGCTGCGGGGGGAGCTGATGTAGCTGATTAGGGGAATGCCGGCCAGGCGCAACCGTTCCCAGGCGGCGAGGATCGGCGGCAGGATCCGATCGACCGCCGCGCTGGGCATTCGATCGAGAAACCAATAGATCAAGGAGCCATCGACCATTGCCAGGGTGGGCGGGGCGTTTTTGCTGTTGCCCGTCACGGCGTTGTGGTGCAGGTCGGTTCCCAGGTCAGCCAGGGCGATCGCCTCGGCCACGGTGCGGCGGTGGCCCATCCAATCCTCGGTGCTGATCCCCCACTGGCGCGACAGGTAGAGATCTTCGGGTTTGTAGAAAATTTCCGGCACGCTGTCAAGCAAGGGGTAGCGCTTTTGGCCGTAGTGCAGCACCACGCGCCCGGTGTTGATCAAATAGCAGTAGGCGATTTCGTGGTGGCTGGGGGCAATTTGGGAGCCGTCGGTGGCAATCAGACTGTGGGCGATCGGGGCGGGGCCGATCGGCTCGCGGGTGTCGAGGGGTTCGATCGGTTCCGCCGCCACAAACTCCAAGCGATCGCGCCACTGCTGGAGCTGGGCCACCCAGTACGCCTGATCCGGTTGCACCTGCGCCAGCAACTCCTGGGCCGCCACCAACCGCTGCCGGGCCGCGCGCGATTCCTGGGTCAGTTGTTGACCCATGCCCTGCATTTGTTTGGAGAGTTTGACCAGATCCAGCACGATCGCCGCGCCTCCCGGGGGTTAGTCCACCGTTTCCGACACGGGGAAGCGATCGATCATCTCCCGCGCCTGATCGGCATTGGTTTTCAGCTCACTGGGCAAATAGGGCACATGAATCGCCTGGGACAGCAAATCCAGCGTGCGGCGCATCATCCGCACCACATCCCCATCGTCCAAGCTGGTTTGGGCCACCAGTTCCGCCCATTCCACCCCCGAGGCCCACTGCTCCACCAAGCCAATTAGCCGGTCTTCCAGCAGGATAGGCAACATCGCCCGGTAGCGCCGCTGGATTTTGAACAATTCCCGCCGCTGGTCGCCGAGTTCTTCCAGGGTCGCCAACACCGCCTCGCTGGGCAGGGCTTCCGTCCAGGTGTCCGGGCGCGGCTCTTCGATCAACAGGGCCGCGCAGGCCGCCGCCAGTTGGGCCGGCTGCAGCCGATCGAACTCGCCCGACATCAGCGCCAAGCCCAGCCACAGCTCGTTTTCGCCGCGCAGGGTAGAAATCGCCTGGCCCAGCTCCGTCGGTTTGCGATTCGCATCGATGCATTCAAAATGCTGCAAGATTTCGATCAAATTCACAAACTCTTGCCAATAGTGCTCGGACATCCGCCCCAACTGCGATCGCTTCTCCTCCAGCAGCGCCGCCATGTCATCCAAATGATGCAGCGCCTTAAACAAATGCTTGCGATTCTGCCAGTGGGACACCGGGTGGTCGGCAATCAGGGCCGCCACTTCATCGGTGCGCTCGCGCTGCTCCACCACCTCCGGCGCATCCTCGGGATCCGGCAAGGGTGGAATCCGATGGACGATCGCCTGGGTCAGCTCATCGCCCGGCACATGGTGCCCCGGTCGCAGCGGCAACACCACCGGCGGCTCTAGGCGATCGACCGCCGAAATTCGCGGAAACTCGCCGTACAGGCCCGCCACGTCTTCCGTCTTCACCACATGCCAGCCATTGTCCGCCCCCAAACAGACCAAATTGGGGAAGCGCCCCGACCCCGCCACCTTCAGCACCAGCACCGCCGGTAGCGGCTCCTTCACCGGGATCGACGGCCCCTTCAGGGCCAACACCGTCCCCGCCACCGCAAACTGCAAGGCCGGGGCGAGATCCTTGCCCCGCACCACTTCCGCCTGTTCCTGCAACGTGCGCAATAGCCGTTCTTCCGCCTTCAGCCGTTGGTTCAGCTTCTCGTACTGAGCCACCAACTCCAAATCCACCCCCGCCGTTTGGGCTTGCAGGCGATCGATCTCCGTCTCCAGATCTTCCACCTCCTGTTGATAGGGAATCAGATGGATCGTGGAGAGATATTGCCCAAAACTGCGCTCGATTAGGTTGCGCGCTTCCTCCATTGAGTGCGTTTGCAACAGGTTCAGCACCATGCCATAGGTCGGCGTAAACTGGCTGGCCAGCGGATCCGGCTCGGCCGTGGCCAGGTGCGCCGACTCCTTCGCCCCTTCAAAGGGCGTTTGCACCGTCACCACATAGCCCTGGACATCCTTGCCCCGTCGCCCGGCCCGCCCCGCCATCTGCAAAAATTCCGACGGCTTCAGCATTCGGTGGCCGCTGTCCGTGCGTTTCGAGAGGCTGGAGATCACCGTGGTGCGGGCGGGCATGTTGATCCCCGCCGCTAGGGTTTCGGTGGCAAACACCACTTTGATCAAGCCGTCCTGGAACAGTTCCTCGACCAAGCTTTTCCAGGCGGGCAAAATTCCCGCATGGTGGGCGGCGATCCCGCGATAGAGGGCGGCGAGCTGGCCATCGCGGGCCGCGCCGGGATTTTTTGCCAAGAAGTTGTCGATCCGGGGCTTCAGCAGGGCGGCTTCTTGGTCTGAAACAAGGGACAGGCTCGATGCATTGGTGACGGCGCGATCGCACCCCCGCCGACTGAAGATGAAATAGATCGCCGGCAACATTTCCCGCTGCTGGAGCTGGGACACCACAAAGGGAATATCCGGGGTTTCGGCCCGCAGATCCCGCCGCACCTGGTCGCGGGGTTTGCGGCGGTTGCGACGTTCGATTTTGAACTGGGGATGCAGCCGTTTGCCGTCGTCATCCAGCAGCGGAAAGAGGCCCTTGTAGTTGCAAAAGCTAAACCGCAGGGGCACAGGGCGGAAGTTGGAATAGATCAGCTCCGTGGGCCCGTGGACATAGTTCAACCAGTCCGTGAGCTGCTGGCTGTTGGCCACCGTGGCGGACAGGGCCACCAGTTGGATTTCAAAGGGGCAATAGATGATCGATTCTTCCCAAACGGTGCCGCGTTGGGAGTCGTTCATGTAGTGGCATTCGTCGAGCACCACGGCTTGCACATCGGTCATGGACGTGCCGATTTGCCCGATCGGGGTGCCGTAGAGCATATTGCGGAAAATTTCCGTGGTCATCACCACGATCGGCGCGTCGCGGTTGATCGACACATCGCCCGTCAGCAGGCCCGCCTGATCTTCGCCAAACTGCTCTTTAAAATCCCGAAACTTTTGGTTCGACAGGGCCTTCAGGGGCGTGGTGTAAAACACCCGCTTGCCCTGACTGAGGGCACGATAGATGGCATACTCGCCCACCAGGGTCTTGCCGGAGCCGGTCGGAGCGCACACCACCACGGACTTCTTGGCGTTGAGCGCCTCGATCGCCTCCAGTTGAAAGCGATCGAGGGCAAAGTCAAAGACATCGGCCGGGGCAGGGCCGTGGCCCATCATCGGTGAGCCGGCCTGGGGCGAAATGGGGGAAACAGTCACGCGCGACGGTTACTCAAACGGGGTGAGGAGGGCGATCGGCTCTCGCGATTTCCACCAGCCATCCCCACGGGAGATCAGCACGCGGAATGGGCACAGGGAAGCCGCATCTAGCCGTATCTAATCATAGTAGAGCGAATTGGAAAGGCAGTGCCACTAGACCCGCCGGAGTCCGGGGGGCGATTCGGCCCGGCGGGTCAGCCTCCCGGGCGATGGTCTCTCGATCGCCCCGATGGCTAGTCTCCGGGGCGATCGATCCCGTTGAGCCAATCGCGCAAAATCGCCGTTAAATCGCCACTTCCGTGGCCAGGAGCTTGCCCCCGCTGAGGGCCGCCTTCCGACTGTCAAAGAGCTTGCCCAGCCCTTCGGTCACATCCGCAACGATCGTTTGGGGGCATTCGGCAATAAAGGCCTCCGCCGACAGCTCGCCCGAAAAGAACGCGCTGCCCCGATCGCGCAACCGCGACATTTCGTCGTAGCCCATCGCCTTCACCATGTAGGTGGTCAAGGGCGAATTTTTGATGTCGTAATCAAAATCTTGCAAGCGACCCACTTCCACTAGGGTCAAGACCTCTTCTTCGATCGTGTTGCGGGGGCGGTAGATATGCTCCAGCTCGGGCAAAAAGTCCGCCAACACCGATACGTTAAATCCTTCGCTCGGCATTTCGCCCATCAACATCGACAGGGGAATGTCTTTGCCAAATCGCATCGACAGGGCTTCGAGAAAGGCGATCGTAAAGAGCTTGGTTCCCAGGTAGAGCCGCCCAATTTCGAGGTTGCTGCGGGCCTGTTCCACCAATTTGTTAAAGGTTTCATCATCCGGCTCGTCCCGAAACTGATGAAAAATACGCTCCGGTTGCAAGGAATTCATGAACCCTTCCATCTTCTGGAGGGCCACGCGGTATTGATAGACCGTGTAGGACGTAGAAGCCTTCAGTTGATGGTTGGTTTCCGGCAGCAGGCTCCAGGTGTTGTCTAAAAAGCGGGCGGCGCTGGGGTTGGCAAAGCTGCCCACATCACGGTTGGCCAAGCGCACCGATCGCTTCACGGTTTCTTCGGCCAGGGCTTCATCGAGGCCCAGATCGTATTTAATGTTGGCGGCCAGCAACCGTTGAAAGAGAATTTCGCAGTTGTTCAGGCCGTTAGGATTTTTGGCCCGAAAGGGGATCGTGCCTTCGATGCAGGCAGTCACTTGGGCAATCAGGCCCAGGGGGGCAAATTCTTCGAGGATTTTGCCCGCCGACAGGGCGCTGAGATATTCATTCATGCCCGCGTAGGGCGAGAGGGTTTGGCCCGGCTCGAAGCCAAAAATATCGGTGACGAGTTCGAGGGTGCGATCGCCGATGGGCAGTTCGGAGCGATCGCGCACAATCAAGGCCTCGCCCTCTTCGCGCACGAAGGGCGTGATGAAGTAGCTGAGGTTGAAGTTGACGCTGCGATCGACCTGGACATACACCAAGTCGTGGAACAGGGCCGAAAGCACCTCGATCGGGTCTTCGTGCCCACCCACCTCGAAAATATGTTCCGGTGTGTGGAAGTAACGCCACGGGCCACTCATGGTTTGCACGATCGTGGCGGCGATTTTATCGAGCGGGGCGCTGTCGATCTCCAGCCCCAACGCCTGAATGGCCCACGTGAGCTTTTCAAGGCATTCTTCTCGATCGCGTTCTCGGCTCATCGCGTTGCCCCCGATAGGTTTGCCTAATTGTCCGATATAAACCCTAAGTGAAGCCACTAAAGGAATTGACCCCTAGCCAATTGATCGTGCCGAAAAATATCGAAGCTGTCCGTAAATGCTGTCCCGAGAGATGGATCCTAGACGTGGCATCAAAAGACGTGGCATCGCACCTTGTCGGCTAACCGTTGGCCTATTGGCATTTATAGCGCATCCGTTGAGGGTCGTTGAGTTGCGGCGAGCACTGATGGGTTTGACTCCCTAGCGCAATACCCCTGGGACGAACGCCGACCATTGAGGTCTTGCGATCGTGCCCAGCCGATGGGCCACTGGGATTTAGGGGCATTCTAGCGACTCGCGGGTCATTACGCCGGTTTTCGGGTTTGTCCCTGATGCATATTCGCAGAGTTGGGCCGCTTGGAGGCGATCGATCGCCGCGTAGGTAAAGTCGGCTCCCTCAATTTTGGCTCCTTTGAAGGTCGATCGCAGCAACATGGAATCCGCCAACACCGCATTGGTCAAGTCGGCCTGATTGAAGTTGCTCAGGTAGCCGATGCCGTTGCTGAAGTCCACGCCTTGCAGGTTTGCGCCGCTGAGGTTGGAGCCGTTGAACACCGCACCTTGCAGATCTGCGCCTTGGAAATTCGCTTGGGCCAAGTTTTCGCTGGCAAACTCAGCCCGCCGCAAATCCTGACCGGTAAAATCGCGGCTGCGAACCTCGGCATCATCATAGGCACGAATGGCGGCGGAACTGGCGGCCCAGGCGGGAGCGCTCTGCAATCCCCACCCGAACAAGAGCACCAAGCAAAGGCCGATCGCCCCAACGGCGCGGGCCAGCCACGGTTGAGACAAAATCCGGGGAAAACTCTGGGGGGATCGAGCCGATCGGGAGCGGGAGCAATGGAAAACAGCGATCATGGTATATCAGTGCAATTCAGCGATGGCGTGAGCTTATTTTAAGGGGCTGACTGCCTGGAAACTGCCAATTACAATAGACCGCTTGCATCAATCAAGACCCTCACCCTAAATCCCTCTCCCAACTTGGGAGAGGGACTTGAAGACCCGAAACAAACACGCTGTCACCGGCTATTTCTGGCTCCCCTTCGCCCCGCTTGGGAGAAGGGGTTGGGGGATGAGGGCTGCTAGATGATTCGCGCAAGAGATCTAATGAATGGCATTTGGTGACGACGGGCTAGGGCAGGGCGATCGCTTCGGCTGATCGCCGATCGGTAGTCCATCGGCGCGGCCGCAACCCACAACGCAGCAACAGCCCCAAGGAAGCCAGTTCCCCGGGCGACTCGCGAGGTTGCCACTGGCCCGGCTGGCAATAGATCCACTCGATCAGCGATCGCTGCTGGGCCAGGGTCAGGGGCTGCCAGGCCAGTTCCAACCGTTGCTCGCCGGTTTTGGGATCCCGCTCGGCCGGGGTCAGCACCCGCACCGGGAGGGTGAGTGGCTCGGCCAAGGCCCGATCGAGCAGGTGGATCAGACCCGTTTGGCCCACCGCTGGCCGCGGCCGATCGGTGGGCCAAGCCACGATCGCGCCCGCCTCGGACACCAATCGCAGGTCAAAATCCACGGGCTGATCCTGATCCGTTCCCTGGAACTGACCCGATCGCTGCCGGCCAAACCATTCATGCAAACTGGGCTTGGGCGCATCCACGCAGGCCAGCACCGCCATCCCCACCAGCAGCAGGTTATAGGCCAGCCAAACCACACTCAAGCGCAGGCCCACAAGCTGCGGCGCGGGTTCCGATCCACCCCCCACAAGCTGCACCAGAGCGTAGATCATGGCCGCTAGGGTCAGCCCCCAAATCCCGAGCAGAGGTAGGCCCGGCATTCGGTTAAACACCGCCCGATCGCGCGCGATCCCCTTGGGTGTGACCCGAAAGGCCCGGCCAAACGGTCGCAGCAGCGTATGGATCACCGTGATCACAATGGGCACGCAGTTGACGATCGCATAGATATCCGACAACACCGCCGAGCACGATCGGTGGCTCAACCAATTGCAGGTCGCCCAGTTGGCCACATAGAGCGGCGCAAACCACAGCACCCATTCCAGCCAACCCGCCTTCATGGGCACTAATCCCAGCAGCGCCGTCAACACCGGCACCACCAAAAACAACAACCGAGGCAACGCCGATCCCCAATAGAGCCAGCCCTGGGCGTAGTGCAACCGCTGCAACAGGGTCAGCCCCGGCACGGTCAGCGGATTTTCGGGAATAAAAAAGCCCTGCATGGTTCCGGCGGCCCAGCGCTGCTGTTGGGCAATGTAGGCGGACATACTTTCGGGCGACAGACCGGCGCTGAGGGCTTCATCGAGATAGAGCACCTGGTAGCCGCTGGAAATCAGCGAAATTCCGGTGAAATAGTCTTCGCAAAGGGTGCTGGTGACGAAACCGCCTACTTGCTCTAGGGCGCTGCGCCGAACCATGAAGGACGAACCACAGCAAATGGTGGCCAAGGCTCCGTCGCGCACGGGTTCCACGTAGCGGCTGAAGGTGACGCGGCTGGTGGTGAGCCGATCGGCTAGGCCGAGGTTGTAGCTAATGGGATCGGGATTAAAGAAGTGTTGGTGAGTTTGCACCAAGCCCACGCGGGGGTTGTGAAACAGGCCAACGGTGCGTTGCAGGAAATCGCGCGTGGGCACGAAGTCCGCATCGAAGCAGACGATTAGTTGTCCGTGGGTGCGGCCGATCGCGTGGTTGAGGTTGCCGGCCTTGGCGTGCTGGTTGGTCGATCGGGTGATGTAGCCACAGCCCAGTTCGATCGCCAGGGCTTGCACCTCCGGCCGCCGCCCGTCATCCAGCAAATACACCCGTTTGGGGCCGTAGTCCAGGGCTTGGCAACCAATCACCGTGCGCCGCAGCACTTCGACGGGTTCGCCATAGGTGGGAATCCACACATCGACGCTGGGTTGGTAGCCGCTGGCCACGAGGGTGGCGGCCCGATCGGCCTCGGCCCGCCGATCGCCCATTCGCAACATCAACGCCAAATCGAGACCACTATTCACCCAAAGCATCCCTTCGCACAGCAGCAGAGTGAGGCTGGCGATCCCGTCGGCGGGGGTGGCGAAATTCAGGGTGGCGGTGACGCGCCAGACCATGTAGCGCAGGGTCAAGGCTCCGAGGATCGCCACCACGAGGGCGCGCGATCGGGGGCTGGGCAAGTGCCGCCAACGGGGCATCAACACTGTGACCAGCGTTAAGCCGCTGACCATAGCCGCCAATAGCCATTGATAGTCCGGTTGATCGGGCGCTTGGCTGAGGAGACCCAAGCCCGCCAGAGGCAGGGCCAGGAGATGGGCGATCGGGCTGGAGTCTTGGAACAATTCCCAGTCACAACGGCCCAAGGCCTCGGCCAACAACAGGATCAGGGCGATCGTGCCGCCTCCCAACCCGAGCCAGCGCCGGGCCGATCGCCAACGACGGTTCCCTTGCCCCATGGGCGGCTGGGTTCGACGTAACCAAGAAAGCGTCATAGGTTAAAACCGGTGAAAACCCTGTGCAGTGTTTAAAAATTGGCTCTCCGATCCCGCTCGATCGATCGTCATCAGGGATGCTTGAGGCCCAAAAACAGCACCAGAACAGCACCAGAACAGCACAGCAAAGGCTTAGAGCCTGTCGCTGCATTGCTGCACGCTCAGTCTGCAAACGGTTGGCGCAGCAGCGCGGTTGCTGGCCCGTGATGGATCACCGAATCACCATCCGCTGTGGCTGTCGATCGAGCTTGATTGGCTGGATGGAACCGTTTTCAGCGTAACAATTCTTTGCAAAAGTTAGGGTGATGACCACAGCACTCGGCGGTGATGTCGATCGAGACGACCTGAACCCTAGATTTTGTCGATAGAGTGTGTCGATGCGCTGGGGCTGGTGGGTGGCGATGTGTATGGAGAGTACGCCGGATGATTGCGATCGGATGCAGCGAGCGATTGCCGATCGGGGCGATCGACTATTTCTGGGCTACTGGCCACCTTAACAACTGAGATCGTCAATGGGATGGCCAATGGGATGGCCAATGGGATTACAGATGAGATGGCAGACGGGATTGCACAACTTGTAGAAGAGCCTGTCGGGCGCGATCGAGCGGCTCGGACCAGTCGCCGGGAGTCGTTTGCCGAAACAGCCGCATAGTCGGATACCAGGGGGAATCGTCGCGATCGCGCAACCAGCGCCAGTCCGATCGCGCGGGCAACAAAACCCAGGTCGGCTTGCCCAATCCCCCGGCTAAATGGGCCACGGAGGTATCAACGGAAATAATCAGATCCAAGCGATCGCAAATGGCCGCCGTGTCCGCAAAATCTTGAATCCACGGGCTGCAATCGATGACCGAGTGGTTAACCGAGCGAGAAATCGGGCGATCGCTCTTTTGGCTGGCATCACTTTGATCAGCATTACTTTGATCAACACCGCTGTGATTGACACCACTTTGATCAACATTATATTGATAGAAATAATCCAATAAATCACCGGCATTTTTGCCCACTTGCAGGCTATAGAGCTGCACTTGGGGATGATCAAAAGCCGTTAGAAATTCCCAAAAATGAGCGGATTTATCCAGGTAGATATCATGCAACCCATCTTCGACTCGATAGCCACTGGCCCAAACAATCCCCACATTCAAAACTTGGGGATTTAATCGCAAATTTTGAGCTATTAAATCAGACTCAGCATCAAACTCAAGATCAGACGCATTGACCTTCAGATACGGGACATTTTTGGGGATTGTTTCTAAGGTTGTTTGCAGCAAATGGGGAAGGCTGAGCAGGGGCGATCGCACATCAACTCCCGCAATCCACTGCCCAGGCTCAGGAATTGGCAAAACCCGATCAATCTCCGGCATTTGGGCTATCAATCGGCTTAAGGGTTTCGGCCCACTAAACCAAACCCTGGCCCCTTGGTTCGCTAGCTGGTTAGCATAGCGAATGAACTGCAAAGAATCGCCCAATCCTTGTTCCGCTTGCAGCAAGATTGTTTTGTGATGAAGGGATTCTCCTTGCCACAACGGATTTTGCAGCATGGGCGGCGGTTGCACGGTGCTCCAGCGCCATTCGTATTCCCGAAAGCCCTGAATGAGATCTCCCGATTCCAGCAACACATGGCTGAGATTCCAATGACTTTTGGCATCCTGGGGATCAATTTGGATGGCATTTTGAAAGGCTGCGATCGCGCGATCGAGATCGCTGGTTTTCCAATAAAAATTACCCAGATTATAGTAATGATTAGCTGATTGGGGATTGAGGGCGATCGCCTGTTGATGAGCAGCTTCGGCGATCAAATATTGCCCGGAGCGAACGAGCGCACATCCCAAATCGCTCCAGTAGTTGGATTGTTGATCATTCCACTGAATCGCATTTTGATAGGCGTTTGCGGCTTCTAAATAGTGATGATCTAAATAGTAAATCTTGCCCTGCCTTGCCCAGCAGTCCGCTAGCCTTCGGTATAGCTTTGGATCGCGACAACCCCAATTCATCGCTTGTTGATAGATCGTGAATTCGGCAGTAATATCACCACTTTTTTGGGCAATCCAGGCTAAATTCAGATGCGCTTCCAGGCTGGTTGGCTGTTGTTGAATCGCCCATTCGTAGCATTGTTGCGCCAAGGAAAATTGACCGGAATTAGCCAGGGTGTTGCCTAGGTGCAGATGGTCTTGAGCCGATACCAAGGTGGGATCAAGTTCTAGGGCTTGCCATTGGTAATCTTGGGCGATCGCGGGCTGACCATTGGCCAGGGCGATCGCCGATCGCTGGGCCCAAGCTGGCGCGTGGGCTGGGTCAATCCGCAGGGCCTGCGCACAGGCGCGATCGGCCGCCAACCCATTGCCATCGGCCAATAATAAACTGGCTAATTGACAATACAATGCGGCGCGATCGGGCCATTGGCGCAATTGATTTCGACAATCGGCTAACTGTTGCGCGCGATCGGTTTTCTGACCTTCGGCATGACGATCAGTATGACTATCCACAGCACAGGTATTCATCAATCATTCAACCAAGCCTGTATTCACTAACTAGCCGATCGCAACGCAAAAAAGGTCTCATTCATCCGCTGACCAATCAAATTTAGCTCCCCTTGCAAGTTATCAATAAATTCATGGAGACCCCGATCGATCACTTCATCCACCGAAAAATAGCTTAGTTCTGCCAGCAACCGACCCAGCGGCCGTTCCACAGGATTACTCCACGTTCCAGTGGGCGTGCCAGTAATTTCATGCAATGACTTTTGGGATTGCAACAAACAAAATTGCACCGCGCGGGGAAACTGGCGATCGAGCAACAAAAACTCCACAACGCCCGTGGGTGTAATGCGGTGATTGCGCCATTTTTGATACATCTCATAGGCACTAGCCGACTTGAGCAATGCAATCCATTGAATCCGATCGAGCGTCGTGCCCACATCCTGTACCGAGGGCAACAAAATATAGTATTTCACATCTAAAATTCGCGAGGTTTTGTCAGCCCGCTCCAAAAATCGACCAATCTGGCCAAAATGCCAGCCTTCGCCATGGGTCATCGTGGCATCCGTCACGCCATACAGCAAATGACTTGCCAATTTCACCTCATTAAAAAATTTATCCAAATCGACACCGCTCACACTGTAGGTAGCCGCTGCATCCTTAACCATTAAATAAAAGGTATTGATCTGCTCCCAAGCTTCTGTGGATAAAATTTCACGGATCGATCGGGCATTTTCACGAGCCGCCTTTAGGCAGGACAAAATCGAATTTGAATAATTGGCATCAAACGTCAAAAACTGAATCACATTTTCGGCCGATGCTTCATCATATCCCTGTTGAAAAATTGGCAAGTCGCCCGTGGTCAACAACAATGGCTCCCACTGTTGCAAGATACCCACAGGAGAATCAAGACTCAATTTGAGATTAACATCCACAAAGCGCGCCACATTTTCTGCCCGTTCCACATAGCGATTGAGCCAGTAAATCGAATCCGCAACACGACTCAGCATAGTTAAAAATTGGATTGGGGGTTGAGTAATGATGATGCCATCATCTAATCTACCATCTAAATCTATTGTCGAATCTTGATTGAGATGGCTGTATTGAGATCACTTCATCCTATTCTAGGATGCCAATTTTTTGAGTATCAATCTAGACAGATTCCCCCAAACTGATACTCATATCAAATTCGGATCGTACGGTGGCACTACCGAACTCCAGACAAGGGGCTTAAGCCCCTTGTTCGACAGTATTTTCGCCCACTCAAAATGGGTACTCTATCGTCGAGTTTGGAATCAAACAAACGTATTTGATCATGGATTTGATCATTATAATCATGCCGATCGCTGGGTTAGGTCGCAAGTATCAAACCTTCAAAAACCAACCCCGGCGATAGAACCCATACATGGCCAGCCACCACGCTCCAACCGTCACGATCGCAAAGAGCAGAGACCCACTCATGGGCCCTGCCCAGGACGCAAATAATGTTTGATAAAGCCATTCGTAGGTGCTGGGCGCGTCGGGACTGCCACCCATATGGGTGCGATTGAGCAACCGTCCCACTAAGCCCGATCCCACAAAGGCCGTAATTGCATTCAGCCCAAAAATCTCGAAGGGTCGGCTAACAGCAACCCAGCGCTTCACTTCCACCAATGCGAAACAACCCGCCAGGAGCACGATCGACCAGCCCGCCGCATAAATCGTGTAGGAACTCGTCCATAGTTGCTTATTTAGGGGGAGCGCAATTTCCCACAATCGACCTAACAGAATGGCACCCCCTCCGGCGGCGGTCAATCGCCAAGCCGTTGAGCCTTTAATCGGTTGTGTTTTGAGCCACTGTACGGCCCAATATCCTGCCAACGTTGAGCCGATCGCGGGCAATGTACTGAGCAATCCTTCAGGATCAAAAGGGCCACCTAGATAGAGGTGACTGCTGCCAAAAATTGCCCGATCGATCACCCCAACAATCGATCTATCGGGGGTCAAGGGGGTGGTGCTCAGCAGCGCCCAGTAACCTAACAAAATTGCCCCCACGGCGATCGCTTGGCCGCGCCGTGACAGATGTAAAACCACCAGTGCCGATAAGCCATAGGCCAGGGCAATGCGTTGCAAAACACCCGGAATTCGTAAATTTTCCCAGAGCAAGGGTGCTCCTTCAAAGGCGGTTTTCATGAGCAATGTGGAAGCATTCAGCGCCAATCCCAACCCGAATAAGAGGGCTACTCTCTTGGCTAATTTTTGATGAATTGCTGGCGTTTTGGGTCTGGTTTCTGCCACTCGCCCAAATGAAAATGCCATTGCCCCGCCCACTACAAATAGAAATAGCGGAAATACCAAATCGGTTGGTGTAAACCCATGCCATTCGGCGTGGAGTAATGGTGGGTAAACATACTTCCAACTGCCGGGATTATTGACTAAAATCATTGCCGCGATCGCCAGCCCCCTCAACAGGTCTAGGCATCGAAATCGTTGGGGCTTGGGGGGAACCGGCTGGGCGGGACGATCGACGGTCATAGCAAGTCTGACATTGCGCGAGACGATCCCCTGATGGTACTGGGTTTAGGGCGATCGCTCTGCACTTTCGCGATCGTTTGCGATCAACAAATTACCGACCCGAGGTTTCTAGGCAGAAGCATCGAGAAGCGGAGGAAACTAGCCCGCAGTCATTAAGAGTCATTAATCACCCTTGTTGCGCCATTCCTGAGGTCTAGCGTGGCATTGCTTTAGCGGCTGCCCATCGCTTTGATCGATCGCAGCGGAATCCGAATCAAAAATTCTGTTCCTTCGCCAGGTGTCGAGTGACATTCAAGCTGTCCGCCGTGTTTTTCGGTCACAATTTGATAGCTAATCGACATCCCCATGCCCGTGCCTTTGCCGATCGGCTTCGTTGTAAAAAATGGATCAAAAATACGTTTCTGGATCGGTTCAGGAATTCCACAACCATTGTCCATGATTGATACTTCTACCCATGGCACTGTTGGAGTAGCGCCGGGAGATTCGATTGGGGTTTTATCAGACTTAGCCCGTGATTCATGAATAGATGTACGAATTTTAATCCACTTGGGGTTGACCTCTAAGTCGTGGTATGTGCGATCGCCAATACTTTCTTCTAGGGCATCGATCGCATTCGTGATGATGTTCATAATGACCTGATTAAACTGACCGGGGTAGCATTCCACCAAGGGTAAACGGGAATAGTTTTTGATAATTTCGATCGCGGGTCGATTAGCCTTCGCTTTCAGTCGATGCTTCAGGATTGTAATTGTGCTGTCAATTCCTTCATGCAGATCAACCGACTTCAATTCGGCTTCATCCAACCGCGAAAAATTGCGCAGCGACAACACAATTTCGCGAATGCGTTCACTGCCCATTTTCATTGAGCCAAGAATCTTGGCCAGATCCTCTTCTAGAAACTCTAGCTCGATGTTCTCTATCTCTTCTTGAATGTCAGTCACGGGCTGAGGATAGTGTTTTTCATACAGCCGAATTAAGTTCAATAAACCATCGGTGTAATCATGGATATGACTCAAATTACCGTAGATAAAATTCACAGGATTGTTGATTTCATGGGCAACACCAGCCACAAGCTGCCCTAAGCTGGACATTTTTTCCGACTGCACCAGTTGCATTTGGGTTTGTCGTAAATCAATGAGAGTTTGCTCCAGTTGTTCGCGGGCTTCGGTAATCGCCGCGACCTGAGAGAGGGTTGTCCAACAGGCGATCGCCACACCCAAAAAGACCACTGTAATTAACACAATGCTGAAGAGTGCGCCGTGGTTTCCCCATCCCCACCGATCGAGACCGGCTCGTGTAAACCATCCAATGCTGACCGCGCCGCACAACAACACAATGAGCACTGTTACTTGAAACACAACCCAATCTTTTCGGGTTGACGTTTCACGATGACGATAGCGATTGAGCCACCAATTTAAATGCAAGGGTTCGATCGGTAAGCGTGGCAGCAATGTGGCGATCGTGGTGACAATGATGGGTAACAACAGCCCGATCGTCCAATCCTGCCATCCCCACGACAACCCACCCACAACGAGCACGATCGATTCAACAATCAGAAAACCCAGTGACCAGCGCGGCCAAAGCACCTCCGGCCGTTTTCGTTGCAACCATAGCCCCAAATGAATGGCCATCATGGAGGTTAAATAGCCCGTGCCTGTCACCATTACCACACGCGATATATTCCCCCAAATTAAGCACAGCAAACTGAGGACTAGGGTAAACAGTAAGCTCGGTTCCAAAACACCACGCGGCGACACCACTGAAAACAGATTGGGTAAATGGCGATCCTTGGCTAACTGATACAAAATACGCGGGCAATTAGAAACAGCCGTTGCGGAACTCAGAAGGCAGCCCGATGCAATTAAAAAGGTCACGAGACCCGAGGAAAAATCACCCCAAAAAGGGCGCGCTGCCATCATTAAATGCAAATAAGCACTGTCGCCTAAGGTGTCCGATGTGGCTAGACGGGCCAAAACCCAAGACCCGATCGTGTAGACAATGGGAATGGCGATCGCCGCTGCCACCAAACAGTCCAGGGTTTTCTTGGGCTTTTGGCTATCGGCCACAAAGGAAGATGCCGTTTCACAGCCATAGACGGCGTAAACCGCAATAAAAAACCATTTAGCCCAATCAATAAAATCAATGTCTGAGCCGGTCGTGGCCAAAAACCCAGGACTCATGGGTGATATTGCCAGCCAACCTAGCCCTTGGAAGCAAAAAAGGCCTAGGAAAAACAGTGCCGGGATCACAAAAAATGTGTGCAAAATCCCGATCGTGCGTGTATTACTAAAGGCAACAATAAAGGGCAACAGCGTAAAGCCAGTTCGGAATAGCAAGACTGGGCAATGAATGCCGACACTGGCTAAATTTGTTTGGATCAAGTCCGTCAAGATAATCGCATTCATGGGGGGTACAGAAACCCACCCTAGCCAATACCCGATCGCGCTATACCGAGCCAACAGGGGAAACCGATCGAACAAGTGCGACGTATAGTTTGGCGTGCCGCCAGCAACTTCGAGCCGAGCGCGTCCGAGTCGCTTGACCTGTAAATTCAGCAAAACACCAACAATGGTTCCAGGAATCCAAACCCACAGAGCTGCCGACCCCAGGGCCGCATTCATCGCCGGTGCTGTTCCTAGCCAAAGCAACAATCCACTAAAGCCAAGTCCCCAGGTTTCTAGCGACCCTAGGCTACGAGTTAGCGAAAATTCAGAAATAGAGAGCCGGGTCATGAATGAGTCATTAATGACGTTAAAAACAATTCAGAGCTAACGTTTATAGTTGATCTCGTGTTGACTCAACTATTTTCTGCGCGTCGTTCAAGACATCATTTAAGACTATAGACGCTTCAGGAATATAGACGCTTTAGGACTATAGACGCTTCAGGAATATAGACACTTCTAAAGGATCCCTTCTCCCCGAAGGACGAGGGGTAAACTGAATCGAAACGTGCTGCCTTGGCCCAGTTCGCTGGTCACGTCCATCTCGCCCCCTTGCAGTTCCACAAGCCGCCGGGAAATCGAAAGACCAATCCCCGCACCCGTGGACTGGCGACCGGCATGGCGACAGCGACTCCGATCGCCCCGCCAAAATCGCTCGAAAATATGGGGCAAGTCCTCCGGCGAGATGCCTTCGCCCGTGTCCGTCACCCCCACCCACATCGATCGCTCATCCCGTGGGGCCGCCCATAGCGTAATCGAGCCGGTGGGTGTATGGCGCAGGGCATTCCCCATCAGATTCAGCAAGACCTGCTCCACCCGATCGGGATCGGCCGCCACCAACGGCAATCCCGCCAAACAATCCAACACCAGCTTGGGTTCATCATCAAACACTTGATCCTCAATGCGGCTGATGATTGACCCTAACAACGGCCGCAGCTCGATCGCCTGCACATTGATTGGCAAATAGCCCGTTTCCGCCCGCGAGAGTTCCTGCGTGTCATTCACCAATCGCTCCAGCCGCTTTGTTTCCCGAATGAGGCGATCGAACAAATCGGGCGTAGGTTCAATTCGCTCCTCGCTTAACTCCTCCAAGTAGCCACGTACCACCGTGAGAGGGGTTCTCAGCTCGTGAGTCAAGTCACTAATCAAATCTCGGCGGCGCTGTTCTGTCCCTTCCAAGCTGGCCGCCAACCGATTAAAGCTACTGCCCAACTGATTCAATTCGGGAATATCACTGGCCTGAATTCGCGCATCCAACTCGCCCGCCGCAAATCGCAGGGTTACATCCTCCATATGCTTCAGGGGCCGCGCAATCCGCAGCGCCGCCCAATAGCTGAAGCCGCCGGCCGCCGCCGCCCCGACCAAGCTTGACCACAGGGTGCTTTGCTGCAGCACAGAGCCAAAACTGTTGACCAATTGGGTGCGGGCATAGCGCAGCCGAAAACCGCGCACTTCCAGTTCGTCTAGCTTCCAAACAAAGGTTTTGGGCGACGACAGCCAACCCACCAGCGCAAAGCTCCCAATGCTGAGTGCCACGACGAGTAAATGGGATAGTAACAGGCGCGATCGCAAGTGGGGCCTCAGTTTTGTCAGATCGGTCAGCAGGGAATTCAACGGTTTAGAGCAGGGGTGGGACGGAGATACTTTCATTGTGCCAAGGGCGATCGGCTTCGTGGGCAAACCGGCTATCGGGTGACGCGCTCTAGGCATTAGCGGGATTCGCTAGCTACGATCGAAGCAGTCCAACCATCCCCAAACGCCTGGTTCATCATCGCCCAGTCGATCAATACCATGGGCGCGATCGACCGATGCGGCGATTGCATTGGTAATTGCTTTGATGACGATTGAAGGGATAAGACGATTGCATTGATGAATAGGCGTGATCGGTCAATTCAGCCAATTTGGTCAATTCATTCAATCCAGTTAATCAACTCAGCATAACGGGCGATCCCGGCGACTTTTCCCCTTTCAGCATCCGCTGTCCAGTCATGGAGGACAGACATTTCGTGCAACAACGCTGGCGACAGTGGCTACCGCAAACCTGGCAACGGTGGAGCGTCATCGCCCTGACCGAGGCAACCCTTGGCCTGGCGCTGTTTGCGATCGCCCCAGGACTCCTGAACTCCAAAAATCCAACCTTGGGATTTGTGATCATCTTGGGTGTACCCGTGGTCTGGGGCGGCTCGGCAATGTATGCCAGTTGGCGGGCGATCGATGCGCACCACGCCCGATCGCTCTTGATTGCTCACAACCCAACCTACCGAAAGTTGCGCGCGATCGACTTGCTCGAAATTCCCTCAAAACAGATTCACCAAGCCATTATTACCCTCAACACCCTTAATCAAGACAAAACCCTCAAAGCCCTTCATTTATCCCCCCTCGATCTCATTGAAAATCACCGAATTCAAGACCCAAACCAAGACCTAAATCAAGACCCAAACCAACACTAAATTGTAAATCGTTCCGCAAGCCCGATATCAATTCGCGGTCAGTTTATATCCCCGATTATTGCCGTTCCGTTCGTAGAGTTTTGGATCGATTTTTATGAAACGACATCCGCAATTCATTCATCCCTTCCCGATCGTCACCCTCCTGACCCTCAGCCTCAGCGCCTGCGGCATTGTCCCCGGAACCAGCATCACCACCGTCGAACCGGGCTACGCCGGCCTCAAAATCGAACTCTACGGCGGCAACAAAGGCATCGACAAAGCCGAACTCGTCAGCGGCCGCGTTTGGTACAACGGCTACACCGAACAGATCGTCATTTTTCCCACCTTTGTCAACACCTACCCCTTCACCCAAGCGGCCACCGAAGGGTCAGCCAATGACGAATCCATTATTTTTTCCGTCGCCGGGAGTCCCGTCTCCGCTGATGTTGGTTTGTCCTTTGGTTTTTCCACCGAAGTGATCCCCGGCGGCAAGAAAACCCGCCTCCATGAATTCTACGAAACCTACCGCAAAACCCCCGATGAATTTCGCGCTAATGAACTGAGAAATGGGCTACGAAATTGTTTTTCGGAAGCTGCTGAAACCCTCTCGCTCACCCCCGTCCAAGTGCCCACTAGCCAACAAAAATTAGTGGCAACCGTGCGGGCCTGCGTGCAACGCCGGTTTCAGTTCATTTCCGTCCAGGATGTGTCCTTGCTTGGGCCCCTGCGCCTGCCGCCAGATATCCAGAAAAGCATTAACGAACAGTTTGCCGCCCAACAAGCGGCCCAAACCGCCGAAGCTAACCGCCGCAAGGTCGAGGCCGAAGCCGCCTCCAACGTGGCCAAGGCCAAGGGAGAAGCCCAGGTGACGATCGAGCAGGCCCGGGCCGAGGCCGAATCCAACCGGCTGCGGGCCGGGTCAATTACGCCGCAACTGCTGGAGCTGGAACGGTTACGGGTCGATCGGGCGCGCATTGAGAAGTGGAACGGCCAGCAAGCCCCCACGATCCAAACGCCGAATGTGCAAATCGGCGGCTCGGCTGCGACCACCAAAGCGCCCTAGGTTTTGTGATCCCCAGTGCCTAAACCGACGCAGTAAACTCCGCCTTGCTGCGCAAATCTTGGAAAATGCCATACATTTCCGCCGCAAACCCCTTGGGATTCCAGAGAGGCGCGGGATTTGCGGGATTTTTGGCCCGTTTCAGCTTGTCACGCACCGAGTCGCACAACTCCCGATCGCGCCCCAGCCGCACCCCCCAATCGATATATTCATCCCACGTCCAAGCCATCCCCTCGTTATCCAGGCCCGCCGCCCGCATTAGCGAATAGCCCAACCGCGAAAAGGACTGCTCACCCACCCGCGACACGATCGGCTGGTTAAAATACAGCGCCTCTAGGTTGTGAGTCGCGCCGCTGTAGGGATAGGAATCCAGCAGCACATCGGTGATTTGATACACCGCCCGGTGCTCCTCTTCGCTCGCCGTCCGGGGCAACATCCGCACCCGATTCGGATTCACCCCCTGGCGACGGCATTCCTCATGGTAGGAAGCCAGCATTGCGTCCAAGTCACCGATCCGCGATTTGAAAAACAAAATGCTGTCAGGCACGTAGCGCAACACATGCACCTGAGCCTGCAACATTTCTTGGCTCACTTTTTGCCCCGTGGGCACACTCAGGAAAATCGTTTGATCCGGCGAAATCCGGAAGGCTTGGCGCTGCTTCGCCCGATCGGTCGCGACGCTCGGCAAATAGGTCAGGGCCGCAAAGGAACCCGACATCCGCACCAGTTTTTCCACGTAATAGTGCTCAACGCCCGCCGGGTGAGTATTCCAGTCCACCAGGTTGTAGTTGTCGGGGCAAATATGCGGCGCGTCGTAGCCCAGCCAGGTCAGGCACACCGGAGCTGGCCGGTGATACAACACCTCCGCGTGGGGCAGGATTGTAATCGAGTCCAGATCCACCAACACATCCAAATTGTCTTCGCGGGCGCGGCGGATGATCGTCGGGGCGTTCGCGTCGGGCAAGCCTTCCGACCCGGGCATATAAAACTGTTCGGCGACTTTTTCAAAGACGGGGGTGCGATCGTCCTTCGTCAGGTCGCCGGTCACGTACAAAAACAGGTGCGGCGTGTGTTCCTTCAGGGCGGTCAGAATTTCGCCGCTGCACCAGCCCACCGAGTGGCGGCGATAGTGGCGAGACATGAAGCCAATCCGCAGTCGATCGGACGTGCGGGGCGATCGCTCCTTCGGCATCGCATAGACCGGCGTGCCCGCGGCCTGGTGCTCCCGGAAGTTGGTTTCCACCAGCTTGCGATAGGCCTCCGCCAAGGCATTGGCCACGCGCGTGTTCGCCGCCACATCGTCCCGCAGGTGGGGCATATCAAACAACACGTTGCCGTACAGCTTGGTGATGTCAAAGGGCGACAGCTCGCCGATCACTTCCACAAACGTCGGCTCGATCTCCAGGAACAACTGGCGAGCTAGATAGCCAAGACCCATAAAACACAGGGCTTTGGTGGCAATAATCCCCGCCAACACCCGCTCCCGTTTGCCGATGCCGGGTGCGTTAAAGGTTCGCCAGCAGCGATCGGCCACTTGGCGCGCCTGGGGCAAATATCCCCAAAACAGCAACTGTTCCAGCAAATCCCAGTGGGCTTCCAGGTAGGTGCGATCGAAATGGATCGCCCGCTCGTACCACTCAAAGCCCTCCGGCCGCTTCCCGATCGCCACCAGGGTTTGGGCAATCCGGTAGTAACCGAGCACGCCTTGAACCTTGGGATCGACTGCCAGCGCCTGCTGCCAGCACTGGATCGCCTCTTCGCGCTTGCCCGCTGCCTCAAAGGCACAGCCCATGCTCCAGTAGGCCGAGGCCATTTGCGGATTCGCCTGCACCGCCCGCTGGAAGCACTGGATCGCCTCATCGGTTTGGCGCTTCCCGAGCAACACGCTGCCCAGGTTTGACCAGGCCTCGGCGTAGTTGGGGTTCAGATTAACCGCCGTTTGGTAAGCATCGGCCGCCTCTTGGTATTGATTCCGACCGAGCAGGATATTACCGCGCAGCTTGTGGGCTTCCGGGAAGGCGTTTTGGATCGAGAGGGCTTCGGTGATTAGCTCAAAGGCGATGTCGGTCTCGCCGCGATCGAAATGGATCGCCGCCAACCGTTCCATCAGTTGGGCAAAGGCCGGCGCGCTGGCCATGGTGCGCCGATCGGCTTCGCGGCCTAACTCACAGGTGGTTTGACTGGCGGGGGGTGGCACGGGCTGGCCCGCTCGATCGGCCTGCACCACCGATTCGGGAGCCGTTACACCCCACTGTTGCGGGCGCACGGCCAGACCCCGCCGATAGCAGCGTTCCGCCCCCGCTCGATCGCCCGCCTCGGCCAACAGGTTCCCCGACACCAGCTCCAGTTCGGCCACCCGATCGAACGCTCCGACCAAGTAATGCCACTGGGCGTATTGAGCATAGGCGGGGATCAAGTCGCCCACGAGCTGCCGCAGGTTGCCCATCACCTCGGGGCAGCCGGGCTTGATTTGCAGCGCCTGGGAGTAATACCGCAGGGCTTGGTCTAACGTACCGATCGCGTGGCAAATTAGCCCCGACGTGTTCAGCACCGCCGGATCATTCGGCGTTTGGGTTAGGGCCCGTTCCACATGGTTAATGGCGATTTCCATTTCGCCCATTTGGTAGGCGATCGCCCCAAACCAATGCAGGGCCTCCGGGTGGTTGGGGTGGTGTTCTAGGATTTTTTTGTAAATCAGGCCCGATTGTTCGAGTTGACCCGATCGCAGCAATTGCATCGCCCGCGCGAGAGCCTGAGAAACAGCAGCATCATCCATGACAAAACCCAAGGCAGATGGTGGCGAAGGTGGTGAGTAACGGAGCGTTAATGAAGGAAAACTTAGCCGACGATCGCGCACCGATCGCCGGTTGCCAGTCGGGACGAATCGATCGCGCACCGATCGCGCCGCGCGTCCTAGCTAACGGAAGCCGGTTGCCGCGTCGGCTCGTCGTAGTAATCCACCAGGGTGCTAGCGGTTTGGTATTGAATCGGGGCTAGGCGATCGGCCGCAAAATCCTTCAGGAATTGCACATGCCGCCACAGCAGGGCCTGGTGGGAGTAGCGCTCCAGCACCGTGTTGCGCGCCGCCTGCCGAATGTGAGCCATCTGGGTGGGATGCGCCAGCACCTCCGCCACCCGATCGGCAATTTGCTTCGGCGAGAAGAAGTCCGCCAGCAAGCCATTTTCGCCATCGCGAATCACTTCCTGCACCGGAGCCGTGGCGGAACCCACCACCACACAGCCCGCCGACATCGACTCGATCATCGACCAAGACAACACAAACGGCCGCGTCAAATAGATATGGGCCTTCGAGGCTTGCAGCACCTTCAAATACAGGCCGTAGGGCAAGGAACCGACGAAGTGCACGCGCGACATATCCAGCGGCAACCGTTCCAGCATCAGTTGCTTATAGGTCTTGCCGTCGGGCAGGGCCTTGCCATAGCAAACCCGATCGCTCCCCACGATCACCACATGGCAGTTGGGGCGTTTTTCTTGCAGATAAACGATCGACTCCATGAACTCGGGGAACCCGCGATAGGGTTCCATGCCGCGGCCCACATAGGTGACAATTTCATCCACATGGGACAGGTCGAGATTCGGCAACACCAATTTGGCATTGGGATCGGGCACAAAAAAGTCCGTATCTACGCCATCGTGCAGCACGTGCAGCTTGGATTGGTATTCCGGCGGGAACTGCGATCGCTGCCAACCCGTGGGGCAAATCCCCCGATCGCAGGAATATAAATCTTGCAAAATCGACGCATTCTTGATCCGAATCCGGGCCTCATCGTCCACCGACAGGGGTTCCGCCGGGTCGAAGTCCGCGTCGGCTCCCTTGGAGTTGTAGAACCACTCAAAGTAGCCGAGGAATTTGGCGTTGGGAAACGCATCCTTCATAAACAGGGTGGATCCCCAGCCCGAATGGCCGTACACCACATCGGGCACAAAGTTGTTGGCCTTCAGGGCTTCGGCCACGCGGAACATCGATTGGCCCTGCAAGACGGCCGCCTCGAAAGGGCGAATGTAGTGGTGGGTTCCGGGGCTGGGATCGCGGCTGGGTTTGAATAACACTTTCTGAACGCCGGCGATCTGCCACTCGGGGTTCTCGTTTTTGGTTCCGAAGACCACTTGGTGTTCGGGATCGCGTCCGAGGGCCGCCGCGACGTGGCGAAACTGTGCGGGAAAGTTGGGGTGCAAGAACAGAATTCGCATGATCGCCGTGGGTCGTCCTTAGAAGTCGTCCTGAAATTCGATCGAGTCTCAGTGTCCCACTGAAGGGGCCAACGGGCAATGTGGCCCGCCCTTAGACCTGACCGCTACCGGACGAATCGATCAAGACGATTTCCCCTTGACGCGCCAAGGATCGGGAGGCCGCGGCCAACAGGCGCACCAGTTGTGTGCCCACTTGCCCATCGGAGCGATCGAGCGGTTCACCATCCAGGATTGCGGTCAAAAATCGATCGCAAACCCGCTGCAACGGTTCGCCGCTCGGAATCTCGATCGACCGCTCCGCTAGGTTGATTGGAAGCCATTGCCGATCGGATTGTTCCAGCTCTCCCGCAAACAGGGTCAGGGGCGATCGGGTGTTCATTTCATCAAAAACCAGCGTGCCCGCCGTGCCCACCAGCGCCAACCGCCGCGCCCGATCGGGATTGTTCCAGCACAGGTGGATCGTCGCGGTGCAGCCCTGGGGATAGTGCAGGGTCAGCCACACCATGTCGGCCAATCCGCCGATCGGATCCGGGCGATCGGGCTGGGCCGCCAGCGGGTCGCCCGGTTGGAGCCAAATGTGCCCGCGCGCTTGCACGGCGATCGGTTGGGCTTGCAGCCAATCGTTGAAAATCGCGATGTCATGGATCGCCAAATCCCAGAGCGCATCCACATCCTGGCGCACGGGCCCCAGATGGGTGCGCGCGGCATACCCGTAGCGCAATTGCCCGATCGCCCCTTCCCGCACCGCCGCCGCCCCCCGCTCCACCGCCGGGTGAAAGAGGTAGGTGTGATCGACCATCAACCGCCGATCGACCTGTTGCGCCAGATCCCGGAGTTGCTCGCACTCGGCCGCATCCAGGGTGAGGGGCTTCTCCGCCAGCACGTGCTTCCCCGCCAGCAGAGCCGATCGCACCAGGTCAAAATGGGTCGCCGCCGGGGTCGCAATCACCACCGCATCCACCTCCGGCGAGTCCAGGATTTCGGCCGGATCGCTGACGCAGCGCACCTCGGCCCAGGCCGGATAGCTCTGGAACCGATCGCCCACGGCCACGATCAGATCGGGGTTGGTTTCCGCCACCGCCACCAGGCGCGATCGGGGACGCTCCAAAAAATTCCGAATTAAATGCGTGCCCCAACGCCCCGCCCCCAGCACTGCCACCGCCACGCGATCGGTCATAACAATTGCCCTAAAAATTGGCCTAAAAAAACGCTCCCAAACGATTAGCTTAGGAGCAAAACTGCCAGCTAGGTGGCTAAACTGCCGATCGCAATTGGGCGACCCAGGATCGTGACAGGTTGCGGAGACCGAATCACGGCGTTTCAAGACAGTCTAGGACTCGCTACAGTTACAGCCAGAATTGCCACAGCAAGCGCCGCCTTCGTGGCCATTGGCGCAAGCTTCGCTGCAATAGTATTTGCCATCCTTTTGCACCGCCGTTGCCAAATCAACGGTACAGAGGCAAGGGCCGCAATCGCATTTTTGGGTGGTCGTCGTCATGGGGTGCTCCTAAATTCCACTGGGGAATTAATGACGTTAATCTGCCAATCCTGACCGATCATCCGGGGAACGTCATCACAGATAGCGTTACGGAGCGATCGCCGGTGCGCCGAGTCTCGTGAAACCAGCAGCCCGGTGGCGACTCTCGACCAGCGATCGCCCGTTGGGGAAATCGAACGCAATCTGCAATATCCATCCTGTGCAGATGATGGCTGGCTTAACAGAAGAGCTATACCTGAATGGTTGCTCAGATGTTGCCACTATAGCACAAGGATTCCGGCGATCGCCAAGGGGTTCGGGACATCGATCCGCCCATTGCTGCCGTTGGTCAACACCAATGGCGATCGCCCCTAGTCCGCGTCACTCAGTTGCCAGCGACTGGCGATCGGCATTCGCCAGCCCGTGCCAAAGGCCCGATCGCTCACCTTCAACACCGGGGGCGTTTGCCGCCGCTTAAACTCCGCCCGCGCCACAAGCTGCATCACCCGCCGTACCGTGGCCGAGTCATGGCCCACCGCCACCAAATCCGTGAGCGATTGCTTTTGATTCACGAGGCGCTCCAGAATGTCATCGAGCACGTCGTAGGGCGGCAAGGAATCCTGATCGAGCTGATCTGGCCGCAATTCTGCGCTCGGGGCCTTGGTCAACACGTTTTCGGGCGCAATTTCGCCACTGAGGGCCGTTAGGCGTGCAAATTCCGCCGCGCCCACTTGCCCCTGATTCAGCCAATGACAGAGGGAATAGACCCGCGTTTTAGGCACGTCGGCGATCGCCGCGAGTCCGCCATTGGTGTCGCCATAGAGGGTGCAATAACCAACGGCCATTTCTGATTTGTTGCCGGTGGAAATCAGCAAATAGCCAAATTTATTGGCCAGGGCCATCAGCAAATTGCCCCGAATCCGCGATTGCAAATTTTCCTCGGTCACGTCGGGCTGGGTGTGGGCGAAGGGTTCCGCCAGGGTGCGATCGAACGTGGCCATCAAGTCCCCGATCGGCAGCTTCAGGGTTTGCATCCCCACATTGGCCGCCAGGGCCAGGGCATCGGCGATCGAATGTTCCGAGCTGTAGGGCGACGGCATCATCACCCCCAACACGTTTTCGGCCCCCAGGGCCGCCACCGCCAGCGCCCCCACCAGCGTTGAGTCAATGCCCCCGCTCAGCCCCAGCACAATTTTGCGAAAACCACATTTGCGCGCGTAGTCGCGAATGCCCAGCACCAGGGCCGACCACAGTTCCGCGTCAGTGCTAGGGGGCAAGGGGGCAACCAAGCTCGTTTGTTCCGGCAGGGGGTGGCCATCCTCGATCGCCGTGAGGCTTTCCGGCCAGGATCCTTCCCGCCCCTTCGTCACAAAATCACGATTTTCCGGGTCAAACTCCGCAATCACCAAACCGGTTTCAAAGCCCGCCCCCCGCGCCGCGATCGCCCCCGATCGACTCACCACCAAACTCGTGCCATCAAAAATCAGATCGTCATTGCTGCCCACTTGGTTGACATAGGCGATCGGAAAGCCATAGCTCAGGGCCGAATGTTGCAGCATTTCCTCGCGCAACCGTTGCTTGCCGATCGTGTAGGGCGATGCCGACAAATTCACCACCCAATCCACTTGGCGATCGGCCAATTCCGCCAAGGGGTCAACGTCGTAGAACTTGCGCCCCCAAAACTGATTGTTATTCCAAATGTCCTCGCAAATTGTTACACCAATTCTCACCCCATCCAAGGTAAACCATTCGGCCTTTTTTCCTGGCTCAAAATAGCGTCCTTCATCAAACACATCATAGGTCGGCAAAAGGCGCTTACTAAACACATGGCGCAGGGCACAGCCATCGATCAGTACGGCACTGTTAAACAGGCCTTTTCCACCTTCCGTTGCTAATAGGTTGCCAATGATTGTGCCGGTTAAAACGGCAATATTCGGCGGCAATTCGCGCGCCAAAATTTCGAGTTGTTTTTTAGTCGCATCCAGGAAGCTAGGCCAAGCAAGCAAGTCGCGTGGGGGATAGCCACAGAGGGCCAATTCGGGTGTCACCAAGAGGCGAACGCCTTGGCGACTGGCTTGGCGGGCGGCGGCTAGGATGGCGCGGGTATTGCCGGCCAGGTCTCCAACCACCAGGTTTAATTGGGCGAGGGCAATTTTCACAATAGGAACTCGTTAGGCCAAAACGGGTTGGACAGAATTTATACAAGTGCAATCCAAGTGCAATCCAAGGACAACAATTGCCCCTACTAACTTCCGTAGGAGTGCTCAAAAGTCGGATGTATTGTTTTTGAATGATGCAGGTTCAGTGGCCTAATCAATTGGATGGCATGGATGGCAAGCTGAGGGCGATCGAGGGGTGGTGATCGAACCCAGCCGCGATCGCTCTCCCGTTATATCAAATTTGTGAAATTAGTAATTCAGGGTGGGGCCAATTCTGGCGCTGATTTTCGCCGCTTGATCGAGTTCGCCTGAGTTAATCGATTGCGCCGGATCAGGTTAACTTTGGGCGGATTGACGCGAGCCGATTTCCTTGACCCAGAGGGCGCAACCCGATCGCCCCTAGCTGGCTTGCGGATGATAGGGGGCTTGGCGTTGGAGCTGCACCATGTGGTGAAACAGTTTCCAGCAATATTCTTCCGGTAGGCCGCAGGTGGTGGCCCCGCGCAGCACCACGCTGAAGTACCAGTCGTTGGGAGCGAGTTCGCGCGGCAGTTTGTCCACCACGACGTAGGTGCGCACGTCGGTGTAGCGATGGCCTTGGCTGGTGACGGTGATCGTTTCGCGGCGGTAGCCACCTCGGGGCACGTCTTCGCGATCGTCGAGCCGATCGCTCACCCGCCAGGGCAGTTCGTAGAGCACACCGAAAACGCGCGATCGGGCATCGGGAACCACATCCAGCACGCCGCAATTCCGCCGGGGCGATCGCCAATTAAACCCCAGCCGATAGCCATCGAGCACCGCTGGCCCGATCGCGTAGGGATAGGCCGGCTCGCCCAAGGTGCGCTGCAAGTCCACGGGGCACATGCAGGAGCCGTAGGCAAAGTACAGAAACGTGGGGTCGGCCGCGGAGTGGTTGTCGTTGCGATTCGGGAGCAACGGCGCGGGGGGCTGGCGATCGACGATCGGGGCGCGGGAGATGTTCATCGGCGGGATGCGTAAAGCAGTAGTGACAGCACTGGGAGAGGCAGTGGCGATCGGCCGACGTTGGCCCTGGGCCGATGGGGCTGCTTAAGGATGATCTTGCCCGACCCATGCCCCCTGGATCGCACGTTATTTGAGACATCTCGGAACCACTGGCAGCGGGCTGGGCCTGGATGGCCTGACACAAGTCTGGGGCCGTTGGCCACCGGTTTCAGATTAAAAATCGTTAAAAACCGGTTAACCATCGATCGCAATCCCAGTCCAGGAATGGCCCTCAGACACCCCACAGGTAAAGAGTTGACCCAAATGCGCGCCCCTTCGGTCAGCAGCGAGCGAGATTGTGCCAGCATTGTGCTGGTTTGCATCCTAGCAAAACTGTTTATCGAAATACAACTAAAACCCGATCGAGAAACCGTAGATTGTGGTTTGTCGGTCAACTTCTGCCCTGAGTCCCATGCGATCGATCTCCGAAATTAACGACAAAATCCGCACCGGCAAGGCCACGGTTTGGACTGCCGAAGAACTGAAAGCCCACGTGGCCGACATTGGCATCAAAGCCGCCGCCGAGCGCGTTGATGTAATTACCACCGGCACGTTTGAGCCGATGGAGGCCTCCGGGGCCTTTCTGAATTTGGGTCAAACGGATCCGCCGATGAAAATCCGCCGTTGCTGGCTGGATGGCGTGCCGGCCTACGCGGGGTTTGGGGCCGTGGATCTCTACCTGGGTGCGAGCCATCCGGTGGAGTTTGCCGATGGGGAAGCGCCGGAGGAAGGGCGCGATCGGGGCGGTGGCCATGTGATCGAAGATTTGGTGGCAGGCAAATCCGTACAATTACGGGCGATCGGCCACGTGACCGACTGCTATCCCCGCGCCTCCTTTGAAACGGCGATCACGCGCGACAGCATCAACCAGTTTTATTTGTACAACCCGCGCAATCTCTACCAAAATTTCATCGTCGGTGTGAATGGGGGCGATCGACCCCTCAGCACCTACCTCGGCCCCCTGCAACCGAACCTGGGCAACGCCGTCTACGCCAGCGGCGGGGCTCTGTCGCCCTTGCTGAACGATCCAGAATTGCGGCTTCTGGGCATCGGCAGCCGCGTTTGGCTGGCCGGTAGCCAAGGCTACATCGCCTGGGAAGGAACTCAGCATTTTCCCCTCCAAAAACGCTTGCCCAACCAAACCCCCGTGGGCCCGGCGGCCACCCTGGCCCTCGTGGGCGATGCCAAGCAAATGCGGGCCGAGTGGGTGCGCGGTTGCTATTTCAAGGGCTACGGGCCGTCGCTGATGTTGGGGGTGGGCGTGCCCTTGCCGGTGCTGGATGAGCTGGTGGTGGAGCGGTGCACGGTGCGGGATGAGGACATTGTGGCCCCGATCGTCGATTTTTCAATTCCCCGGCGGGTGCGGCCCACCTTTGGGCTGGTGAACTATGCCCAGCTCAAATCGGGGCGGATTGAGGTGGATGGCAAATCGGTGCGATCGGCTCCGCTCACGAGTTTTGCCCTGGCCCGACAGGTGGCGGAAATTCTGAAAACGGAGATCCAAGCGGGGCAGTTTTTGCTAACGGAAGCGGTGGCGGCACTACCGACCGATCGCACCTTCGTACCCCAGGATCGCTGGGGCCAAATTGGGATGGAATCGGAGTCCTAGGGCCGATCGTCGGTTGGCTCGATCGCGCGCTGAGAGGATGCCCAAAACGTCAAGCCCAATGGTTTTTGACGGTTGATCGCAGTACCAAGACAAGGGGCTTCAGCCCCTTGCCTCGATCGCGGTTGATTTGCCCAATTAGCTTGGTTTGATGCCAATTAGAAGCGCCATTTCCAGCCATTTCCAATAGCAATCCACCTCTAAAAAGCCGATCGCTCGAAACCAATTGAGTTGGGTTTCCACGTCTAGCAACTGATTCGATGGATCGTCCTCGGCGAGGGTGTAGCCGATCGCCCGGAGAAACTTTTCATGCAGTGCCGGCGTGGGCGAGGCTACGTGCTCTAGGTTGGCAAAGATGCCGCCGGGTTCAAGGGCCTTAAAAATCTCGGCGTAGAGCGATCGCTTGAGATCGTGGCTCAAGTGGTGGATCGCAAAACTGGAGACGATCGCATCGAAGGTTCCCAGGTCGGGCAAGGGGCGATCGAGATTGTGCGCCACCACCGTCACGCTGGCATCATCCGCAAAGCGATCGCGCACCGCCGCCAGCATCGTTTCAGAAAAATCGAGTGCCACCCCCGCCGCCGCCGGCCGATCGACCTTCAGCAGCGCCAGCAACCGACCATCGCCCGTGCCCACATCCAAAATGCGGCGGGCGGTTTGGGGCACTTGGTCGAGCAAAACCGATTCGCCTTCGGTGCGGCGGGGAATACGATCGGCCCGCGCCAAATAGCTCAAGGCATGGTCTGTCGATCGCCAACGATTGACCGAAGATTGCGTCATAGGGCAGCGTTGGATGAGGTTGAGGACAATCGATCAGCTACGCAAAGGCGGACATTTAGCCCGCCCGATCGTTCAACAATATGATCGGCAAATTCGGCAAAATGATCGACAAATTTACCGAATTAGCTGAACTCTAGAAATCCGTATTCACAAACTTACCGGCCAAATCCGTGGGCGTTTTTCCTAACACCAACCCCAGGGTTTTCAAGACTCCATTTTCGCTAAAGGTGATCGCCGTGCTGGGGGTTGCGCCGCCGCCGGAATCCGTCAGGGTGATGGACAACAGTTGTAATTGACTTTCTTGCAGGCCGCCGGTCAAGCCAATGCGATCGTTCCCATTGCCAAAGTCCACCAGGAAGTCCGCCGCGATCGCCCCGGTCGAGTCCGCCACCGCCGCCGCATCTCGCCGCAGCACGAGCAAATCATCGCCCGCACCACCCGCCAGCGTGTCCTGACCCAAATCGCCCACCAGCGTATCGTTGCCCTCTTCGCCATTCAGAAAGTCACTGTCTTGGCCGCCGCGCAGGATATCGTTGCCCACGCCGCCCAGGATCAGGTCATTGCCCTTGTTGCCACTGAGCACGTCGTCGCCCGTGGAGCTGAGACCATCGCCCACCAACACGTCATCGCCCTGGCCGCCATAGAGCGTGTCGCTGCCGCCCAGACCGTAGAGGCTGTCGTTGCCTAGGTTGCCGTAGAAAATGTCAGCGACAGTATCACCGGCAATTTGGTCATCGCCCCCGAGGCCACGCACGCCAGCGGGTACGGTGCTGCGAACGTTGGTGGGAATCGAGTTTGATGCAAAAAAGTTACTGGCATCATCAAGATCGTAAAATGGAGGGTTAGGGCCAATAGCCATGGGAGAAATCTCCTAATATCGCTTGGATCGCTGCTAGGTTGAATGGCTGAACGTTGTCGGTCTTGGCCAGTTTGGCCGGTTACTTGTATCAGCGATCGCCAACTGGAACCGGAATTTCACAACCGAATGTTGTTGAAACGACGAATCTGATCAATTGGGACGCGGATCAATGGGCGCTCGTTCCTGACCCCGATCGCCCTGCGAGAGGGCGAGATTCAGTCTAAGACGTAATTTGAGGCACGGGTTGCGCGTAGTGGGATCGGTTTTGACGATCGGGCAGGGCGATCGGTTCACGGCCAGCCTGAAAACCCCTTCGATCCAAACCGGGCTAGCGGTTTGATACGCCTTCTAGGGCCGCATCGGTGTCGTCATAAAGGGATTGCAGTTGGTCGATCGTTTCGTCGTTGGCGCTCCAAAATCCGCGGCCGCTGGCCTCGATCAACCGCCCCACAATGTTGCGGAAGGCTTCGGGATTGGCGCGGCGCAGGCGATCGGCCATGGCGCGATCGAGGGCGTAGGTTTGGGCTGCCCCGTCATACACCCATTTGTCCGCAAAATCCGTGGTGCCGCTCCAGCCCAGCAGGGCGGTCATCCGCTGGGAAATTTCAAAGGCCCCGCCGGAGCCTTGGGCGGCCATCGCTTCCGCCCATTTGGGATTGAGCAGCTTGGTGCGATATTCCAACCGCAGCAGGCTGTTGAGGTCGCGGGGTTGGGTGTTTTTGCCAAAACTTTCGACAAAACTGGCGGTGACGGGGCGATTTTGCTGCTTTTCGGCGGCGCGCTTCATGGCTCCCGTGTTGGCGTAGTATTCCTGAATATCGGTGAGGCCATATTCGACGGAATCGATTTCCTGCACGATGCGCCCGGTGGTGGCCAGCAGCCGATCGAGCACTTCGGGCCGGGCTTGGCCCCGATCGTGCCGGCCATAGCTGAAAGCATTGCGCGATCGCCAGGTGTCCGCCAGCTCGTCGCCCGAGTCCCAGTTGCCGTCGTTCACCCGATCGTTCACCAGGGAGCCAAAATCCCCGGCCGGGTTGGAAAACAGGCGCGCGGCGGGATTTTCGACCCCTTGGGCTTGCAATTCGAGGGCGTGTTTACGAATAAAGTTGCGCTCGATCGGCTCGTCGGCCGCCGCCGCCCGGGCAAACAAATCATCGAGCAATTCCAAAATATTCGCGAAACTATCCCGAAAAATGCCCGATAGATTGGCCAGCACATCGATGCGTGGGCGACCCAATGTTTCGAGCGGAATCAGTTCATAACGCACGATCCGTCCCGTGCCTTCCTTCACCGGTTCCGCACCGACTAATTCTAATAGAATGCCCAGGGATTCTCCCTTGGTTTTAATCGCATCCAAGCCCCACAACATCACCGCAATCGTTTCAGGATAAACACCCTGTTCCTGTTGGTGTTGGGCAATCAATTGACGGGCGATCGCCTTGCCCCGTTCATAGGCTCCCGGCGAGGGAATTCGATAGGGATCGAGGGCGTGAATATTACGGCCCGTGGGTAATGCACCGGGGCCATCCCGCAACAAATCACCACCGGGCGCGGGCGGAATATATTCGCCATTTAATCCGCGCAACAGGTTGGTTAACTCATCGGTATTTTGCAACAGCAAATTGCGCAACCGAATCGCTTCTTGAATCTGGTCTGAAACAGCAGGCTCTAAATCAAAAGACCGATTGGGATATTCTTGCTGGAACCAATAGCGGTAGGTATTTAGAATTCGATCCAGATCACTGGTTTGGGCGATCGCTTCCAGCACGATTCGGGGCAGGTTTTGCTCAAAGTAGGCTTCGAGATACGACAGAATTTGTTCAGCCGTTGGCGCTGTTCCTAAAACATGCAAGCCCGAGGAAAATAGCCGCTGTTCGAGTTCTTGGAGGTATTGATAGACCCGGGTAAAGTAGCGATCGAGCACGTCGGGACTAAACATCCGCAGCGCTTCAATACTCAGCTCCACGCCGAGGGATTGGGCTTCGGGTAATGGGCAATCGCGATCGAGTCCCGTGTCGAGTAATCGTTGGGCGATCGCCTCGCGCAGGGCCGTATTACTTTGGGGATCTTCGCGATATTCAGCAATCAAATCCCGCAAATTTACCAACTCTTTGTAGAGGCCAGCACGGCCATAGGGCGGGACATTATGGGAAATCAAAACGCCATAACCACGCCGTTTCGCCAAAATCGATTCTGAAGGATTATTCGCCGCATAGACATACAAATTGGGCAGGTTTCCCAACAGGATATCTGACCAGGAATAGCCCGTATTCCCCAGCGGAGAACCGGGCAACCATTCCACCGTTCCATGCATTCCAAAGTGGACGATCGCATGGGGCTGAAATTCCCGTTGTAACCATTGATAGAACGCGGCGTATTGCGGGTGGGGCGTGAGATCGCGCTCAAACATTAGGCGCATGGGGTCGCCCTGCAAACCTAGGGGCGGCTGCACGCCGATCCAAACATTGCCAAAATAAACGCCCCCAATGTGTAATTCATTGCCAAAGGTTCTGATCCCAGATTCGGTTAAACCACCCCACTGTTTCGTGATGCGAGATGTTAGCAAATACCCCAACCAGTGATCGAGGGTTTGGGCCAGAACCCACCCATCATTCAAGGGATGTTTACCGAGTTCTGAACGATGGGGATGGCCCAACTGCCAGCGATCGTCCGCCGCTTTCACCTGTTGAATAATCGTCTCGCCATCGTCCGGCAATTCGCCCACATCATAGCCCTGAGTCTGGAGCGATCGCAGCAGTTCCAAGAGCGATCGGGGTACGTTCAACAGAGCCGCTGTGCCCGTGGCTCCATAACCCGGCGGGAAACCGTATAAAACAATAGCTAGCTTGCGATCTTTGGGGGATGTTTTGCGTAATGCCACCCAGTTTTTGACGCGACTGGTTAAGCGTTGAACCCGCTCAGGAATCAGATAAATATCATCACCCACCAAACCGCCGAGGGGAACCGTATCGATCGCCCCATCCAGTTCCGGCAAGGCATATAAAACCACACTTTGTAGCCCACCGATGCCCTGCCGAGTCCAGGATTTTAGATCTTGAATTAGCAACGGTGCAGCCACAATATAGGGCACATTTTTTGCCGACAAAATACGCTGGGCCACGGCCACTTGGCGACCGGCTTCCATGGAACCGGCGGGGCCACCCACCAGCGGAAACCCGATCGTCGAAACGATCGCATCCACCATCACAGCGTCGTTATCCAGGGATTTCAGCTCTCGATCACCCTGCGATCGCTGGGTTTGTTCGTGGTCGGTGGTCAGCCAATCGCGCACAATTACATGGGCTTCCACACCATTAATAAAAATGGGTAATGGAATTAAATGCGCCGCTTCAAAGTGTCGAATTAATTGAGCAATATAGGCTTGTTGGGTGACAACGTGTTTTCGGTAAATCAGGATAGCAACGATCGGGCGATCGGCAATCGCTGCTTGGGAACCCTGCTCGGCTTTAAGCACCGGCAATCGGTTTGTGCGATACCAAGCCAAATACTCATGGGGCTTTAGGAAATAGCCCGAATAGTCTGGATGCAACAACCCCATATTCGGTGTTTCGATCGGCGGGGCAATTTCCCCGATCGTCAGGCCCAAATATTTCTCAGCCAAAATCCATAGCATGGAGGCAACATTGTCCATGCCACCCGCATTCCAATAGCCGTAGATAATCAACCAATTGCGTAAATCTTGGACTTTTTTGACGGGTACAAATTTGAGTAACTTTGGCCCCGTTTTTAGAAAACTCAAATAGCCAGCTAGGCGATCTTCTTCGCGTCCACTCGAAAACTTGCTCAAGATAAACTGAACAGGTTTGGGCATTCCCGATGGCTTATCACCAATTTTAAATGCCCCAATTTGGGTTAGGCTAATCAGTTCTAATGACGACTCAAAAACCAGGCGAACGGGAATCGTTTGGACGCGATCGCGCAGCCACAAAACCTGCTCATAATCAAAAATCAAGCTTGCGAAAAAGACATCTGCTCCTGCTAGCGCTGTGGCTACAACTTCCGGGCGATCGGCAATGTCGCGATCGGTAAACGTCAACACCTCCAAACTCGGACACCGTGCAATGGCTCGCGCCGCCGCTTTGCGATAGAGATCGGCATTAAAGGTTTCAAAGCCGGCAATCAAAACAACGCGTTTCATGGCAACAGGGTTGGGTGGTTTAGACAGCTTAAGCAGAGCAAAACATCAGTCTGTTGATCATGAGAGATTGAGCAACCCAAGAGCTGCCAAATTGACTGATTTAATCGACTAATTGGCTAATCGGCTCATTACGTCAATTAGCTAATTGGCTTCATTGGCATTTGAATTGCTCTCGATCATACTTGTCCGTTCTCTCACTATGTTAACAAATTTTTACAAATTCGAGGGCGATTATGGAATGCCCTGAGTTATGTTCATCCTCAATCGCGAATTATAATAATTTCAATTGAGAATGAGACAGCCTTCCCGCTTGTGGCTAGTACGATGCCACAAGCTCATCGATTGAGATTCCTGCAGGTGCGTAGGCTCGTTTTTTCTTAATCGCCGCAAAATCCCCTTCAATTGGGTTTAAGTCGGGAGAATAAGGCGGGAGAAATAACCCCCGATAACCCGCCCGTTTCATTAACTCCGTCACTATTCGAGGTCAGGTAGTGCCGTAATTCAGTAATGATGAGCGAATGAAAGTCTTGCGGCGTAAGCGATTAGTTAACAAACATCATCACCTCACAGGCACTACCCCGACCCTAGACTTTTCTGTTATATCAAAGAGAAGTGCGATCGCTGAGCTGCAACGGCTCAATCTCGAAGACGATTTCACCTGATCTTAAGGGTTGACCATGCCAGCCTCCCCGATCGCCCAAAACTCAATCGATCAAGACTCGGCGCTGATGAAGTTGCTAGCCGGTCAGTCTCGCCATCCTCAACTGGGTCAAATTGCGATCGCCCTACGCGATAACCTGCTCAACATCTACGGCGATCAAAATTTCACTCAGTCAAGGAGAAGTGACAAATATTGTTTAGGGATCAGAAATTGATTGACCTAGCGTTAATTATCGATACAATAAAAGAGACTTTCGCTAATTGGCAACAAAAAAGGAGGATCAATTGCGTGGAAAAATCAATCCGCAAATTTCTTGATTTTGCTCCCGGCATTGAGTTCTACATTAAGATAGCAATCGCCTGCACGCTTCTTCAACAGATATTCTTTTTCTTACTAGGAAACACTGAAATTTCCTTTTTCAACCAAGTTCTCCTCTACTGGGCGATCAATTCTATATCGTTTTATGGTATTGGCTTTCTGATTGAAAAAGGCATCAAAAATAACGATATTCTGACAAGAAAATTAACCGCAAGAGTGGTCGAAATCAAGAAACAACCGTTTCCTGCTTTCACATCAAAAGCCATTATTTTCGGTGAAATCAGGTCTTTGATCGTAGCATTTACAATTCTATACTTTGCTCCGGAGGTTCAGAGGGGGAATAGCTTATTGCTTAACATCGGATGGTTTTTAATGAGGATTATTATTGCAGACCTTTGCTTTTATATTTCACACTGGCTGCTCCATAGAAAAGCCTTTGTAAAAATCCATCTTAAACATCACGAATTTCGTGACTCCTCCAGCTTTGTCGCTGGACATAAGAGTTTTCCTGAATACCTTATTACTACCCTGACAGATCTTCTGCCTATTTTTATATTTGGGTATGATATTACTCAAATTTGTGCATGGACAATCATCGGCAATATCTATAATCTAGAAGGTCATAGCTCATTATCAATTTTCTTTATTTCATCGGATTTCCATGATCTCCACCACACCTGTTTCAACGGAAATTATGGTATTCAGGACTTTTGGGATCGTGTATTCAACACTTTAAGACCGACAACAAAACAACTACGGCCCATTTTTCCAGCCAATTATCTGGAATCTAGCGATCGTCACTGGTCTGCCGAGTCGGAAGGATTAACTCCATCCACCATCGATCACAATATTAGAGAAGGAACTAGCAAGTAACATGCGTCAAGGGTTTATTAATCATAATGAAATGCAGTCGGTTTCATCCAAACGCATCACAGAATTTTGGCGAAATTTTACCTTATAGGCAGTCCGTTATTGATGCCCCGCTTGATTCAAGGATTGGTAAAATAATTGTTCTGCATCGGGCTACTGAATTTAGCCCCAGCACCTTAGTTTTGGCTTGCGGGAATCCACACCGAAACGGAGCCACCTTCACAGCGAAACTCGCCCCAACCATCATCATTCGTTAGCACTGGCTCAGCAATATGCTCCGTCAAATCAATATAGGTACAGTTCTTTTGCCCAACTTCCATGAACTTATTGCCTGCATCTCCATTGCTCAGGAGAACAGCCATTCCACCCGGATGCTCTGCATCACCTAACCGTGTCCACCCGATCGTATTGGGATGATCAAAGTAGTCAAACTGTTCCCCATGCGCATAGGTTTGACGCACCCATAAAAATTTATCAATCAGCCATTGGTGGCTATCAAGCCAAATCTCATATTCCCCACCATCCTGGCCAATATCGGTGTAATGAGCACCATAATAATCAGCATAGAAAATGCAGGGATATCCATCGCGCCGTAGGAGAATCAACGCATAGGCTAATGGTTTAAACCAGGCTTCGACGATCGACTCTAGCGATTGCAGTGGCTGAGAATCATGATTTTCAACGAGCGTCACCGCTAAAGAGGGCTGCTGCTGAACAAGCGTATTATCAAAAATTTGCCGTAAATCGTAGTTATTCCCCGCAACACTGGCTGTACTAAAGTTGTAGTGCAGAGGAGCATCAAATAGTGCAACATCACCGCCCGTTACTGCAATAAAATGATTGAGTGCGTCCACTTCATAGGACCAGTATTCACCGACAGCAAATAATCGACGACTAGTTTCTTTCCGAAGATAATTCAGCCATTCAGAAAAAAAGTTTGCCTTGACATGCTTCACGGCATCGAACCGAAACCCATCAATATTGGTTAGGCCAACATACCAAGTGCCCCAACGATTTAGCTCATCGCGCACTTCCGCATTGTCCATATCCAAATCACAGCCCATGAGATAGTCGAAATTTCCCTTTTCCAAGTCAACTTCGCTATCAAATGATTTATCTCTAAACAGATAGATCGCGTTCTCGGATTCATTATTGGCATTGTAATCAACCGCATCAAAATGCCACCAATGCCATTCCATTGTGGAATACATCCCCTTGCGACCGGGAAATGTAAAATGAGTCCAAGCGTTAATGGTTTGATAATCCCCAATGGGGCGGTTGCGATCGTCCGGGCTGAGAGGCGTTGCATCCGCATCTTCAGACTCATCCGCTCCCAATTTATGGTTTAAAACAACATCAGCATAGATTTGGATCCCAACATTTTTGGCAGCGGCGATCGCCTTCAAGTATTCATCTTTGGTGCCATATTTTGTCCGAATCGATCCTTTTTGGTCGAACTCACCGAGATCAAAAAGGTCATAAACACCATAACCCACATCATAGCCACCACTCTTGCCCTTATAGGCCGGAGGCAACCAAAGGGAGGTAATACCAGCCTTTGCTAGTGCGTCTGCATTTTCGCTCAACTGATTCCATAGGCTTCCATCTGGAGGAAGATACCAGTGAAAGTACTGCATCATTACGCCATTGAGATCAGACATTTTGTAGACTCCTTGCAGAAAACGACGTTTATTTTGAGTGTCGTGGATAAATAGTCATATTCTTTTATTTATGAACTAAATTTCTAAAAAACAAGATCAAAAACCAGTTCTGTTTCTAAATTGAGTTTGGCTTAGATCTATGAAAGTCATGGTGCGATCTAAAAAAAATTCTAATTAAACGATCGGTAACGATCGGTGCTGGCGACTATAGGCGCTTTTGTGTTCAAGTTGTGTTGTTGACTTGAATTTTTATGAATTCATCCCAAAGGTGATGAATATTTTTAATGGATCATGACATAGCTGCTCGAAAAATTCACTATGACACATCAAAATTAAAATGGTCTTTCTATCAACCAATTTGGACACAAAAAATATAAGAACTTTATTATTCGTAACTCGTCAGGTAGGCTGATTCGGCATCGAAATTGTTTTGATTCACCTTGAAATGCTTGATGGATCTGGGGCTAAATATCAAATAATTGACGGGATCCGATTCTCCTAAACGGTTCGTCTCTGATAATGCTGGTTGAGGCATTTAAGAAAAATTAGACATCACAACTGGCAAACTCATAACGGCGATCGTCCCTTGGGGGCTACTGAAATATAGTCCTTGCAGTCCCGTGGTTTGTTGTTGCCCAAAACCTGTAATTTGATATCCAGTGGTGTCATAGATAATCACAGTATTTTCTTGATGAATCGCCAACCGATTCAGTATCGCAAAATAGGCATAGTGCAGATCATTTTGTTTGCCTTGGGCTGCGGGTCTTCCAAACTCAGCGGGCCACCAAGGGGTTGATTCGATCGGCGGGATGATTGGCCAAGAATTTGGGCCACTAGACTGTGATTGTCCTTGTATATATTGCGCCAAGTCCTGACAAAGGGCTGCGATTCGCGCTTTTAATCCGTGATTGAACATGTCACCAATCATGACCATGCCCCCTTGCATCCATTGTCCTGTTCCACCCAGTTCTGGATGGCTAAACTGAGCCATTGTGCCATTGCTAATCTGAAGGGCTTGATAGACGTGTTGCACTGCACCAACCGAAAATCCATGATGGTTTGCGAGGCGTTGTAATTGATCAGACGATGTCATGATGCTAAGGATTGATGAAGGATTGATGGAAGGCTATCTGGGAAAAGGTTGTGGACGGTTTACGGAATATTCGTGAGAAATGGAATGGATACGGGATAATTGCCTGGTTTGAAAAAATTCAGGATGCCAATTTTTTTCAGTATTCATGGTGTCTTTTAATATTGTGCCTTACTCTCTGAAACTTTGCCGTCTCGCCGATCGCGCCATTGACACGCCATTAATCCGATGGGTGGCTGTTTGTTGCCAATCGGCTGAAACATCGCTAAAAATACAAAAGAATTCGATCGTCTAACGAGTTTTTTGACCTATGACTGCTTCTAGCGATCGCTCCTTACCGCCAGGACACTTCGGGTTGCCTTGGATTGGGGAAACCGTTGCTTTTTTGCGGGAGCCTGATTTTTCAATTCAACGCCATGCCACCTGGGGGCCAGTTTTTAAAACGCGGTTATTTGGTCAACCGACGATTTTTTTGAAGGGGGCCGATGCCCATCGGTGGGTTTTTTCGCAAGAACCACAGTCCCTGGTGGTGAAGTGGCCGGCGAGTGTGGAACGGCTGCTGGGGCCGGCCTCGCTGGTTAATCAAACGGGTGATGTACACAAACAGCGTCGCCGGCTGATGGCGAAGGCGTTTGGGGCAAGGGTTTTGGCGGGCTATTTAGACAAAATGGACGCAATCACCCGGGACTATTGTGAGAGATGGGTGCAACTGGGCGAATTTGCCTGGTATCCGGAGCTACGGGCCTATACGTTTGATACGGCTTGTAAGTTTTTGGTGAATGTCGATCGCGCGTCTGAGCGGCCCCTGGGTCAGTGGTTTGAAACCTGGTCGGAAGGGCTATTTTCGATCGCCCTAAATTTGCCCTGGACAAAATTTGGGCGGGCTTGGCAGGCTCGTCAACACATTTTGCAAGATATTGCCGTCATGGTGCAAAATCGGCTCGATCGGGCTGATCAAACAACGGCTAATCTAGCAATAACCGATCTAAAAACAACTGATCAAGCAACGAATCATCAGCCCCAGGATGCCCTGTCATTATTAATGGCCGCGCGGGATGAAGATGGCCATTCACTATCGGTTGAAGAGTTGCAAGATCAAATTTTGGTGTTGATGTTTGCGGGGCATGAAACATTAACCTCTTCGCTAACTTCATTTTGTTTGCTAACAGCCCAACACCCGGAGGTGCTCGATCGCCTGCGGGCCGAGCAAGGGGCTTTTGATCCCGATCGCCCCCTAACCACAGCCGATCTGGATTCCATGACTTATCTCGACTGGACATTGCGAGAAGTCCTGCGGTTTATTACGCCGGTCGGCGGTCTGTTTCGCACCACGATCGCTCCCACCCACTACGGTGGTTACGATATTCCAGAAGGATGGCTGGTGCTGTCGCAAATTCATCGCACCCACGAGGAGGAAAGCCTCTATCCCAACGCCGATCGCTTCGATCCCGATCGCTGGGATCCCGATCGAGCGGGAGTGAAAGATCCGATGTTTGGTTATGTGCCATTCGGTGGCGGGATGCGTGAATGTCTAGGCAAAGAATTCGCCCGTTTGGAAATTCGATTGCTAGCAGCACGCCTGCTTCAACGCTACGATTGGCAACTACTTCCCGAGCAAGATTTGAGTTTGAAATTAATCCCCTCACCGCGACCTCGGGATGGCTTGCGCGTGCGATTCCAGCGCCGATCCTAAAGGTTCATTAGGCATTAATAGGCATTAATTGCTTGACCAGTTGTTGGCAACTGACCCGGCAGGATACCCCAAGGTTAAATAACCTCGAATGCCGATCGGAAGCATTTTTGGGAAGGGCGCACCACGGTGCGCCCGCCTACCCGCACCTGTTCACAACCGAGGCTAGTCACCGGTTTGGAAAACGCGCTGGAGATCGATCACATCGGTCATTTTGCGAATGTGCGTAAAGACCCGATCGAGCTGCGTGCGATCGCAAATATCGATTCCCAACGTGATCATCGCCGTCTCACCCGGGCGCGTCTTCACCGCCGCACGATTCACATTCACATTCGAGTCTGCTAAGCGCGTCAAAATATCCTTCAGCACACCCACCCGATCGATCGTTTCCACCCGAATTTCCACCGGATAAGTCGGCTGTCGGTTGCCATTAATCACCTCCGGATTCCAACCCACGGGCACGAGTCGATCGCCCGGCACCGTCGCCAAATTGCTGCAATCCTGGCGGTGAATCGCCAATCCCCGGCTGCTGCGCGTCACAACCCCGACGATCGGCTCACCCGGCACCGCATGACAACAACCGGCCATGTGATGCAACAGCCCCTCCACGCCCAGAATCGGCGACAACCGGCTGCGCCCATGGCTGGGACTAGGGCGCGGACTCGGCGACGGGGCGATCGGCTCATCCTGGGCCGGCTGGGTCGTTTTCACCACCTCCCGAATCCGACCCAGCAACATATTCAGCGTAATTTCGCCATAGCCCAACGCCGCCAACGCATCATCCACACTGTGATAGTTGCAGCGCTCCGCCACCACTTGCATCGGATTCGATTTTAAGAAGCTTTCAAACCCTTGTTTACCCAGTTCCTTTTCTAATAAATCGCGACCACGACTGAGGTTTTCCTCCCGGCGCGATCGCTTATACCACTGACGAATTCGGTTGCGTGCCGTCGCCGTCACCGAAAAGTTCAACCAATCCAAACTGGGGTGCGCATTCTTCTGCGTAATAATCTCGATGATGTCGCCGTTTTGCAACCCCGTATCCAGCGTCACCATCCGTCGATTCACCAAAGCTCCTGCGCAGTGATTTCCCACCTCCGTATGGATGTGATAGGCAAAATCGATCGGCGTTGCGTGTTTGCTAAGGGCAATCACATCCCCCTTGGGCGTAAACACATAAATCTCATCTTCAAAGAGATTTTTCTTGACACTTTCTAGATACTCATGGGCATCCTTCAGATCGCTCTGCCACTCCAAAAGTTGCCGCAGCCAAATGAATTTTTCATCATCAGTACTTGCGGCTAAATTGCTGCCACCCGTTTCCTTATATTTCCAGTGAGCCGCAATCCCGTATTCCGCAACCTGGTGCATTTCTTCCGTGCGAATTTGCACCTCAAGGGGGCGACCTGTCAAACCAATCACTGACGTGTGCAAAGACTGATAGCGGTTGGGTTTTGGCAGCCCAATATAGTCTTTAAACCGACCCGGAATTGGTCGAAATTCATCATGCACCACGGCCAAGGCGCGATAGCATTCATCCACAGATTGCACGATGACACGCACTGCGGCGATGTCATAGATTTCCCAAAAACTCTTGTTTTGGCGCTGCATCTTTTGATAGATGCCATAGAGATGTTTGGGGCGACCACTGGTTTCTGAGTTGTGAATACCCAGTAAATTGAGGCGATCGCGCAGAATTTGCAAGACGCGATCGAGCCGGGCTTCTCGATCCGTGCGTTTTTCCGCCACCAAATCTTGGATTTCTCGATAGGCATCCGGTTGCAGATACTTAAACGACAAATCCTCCAGTTCCCACTTGAAACGACCAATCCCCAGTCGGTTAGCCAGAGGTGCAAAAATATCCATCGTTTCCTGGGCGATTCGCCGCTGTTTTTCGGGAGCCAAATGCTCCAAGGTGCGCATGTTGTGTAGACGATCGGCCAACTTCACCACAATCACACGAATGTCCTTCGCCATGGCCAGGAACATGCGGCGAAAGTTTTCGGCTTGCTGTTCTTTTTTGCTCGAAAAATTAAACTTTGAAAGTTTTGTAACTCCTTCAACCAAAAACCGGACTTCTGCACCAAATTTGGCTTCGAGATCCTCAAGGGTGACATCCGTATCCTCGACAATATCATGCAGAAAACCGGCGGCAATCATCGATGGGCTACCCCCCAGTTCTCGCAGTAACCCCGCAACGGCAACCGGGTGCGCAATGTAGGGTTCACCCGAAGCTCGATATTGCTCTTGGTGGAGATCGTAGGCAAACTGAAAGGCTCGACAAATTAGCCCACTGCCCGTTGCAATGTCGCCCGTATGAGGGCTGTGAAAATCTTCAATTAAACACTGACTGAGCCAGGTGGGTAGAGATAGGCTGGGATAGTCATCAAGGGGTGAGTATTGATGGGAAACGGCAACAACCATAGGAGTTAAGATTGCGAGAGTGAGGGTGAATAATTGGTGTGAGAGATGTGGATCGAGCTGGGCGATCGAGTTGGGCGATTGGGCAATCAGATCGGGCAACAAATCGAACAATTAGATCGAGCAACCCATATAAGCCTTCGGTGCGAATAACCAGGAATTGTGAGATATCGGTGGCGATCGGGACGCTGTTTGCCAAGGCTTGATCGCAACGCTTGATCACAACCCATCAACGGTCAGTTGAGGAGCCGAAGCTGACAATTCCTGGTTGATGAACCTCGGCTTAGGTCTGGGGCTGACAAATGAAGACAACAATTGGGGACTCTGATGGCCCGTGCGGCGATTGAGTCCGTTGTTGCTAAAAAAAAGTTTGAATTGAGAGAACGATGTAATTATGTCTAGCTTAGAAAGTCGGTTTCTGTCATGCTTCGACCAGATCTTCTAAGTATTGTTGAAGTTTAGGCGGTGGTTTATTGACAGCCTAACCTTTGAAAATTTTTTGTTAAACGTAATAGATTCTACTAAACTCTTTTGACTTTCATGCACTTTGGAGCAATGTTTTTATATATTACCCGATCGTAACGAGTGGGGCTGGCTGGCGATGTCCGAGCAACCGACAAACTGGGCTGAAGTGCAGGCAGATGGGGCGATCGCTGAATATGCCGCCTTGGACGTGGCCCTAGAAACGATGCGATCGATGCTGGAAGCGGTAGACGATTCGATCGGGAAAATCCAGATGGCCTTGGCAGCCGTGCGCCAAGCGGTGGCTCAACTCCCGGAGGTGACGGGGCTAGAACAGTCGCTCCAGGTCGAAATCCATAAGCAATTGCGCCTGTTGGAGATGGATGGGGCTTTTTTGCGCACCGCACGCCAAGCGACCACGGTGGCCCAGCGCCGATCAGCCATGCTCGATCGGGTGGTGTTGCTACGAAGCTACTGCGCCACGGGCATGACCCTGCGCGAAGCCCCCACGCCTCAGGACTAGAGGCGCGATCGTCGTGCAAGATTCATCAACATCAACGGTTATCTAACCGCTTCCATGCTCCTCTAGCGGTTGCTGCTATCCACCACCCAGCCGTTTTGCATGATCTCCGTGACCCAACGGGCCGATCGCAAGCGCGATTGCCACTGCTCGGCGATCGCTTTGTCGGCAAAGGGGCCAATCCGCACACCTCCCGACTCGTTCGGAAACACACTAGAAGCCGGAATCCCCAGCTCACTGAGTTGGTTAATCAATTGGGGCAGGGCAGTGGGATCACCGGTCACTAGGACAAAATAGGCTTCGCCGGTGGGGGCGGCATTGGTGCTGGGATCCGCCCCGATCGCCGCCGCCCGGAAACTGGGGCTGGCACTGGGGCTAGGCGGTGCAATCTGGCTCCCCGGATTCGTGGCATCAAACCCGCCAGCGGCCAGCGGTGCGGGCGGTGGCTCCGGCAAACTGCGCGATCGACTGGTGTTGCCCAGCGGTGGCAAGCGCCGACCCGCGACGGGCAGGGGGGCCATGCCCGACGATGGCGCGGCCATGTCGGGGGTGGGTGTTGCAAAGTTGGCGAAGATCGCGCTGGGATCACCAGTGGTGGGTCGGTTGGCCACGGGTTGCCACGATCCACTGCTGCGGGGGACGATCGCTGCTGGTGTTCCGGTGTCTGCGGGTGCGTCGCCAATTTCCGCCGAGATGCCCCGTTGGCTGAGTTCGCGCACGCGGGCTTCCGCATCGATCGGCCGGTCAAACACTCCCGCCCGCACCGCCGTCTGACCGCGATAGGTGACAAACGCAGCCGTGGGCGACAGTTGCTTCACTTGCTCAAACAGCCCCAAATTATCGCCCAGGGCATAGACCGCATAGCGACCTTGGCTGGGAACCACTGGCTCAAAAAAGCTGCTGGGAGTCGTCGGCTGAGGCGCGATCGCTGTGGCGGCCGGCGGTTCCTGGACAACGGTAACGGCAGGGCCGGCCCCCTCTTCCACCACCCAGCCGGAGCCACTCGGATCACTCGCCGCTGGGGCAGGCGGGCGCGGCGCTTCGAGCACTTCCACCTCGATCGGGGCGGGCGTGGATGGGGGTGGCTCTTGGGAGCTGGCATCGGGAACCGGCGCGATCGGGGTTCCTGGTAGTGGCGCACCGAAGGGAATCGTATCCTCCGCGTGGGCGATCGGGGCGATCGCCACCCCCCCCAAACCAGCGAGGGCGGTCAACGTCAGTCGGCCGAGCCTGATCAGTCGTGGGCGGCGATCCCTGTGGAGTTTTCCGTGATGCTGCTCGATCCCCATGTTTCGTTGCTCCACTATCAATCAGTTGCGGAAGCGTGGCAGACAAGGGGTTTAAACCCCTTACCCCCCGCCGTTCCTGTTGCCCCTAAGCCTCTTGTGACCGTTTCGCCAGTCCTCAATCCATAGTCTTAAATCAACGGCAGTCTTCATCAACGGCAGTCTTCATCAACAGCCCTAATTCATTGAATCATTCGCCTTGCCTAACGATTATGGCAATGCTCTGAAGGGACTGTCATTAAACGGGCCGGGCGATCGCTCCGGGGGATTCGCCTGATTCAACCATCCGGCCACCATCCGACGACCCAGACTTGGCCCACCGATGCTACAAGCCAGCTTTGCCACCATTTTGGTAAAAACTCGCCAACTTACCAGCCAGGGCGACTTTCTCGCTCGTGCAATCGGTTTCGCGCACCATGCGCCGCAGGAGTTCCGTTGCCGTGTGCATCAGGACTTGGGCTTGGTCGGTTCTGCCCAGGGCCCGATCGGTGTCGATCGCCCCCTGCACCGCTTCGAGATACCAGTTGGCGTGGCGATCGGGCGTGAGAAACGTCAAGGCTTGCTCAAAACAAAGCCGCGCCTCTTGCAAGTAGGGAAATGGGTCGGCATGGCGCTGGCCTTCCTCCGTGTGGGCGCGGCCCTTGTGGTAGTGCAAAATGCCGCAACCGAGGTCGTAGTCCGCCACTTGTGGATCGAGCGATTCGATGCCCTGATCCCAGTTTTTGAGGGCTGCGGCGTAGCCATGGAGCCGCCAAAGGGCGCAGCCCCGGTTAGCCCACGCTTTCCAGTAACTATTTTGTGTCAAGGCCAGGGATCGATCGAACGCGCCCACGGCCTCGTCTACCCGTCCCAAGCTATCCAGAACCAGCCCGCAGTTATTCCACACATCGGGATTGTAGGGATCACTCTCCAGGGATTTGCGAAACGCCTCCAGGGCCTCGGCGTAGGCCTGTTGCGTTTCTAGGGCAATGCCCAGGTTGTTCCAGGCTTCGGCATAGCGCGGATCGAGGTCGATCGCCCGTTGGTAGGCCTCGCGGGCCTCCAGCGTTCGCCCCAAATCTTCCAGCAAATTGCCGCGATGATTCCAGGCTTCTTTGCAGTAGGGATCGATCGCCAGGGCCCGCTCAAAGGCTTCCAGGGCCAGGGCGCGCTGGCCCAACTTCTTTTGCAACATCCCTCGGGCAAACCAGGCGGGCCCATAGCTGGGCTGCAATTCCAAGGCGCGATCGTAGGCGGCAGTCGCCTCGCTCCAGCGCCCGAGCACTTGCAACACCCGGCCGCTGTCGAGCCAGGCCGTCACCACGGTGGGATCGATCGCCAAAATGTGGCGATAGGCCGCCAAAGCTTCCTCGTGGCGATCCATCCCGACCAGGGCATGGCCATAGTTGCCCCAAAGGTCAATTTGGTGGGGAAACTGCCGCAACAGCGCTTCTAATTCTGGCAAGGCTTCGGCATAGGCCTGGGCCCCCACGAGGGCTATCAACCGACCCTGGTGCGCTAGGGCTAACTGAGGATCGATGTCGAGGGCGCGTTCAAAGGCTTCGATCGCCCCCGGATAGTTACCCGCCTCAAGCTGTTGCAGTCCGAGGTCGAGCCATTGTTGCAGCAGCCAATCGGGAGAGCGATCGGGCATGACTGTCACCTCGCTAAGGCGATCGCCCGCCGTCTCGATCGCGGGAGCTTCTGGAGCCAGCCAGTCCCCACCGAGCACCCCCGGAACAAAGCCCGGTGCTCCAAACAGAGTCGCTCCAGGGAATGCCGCATCACTGAGATGGTCGTGAAAAGGTAGAGATTCCACAGGTTGATCAATCGACGGGCTAATGCACGCAGGATAGTCGAAGCAGGATGGTCAATGGATCGTAGCGATTGGGGCCGTAGCGATTGGGATCAGAAAACTGAGATCAGGCCATTGAGATCAGGTTGACTGACATCAGAAATATCAAGCACGCTCAATTCCGTCAATTCCCCAGGCGACAAATTGGCTGGACTGTCAGCGATCTCTGGGAATTACCTCGTTGGGAATGGCCTATCTGGGAATGGCCGACGAGGCTAGGGACGGGGGGCGGGGCGCTTGGGTCTGCGATCGCGATCATCGGGGCGACGATCGGCCCTGGGGCGGGGTGGCGTGCGGCGGCGATCGGCCTGGGAATCGCGATCGCGGGTTGAGTTGTCCTCATCTTCAAAAGTGGTGTCAAAATCCGCGCGATCAAACCGGGGATCACGATCAAACTCGGGATCGATGAAGTCGGGATCCGTGAAGTTGGGATCGTCGGGATCAGCCCAGTCAGCGTTGATCCCGCGATCAATGCTTGCATCATAACGGGTGATTGCCCGATCGCGAGGGTCGGGCCGACGGGCCAAGCGGCCCTCGCTGGCGGGAGCCGGAGTCACGGGCTGGGCCGGCCGATCGCGTCGGGGCGATCGGCGATCGCGCGGTGGATCCGTCAGTTCGCGGCTCACCTCTTCAAAGGCCTCGCGTTGCAGCAACGGATAGTCACTGACCCAGAGCGATCGCGCCGGAATATAAAAATCCGCCACCTGCGACACCCGGCTCAAATCCGGGCGATCGGACAAAATCAGCGTTTGGGCCCGCATTCCCGGCTTCAGTCCCTTGTGATCGCGCCGTAGCGGAGCCTGGAGCCGGGTTTCAAACCCCGTCGCATCACCCACCTCCAGATTGATGCAGCGCTCGCGATTTTCCACAATCACCAATTCGCCCTGCGGGTTCACGGTCTCCTCTTGGCCCACCAGCTCCTCGGTGACATACACATCGAGAATTTTGCCCTCCCAAAACCCGCAGTAGCCTAGCTTGCGACTTTTGCTATTGCGCAGGCTGGCCAGATAGACCGGAGCCCAAAACCAGTAGAGCGCCGCCGCAAAGCCGATCATGAACCACAGGGGGCCGGTGGCTTCGCCGGTGGCCAAGCTGAATAGCCAAGCGACGACGACCCCCACCACCGAAATGGCGAGCCGCCGAATAAAATCCGTCGGTTGTCCCCAGTAGAACTGGTATTGCGGGTAGGTGGCGATCGGGGGAATCAGGCGATCGAAGGCTTCACGGGTTAGCGGAACCAGCATAGGTCAGTCACGGGCGACGGGAGCCGAGGGTCTAGGACGGGAGGGGCCAATCGGGGCGCAAGGCTCGCGCCCTTCAGGATACCGAATCGAATTGAATCGCATCGAATTGGATGGAATCGCATCGAGTTGAATCCAATCGAATTGAATCGCATCAAATCCAATCCAATTGAATCGCGTCGAATTGACTCAAATCGCATCAAATCAAGTTGATACTGAATTGCATCGCGTCGAATTGACTCAAATCGCATCAAATCGCATCGACTCGGCAGCTACAGCAACTTTTCGAGACCGTAGACCAAGCATTTCAAGTCCATCAACTTGCGGATGGTCAGCAACACACCGGGCATATAGCAGGCGCGATCGCTCGTGTCATGCCGCAGGGTGTAAATCTGGCCCGGCGCACCGAAGATCACCTCCTGGTGCGCAATCAGGCCCGGCAGCCGCACGCTGTGGACATTGATATTGTCCCCGGCGATGCTGCCCCGTGCGCCGGGAATCAGTTCCTTCTCTTCGACCTGGGCGGGGTTAAAGGTTTTGCCCAAGCCCGACATCAGTTGCACCGTTTGCAGGGCCGTACCACTGGGCGCATCGGCCTTTTGGTTGTGGTGCAGCTCAATAATTTCCACATGGTCGAAATATTGGGAGGCTTGCACCGCCGCCTGTTGGAGCAACACCATCCCGATCGAGAAGTTGGGGATGATCGCACAGCCGGTGCTGGCCTTGTCGGCAAACTCCGCCAGATCGCGCACCTGTTGATCGCTCAGGCCCGTGGTGCCGATCGCGGGGCGAATCCCGTAGGCGATCGCCGATCGTGCATTCTCATAGACCGAACTCGGGTGTGTAAAATCCACCATCACACCGGGTCGCCGTTCCTGGGCCGCCATCGCCAGCGTCGCTTCCAGTTGATCCAAAAGCGGCACTTCCAGCGGCCCGCAGCCCACCACCTCGCCCACATCCTGGCCCACCAGCTCCGGCGCGCGATCGACCGCCCCAATCAGGGTCATATCCGGAGCCGCCGCCACCGCTTTCACCACTTCGCGCCCCATCTTGCCAGCCGCGCCCACCACCACCACAGGAATCGGAGCATTCGGAGAATTTTGAGTCATACCCATTCGCCACCGCGAAACACACTATTGAACAAATAAACACGATTGAGCTGGACAAAACTAAGCAATCGAACGCAAAACCAGTCAACCGCTTGCATTGTATGGCTTTTAGCGGGATTGCTGGTATGAATCCAGGGTGCGACCGGGGCATTTTCGTCGTTAATTACTTAACCGAAAATTGACCAGATCGAGTAGGACGCATAACTTGGAATTAGACAGACTTGGGCGGAGCCAAGGGGCTGCGATCGGTTTGATGGAATCGTTGCTACGATCCTTGATTTTCCTGGCACCAATCATCGTCACGAGGGGCCTCGGTTCTGTCATTAAGTTAGCCCAGAACCCCGATGATCTCGTTTTCTCAACCGATCCATCGTGGGGGCGAGGTCTCCCAGCCCTGCGATCCCGGTCAAAACCCAGTGCCTGATATTCCCGGTGATGGCCAGGGTTTTGCGATCGGGCGGGCCAGAGTGGGGAGACCTCGCCCCTGCGGTCATGGCGCAGACAACATCCCTCAAGCCCCTTGTAGCGACGATCGGGTTGCGGTGGAATCAGGGTTTCAACGCATCTGATGACACGCTCTAGCGCCCTCCGGATCAATGCCAAGATCAATGCCAAATTGATTTCAGGATCGATGCCAAGATCAATTTAGGTGTATTTCGTGACCTTTGGCGATCGTACAACCCATGGGCAGGTATTAATTGCTACTCAAATTGCAACTAGGTCATGGCGCGGTTGTTATGATTCGCGCTTCCACAAACCAGACTCTAATCTGTCCTCGATCACAGATTTACAGTCAGGGTACTGTTATTCTACCTAAGCAAAATGCCTTGTTTGATTAACCGTAGTTTTGCGGAATCTAGCGATGGGAGGCGATCGCTGTCAGCGATAAGATGATGGTAGTCTGCCCCAATTCGACCCCCCGTGCGCCTCAAACCTTGAGGAGAGCCTTGTGATTTTTCCGATCGACCCTCCTGCCGAGATCGTTTCTGGCGACGATGAGTATCTTTCCCTCAGTCCAGACTGGTCTGTGGCCCGCTCCAGTGTGCTGGTGATTGACGATCGGGAAGATAACCGCGCCGTGCTCGATCGCCTGCTCACGGATGCGGGCTATCACACAATATTAGCTGCTAACGCCAGTGAGGCAATGGCGCTAGTCTGTGAACATCACTTAGACCTCATTTTATTGGATGTCTATTTGCCCGATCTCAGTGGTTTTGCCCTGTGCGAGCAATTCAAAGCCGATCCCCACACGTGCGACATTCCGATTATTTTTACGAGCACCTCGGATGGCAGTCTCGATAAAATTCAGGCGTTTAAAGTGGGTGGGGTGGACTATTTAATTAAACCCTTTGCCCTAGAAGAAGTGTTGGTGCGGGTCAGAACACACCTCAAAATTCGCAAGGCCACCCAACTGGTTGCAGAACAAAACCAACGGTTACTAGCAGAAATTGCAGAACGCGAGAAAACAGAACAAATTCTGCGGGAACAGAAGCAATATTTACGGATCATTCTGGATAATATTCCGCAGCAAATTTTTTGGAAAAATGCCGATTTAGTCTTTTTGGGCTGCAATCGCAGTTGGGCAGAAGCCTCCGGGGTGGGTGATCCCGAAAGTGTGATTGGCAAGACCGATCGAGACTTAATTGAAGACCCGATGATCGCCGAGCAATTCCGCGCCCAGGATCGCCGGGTGATCGAAACCAATACACCAATTTCCCATCAGGTTTTGCGAAAATATCGCCATAATCGCGATGGACATCCGATTTGGCTGGACTGTTACCGTGTGCCCATTCGGGACGAAAATGGGGACGTGATCGGTGTGCTGGGAGTGTTGGATGATATTACCGATCGCAAGTTGGCGGCCGATGCGCTCCAGCAAGCGGAGGAGAAGTATCGCAGTATTTTTGAAAATGCCCTCGAAGGAATTTTTCAGGCCACCTGGGAAGGGCAGTTCATTAGTGTCAATCCGACCCTGGCGCGCATTTATGGCTATGAGTCACCGGCGGAGATGATGGAGCTGATTGGCGATATTGGCCAACAGCTTTACGTGCGATCGCACCGGCGCGAAGAATTCTTGGCCTATATGGCGCAATATGGCGAAGTTTCTAATTTTGAATCGGAAGTGTATCGCAAGGATCGGACACGCATTTGGATCTCCGAAAGTGTGCGCAGTGTTTACGATTCCAACGGCGTATTTCTGTACTTTGAAGGGCTGGTTCAAGAAATTACGGAACGGCGAAAAACCGATTTGGAATTGCGACAGCAACGGCAGCAGTCGGAGCAGTTATTATTGAATATTTTGCCCCAGAAGATTGCCCAACGCTTGAAGATGCAACAGACGGCAATGGCCGATCGGTTCGAGTCGGCGACGGTGCTGTTTGCGGACATTGTGGGCTTTACGGAATGGGCTTCCCAAATTCAGGCGGCGGAGTTGGTGTCTTGTTTGAATGAAATTTTCTCGGAGTTCGATCGCATTGCCGAGCGCTATGGGGTGGAGAAAATCAAGACGATCGGGGATGCCTATATGGCGGTGGGCGGTGTGCCTTCGGTGAATCCCAACCACGCGATCGCCACGGCACGCGTGGCCCTGGAAATGCAACAGGTGATCGGTCGGTTTAAGCGCGAAAACGGTCGGGTATTTCAGCTCCGGATTGGTCTGAATACGGGGCCGCTGGTGGCGGGGGTGATTGGCATCCGGAAGTTTATCTATGACCTGTGGGGCGACACGGTGAATATTGCCAGTCGGATGGAATCCCAGGGCGAGGCGGGCAAAATCCAGGTGACGGCTTCCACGGCGGCGTTGCTGGGCGATCGGTTTATTCTGGAGCCGCGCGGGCCGTGGCAGGTGCGCGGGCGGGGCGAAATGCTCACCTATTGGCTAAAAGGTGAGTTGCCGCCCCTGGAATTGGAGACCCATTCCCTCGTGGAAATGGGGGATTTTGACCCCATGGAGCATAATGGACACCGGCCGACCCCACCGGCCGCGGCCCCACCGCCCCCGGCCGACTCGACCCGATCGGGACTCGATCGCCCGGACGACCCTGCGCCCTAACTGTGAGCCATGGCTGAATTGATGACCGATCGATGACTGACACGGCCTACGACTGGATTCCCCAGGCGCTGCGCACGATTCACCGCGCCCAATGGTATCGATCGCCCCAATCCCTCACCGGATTGCCGGGGGCGACGATCGAGCTAGATGGTCGGCGGGTGCTGAACTTTGCCAGCAATGATTATTTGGGCTTGGCGGGCGATCGGCGGGTGATGGCGGCGGCGATCGCGGCGGTGGAAACCTACGGCGCAGGCAGCACCGGCTCGCGGCTGATTACGGGCCATCGGGAGTTGCACCGGGAGTTGGAACAGGCGATCGCTCAACTGAAGCAAACCGATGACGCGATCGTCTTCAGTTCCGGCTACTTGGCGAATTTGGGAACCATTGCCGCCCTGGTGGGCCCGCGCGATTTGATCCTGAGCGATCGCTACAACCACTCCAGCCTGCTGGCCGGCGCAAAACTCAGCGGCGCAAGGATTCTGGACTATGGGCATTGTGATTTGGCAGATTTATCCGACCAGCTCGATCGCGAGCGCGGCCACCATCGCCGCTGCCTGATCCTGACCGATACCGTGTTCAGCATGGACGGCGACACCGCCCCGCTGCCCGCAATTCTCGATTTGGCCAACGACCATCACGCGATGGTCTTGGTCGATGAAGCCCATGGCACGGGCGTGTTTGGGGCGACGGGGGCCGGCTGTGTGGAGGCGATGGGCTGCACGGGCCGGCCGATCGTCCAGATGGGAACCCTCAGCAAGGCCCTCGGCAGCCTGGGGGGCTATGTGGCCGGCTCGGCGGACTTAATCGATTTTTTGCGAAACCGGGCCGCGTCGTGGATCTACACCACGGGTCTCTCCCCGGCGGACACGGCGGCGGCGCTGGCGGCCCTGCACATTGTGCGGGCGGAACCCGATCGGCGCGATCGGCTGTGGCAGAACGTCGCGCGGCTCAAGGGGCAATTGCAGCAGTGGCTAGGGAGCCTGCCGGGAAATCAGGCGATCGATCACCTCTTGCCCAGTGATTCGCCGATTCTTTGTGTCCAGGGGCCAGACCCCGCCACCATTGTGGATATGGGCCGATCGCTCCGGGACGCGGGCATTCTGGCCGGCGCGATTCGCCCGCCCACGGTTCCCACCAGTCGCCTGCGGTTCACGGTGATGGCCACCCACGAACCCGCCCAGCTCGATCGATTGGTGAGCGCCCTCGATCAGGCCGTGGGCGATCGGGCGGGCCGCTGAAGTCGATCGTTGAACTTGATCGAAGTCGCGTGATCCTCGCCCATACCCCAACCCTCACCAGTGGCATTTCAGGGCGAATTCTTGACAAGTCCTATCCCAGCCCGAAATCAAGGCTGAGAGTGCCCTAGCAACTCCCATAACCCTTTTGTGTTAGAATCGGGGAATGTTTTGAAGTTATGGGCAAACTCCATTGCCCGTAAGTCCGATCTGGAGCGGAGCTAGCATGACCAGCAACTATGGGGCAGACCAAATTCAGGTTCTTGAAGGGCTTGAACCTGTCCGCAAGCGACCGGGAATGTATATCGGCTCCACCGGACCGCGGGGCCTACACCATCTAGTGTACGAGGTGGTGGACAACTCGATCGACGAAGCCCTCGCCGGTTATTGCACTCACATTGAAGTGGAGCTGAACGCCAACGGCTCCGTCACCGTCACCGACGACGGCCGCGGCATCCCCGTGGACGTGCACCCCCAAACCGGTAAATCTGCCCTCGAAACCGTGATGACCGTGCTGCACGCGGGCGGCAAATTCGGCGGCGGCGGCTACAAAGTCTCCGGCGGTCTGCACGGCGTGGGCGTGTCGGTGGTGAATGCCCTGTCCTCCGAAGTGATCGTCGAGGTCAAACGGCTCAACCAGCGCTACATCCAGCGCTACAGCCGAGGCATTCCCCAAGGGCCCCTGACCAGCGAACCGGCGATCGACACCTTCACCGGCACGCGCGTCACCTTTACGCCCGACACCGATATTTTCATCACCGGCATTGAATTTGACTACGCCACATTGGCTAGCCGATTGCGCGAATTGGCTTACCTGAATGCGGGGGTCAAAATCACCTTCACCGACTATCGATTGGAGTTGTTGCGCACCGATCAACCCAAGGTCGAAACCTATTGCTATGAAGGTGGCATTCGCGAATATGTCGCCTATATCAACCGCGATCGCCTGCCCCTCCACGAAGAAATTTTGTATGTCCAAGGCGAGCGCGACGGCGTGCATGTGGAAGTAGCAATGCAGTGGAGCGTTGATGCTTACACGGACAATTTGTTTGGCTTTGCGAACAACATTCGGACGGTCGATGGGGGAACCCATTTAGAAGGGTTGAAAGCCGTTTTGACCCGGACGATGAACACGATCGCCCGCAAGCGCAACAAACTCAAAGATGGCGATGCGAACCTGGGCGGCGAACATATTCGGGAAGGCTTGACCGCGATTATTTCCGTTAAGGTTCCCGACCCGGAATTTGAAGGCCAAACCAAAACCAAACTCGGCAATCCCGAGGTGCGGGGGATTGTCGATTCCCTGGTGGGTGAAGTCTTTACGGAATATCTAGAATTTCGGCCGAACGTTGCCGATCTGATTCTAGAAAAAGCGATCCAAGCCTTCAATGCCGCCGAAGCAGCCCGCCGCGCTCGCGAATTGGTGCGCCGGAAATCGGTGCTGGAATCGTCGCCGTTGCCCGGAAAATTGGCCGATTGCAGCTCGAAAGATCCTTCGGAATCCGAGATCTTTATTGTGGAAGGGGACTCGGCAGGCGGCTCGGCCAAACAAGGGCGCGATCGCCGATTCCAAGCCATTTTGCCCCTACGCGGTAAGATCTTGAACATCGAAAAAACCGACGATGCCAAGATCTATAAAAACACCGAAATTCAATCGCTGATTTCAGCCCTTGGCTTGGGAATTAAGGGCGAAGAATTCGACGTGTCGCAACTGCGTTACCACCGCGTGGTGTTGATGACCGATGCGGACGTGGACGGGGCGCACATTCGCACCCTGTTGTTGACTTTCTTCTATCGCTATCAACGGGATTTGGTTGAACAAGGTCACATCTATATTGCTTGCCCGCCGCTCTATAAAGTCGAACGCGGTCGCAATCACCAATATTGCTACAGCGATCGGGAATTGCAGCAAATTTTGGCGACCTTCCCGGCGAATGCTAACTACAACATTCAGCGGTTCAAAGGTTTGGGTGAAATGATGCCCGGCCAGCTTTGGGACACGACGATGAACCCGGAAACGCGCACGATGAAACGGGTGGAAATCGACGACGCGGCGGAAGCCGATCGGATCTTTACGATTCTGATGGGCGATCGGGTGGCTCCCCGCCGGGAATTTATCGAAACCTACGGCGCGAAATTAAACCTGACGGATTTGGATATTTAGTGACCCAACCGATGTCGATCTGCGATCAAGAATTGGTCGCGATCGAGTAATCATCCAGCAATCTACAAACTAAAACGGCGATTGAACCTGTCATCGGGGCGATCGCGTTTTTTTGCGTTGCAACGGCGACACAGGGTTTGCAAGTTGCTGATGTCATTGGAACCCCCGGAGGCGATCGACTCGATGTGGTCAACTTCCAGGCGATCGCGACCGCCACAATGTTTGCACTGATGGTTATCGCGATCGAACACAAATTGCCGCACGGCTGGATCAAGCTTGATCCGGGGTGTTTTTGCCATGACTATTCACCCGCCAGCCGCCGAATCTCATCCAGCGGCGAATCCACCGGCTCGACGCTCGCTTCTAGCAATGGCATTTCCCGCGTTTCGACTTCTGGTTCATCGGGACAAAACTCGATCGACAACCGCAACCGCCCCGACTGCCACCCCTTTTCGCCAAAGCGTAGCGCACCGCCTTTAACACCTTCTTCCGTGAACCAAAGACGACGATTAGAATTCCAATTGATCGTCGATATGTTGTACCCGGAGTAATGCTGCAGTGCATCAGCAATGGATTCTACAAACTCCTGTACTGTGCAGGTGCGATTCTTCATGGCGATATGGTATGCCGTACCAGCCGAGATCACCTCATTGGACTCTAGCGAATAAAACTTCTTTGCCATTTCGATTCATCCTTGACTGAGGAGATAGTCTGACAGATGGAAGAGAGCTGAGTGTAGCAGGAAAAACCAATGACTAACTCTCAGCCAGTCGCCGAATTTCATCAAGAGATGAGTTTAAGTCACCACCATCAGATTCTTCAGAATCCGGCAAATCTGGTTCAAATTGTAATTTCAACTTCAGTCGCCCAGACTGCCAATCCTTAGCACCAAGACGCAAGGCTTGACACTCTACTCCATCATTGGACAAGAGGAAATGGATTTGATGTCCAGAATTAGCCTGAAGGATTTTGAGTAGTTCGTGAACTTGACAAGTTGGATGCTGAATATAGCCGCCGGTTTTGAGATTAATCACTTCGTTCAGCAAAAGATCATACACCTTGGGGTCAGTCATGATTTATCCCTGAGTTGGCTTGCTTGATGACAATCGCCTGTTGGATTAACTTTCAGCCAGCTTGCGAATTTCATCCAAAGGTGAATCAGATTGATCTGTTTCAGTTGAATCATCTTCTTCTTGATCAGGATCAGGATCAAGCTCTAGTTCCAGAACAAACCGGATTTTTCCTGAGAGCCACTTCTTTTGCCCTGGCCGTAGCACTCGGCAAGCTAAGCCATCTGAAAAAACAGCCTTTTCTAAATCCTCATCGTAGGTTTCTGCTAGGTTTTCGGCAATGTCATTAGCCAGACAGGTTTGTATCTCGACAAACGGCAGATTTTCATCATCTGACCGAATGACATCTTCAGGATCGAGGCGATAGACAATTGATTTCGTCATGGTTGAAGAATGGATGAAGAGTGTTCAGTGGGAAAGGAATGAACTGAGGAACGATCGCCCTAGTTGGCTACTTCCACGATCGGGAGTTGATAGCGATCGCAGCCCATGGATTGCAGACAAGTATCGATCGCCCCAACCGCCTCGTTATAGGTGGTGATTTGTTCGCGCAGTGCGGCCTGTTCCGTCGCCAAATTCAACAGTTGTTCTTGGGCTTCCTTCTCGATCGTCTTTTCCAAATGACTCCTAGCTACCGTATATTGCTGCAAAATTACTTCCTCGTACTCTACGGCGACGGGCAACAATTGCGACTTCAAAGTTTGGCTCACGGCCTGTCGAAAGGTGCTCGTGACACTCCGCTTAACCTTCGGCGAAAAGTCCAGTTCTAGCAATTGGCGAATCGCCGGTTCTGCCTTCACCATGGGCGCAAAATCATAGCCCACTGAGGTTTGTTGCAGCACCTGTTGAAACTGATGAATCGTTGTGCCTTCCTGATAGAAACTGGGGCTTTCGCGCACATAGCGATCGCACTCGGTGCTGGCTTCACTGCGAAGGGCCAATTGCACCGACTGTTCGATCGCCCGTAGGCGGGTTTCCAACCCCGCGTCACTGCCCACCAATCGACAGAGTTCCCGATAGTAATTTTGATGGCGGATCCGATCGAGCAACACCGAAAAGAGTTGCCGAATCACCCGCTCCGTTTCCGCAATCAACACCTCTTCGAGTTCATTGGCCAGGTAATAAAACGCCTCGACCAAAATTGCCAGCAACGGGGCGGTGGAATTGCGGGGATGGGCCAAGGTAGCGCGTTGATAGGCCTGTTTGACCGAAAAGCCTTGCAGCAGCTCGCTCATGCGGCCCAACATCCGCACTTGCAAATTCCGAAAATCATCTTCAAAGCGACTGCATTGGTTGGTGACAATATCGTTCACTTCGCGCTTGAGATGGGTGGCAAAATCTTCCGCCAGTCGTTTCAAATCGGTGTTTAACCGATCGAGTCGATGGCTTTTAATGCCTTCCAGTTCCGTGGGCTGACTGTCCAATTCTCGATAGCGATCGCTATACAGTCGCCGCAAGGCCACACAAATAGGCTGTAGATCGTTCGCCAAACTCGAAAATAATTGTGGGCGCTTTTCTTCGGTCAAATAGCGCGTGATGCCGTTGCGAAAAGATTCAATGCCGCTGTCGTGAATCAACTGATCGATTAGGGGTTGGCCATATTCCCCCAAAATGCGGACATAGTTCTCATTCTGGCTTTCATAGTTATTCACCGAAATCCGAAATCGGTTGGCGGGCAACTTTCCAGAACTGGAACAATAGCGATTAAATTCATAGACAAACTGCGGCGTATCTTCCGCAATATCCGAGCCTTTCAAACTGGTTGCGAATAGGGTGTCGAGACCAAAGCGATCGCCCTCGCTGGTGTCCCGAAGCTGGCTGCCATAAAACCCGAGCAATCCACTGGTTTTGTAGAGGCGTTGACTGTCTGCAAACTGACTGGAAATCAGTGACTCCAGCCGTTGCCGCAACTGCACGTTATACCAGGTTTCATCAATGCGGTTAAACACAAAAAAGACCCGATCGCGAATGCCCGAGTTGTCCCGCATGACTTCGAGTAATTCGGTCTCTTCCTGGGTCATGTCGCCCGCCGCCGCTGGCTTGAGCACCGCCACCACAGCGGAGGTATCCTCGTTCGCAATTTTGGCGTAGGTGAGGGCCGCATCTTTCTTGACCGGCGCATCAATCCCGGGCAAATCAACTAACACATTGCCATCTTCTAGCAAGGGATGGTAGCAATAATATTCCACCCGTTTCAACACCGCACTATTACTTCCGCGACGGGCATAGGCCGCAGCATCTTTCAGGTTGGAAAAATTGAATTGCTCCATCGAATAGGTGGCGTTGGCGGTGGGATGAATCCGATCGCGGTTGGCCCACCAGCCTTCGAGCAGTAGTTTCAAGGCCTTGGCGCGTTTGGCCTGATCAGACTTGGATTCGCCGCCTTCTTTTTCGACAATTTTTTCGCAGGCTTTGATGATGGTGGTGATCGTTTCTTCTTGGCTCAAATCGATCGCCGAGGAAACCCCCAACCGCTCTAGCAAAACCTGGGCTTCTTCGTGAATTTGAGCCGCACTGGCAAAGGTCAACACCACCCGTTCCCGATCGGCCGGCGCATAGGCGATGTAGCACTCGATGCCGGTGGCGTGTCCCTCGGCGCTGTAGAGTAATTCCCGCCCGAGCAAGGCGTTAATCAACATCGATTTGCCCGCGCTAAATGCGCCCACAAAGGCCACCTCAAAGGTTGGCGAAACGGCTTTTCGGAGAGACGTGCTCACCGCCGCCACGTCCTGATTGCGTAGGCTCGATTCCTGCTCCACCAAGGACAAAATCGCCTCAACGGACTCCTGCAAATGTTGACAAGCGACCGTTTGTGCTACTGCTTCTGCCTCAGCCATAGACTCTGCAACCTCATTGGAGGAGTTGAATTTTCTAAAAAATCACGCTCAAGAATGGCGGCTGTTCGATCGTTGAGCCACTATTCTTGGGCGCGTCTTAATTTAGGCTAGCGCAATCGTGAGCAGATGCGTTGATCGCGGGGTGGTGTGCAGGAATGTGCGTAGAATTTCTACCCGATCGGGTCACTCATTCGATAGGGGCGATCGCCCTCAAATACGGGAATGGTGAAGTGAAATTGGCTGCCGCAATCTTTGCCGTCGGACTCGGCCCAGATTTGGCCGCCCAAGCCCAAAATAATTTGCCGACAAATCGCCAAGCCCAGCCCCGTGCCGCCGACCGTGCGCCGCAGGGAGCCTTCTTCTTGGTAAAAGCGATCGAACACGGTTTCTAGGCGATTCGGTTCGATGCCCCGGCCCGTATCGGTAATCACGACCTCGATCGCGTGGTCAGCCGTGGTGCAGGCCTCGATCGTCACGGCCCCCTCGGGCTGCGTGAACTTACAGGCATTGTCCAGCAACTTCGACAGCACCTCCACCAGCCATTCCCCATCGGCCCGTACCGGTGGCAAACTTTCGGACACCCGCGAGGCGATCGTCGGCAGTCGATCGCGCGCCACCCGTGCCCGCACACTACTGAGCGCTAGGTCAACGCACTCCGTCAGCGGCAACGATTCCAAATTCCAATTCACCCGGCCGCTTTCCAGGTGCGACAATGTGAGGAAATCTTGTACCAAAACCCGCATCCGTTCCGCATCGCCTAGGGCCGTATCTAACATCACCTGCCGCAGTTCCAGGGGCATATCGGGTTCCGACGCGAGGCTTTCGAGACAAACCTGAATCGTAGACAGGGGCGTGCGCAACTCGTGGCCCGTAATCGCGATCAGGTTGCTGCGGGTGCGATCGAGCGCCTCCAATTGTTGGTTTAAATCTTCCAAATCCGCGTAGGTTTGGGCCTGCATCAGGGCCGCCCCCAACTGGGTCGCCACCGCTTCCATCAGCTCCATTTCGTCGGCCGACCACAGGCGCGGCAGGCTGCCACAGTGGTGCAGCTCGATCGCCCCCAACAGCTTGTCGCGGTAGCAAACCGGCACGACCGCCCACGAGACGATCGAATATTGCTCCGCCAGCGCTTGCACCAAGCCCGGTTGCGGATCATCGCTCACATCAATCACACAAACACTGCCCTGATCCTGCAACGCCGACTCAAAGCAGTCGCGATTGATCAGCGGCCAGGCCTCGCCCAACACCGACGGAACCGCCGTGCCCAGCATTTCGTATTGCACCAGGGCCGTCGCATCCCCGTCCTTGCAACGGTAGGCAATGCAGCGGCACGATCGCAGCGCGTGCCCCAACTGTTTCACCGCCACCCCCATCACCTCCGCCGGATCGAGGGATTGGCGAATGGCGGACGTGATCAGGTTCACCAGCCGCTCTTTGCGCTCCTGGGTCGAAATCGATCGATAGGCCTTCAGCAGCTTGTATTGGCCCGCTTGCAAATAGGTGACAAGGCGGTGGGCAAAGGGTTCGGGGTCAATTTCGGGAAAATTGGATTCGATCGATTGGGTCAGGGCCGCCAAGGAGCGATCGATCTTGGCGGTCAACTCCGGCCGGTAGTGGTGAATTCGCGCCAACAACAACTCCGCCGCCACCTGCGTCACCCGGCGATCAAACGTCCAAACGCCCTCAAACCGGCGCACCCGATCGTCCGCACCCAGGGACGATCGCAGGTTTTCGGGTTCCGTCAACTGGCGTTCTGCGCAAATCAGACAGGCCGCATAGCGATCGCCCAACACCACCAAATGCCACTCATTGCTCAGGGCATCCGCCGGCTCAAAGGCCACCGTTTCATAGTCCCCCGACGCGCTGCGAAAATCCGTCTCCGGAGCCGACAACACGTATACCCGATCGCTCTTTTGGGCAATCCGCTGGTAGCGGCGCGCCTCCTGGCGATAGAACCGCTCCCGCTGAAAACTCGCAATCACCAAGGGCTGATCATTCGCCCCCGACAACACCAAGTCCTCGATCGCGTGGGACAACGCCGTCAGCGATGCTTTGAAATAGCTCTGAGTCCGCAACGAAGGCAACTGACCCAACAGCAGATCCAAAATTGAAGTATTGGATGCTTCCGCCAGGCGTTTCGTCGCATCTCCCGGTTTCACCGTTCGGGAACGGCGGGCACGATTCATTTTGGGATCCACGCTAGGAGCGCCTTCCATGCGATCCGTTTCAGGCATTGCTTTAGGACTTGGGCAGGGACCATTGAGCCACAACCGCCGTCCCACCATTCTGCCATTGCCGGAGCGCTGGGTTAGCGGATTTTTGGAATTAGCATCCAATCTTGACAGCGCTCAACCGCGAACGGCCCCAGTTACCTAGCCTGACCCGCGAATATGAGCGATCAGCGCGATCGGGGCTGCGATCGCGAACTCGTCGTCCCATAGCGCATTTCCCACACCTTCAGCACAATCAGATATTCATAAAACGCCTGCAACATACACCAGGCAAAGCCCGCCCGCCCATCCAAGATGCCACCCAGCCCAAAGTACATATAAAGGAAGCGCACCAACGGGCGAAAGGGCATCCGCAACGACAAATTTTTCAAGGCCCGCCGCCGATCGACCTCCGTCTTGCCAAAGACCAAATTGCGCCATGAAACCCGGCCCTTGCTGAGCTGCGCCAAGGTCTCGCGAGCCTCGTCGGTCGAATAGCGATTGTGTTTATCTAGCCAGCGGCTCAAGCCCTTGCTGGAGGTGAAGTGGGGATAGGTTTCCTTCAAAAAACCTGTTGTCCCGTTGACCACCTCCCGCTCCGTGTGGCCATAGTCCTCAAACCGCACCGTGTCCTTGCGAAACAGCCGCAGTTGATAGCGCGGATATTGGGTACTGCGTCGAATCCAGCGCCCCATAAACATCACACGCTCGGCGACGTAATAGGCAATGTGGCGATGGTTGTGGATCGCCTGACAACATTCCTGAAACAGGGCGGGGGTCATCCGCTCGTCCGCTTCGAGGATGTAGACCCAATCGTGGCGGGTGGGAATATGATCCAGCATCCAAGTGCGCTGTTTGCCGTGACTTTCAAAGGCGTGTTGCACGAGCCGTACGGGATGCTTTTGGGCGCACTCTTGGACAATTTCGACGGTGCGATCGCTGCTGAGGGAGTCTACGACGATGATGTCATCGGACAGCAGGGCGGACTCGATGCAGTCAGCAATATCAATTTCTTCGTTGTGGGTGAGGATGTAAATCGAAAACATAGGGATTTATATCTTGGCGATGTCAGATACTTCAGGACATTTTCAGATGTTTAATTCTGTTGAATTCGATATTGCACCCATCAATTGCCCCCATGGTCTTAGGGCTTGCTAACCCTCCGATCGCACCCCGATTTTAGACTCAAGCTCTTGGCTGAAGTGTTGTGACCAATCCCCTCGATTTCTGCGCGATTGCGAGGGGAAACATTGGGGATGGTTGCCATTGGTTCGTGGGGCGATCGGTTGCTAGCAATCCGGCCGGGAGGCGAGGCCATGCTCGCTCACCCATTCGCCGGTTGATTCAGACCGCTAGGCGCGATCGGCCGGGGCCGCTACTCGGGTTTTTGCGCCGCGCTTCGTGTAGCCCAGCCAGCTCATAAACAGATAGCCCACCCCCAGCACCAGGCTGCTCAACCCCGTGCGTAAGGTGGTTTTCGTTGCGCCCGTTTTGGTGCGTTGCACGAGTTCCGTTTTGCGCTGTTCAATTTGCTTTTCACGCTCTTGTTTGAACTGGGTAAACTGCGCATCGAGCACGGCCGGATTGGTGCGGGCCTGTTCGAGTTGTTGCACCACTTGGGGCGGAATTTGACCGCTCTTAATCAGCCGATCGAGTTCCTGGGGATTTTTTAAAAGGGTTTTTAGTCGATCGCGAAACTGTTCCGCCGGTTGGCCCAACTGCCCGATCGCCGCCTTCGCTTGGGCCTCAATGTTCTCCACTTCCTTGGCGCTGGCTTTGCTAACGCCATTGATATACAACGGCGACAACACCAAGAACAAAACACCGAGCGCACTCGACAAAATCAGCACCCACAAACGCGGATTGAGCAGGGATGTTTTGCGGGCCTGGGGCAGGCCCGATCGGGAATTCATCCAAAAGCCCGCAAACAGAAAACAAATGCCCACCATCGGCACAATGCCACGGCCCACAATTTCCGAAATCGTATTCAGTAACCATTGGGGATTTTGTAAATCGGGCGGAAAAATCAGAATCAAATAATCCAGCAATGAAGAAATTACCAACACAGTCCCCACCACAATGGCAATCAATGCCGCAAGGGGGGGTGAAGGACGCTTACCAGCAGCTTTCGTCATCTCTCAAGCTCTCAACTTCCGTAGGGGGTTTGGATTGGGTGTGTGTAGGGGCCGTGGTTCAGCGGTATTGTTGCTGGCCCATTCAGCTCGCAGATGTCCCTGAGGTGGGGGATGCTTAGGCGGCGCGGCGGCGGCGACGCGGAGCCTTGGGAGCTGTTCCCCCTAGACCCATCCAGGCGATCGCCAGGTAGGCCACGGCCAGCGCAATGCCACTGGTGCCGGTTTGCACTCCCACGCGCAGGGCTGTTGTCCGGGCCCGCATTTCCAATTCTTGCCGTCGGGACCGAATTCGCCCCAACAATTGCAAGGGAAAATCCGTCACCCGCTGCCGAATCACGGTTTCTAATTCGGCGGGGTTGGCCTTGAGTCGCCGCATGAATTCTTTTTGACGCTCGTCAAATTGCGGGCTGTTAATAAATTCATTGAACTGCGCGTCATTGCTCAGCAGCTCCTGCATTTGCTGCCGAAAAACGGCCTGTTGCTGTTGCAGGTTGTTTTTGAATGCTGGGGTATCCAGTTGTTTTTCGGCTTCCCGCGATTGGCGAGTAATGGCGGCCAGGGTGGATTGGGCCTCGGCCCGCACGGTCAACAAATGGGTGGGAGCCATCACTAAAAACAGCAACCCCAACAGGGCCGACAAACCAAGGGTGGCGATGCCGACTCCCCGCCGCCAAGGACGACTGATGTTGGATTTGAGTTCGATCCAAAAACCCCAAAACAGGAGGCTGATGCCCATGGCGGGGACGATGCCGCGATCGATCAGTTGGCGGGTGGTGTCGATCAGCCAGCCCCGATTCGCAATGTCGAGCGGAAAGGCTACTGATATGAAGTCAATTAACCCAACGGCGATGGCCACTCCGCCACCCACTTGCAGCAACAGGGCCGCAATGGGGGCGGAGGTTTCAGAGGAATGTGTACTAGTCGTCATGGAACGTCCTAGGGAAGCGCTAATTACTGGGGGTATTGCGGGGCGATGGATCGGGAATCATCCGAAAATCGCCGATCGCAGGTTGGCCGATCGCGCGGGGCCGATGGAGCCAGGCCGGCTCGGTCATGGGACGGGGGACGATCGGCACACCCCCCATGGGGACACTTAGGTGTGGTTGCCTGAGTGCGAGTTTTGGATGGGTTTCATACCGTTTCCCGTGCCTTATTCTTTCAGCAAGGATGCTCGATCGCCCGCTGATTTCGACGAAATTTTACACTTGTGGCTGGAATGCGCTCGTGGGTGGGCGGTTAGCCGTTGTTGGCCTGTCGTTTGCGGCTCGATCGGCTAGGCTAGGAGCGTTCGGCTTGGCCAGGGCGCAAAAACTAGTACAACCATGACAACAGCGTTTCCAGAATCCACCCGCAGCGCCGGTGACACCCACCCGGCTAGCCCATCGCCGACGGTGGAGGTTTGGCCCGATCGCCCGGCGCTGATTGACCGGGCCTTGGAAGTGGTGCTTGACCAAATCGATCGGGCCCTGCGGCGATCGGGGCGCTGCACGATCGCCCTCGCCGGGGGCAACACGCCGAAACCGTTATACGAGCAGCTCGCGGCGGCGGAGTTGGATTGGTCGAAGATTTTTGTCTTTTGGGGAGATGAGCGCTATGTGCCGCCCACGGACGCGGCCAGCAACCAGCGTATGGCCCGTGAGGCCTGGCTCGATCGGGTGGCGATTCCGGCGGAAAACTGCTGGCCGATGCCCACGGACGGCGCAGACCCGGCGGCGGATGCGGCCCGCTACGAGGCGCAACTGCGATCGCTCTTTTGCGATCAATGGGGTCTGGATGGGTCGTTTCCAGCGATCGACATCGTGCTTCTGGGCTTGGGCGACGATGGCCACACGGCTTCGTTGTTTCCCAACACGGCGGCGCTGGCGGTGGGCGATCGGTGGGTGACGGTGGGCAACCGGGGCGACGATCCACGCCTTACCCTGACTGTGCCGGTGCTGAACCACGCACGCTGCACGATCTTTTTGGTGACGGGAGAAAGCAAGCAACCGGCGATCGCCCAAGTGTTTGCGCCCTGCGACGATCGCACCCTGGCCATGCTGCTCGACCAAACCTATCCGGCTCGCCTGGTGCGACCGGTGAATGGCGAACTGTGGTGGCTGTTTGACCAATCGGCCGGCGAGCGCCTGGAGTTTTAGGGGCTGTCATCAAATCTGATTCGGATTTAATCTGATTCGGATCTAAGTTAGAGACTTAGAGGATGTCTGAAAAGCCAAAATTGCTACTCTGTACGCCCCAGTGATCGACGCAGATAAGGGGCTTAAGCCCCTTGCTCCCACGATTTGGCAACGCAAGAATCGGTGTTTCGGGGATTTGATGACAGGCCGTAAGCCCCTTGCCCCCACGCCTATTGATGCTTGGCCCGTGCCAAAAGATACTTTGCAGACATCCTCCGATTTAGAGACGCTGGATCGGGCGATCGTTGGCTTAATGTTGAACCTGCTGTTTTCGAGCGCTTTGGAGTGATCGGCCCCATGGTGAACTGTCCCAACTGCAACCACGCCAACCCTGACGAGGCCGTGAC